>Ga0335084_10004199_pt1 | contig 14178 bp, 11 predicted proteins | sample Lox_Sample_44_FD_206721 | JGI IMG/M metagenome (GOLD analysis project Ga0335084, IMG submission 206721) | Soil microbial communities from Loxahatchee National Wildlife Refuge, Florida, United States - Lox_Sample_4.4 | ecosystem: Environmental > Terrestrial > Soil > Wetlands | place: USA...
CCCACTTCTGGCAACGGCGGCCAGAAGTGGGGCACCCAGCCTAACTCCAGGATCTGTGCCCACGATCGATGCGACTGCATTTCATCCGGGGATGTATTTGGGCATTCAAAGTGACGGGACGGTGTTGATCGTCGCACATCGGACGGAAATGGGGAACGGTGTGCGGACGAGTCTGCCTCGCATTCTCGCCGACGAACTCGATGCCGACTGGAGCCGGGTGAAAGTCATTCAGGGAGACGCCGACGAGCGCTATGGATCGCAGGACACGGATGGTTCGCACTCGGTGCGCGAGTTCTTTGAGCCCTTGCGTGAGGCCGGTGCCACGGCGCGTCTCATGCTGATCCGCGCAGCAGCACAGCAGTGGGGAGTTCCGGAATCGCAGTGCGTGGCCGATCCGGTGCACGCTGTGTCGCACCGGAGTTCGAACCGCACCCTGGGATATGGCGAATTGGCCGCTGCGGCCGCGAAACTTCCTGTTCCGAAGAAAGAAGAACTGAAGTTCAAGAGTCCGCAGGAGTGGCGCTATATCGGGAAGCCCGCACCTGGGTACGACGTAACGGATGTGTGCGCGGGTAAACCGCTGTTCGGCATGGATGTCCGCGTCGATGGCATGCTCTACGCGGCGATCGCTCATCCTCCAGTGCTCGGGGGCAAGGTCAAGTCGGTCGACGATGCCGCGACGTTGAAAGTGAAGGGAGTACAGAAGACGATTGCGATCGATCCGTTTAAGGCCCCCCATGCGTTTCAGCCGCTGGGAGGAGTCGCCGTCATTGCCGATAACACGTGGTCGGCGTTCAAGGGGCGCAATCAGTTGAAGATCGAGTGGGATAACGGCGCGCATGCGGGCTACAACTCCGCCGACTACAAGAAGCAACTGCAGCAGACCGCACGCCAGCCGGGCAAAGCAGTGAAGACCGTGGGAGATCCGGATGCGGAATTCGCCAAGGGCGGAAAGATTATCGAGGCAGAATACTTCGCGCCGCATCTCGCGCACGCTTCGATGGAACCGCCAGTCGCTGTGGCGGATGTGCGTGGCGAAAAGGTTACGGTGTGGTCGCCGACGCAGAATCCAGTCGGCGTGCAGGAAGAGGTCGCGAAAGCTCTCGGGTTGAAAAAGGAAAACATCACATGCCATGTGACCTTCCTGGGTGGAGGGTTCGGGCGCAAGTCAAAGCCGGATTACGCAGTTGAGGCGGCCGTTCTGTCGAAAAAGACGGGTAAGCCGGTCAAGGTCGTATGGAGCCGCGAGGATGACATCAAGTTTGATTACTTCCACTCAGTGGCTGCGATGTACCTCAAGGCATCGGTCGACGACAAAGGCATGCCGAAGGCCTGGGTACAGCGCTCTGTGTTCCCGCCGATCGGATCGACGTTCGACAAGGATGCGGTGTACAGCGGCGAAGGTGAAATGTCGCTGGGTTGGAACGTAATTCCTTTCGACGTCGCCAACTTTCGCTCTGAAAACGGGCCGGCGACAGCGCATGTGCGGATTGGATGGCTGAGATCGGTGGCCAATATCTATCACGCGTTCGCGGTGCAGTCGTTCGCAAACGAACTTGCGTACGCGGCAAACCGCGATCCGTATGAGTATCTGATGGCTCTGATCGGGCCGGGGCGCAATGTCGACGCCGGACAGGAACCTGAGATGGCGAAGAAGTATCCGTATGACACGGCGCGGCTGCGGCACGTTGCGGAACTAGCAGCGGAAAGAGCGGAATGGGGCAAGCGAAAGCCAGGAAACGGCTGGGGCATGGGAATCGCCGTGCACCGCAGTTTCCTCAGCTATATCGCGAGCGTGGCCGAGGTCGTCGTCGATAGCAACAAGACGGTGAACGTGCGCCGCGTGACCACCGTCGTGGATGCCGGAATTGTGGCGAATCCCGATATGGTGCGGTCGCAATTTGAGGGAGCTGCTGTCTTCGGGACGAGCCTTACTCGGACGGGCGAGATCACGGCGACGAATGGAGTCATCGATCAGTCGAATTTCAACGACTATCCGGTGGCGCGGATGAACGATGCGCCCGCGCACATCGATGTTCACATTGTCGAAAGTAGCGCAGCACCTGCTGGAGTGGGAGAACCGGGAGTACCACCGATGGCTCCGGCGATCTGCAACGCGATTTATGCGGCAACCGGGCAGCGGATTCGAGAGCTGCCACTGACGCGTAACGGACTCGCTTAGAGTCAGGCAACGGCTTAAACCGCGAAGGACACGAAGTTTCACGAAGGAAATCTCGCGAATCCGAGATTGTGGTTGGTTGTTAGCTTGAAGTCCGCTTGTCATCCGCGCTAGGATGGCGTGCTCCATCGGTTACCGCTATGCCTCAAAACTACGTTCCGATTTTTATCTTTATCGCGATTGTGGGTGCGCTCCTGCCGATCACTCTGCTGGCGGCGAAGCTGGTTCGGCCGAACAATCCGAGCAAGACCAAGTTGATGCCTTATGAGTGCGGCATCGATCCTATCGACAACGCTCGCGGACGATACACAGTGCGGTACTACATCATTGCCATTTTGTTCGTGGTGTTCGATGTGGAAACGATTTTTCTGTTCCCCTGGGCGGTCAAGTTCAAAGCATTCGGCTTGTTCGGGCTGCTGGAGATGCTGATCTTCCTGGCGATCCTGATCGTCGGATACATATGGGTGTGGCGTAAGGGCGCGCTGGAGTGGGTGTAGCCATTGAGTTGATTGTGCAAATTGAGTCATTAAGCGATTGAGCGTCGACCTCAACTCGATGGATTCTTCTCCGGCCGAGACGTTTCCCGCTTCGCGTTGGACTCAAGGTAATTTCTTCTTTCCCACCAAGATTGTCGTTAGCCCGCAACGTGTGATCCGCACGAAGGGGCGACTGTTTGGGAGCAACGAGGAAAGTATTCCGATGTCGAAGGTCGCTTCCGTCCACATTTCGACCGGCGTTTTCTGGGCTGAGATTGCGATTGAATCGACGGGTGGAGCGGATCCCATCACCAGTCACGGGCATCGCAAAAAGGATGCGCAACGCATCCGGGACTTGATCGAGAGCTATCAGTCGCAAGCGCGTTGAGGCCGCAAGTGTCGCGCGCACATGCTCACGGAAACAAAATCTCACGATCCGATGTGTCGGGCGATTTCCGCGCCGGATCTTACATTGACACTGTTCGCTCAAGCTGATAAAAGTGAACGTTCTTCGAACGCAGCCCGCGCCGGAGTTTGTGCCGTCGCCCTATGCCGGACGAAACCAAATCCCCTAGTCCGCCGCCGCCGGAACCTGAGAAACCGACGGCGGAGAACCCCGCAGTTCCTGGCGGCGTGAAATCTACTCCTTCCGGATCAGTTCAGTCGGATACCAAAACAACTCCTACGAAGCCATCTCCACCGTCGGAAGCATCGACTCCGCCGAAACCGGCGGCAGCAGCGCCTGCTGCGCCACCGAAAGCTGCGGCACCTGCCGGGGAGCGTCCCGCCGGACATCCGGCGCCGCCGAAGCCGACTGGGCCGGTTCCGACTCCGTGGGATTCACCTATGGTGGCGAAGTACAAGCGTGAGTATGGGTCGGGGCTGAATGCGCTGACGCATCTGGGACAGAACTATCTGGAGGTCGATCGGTCGCTGCTGCCGGAATTTCTCCAACTTCTTCGCAATGATGAACAGTTCGATTACTGCGTGGATGTGACAGCGGTGCATTATCCGAAGCGGGAGAAACAGTTTGATGTGGTGTGGATTCTTTACTCGTTCGCGCGCAATGAACGCATTCGCGTGAAGACGCAGATTGCGGATGGCGAGTCGGTGCCGAGTGCGGTGCCGATCTGGACGACGTGCAACTGGCTGGAGCGCGAAGTCTACGATATGTTCGGAATCAAGTTTGAGGGACATCCGGATTTGAAGCGGATTTTGTTGCCGGATGGTTGGAAAGGGTTCCCCCTGCGGAAGGATTACGGGATTCTGCAGCAGGACAATGAGTGGGTGCAGATTAATTTGGGGATTGAGAGCGGACAATGACAATTTGGCTCCAGTCCGCACTGATTCTTTGTTTGATGGCTTCCGTTTTCGCCTACGGTCAGGCCGTCGGAGCTCTGCAATCCCCGAAAAATATCACTGTGAATGAACCTTCGTTCATTGCCAGACTCCTACCGTTCAGGACCGACCAGCCGTTTCTCGATCTGCCGACACCGAAGTCTGGAAGTCATACGACTGACTGCATTAGCTTACCGAGCCAAACTGCTCCGATGTTCTCTGGATGCATCAAGGGAGCGGAAAAAGGCTCCGGACCGATCCGGGTCAGATTGATAGATATGTACGGTAACACCCTCGCACACACAGGAACGGATGCGAGCGGACAATTCTCGTTCCGGCGGCTTCCTGCCGGAGAATATGTTCTGTTGGCTCTTCAAGGTGATCAGGTCCTTTGCGTCCGGAGCGTCGGTATACCGCCAAAGTTGTCGCAGCTGATTTTTGACGTTTCTCCGCCGGCAATTGGTCCCGTACCGGTATACGAATATTAGAAGCAATAAATGACCGATCCCAACACACTCTCGCCGCTTGATCTGGATACGCCGGATAAGACGTTTCTGGATTCAAACGAGCTTGTCATTAATATGGGGCCGCAGCATCCGGCAACGCATGGCGTGCTGCGCGTCATCTTGCGGCTGGATGGCGAGAAGGTTCTTGGGCTCGAGTGTGTCATCGGGTATCTGCATCGCGGTGTGGAGAAGATCGCCGAGAACCGTACCTACACGATGTTCAATCCGTACGTGGACCGCATGGATTACGTCGCGGCGGTCTCGAACGGGCTGGGATACTGCGAGGCGGTCGAAAAACTACTGAGCGTCGAAGCACCTCCACGGGCGCAGTACATCCGCGTCATTCTCACGGAACTGAATCGGATTGCCAGCCATCAGCTTTGGCTTGGGACGCATGCACTCGACATCGGCGCCATTACGCCTCTCTTCTATACGTTCCGCGACCGGGAAGAGATTCTCAAGATTTTCGAGAAGTACTGCGGGGCGCGGCTCACTACGCACGCGTTCCGAATCGGCGGACTGCAGTACGAGGCGTATGACGGCTTCGAGAAGGACGTGAAGGCGTTCTGCGATTTCGTAAAGCCGAAGATCGACGAGTACGAAGAGTTGTTGACCACGAACCGCATCTGGCTGGAACGGACGAAGGGCGTTGGCGTCATCTCAGGGAAAGACTGCATTGCGCTGGGTGTCACGGGTCCCGTGCTGCGAGCGAGCGGCGTGAAATGGGATATCCGCAAGGCTCTGCCCTACGCGAACTATAAGAATTTTGATTTTGAGATTCCGACCGGCGAGAACGGCGACACGTATGACCGGTACATCGTGCGCATGATTGAGATGCGCCAGTCGCTGCGAATCATTGAGCAGGCGGTTGCGGGTATTCCGGAAGGGCCGATCATGGCGAAGGTTCCGAAGGTGATGAAACCACCGGTGGGCGAGATTTATCACTCGATCGAAGCGCCCAAGGGCGAACTAGGGTATTTCATCGTGAGTGATGGATCGACGCAGCCTTATCGAATCCGCGTGCGTCCGCCTTCGTTTGTGAATTTGCAGGCGCTCGACATCATGTGCCGCGGGCAGCTTGTTGCCGACGTCATTGCAGTCATCGGCACTCTCGATATTGTCCTGGGCGAGGTAGACCGCTAAATGCACGATCTCATCCAGTACATTCAGTCCTACCTCGACCCGAACGTTAAGACTACACCCGGCGGTGCGGGCAACATTTTTTGGGCAACGGTGTACGTGCTGCTGGTGTTCGTGGGCTTGTCGATCGCCGTCATCGCGATGAACTGGCTGGAGCGCAAGATCCTGGCGCACATGCAGGTGCGGCTTGGGCCGATGCGTGTGGGACCGCACGGATTGCTGCAGCCGATCGCGGATGCGTTGAAGCTGCTCTTGAAGGAAGACATCATTCCGGAAGGCGCGGACAAAGTTATTTTTTGGGTTGCGCCTTTCATTGTCGTTCTCGCCGCGTTTACCGTGTTCGTCGTTGTTCCGTTCGGACCCACACACGCGATTACCGACATGAATATTGGAATTCTGTTCATGCTGGGTGTGTCGTCGTTGAGCGTGTTGGGGATTGTGACGGCCGGATGGGCGTCGAATTCGCACTATCCGCTGATTGGTGCGCTGCGCTCGAGCGCGCAGATGGTGTCGTACGAAGTCGCGATGGGGCTGGCTGTGGTTTCGGCGATTTTGATGACCAGCCTGAACGAGTCGAGCACTGGAACCCTGAGCATGATCGGGATTGTGCAGGCGCAGAAGGATCAGCAGGTCTGGTTCCTGTTCAAGTTTTTCCCACTGGGCATTATCGCATTCGTGATTTTTGCGATCGCGATGGTGGCGGAGACGAACCGAGCTCCCTTTGATCTGCCCGAAGCCGAATCAGAATTGACCGCCGGATTTCACACGGAGTACAGCGGCTTCCGCTGGTCATTATTCTTCCTGGCGGAATATTCGGCGATGATCGCCGTCTCGTCGATTGCTGTGACGCTGTGGCTTGGCGGATGGATGCGGCCGTTTCCTAACCTGCTTGGCGGCCCGACGTGGGAACTGGCTTTTTCGTTCATACCCGGTCTGACTTTCCTTTTCCTTGGCGCGATTTGCTTCTACAACACGGCTCGTATGCCGAAGCATCCGCTGTTCAGGATTCAGACGATCGGGCTGGCAGGATTTGGCGCCGTGTTGGCGCTGATCGGATTGGTGCTGTTCGTTCCAGTAGTACGCGACCTGGTTGGCGACATCTTCTGGTTCTCGGCGAAGGTCGCCGGGTTCATGTACCTCTATATCTGGTATCGTGGCACGTTCCCGCGATACCGGTTTGATCAGCTCATGAAGGTGGGCTGGAAGGTGCTGTTGCCTACGGGATTAGCGCTGCTGATTCTGACGGCTGTGGTCGCCACCGTCGCAGACCCCGATCTTCGGAGGAGTCTACAGGAGGCGGTGCAACGGCTATGAATCCTCAGGTCGCAGCCAATCCTCCGGTCGCAACTCCCTTCTTCTTTTATGGGCTCGCTGCCATCATGATTATCGGCGGCATTCTGGTAATCACGCGGAAGAATGCCGTGCATTCGGCGATGGCGCTGATCACGACGCTCCTGGCACAAGCCGGGCTGTACCTGATGCTTTACGCACCTTTCGTCGCTGGCGTGCAGATCATTCTTTATGCGGGCGGCATTATGGTGCTGTTCCTGTTCGTGATCATGCTGATCTCTATTGAACGGACGCTGAAGGAGCGGCAGTTCAATAAGCAATGGCTGATCGGGATCGTGGCGGCCGGAGCGCTCGGAGGATTGTTCATTGCCGTTTATACAACTACCTCCAAAGGGGGCATCCTGTTTCCCCCGGTGGGCCGTGTCTCGTACGTAGAGGCACAGAACACGCAGGGGGTCGCGAGCCTGCTGTTTGATCTGCATACCGGAACTTATATGTTCGCGTTTGAGATTGCTTCATTGCTACTGCTGGTGGCGATTATCGGAGCTGTGGTGATGGCGAAGAAGAGGATCTAGAAGCAGGGGCCAGAGGTCAAGTTGGCGGAACTTTGATATGCACGCAATGACGGAAATTTCGACTTTGCATTACCTGGTACTCGGAGCGGCTTTGTTTTTGCTAGGAGTGATCGGGGTGCTCACGCGCAGGAACGTGGTCATCGTTCTGATGTCGATTGAGTTGATTTTGAATGCGGTCAATTTGAATCTGGTTGCGTTCTCGCGGTATTGGCAGAGCATTCATGGACCTTCCGCGCTGCATGGGCAGGTATTCGCGATTTTCGTGATTACCGACGCCGCGGCGGAGGCCGCCGTCGGACTGGGCATTCTGATCGCCTTCTTCCGTAACAAGGAGACGGTCAATGTGGATGAAGTGAATTTGTTGAAATGGTGAAAGACAGCACTTAGCAATTCGACTTAGCATTCAGCCGACGCAGTTTCGTGGAGAATCGGCCAAATGCTAACTGCCGAATGCTAAGTGCTCAACCGAAGCGGCTGAGTGCTGAGCACTGAATGCTATTTCTCGACCACATTTATCTGATTCCGTTGCTGCCGGCGTTTGGCGCGGCGATCATGTTCTTCTTTGGCCGTAAGCTGACGAAACAGACCGTCAGTGCGGTGTGCGTGGGCGCTGTTGCACTGGCGTTTTTGATCGCTTGCGGGGCTGTTCTGCAGTACAACGCCTGGGCGGGGACTCACGATCACCAGCCTTACGAGAGCATCGGATACACCTGGCTCGGGACGGGCACCGGCCACTTTACGTATTCCACGCACGACGGCACTCCAGCGAATTTCCAGGTTGATGCGCGACTGATGCTCGACCCTCTCTCCAGCATCTGGCTCCTCTTCGTTACGGGAGTCGGAATGCTCATTCACATTTATTCCACCGGGTACATGGCGCATGAGGGCGGATATTACCGATTCTTCGGGTATTTGAACCTGTTCATGTTTTCCATGTTGACGCTCATCCTGGCGAACAACTATGTGCTGATGTTCGTTGGCTGGGAGGGCGTGGGGCTCTGCTCATATCTACTGATTGGGTTCTACTTCCAACGCAAGTCAGCGAGCGACGCGGCGAACAAAGCGTTCATCGTTAACCGCATTGGCGACGCGGGCTTCATCCTGGGGATGTTCTTCATCGCCTGGTACATGGGATCGCTGCGGTATATCGATGTGAACGCGGCGGCGAGGTCGGGACATTTCCAACTTGGCGATCCGATCATCACGGCTGCGACTCTTCTTCTGTTCGTGGGGGCATGCGGAAAGTCGGCTCAGCTTCCTCTTTATGTGTGGCTGCCGGATGCGATGGAAGGCCCAACGCCGGTCAGCGCACTGATCCATGCAGCGACCATGGTGACGGCCGGCGTCTACATGGTGGCGCGGTCGAACGCGCTGTTCGTGCTGGCGCCGACATCAATGAAGACTGTCGCGATCGTCGGAGCGCTCACAGCGATATTCGCCGCTTCGATTGGTCTGGTGCAAAACGATATCAAACGTGTGCTGGCGTACTCGACCGTCTCGCAATTGGGATACATGTTCCTCGCGTTGGGCGTCGGGGCGTTTGCCGCGGGCGTCTTCCACGTGTTCACCCATGCGTTCTTTAAGGCCCTGCTCTTCCTGGGCGCGGGGTCGGTGATTCATGCGATGTCGGGCGAGCAGGACATGCGCAACATGGGCGACTTGCGCGGCCGCATTCCGAAAACGTACTGGACGATGTTCATCGCCACACTGGCGATTGCAGGTATTCCTCCGTTCGCCGGATTCTTCTCGAAGGACGAAATTCTCTGGCAGGCCTGGACCAGGGAGAGCGTGGCGTATCACTTATTGTGGATCATTGGATATGCGACCGCGTTGATGACGGCGTTCTATATGTTCCGGCTCATCTACCTGACTTTCTATAGCAAACCGCGAATGAGCCACGAGGTGGAGCATCACATTCATGAGTCGCCTGCGTCGATGACGGTACCGCTGATTGTTCTGGCAGTCATGTCGCTGCTGGCAGGCTTTCTCGGGTTCCCGCAGAGCATCGCCCGGTTGGTTGGCATCCATGGGCAGACGAATCGGTTTGAAGCCTATCTGGAACCAGTATTTTCGAAAGAGGCTTCCGTTTTAAAGGCGGAGGAACCTGGACAGCTTGCGGCCGGAATGAAAGAAGAAGAACACACCGGCGGAACTGAGTACCTGCTCATGTTGCTGTCTGTAGGCGCTGCCGCTTTCGGTTGGTACATGGCGGGCCGGTCGTATCGCGACGCCGATAAAGGCTACGCCGAGCCGATTAACGCCCTGTCGCCGGCCGTTTACAACACGCTGCTGAATAAGTATTACGTCGACGAAGGTTACGATTACGTCTTCACCGGACGCAGGAAACTCGGCGGAATTCGTCTGGGAGTGATGGGTCTTGGTGAAGCCAGTTCATGGTTCGACGCGCATGTAGTCGATGGGGCGGTTAACGCCGCGGGATGGATCACGCGAGTCGCCGCGACAATTTCCAGCTGGTGGGATAAGTGGATCATCGACGGCATCGGCGTTAATGGTCCGCCAATCCTGGCACGGATGTTGAGCTATCCCGCTCGTTTGCTGGAGTGGGGACTGGTGCAATGGTATGCGCTGGTCATGACCGCCGGGTTGGTTGGGTTTGTGTTTTATTACGTGTATCACTGAGAGCCGTGAGCTATGAGCAATGAGCGTTCAGAGACCGATTTGCTCAACGCTCACTGCTCATAGCTAGTAGCTAGAAGCTGACTATGGAATCACACATCCTATCGATCATTCTCTTCACGCCGCTGGTGGGCGCGCTCTTGCTCTTGTTCGTTCCCAAGGAGAACAAGAACGCAATTCGCTGGATCGCCAACATCTTTGCGCTCGGCGGATTCCTGATCTCGCTGCCGCTGGTGCCGATGTTCTGGGAGAAGGTCAAGAGCGGCGACCCGGCTCCTTTCAAGTTCATCGAAGGCACGGCGAACAACTGGATTCCCTCGATCGGCGCGGGTTATGTGCTCGGCATCGACGGCATTTCGTTCCTGCTCATCATGCTGACTACGCTGCTGGGCTGGATCTCGATTCTTTCGTCGTGGACGGCGATTGAGAATCGCGTGAAGGAATATTACGTCTGGTTCCTGATACTGCAGACCGGGATGCTGGGCGTCTTCATGGCGCTGGATTTCTTCCTATTCTTTGTGTTCTGGGAAGCGATGCTGGTCCCGATGTATCTGCTGATCGGCATCTGGGGCGGGCCGCGGAAGCTGTACGCTGCAATCAAGTTCTTCTTGTATACGCTGGCTGGATCCGTGTTGATGCTGCTGGGAATTTTGTTCCTGTATTTCCATCATCACGCTGCGTCACTGGACCACGTTTACACGTTCAGCATTCCTGCGCTGTATACGACCGCTCCGAAGATCTACACCGACTACGGCCCCTACGCGGCGACTCTGCTGTTCCTGAGTTTCTTCTTCGCTTTTGCGATCAAAGTGCCGATGTTCCCGTTCCACACGTGGCTGCCGGATGCGCACGTGGAAGCGCCGACGGCGGGATCCGTCATTCTGGCGGGCGTTCTGCTGAAGATGGGCACGTATGGATTCATACGATTCTCACTTCCCTTCTTCCCGGACGTCCTCACGCATACTCGAGTTCGCTTCTGGGTGATGGTGCTGTCGGTGATTGCGATTATTTATGGGGCGCTGGTCTCGCTGATGCAGAAGGATATGAAGAAGCTGGTGGCCTATTCGTCGGTGAGCCACCTGGGCTTCTGCACACTGGGAATTTTTGCGCTCTCGCCGCTGGGATTGAGCGGATCGGTACTGCAGCAAATCAATCACGGGATTTCGACCGGCGCGCTGTTCTTGATTGTCGGCATTCTGTATGAGCGGCGGCACACGCGCGAGATCTCGGAATACGGCGGCATCTCGAATGTCATGCCGGTCTACGCAACGATTACGATGATCATGTTCCTGTCGTCCATGGGACTGCCGTTGCTCAACGGGTTCGTGGGCGAGTTCACGATCTTGGGTGGGACGTTCCTGCAGAAAGAGATCGCGGGACACTCCGGATACTTCTGGACGGCATGGGCGGTGCCGGGCGTAGTGCTGGCAGCAGCGTATCTGCTGTGGCTCTACCAGCGCGTATTTTTCGGGACGGTAACGAATCCGAAGAATGAAAAGCTGCACGACTTGACGCCGCGCGAAGTCGCGACATTCGTGCCGCTGATCATTATGGCGTTCTGGATCGGGCTGTATCCCAAGCCGTTCTTCCAGATTCTTGAGCAACCGGTAACCAATCTGGTTGCCACGGTGAATCGGGAGACGCCGAAGGCTGAAGCGACGGCTAGCGTTGCTCCGCCGACGGATGTACCGACTGCGCCGGCTGCGACGACTCCGACAATGACTCCGCAGGCGACGACGGGAGCTCATCCCGGCGTACACGTGGCGCCTGTGACCGTGCCGCCGCCAAAGGGGAAGAACTAGTGGTCTGGACCGACTATCTGCTCGCGCTTCCGATCACGCTGCTTACACTGTTTGCGTTGGGCATTTTGCTGATCGACTTCCTGCTGCCGCAGGACATGAAGTGGTTAAATGCCGTGACAGCATTTGCGGGAGTTTGTTTCTCCGCCGCGGGCGTCTACAAGATTCAGATGTGGCTGGGAGATACACCGCGTTCTTTCGGCATGCTCAATACCATGCTGATCGACCGGTTCTCAATCTACTTCTTCTATCTCTTCCTCGCGGGCACTGCGATAGCCATCCTGATTTCCGTTCGTTACCTGGAGACCGAGCACGAGAATCACGGCGAGTATTATGCGTTGATGCTGCTTTCGGTCGCCGGGATGATGTGCATGGCGGCTGGGTTCGACATTGTGCTGATCTTTATCGGCCTGGAGTTGATGGCAATTTCAACATACGTTCTCGTCGGATTCTTGCGGCGAGATCGAAGATCCAATGAAGCAGCCCTGAAGTATCTCCTGCTGGGAGCGTTTTCCTCGGGAATCTTCGCATATGGATTGTCCCTGCTCTATGGCCTGACGGGCAGCACGACACTGGCCGTCATCAGCCAGGAAATTGGTCGCCGCATTCTGGATCCGCAGTACCGGCCCATTGCGATCATTGCTCTGATCACAACGATCACGGGGCTGCTTTTCAAGATTGCCGCTATACCGTTCCACCAGTGGGCGCCCGATGCCTACGAGGGTGCACCGACAAGCATTACCGGATTTATGTCCGTGGCCGTGAAAGCCGCCGGATGGGCAATGCTGCTGCGCATCCTGCTGTGGGGACTGTTCCCCATGCGCGCAACTTGGGGACCGCTGCTGGTGTTCGTGTCCATCGCGACCATGACAGGCGCGAACTTTGCGGCTTTGACCCAGACCAATACGAAGCGTCTGCTGGCGTATTCCTCGATCGCACACGTCGGCTACATGTTACTGGCGATGGTCGTGCTTTCATCAGCGGCGTTTCCGAGCGAGCCGTTCTTCGATGCGGTAAAAGGCATCCTGATTTATTTGCTGGTGTACACGTTCATGAACATCGGCGCGTTCGCGGTGATCACTTCGCTACGCCATCGAAATATTGCCGGCGACGATCTGGATGACCTGAATGGCCTTTACTCCCGCGCTCCGGTCGAGGCCGTGCTAATGCTGGTTTTCATGCTGTCTCTTGCCGGGATTCCGCCCCTGGCCGGATTCTGGGGCAAGTACTTCATCTTCCTCAGCCTGATTGAGTCCAAGCACTACGTTCTGGCGGCGCTCGGAGTGCTCTACTCCGTCTTCGGCCTGTACTACTACCTAAAAATTGCGAATGCTATGTTCATGCGGCAACCGGAGAAGGGTGAAGAGAAACTGCCGGTCAGTCTGGCCATGCGAGCAGCTTTAGCCATCACGGGATTAGCCACACTCTACATCGGAATCATGCCGGACCGGTTCATACAGTGGGTGAACTGGGCGCTGGGGATTGCCAAACAATCTGCCGTGGCAAGCTTGCGGTAGACATCTTTCAACTACGCTGGCGGCACGCTGATTCCGTGCTTATGGAATCGTAAGCAACGCCCATCTTCGCCAATTCATCTCAGCTCCATTACATCCTGACTCGTAGGCCTGGTGTTACCCATGCAACGGCGAGTCTTTATCAAAACAGCTGCGATTTGTGGCGTCCCAGGCAATCTGGCGACTGCTTTTGGGCAGGGAGAGATCAAACCAGGAGAATGCATCCATGCAGATTCCGCTAACTTCCTCGGCAGGGACACGCAAGGGCGACATGCTCTATCGCAAGCTGGGGCGCACCGGACAAGAGGTATCGGCGATCGGATTGGGCGGGTTTCATATCGGCCAGCCCAAGTTGTCGGAGGACGAAGCCGTTCGGCTGGTACGCGCTGCGATCGACCGCGGCATTACGTTCATGGACAACTGCTGGGATTACAACGAAGGCCAGAGCGAGCTGCGGATGGGCAAGGCTCTGCAGGACGGGTACCGGCAAAAGGTATTCCTCATGACGAAGATCGACGGCCGCACAAAGGAAGTGGCGGCCCGGCAGATCGAGACCTCCCTCGAACGGTTGAAGACGGACCATATCGACCTGGTTCAGCATCATGAAGTAATTCGTTTTGATGACCCAGATCGGGTGTTTGGGGAAGGTGGTGCGAATGAAGCGGTGGTTGCGGCACAGAAAGCGGGCAAGATTCGCTACATCGGGTTTACGGGACACAAGGAC
>Ga0335084_10004200_pt1 | contig 14176 bp, 12 predicted proteins | sample Lox_Sample_44_FD_206721 | JGI IMG/M metagenome (GOLD analysis project Ga0335084, IMG submission 206721) | Soil microbial communities from Loxahatchee National Wildlife Refuge, Florida, United States - Lox_Sample_4.4 | ecosystem: Environmental > Terrestrial > Soil > Wetlands | place: USA...
GGCCGGCATCAGGCGGCCCTCCGGCGCACGACGCCTTGCAGTGGAATCGCCAACCTAAAGCGTGCGGGTCCCGTTGGGGCCACCACGGTGATTTCGTGGTGATTTTCGCCCCGTAATTTAATTCCCCCGGGGGGGGAGTGACGTGAATCCTTTTTTCACTCCCCCTCGTCGTTGAGCGCTTCCAAAGCCTGGCCTCTCCTCTCTGCGGCGTTGACCGCGCGAGTGCTCTTGCCGGGCAGCGTATGCCACCACGTCAAGCGAGAGGCCAGCCGCTTCGTCCCATCTAAGCTCCTAGGTCTACGCCACGCAGGGGATCGCCGGCGCCATTGACTACCCGCGCTTGCCACGCTACTGTGCCCGCATCCATCCGCCCGGCCCAATGTCTGGAGGACCGGCATGCAAGGTATCCGGTGCCCGCACGAGAGTCCGCTTCTCGCAATGGACGTCGTGCGAGGAGTGCGCGAATGGCCCCACCCTGTCCAAAGAGCGAGTAGTGCCTGAGCAGCCGAGTCTGAGGGAGGGATCGCTATGCGACTGGCCTGTCCACGTGTTCTCGTCGGTTTCGCCCTCGGAGTGAGCGCGCTGTGCACGCAGGTGCCGGCCCTGGCTGAGGAGACGCCCCCGCCAAAGGACGGCCTGCTCGGCGCCATCGTCAAGTCACTGACCGGCGACGTGTATGCCGAACCCCAGAGGTGGCGCGCGCTGTCCTTCAGTGACTTCTTCACGGAAGGCTGGGACGAGGCGTGGGTCAGTCCGCCGGCCGGCGGAGGCGGTGCCCCGCGCCAGGGCTGGCTCAACAGCTTCGACGGCGTGTTCTATCGCCTAGGCGTCGCGACCTATGGCTACGCGCACAACTTCCTCGACAACGGCAACCAGAACTCGGGCCTCCTCCAGTTCTACTTGCCCTTCAACCGGCGCTTCGAGTTTCGCGTGGACATCCCGGCCGCGGTCTCCAACCGGGGAGCGACGGGCAAGGACTACGAAACCAATTTCGGAGACTTAACCCTCGTGCCTCGCGTCATCCTCTCCGAGACTCAGAACGTGACCCAGTCGTTCAACGTCGCGTTCCGCATGCCGACCGGCGACACCTCCAATCTCAACGGGGTGGCCGCCATCACGCCGACCTACGAGTTCTGGACTAACTGGTGGAAGGGTCTCGTGCTTCGTGGCGGGGCCGGTTTCTTCGTCCCGTTCGGCCACCAGAGCATCGACGAGGTGGGAGCCCGCGCCAGCTTCGTCGCCAACTTCGCCTTCGGCTACTACTTCACCCCCCACGACCTCACGCCGTTCGGCGATCTCGTGTGGTATCTGTCAACGAACCTCGTCCAGACGATCGACAACAACAACACCCGCTCCACGAACACCGTCAGTCTCACCCCGGGCTTCCGGACCCACCTGGGGCAGAACTGGTATTTCCTCGGCGCCGTCGAGGTGCCCGTGGCGCACGTCAAGCCGTATGACTACCAGGTGCTGGGCGCCATCATGAAGGTGTTCTGAGCAAGACGCTGACGTCGATCGCAGCGCGCCTGTAGGCAGCGTTCGACTTCGTGGGGAGACGGCGAGGCGCGCGTCGGCGTGCGTCGGGAAGCGGTGCCGATCCAGCAGCTCGCACTCGAGGGTCGCGAAGAAACTCTCGCACAGCGCGTTGTCGTACGCATCGCCGACGCTCCCCATCGAGGGACGGACGCCGGCGTCCCGACACCGATGGCCGAAGGCGAAGGGGTGTATTGGCAGCCGTGGTCCGAGTGACGAATGACGTTGGCCGGTCGGCGCGGCGCGAGGGCCATGCCCAGCGCGGCGAGCACGAGCTCGGTGCGCAGATGGGAGGCCATCGTCCAGCCGATGACGCGCCGACTCCAGGCGTCGAGCACGACCGCGAGATACAGGAAGCCCGCCCCTGTCGGCACGTACGTGATGTCCGCCACCCACAGGCGATCCGGTCCCGCCACCTCGAATTGCCGGTCGACGAGATCCAGGGCGGGCCGCGCCGTCTCGCCCCGCACCGTCGTGCGGCAGGCCTTCCGGCGGCTGACCCCCTGCAGGCCCGCGGCGCGCATCAGCCGGGCCACGCGCTTGCGCCCGACGTGGATCCCGTGGGCGGCGAGGTCAGCATGGATCCGCGGCGCCCCGTCGGTGCCGCGGGACTCGCGATGTACGGCGTGGATGTGCGCGGTCAGCTCCACATCGGTACGGGCGCGCGCCGACAGCGGCCGCTTCCGCCAGGCGTAGTACCCGCTGGGGGAGACACCCAGGATCCGGGTCGTGGCGGCAACGTGATGAAAGGCCTGATGGGCGGTCACGAACTCGAAGCCTTGGACCGGCTCGAGCTGGTCTCCCGCGCAAACCAGGCCGCGGCATTTTTTAGGATCTCCCGCTCTTCACGGAGCGTGCGGTTCTCCCGCCGCAGCCGGCGCAGTTCTTCCTGCTCGCCCGTCGTCAGGCCGTCCGCGCGGCGTCCCTCGTCACGGTCAGCCTGGCGCACCCAGCTCCGGATGCACTGGGCGGAGGGCTCAAACTGCCGCCCGAGCTCCTCGGGCGTCCGTCCTTTACGAACCAGCTCGACGATGCGCTGCCGGAACTCGGAGGGTACGGCCGATGGTTCTGCGGCATCGTGGATGCTCCTTTCCGCCCCAACGATGGGGTATCCACGAAACCGGGTCAACTCCGGGGGCCGCTATGGGTTAGCGGGCGAAACCAGATATTTTCGCGCTCCACACCGCCGGCGCGTCCGGCGCCGCGCCCCGTCGCACGCTGGAGCACCAGAATCACGCGCTCGATCGCATTGCCCTCGCCCGCGACATTCAGCTGATGCTGGACGTGCTGTGGAAGCTCGCCGATACTCGTCCTGCCCGTCGGGAGGTCGCCCGTGGGTAACAGAATTTTGAGGCATCACCGTCGCCGCTCGGTAACACTTACTTCTGAGGCATCACGTCTGACGGCTGCGGGCGCAAGGCAGATGTGGCCCACGCGGGCGTCAAGCGGGCCCGGGTCAGAGGTCCCCGGCGGTGAAGCCTGGGCTCACATTTGTCTGGGCAGGCCCGGGAGTGCTGGTTGCCCGACTCGTGTCGCCGGAGGGGAGGCCGCGGGGCGCGGCCCGGCCCGCCTCCACCCGCGACAACTTCGCGGGCAGGGGACTGAGGCCGCCTGCAGCGAACGCTTCCGATGCCCCCCGCACTATTTCTTGATGAGCTTGGCCCACTGATCCAGGAGCGGCAGTACCCTCTCGCGTCCCTCTGACGGAAGCCGCAGGATGGCCCGCGTGATGCCGGCGGCCGCGTAGGACTCGAGCACAGCCTCGTCGGGCTTGGCGCCGAATACGGACGTCGAGATGGTCTTCATGTCACGCCCGGCTTTGGCTGCGCGCGCCCGGAGGTCCTTGAGAGCCGGCAGGATCACGTCGGCCGCGCGGCCGCGCGGGAACCAGCCGTCACAGAAGTCCACCACGCGCTGAAGCGTGTGGACGCTCTCGCCGCCCAGGAGGATGGGCGGGTGCGGCTTCTGCTCGGGCTTCGGCCAGGACCAGATCTTGTCGAAGTTGACGTGCTGTCCGTGAAACTCGGCCTCATCCCTGGTCCAGATCTCCTTCATCGCCCGTACCTGCTCGGCGAGCCGCTTGAAGCGGGACGTGAAGGCCGTGCCGTGGTTCTCCATCTCCTCCGCGTTCCAGCCGCCGCCGACGCCGAATTCGAAACGCCCACCCGACAGCACGTCGAGGCTCGCGACCTCCTTGGCCGTGGTGATCGTGTCGCGTTCGATGATGAGGCAGATGCCGGTCCCGATCCGGATGCGCCGGGTTGCCGCCGCAGCGGCCATGAGCGACACGAACGGGTCGAAGGTGTGGGAGTACTCCTTCGGGATCGGGCCGCCGCTCGGGAACGGCGTCCGCCGGCTGACGGGAATGTGGGTATGCTCAGGGACGAAGAGCGACTCGAAGCCGCGCGCCTCGGCCTCCCGGGCCAGGTCGTCGATGCGGATCGCGTAGTCGGTGGCGAACATGCAGACGCCGATGTTCATGGAATCCTCCTGGGTGGTCTGGTGTACGCGGTCGAGGGCAGTCTAGCGGCGGATGGAAGCAAAGTCCAATGCGGGGCAGGCCCATCTCCTGCTACTCTTGGAACGGGCTCGTAGCAGCTGGTTGCGGCGAAGGCGAAGTAGCGCGCCGGAGGAGTGCATCACTCGATGAGCAATGGGCTCGAATCATGGGGGCGGCGGGTGTATCGCCTCCGCTGGTGGGTGTTCGGCTTCTCCGTCCTCTCGCTTGTGCCTGCGATCGCCGTGCTGTCGCAGGGCGCCAGGCTCGAAGCTGGTACGATGCTCGCGACCACGGAATCGGGACGCGCGGCCGATCTCATGGCTCGGCAGCTGCCGGGGCAACCCGTCTCCTTCGATCTGATATTCAGCAGCCCGGCACTGCGCGCCACCGATCGCGCGTTTCGCGACGAGATGGCCCGGGCCCTCCAGCCGCTCAAGGCGGACGCGGCGGTCGCGCGGATCCGCACGGCCTACGATGCGGAGCCGCCGGATCCCGCGCATCTCTCCCGGGACGGGCGGCGCGCGCGTGCGGTCGTCGAGCTCAAGGCCCGCTCCACGGGCCAGGCCTCGCTCGAGTTCTCGTCGGTGCCCCCCTCCGTGTACGCTTCGCTTCGCGCGCTCGTGCGGTCGGACGCGCTCGACGTGGTGGCGGCCGGGATGGTCCCGCTCAACCACGATTTCGTCGACGTCGCCAAGCAGGACCTGAAGCGCGCGGAGCTGGTGATTCTGCCGGTCGTGGCCGTTTTTCTCTTTCTTGCCTTCGGCTCGCTGGTGGCGGCGCTTCTGCCATTGGGAGTCGGGATACTCGCGATGGTCGGCGGGATGGCCGGCACGACCCTCCTGTCCCAACACATGTCGGTGTCCGCATATGCCCCGAACATCGTCACCATGATCGGTCTCGGCGTTGCCATCGACTACTCCCTGTTCATCGTGAACCGGTTCAGAGAGGAGATCGAGCGCCGCCCGGTGCCCGGGGCACTCGCGGCGACGCTGGCAACCACGGGGCGCGCGATCCTCTTTTCGGGCGTTACCGTGGCCATCGGACTTCTCGGCATGCTGGTGCTGGGCCTGGGCAATATCGGCTCGCTCGGGCTCGCGGGCACGATCGTCGTGGCGCTGTCGGTCGTCTACGCCTTGACCTTCCTTCCGGCCGTTTTGGCCATCCTGGGCCCGCGGGTCAACGCTCTGTCGCTTCCTCTCGTCCGGCCCGCGCCACCTGGAGCCGGGTCGGGCTTCTGGCGCCGGCTTGCTGGCTTCGTCATGGTCCACCCATGGAGCGTTTTCCTGCCCATCGCCGGCTTCCTCCTGGTGCTGGGTCTGCCGTTCCTTCACATCCGGCTCGGCGCGGGCGACGTCTCATCGCTGCCGCCATGGGCCGAGGCCCGCCGCGGCGCGGAGCTGCTCCGCAAGGAGTTCCCCGGTGCGGGCACGATGCCGATCATCGTGGTGCTCAGCTACGACGAAGGATCGCCGCTGTCGCCTGCTCGCGTGGGGCAGGCCTACGACCTGAGCCGCTGGCTCGCTGGACAACCGGGTGTCACCGGCGTCGCGAGCGTGCTGGATCTCGCTCCGGGCACGGGCCGGGAGGACTTCCACCGGATGGTCAAGGTGCCCAGCGAGCAGTGGCCCAAGGAGATGCAGGCCGCAATGGCGCGGGTTGTCGGTGAGCGCCTCATGATCCTCGCAGTATCCACGGAGCTCCCGGCCGGCAGCGATGAGGCGCGCGCCCTCGTTCATGCCATCCGCGCCTCACACCCGCCCGTGGACGGCGAGCTGCTCGTGACGGGCCCGACGGCGTTCGACCTGGACTTTATGAAGGTCGTGATTGGCAACGCCCCTTTCGCCATTGCCCTCGTCATTGCCGCAACCTATCTGGCGCTGCTCGTGCTGCTTCGGTCAGTGCTCCTGCCCCTCAAAGCCGTTGTCATGAACCTCCTGTCCATCAGCGCCTCCTACGGGGCCCTCGTCTGGATCTTCCAGGAGGGCCACCTGGCACGGTGGCTCGACTTCACGCCCGGGCCGATCCAGACGGCCACACCCATCATCATGTTCTGCCTGATCTTCGGCCTGTCGATGGACTACGAGGTTCTTCTGCTGAGCCGCGTGAGGGAAGAGTACGATCGCACGGGAGACAATGTGCTGGCTGTGGGAGCGGGGCTGGAGCGGACCGGGCGGCTGATCACGTGGGCCGGGGCCATCATGGCGGGAGTTTTCCTCGCCTTTGGGCTCGCCGACTCCGTGATCATCAAGGCCGTGGGTATCGGGATCGGCATCGCCGTCATCCTGGATGCGACCGTGGTCCGCGCGCTGCTCGTGCCGGCGACGATGAGGCTGATGGGTCGGTGGAACTGGTGGGCCCCGGCGAGACTCGGGCGCCTGTGCAGGTGGGAGAGAGCGCCCGCCGCCCGCGGGGAGACCACGGGCAGCGGGTAGGAGAATCAGTTCTCGACGAAGGCCTTGAGCGCCCGGCCGCGCAGCGGGTGCCGCAGCTTGCGGAGCGCCTTGGTCTCGATCTGCCGTATGCGCTCGCGGGTGACCGAGAAGCGCTTGCCGACTTCCTCCAGCGTGTGCTCGCCTTCCTCGCCGATGCCGAACCTGAGGCGCAGGATCTCCTTTTCCTTGGGCGAAAGCATCCCGAGGGCGCGCTCGACCTGGTTGGTCAGGTCCTGGCTGATCAGCGTGTCGTTCGGCGACTCCGTGCCTTTGTCCTCGAGGAAGTCTCCGAGCTCGGAGTCTTCGCCGATCGGCGTCTCGAGCGAGAGCGGCTTGCGCGACGACTCGAGGATCAGGCGGACTTTCCGAGCGGGCACGCCGGTTCTCTTGGCGAGCTCTTCGGGCGTCGGCTCCCGACCCATCTCGTTGACGAGCGCACGGTTGACACGCGAGATGCGATTTAAGGTCTCGACCATGTGCACCGGGATCCGGATGGTGCGCGAGTGGTCGGCGATCGCGCGCGTGATGGCCTGGCGGATCCACCAGGTCGCGTACGTCGAGAACTTGAACCCGCGCCGGTACTGGAAACGATCTACCGCCTTCATGAGGCCGATGTTGCCTTCCTGGACGAGGTCCAGGAGTGTCAGCTCGCTACCGAGGTAGCGCTTGGCGACGGAGACGACCAGTCGCAGGTTGGCTTCCATCAGCTCGCGCTTGGCCTGGCGCACGATGCGGTCGTGCCCTTCGATCTCGCGGAGCGCCGACTGGAGCGCCTTCTTGCCCAACCCGATCTCGCTCTCGGCTGCGCGGATGTCCTTCGGCGTCCGGAGCTCGGCAAGTCGCTTCGCATGGCGGCGGACGTCGCCGACCAGCCGGTCCACGAGCGCGGGCTTGAGCGGGAGCTTCTCGACCGCCGTCTGAATCGCGGCGCGGTTCTTCGCAACCCACTTGTGATAGTTCGCGCGCGTGGTCTTGCCGCGCCGCTTGTCTCGGAGCGACTCCTGCAACCGATCGATCTCGTGCTCGAGCCGCCGGATCCGTGCGAAGACCGCCAGCAGGGGCTTGATCTCGTCGGGCTTGGGCTCTCCGCCGTCGGGAAGCAGGATGACTTCGTCGAGCTCGAGCTCACCGTGCCGGATGCGGTCCACCAGGGCGAGCAGATTCGTCGTCGCCACGGGAATGCCAGCGAGCGCCCGGCGGAGCTGGATCTGTCCCGCTTCGATCCGGCGGCCAAGGCTGACTTCCTGTTGGGCCGTCAGGAGATGAACCTTGCCGATTTCCTTGAGGTAGAGACGGACCGGATCTTCGGCCGGGCCCGCGCTGGGGCGCAGGGCCTCTTCGGACAGGGCAGGAGTCTCCTCGAGGACGACGGTTGTGGCCATCTCCTCGTCCTCGAGGTCGACCCCGGAGGGCTCAGCCTCGACCTTGGGCAGCGCGCTCTTCCTCAACCTGCTCTTTGGCTGAGCGCGGCCGACCTCTGAATGGATGGGTTCGGGTGACACTTGCTCGGCGGATTCTCTGAACGTCATGCTCGTGTAGTCTCCTCTGCTTTTTTAGACGCTTGCCAACGTCCGTCGGTTGCGGCAGGGACTGTCCAATAGAAAACTTTTTCGGAGACCTCCGCGTTCCGTAATCCCGTGTTTTTGTTGTGGACGGTGCCCGGTTGAGCCTTATTCCAGGCCGCGCTCGTATTCCAGGCCGCGCTATGGAATAAGACGCTTCGCTCGCCAGATCGTTTACGCAGGTCGTTTGCGAGGACTCAACTGGGGTTGCCGGTGGGCGTGGCGTCCTTGGGCTCGACGGCCCGCCGCGATCCCTCCCGGAGTCGGCTAAGGCCGCCGCTCGAGAAGGAGATCGAAACCGACGCCGACTTCGTCCTTGACGGGGAGAAGCAGAAACTGCGGGGGCTTGATGCCGAAATCGCTCATCTTGAAGCGGCTCTCGCCTCGCACCCAGAGCCGCCCCTCCTTCAGGCGGACGCGTCCCGAAAAGCGCTTCACCCGCTCGACGCCGGCAATGGACAGCCGTCCCTGGATCGTCAGCAACGTGTCGGTGTGCTCGGCGACGCCTGGGGGGAACGAGGGCGCCTCGATGGTCTGAATCACGAAGTAGATGGTCGGGTGACGTTCGGCCGCCAGCGACTTCCACATCTCCTTGTCCCGCCCCTCGTTGCCGGTGCTGATTCCGACGACGTTCACGGTCAGGCTTCCGCTGATGCCCTGAGTCAGATCGGCGGCGTCCAGCTCGAACTGGCCCGAAAGGTCGCGGCCGTAGCCGCTGAAATTGGCGGGAGGGAATATCGCGTCGAAGGATACGAGGCTCTGCCCGCGGATCGGCGTCCAGTGGGCTGGTTCGGCAAAGGCCGGGGTCGCCGCCAGCGGCGCCAGGAGGACGAGCCACACGAGGGCTCTACTCGAGCGCATGGGCGTGGATAGCATGGCCCCGTCGTACGGGTCAATCGAGAGGGACGGGCTCGCGCCCGGGAATTTGGTTGACACAGCCCACGGAAGGGTCCTATCGTGGAAAACTCACATATGACCGCATATTTACTGGAGTTGGGCTGATGGCCGTCGCGCCGAGCGCCTCCTACAGCTTTACCGTCCGCTTGGCGATCCTGAACCGCACCGGCATGCTGGGACGGGTCACGATGGTCATCGGCAAGGCCGGCGGTGACATCGGGGCCGTAGATCTGGTCGAGATGACGCGTGACCGCGTCTTCCGAGACATCACGATCAAGGCGCGCGACAGCGAGCACAGCCAGCGCATCATCGACAAGCTGCGCCGCCTCAGCGGAGTCAAGATCGCCAACATCTCGGACCGCACATTCCTCATGCATCTCGGCGGCAAGATCGAGGTGCGCAGCAAGGTGCCGATCAGGACGCGCGACGACCTGTCCATGGCCTATACGCCGGGCGTGGCCCGCGTGTGCCTGGCGATCAAGGACGACCCGCAGCGCGCCTTCTCGCTCACGATCAAGCAGAACACCGTCGCTATCGTCACGGACGGCACCGCGGTGCTCGGGCTCGGCGACATCGGTCCCGAGGCGGCCATGCCGGTCATGGAAGGCAAGGCCATGCTCTTCAAGGAGTTGGCCGCGGTGGACGCCTTCCCCATCTGCCTCGACACCAAGGACCCCGACAAGATCGTCGAGACGGTCAAGATCATCGCGCCCGCCTTCGGCGGCATCAACCTCGAGGACATCTCGGCGCCTCGATGCTTCGACGTCGAGGCGCGGCTGCGCAAGGAGCTGGACATCCCGGTTTTCCACGATGACCAGCACGGCACGGCCGTGGTCGTCATGGCGGCGCTCCTGAACGCGCTGAAGATCGTCCGCAAGGAGCCGAAGCGTCTCAAGGTCGTCGTCTGCGGCGTGGGCGCGGCCGGCACGGCGGTGATCAAGATGCTGCAGGCGCACGGCGTCAGGCACATCGTCGGCGTGGACGAGCACGGGACGATTCACCGCGGGCGCGTTGTCGGCATGGATTTCATGAAGACTTGGGTCAGCGAGGCGACCAACCCTCAGCAGATCAAGGGCAAGCTGAGCGACGCCATGCGAGGAGCGGATGTCTTCATCGGCCTCTCAGTGCCTGGCGCCTTGAGCCTGCGCGACCTCCAGCGCATGGCGCGCGACCGCATCGTCTTCGCCATGGCCAATCCGGTGCCCGAGATCCAGCCCGAGGAGGCGCTGCGCCACGTGCGGGTCATGGCGACCGGGCGCAGCGACTACCCGAACCAGATCAACAACGTCCTCTGCTTCCCCGGCTTCTTCCGCGGGCTCCTCGACATTCGGGCCAGGCTCGTCAACGATGAGATGAAGCTCGCCGCGGCGCATGCGATCGCGTCCTGTGTCGCCAAGCAGGAGCTCGGGCCCGAGTACATCATTCCCAGCGTGTTCAACAAGAAGGTTGCTCCGGCCGTGGCGAGCGAGGTTGCCCGCGCGGCGCAGCGGACCGGTGTCGCCCGCCGCCGCGAGCGCGCCGACTCGCTCATCTGGTCTTGATCGGCGTGCCCACAGGCGGTGAGCTCCGCTGGTCAGTGGTCATTCCCGCATACAACGAGGCGTTGCGCCTGCCCGCGTACCTCGGCGAGGTCGTCACCTACTTCGACGGGCGCAACGAGCCGTACGAGGTCCTGGTAGTGGACGACGGCAGCCGCGACGAGACAGCCGCGCGGGTCATCGAGGCGCAGGCGGGGAATTCCGCGGTGACGCTCCACCGACTGGCCGCGAACCGCGGCAAGGGCTTCGCCGTCCGGGCGGGTATGCGCGCGGCGCGCGGCGAGCTCCGACTCATGGCCGATGCCGACGGAGCCACGCCCATCAGGGAGGTCAAGCGCCTCGAGGCTGCGATCCGCGCCGGCGCCGATGTTGCTATCGGCTCGCGCGCCCTGGCCGACCCGTCGGTGAGCCGGCAGGTGCGGCTCCACCGGAAGCTCTCGGGTGAGGTCTTCAACTTCCTGGTGAGACGGTTGGGCGTCCCCGAGATCAGCGACACGCAGTGCGGCTTCAAGCTATTCAGGGGTGCCGCCGCCGAGGAATTGTTCCGGGAGCTGAGGACGGAGGGGTTCGGCTTCGATGTGGAGCTTCTGCTCCTGGCACGGCGGCGCGGGTATCGGGTGGCGGAGGTCGCCATCGACTGGGCCGACCAGCCGGGCTCGAAGGTGGGCGTGCTGACCGACGGCCCGCGGATGCTGGCTCAAATCCTGGCGGCGCGCTGTCGGCTCGCGCGGAGCGGGGAGACGCGGCAGTGACCTCGAAGCGCTCGCAGGTCATCGAGCCCTTTCTTGCCGTCGAGGTTTTCCAGCGCGCGCAGGAGCTCGAGCGCGAGGGCAAGGACATCATCCATCTCGAGTTCGGCGAGCCGGACTTCGACACGCCGCTCGTGATCCGCGAGGCGGCCGAGAAGGCGCTCAAGGACGGCCGGACGCGATACGCCCACAGCCTGGGACTTCTCGCGCTGCGGGAGGCGATCGCGGAGCACTACCGCGCCCGTTACGGTGTCGAAGTCTCGCCGGAGCAGGTGCTGGTGACCGCGGGTACCTCGCCCGCGATGCTGCTGCTCTTCTCGACGCTGCTCGACCCGGGTGACCAGGTGCTGCTGACCGACCCGCGGTATGCCGTCTACCCGAACCTGGTCAGATATCCCGGCGGCGAGTGCGTCGAGGCTCCGACCTGGGAGGAGGACGGCTTCCAGTGCCGGCCCGCCGAGTTCGCGTCCCGCCTGTCGCCCCGGACGCGGGCCGTCCTCATCAACTCTCCCGCCAACCCGACTGGCGCGGTGATGACCGCCGAGACGCTCAAGGCGGTGGCGCAACTCGGTCCCTGGGTCGTTTCGGACGAGATCTACCATGGACTGACCTATGAGGGAGCCGAGCACACCGTCCTCGAGTACACCGATCACGCGTTCGTCCTCAACGGCTTCTCGAAGGCCTATGCGATGACGGGCTGGCGACTCGGATACGTCATCGCCCCGCGCGAGTTCATGCGGGCCCTCCAGACCGCGCACGGCAACTTCTTCATCTCCACCAACGAGTTCGTCCAATGGGCCGCGTTGGCGGCGCTGACGGAGGCCGGCGAGGAGGCGGAGCGTTTCCGCAAGATCTTCGACCAGCGGCGGCACGCGCTGGTGGCAGGACTCAGGCGCATCGGGCTTGGCATCGCGGTGCCTCCTACGGGCGCCTTTTATGTCCTGGCCAACGCCAAGCACTTCGGGGCGGACTCCAAGGCCCTCGCCTTCGACATCCTGGAGCACGCGCACGTCGGCGTCACGCCTGGAGTGGATTTCGGCAGCCGCGCCGAGGGATTCCTTCGCTTCTCGTACTCCAACTCGCTCGAGCGCATCGAGGAAGCCGTTGAACGCATCGGGCGGTACTTGCGGGAGCGGCGGACGTGACGGCCGCCGAGTGCATCATGTGCGCGCGCGTCACGGCGGAGGGGCCGCTCTTCATCGCCGATCTCGGAAGGACACGCGTCTACTTCAACGAGGACCAGTTCTTCCCCGGCTGGGTCTTCATCGTGCTCAAGCGCCACGCCGTCGAGTTGTACGACCTCGAGGCCCCTGAGCGGGCGGCGATGATCGAAGAGGTGAACCGGGTGGCGCGGGCGCTGGCCGAGGTCTACGGGCCCGTGAAGATGAACTACGAACTCCTCGGCAACCAGGTACCGCACATCCACTGGCACCTGGTGCCGCGGCTTGCGGACGACCCGGAGCCCCGCTGGCCCGTCTGGCGGGTGACCCACGACCCCAAGCCCCTTCCGGCCGATGAGGCTGCGCGGAGCATCGCGCGGATCCGCGCGGCGCTCGCGTAGGCCAGGTCGCCGTGGCAGAAGCGGCGCAGGCGAGGAAGGCGAGGGCCGCCAGGATCCTGACGCGGCTCGGTAAGGCCTATCCCGACGCCGGGATCGAACTGCGCTTCAGGACCCCGCTCGAGCTCCTGGCGGCCACGATCCTCTCGGCTCAGTGCACCGATGAGCGGGTCAATGCTGTGACGGCCGCGCTCTTCGACCGCTATCGCAGAGCCGAGGATTTCGCCCGAGCCCACGGGCCCACGCTCGAGCGGGAGATCCACTCGACGGGCTTCTTCAAGGCCAAGGCGCGCTCACTCATCGGGATGGGCCGGGCTCTCTGTGAGCGCCACGGCGGAGACGTGCCGCGAACGCTGGACGAGCTGACCGCCCTGCCCGGGGTAGGCCGGAAGACGGCCAACGTCGTCCTCGGAAACGCCTTCGGCATTCCAGCCATTGCCGTGGACACACACGTCACGCGCGTGTCGCAGCGGCTAGGGCTCACGCGGGCCGGCGAGCCGGAGAAGATCCACGACGATCTATGCGCCCTCATCCCGAAACCGAAGTGGACGCGGGCGACCCACCTCCTGATCATCCACGGACGCCGCACCTGCGGCGCGCGAAAGCCCGACTGCCCCCGCTGCCCCGTTCTGGTCCTCTGTCCGTGGCCGGGCAAGACACACCCAGAGCGTGGTTGACTCTCGTGGCGATCTCCTATAGCATTACCCGTTGACAATTTACGGGAGAACGATCGCCAAGTGGCTGACTTCTAAAGCGGGAGACGGACTGAGATCATGGCAACCGTAATGCCGAAGGAAGCAGAGATCGACCGGAAGTGGTTCGTGGTGGACGCGACCGACAAGGTGCTGGGGAGGTTGGCCAGCCGGGTGGCGCATGTACTGCGCGGAAAGCACAAGCCCACGTTCGCTCCGAACCTCGACGTTGGCGACCACGTGGTGGTGATCAACGCCGAGAAGATCCACCTGACGGGACGGAAGCTGACCGACAAGATGTACAGGTGGCACTCCGGCTATATCGGCGGTCTGCGCGAAGTGAGCGCGGAGCGCATGCTCAGGAGCCATCCCGAGCGCGTGGTCGAGTGGGCCATCCAGGGCATGCTCCCCAAGGGGCGCCTCGGGCGGGCCATGGCACGCAAGCTCAAGGTCTACAAGGGATCCGATCACCCGCACGCCGCGCAGAAACCCGAAGTCCTGCCGACCGGCGGCCGGACCAGGAACTGACGCAGGGATTACGAGGAGAGCGAATGGCCGCAGCGACGCAGTTCTACGGTACGGGAAGGCGGAAGACGTCGGTGGCGCGTGTGTGGCTCAGGCCGGGAGGTGGCCGGATCCTGGTCAACCGGCGTCCATTCGAGGACTACTTCCCGCGGGAGACGTTGCGCATGATCATCGCGCAGCCGTTCCAGCT
>Ga0335084_10004201_pt1 | contig 14176 bp, 13 predicted proteins | sample Lox_Sample_44_FD_206721 | JGI IMG/M metagenome (GOLD analysis project Ga0335084, IMG submission 206721) | Soil microbial communities from Loxahatchee National Wildlife Refuge, Florida, United States - Lox_Sample_4.4 | ecosystem: Environmental > Terrestrial > Soil > Wetlands | place: USA...
GAAGACGCCGCCGTCTCTCTCAATCTCCGCGCGGGTCAGGTCTCTGTCCATGACGACAAGCTCGTTCACGGGTCTCCCGCGAATCATTCGGCCCGCCGGCGCGCGGGCCTCACGATCCGGTACTCGAGCACCGTTGTCAAATGCGATCTCGCGGTCAACCCGTACTTCACGACATACCTGTGCAGGGGAGTCGACACCTACAGGCACAACCCGGTCGGGAAGGTGCCGGTGGCGCAGTTCGGGCGTCTCGACAGGAAGCACGTCAGCGTGGAAGAGGCGGGGCCGGAGGCCGAGAAGAAACTCGGCCTGATACGGTGAAAGCGGACGACTGATGGACCCGTTGCGATTTGCGGTCGTCGGGCTCGGCGGGTACGGGCTGGTGCACATCAAAGCCGTCAACTGGCTCGCGGAGCAGGGCCTGGCAACTCTCGCCGGGGTCATTGCGCTGGAGTCCGACAGAAAGGCGAGGCCGGGGCTTGTCGGCGAGTTGCTCGCGCAGCACTGCACGCTGTATGAGACCGTGGGACAGTTCATGTCGGAGGGTTCCCGCATCGCCGACGTGCTGACCGTCCCGATCGGCATAAGCATGCATGTCCCCGTCAGCGTCGACGCACTTCGTGCGGGGCTTCACGTCTACTGTGAGAAGCCCGCGGCGGCGACCGTGCAGGAGGTTGACAGGCTTATCGCCGCGGGAAAAGAGGATGGACGGCGTATTGCGATCGGTTTCCAGCACATATACAGCAATTCCATACAGCAGCTCAAGTCGCGCGTCTGCGACGGGCGGCTCGGGAATGTCCGGTCGCTCAGGCTCATGTGCGGGTGGCCGCGGAGCGAAACGTACTACGGCCGGAATGAATGGGCGGGACGAATGCGGGTGGGGGAGGAGTGGATCCTCGACAGTCCCGCCAACAACGCGCATGCACACTACCTGATGAACGCGCTCTACCTCTGTTCCACGGAAGAGGGAAAGGCGGATGCCCCCCGGGAACTCAGGGCGGAGCTGTACCGGGCGAACAGGATTGAGGGTCCCGATACGGTGCTCCTGCGATTTACGACGGTCGGGGGGAGCGACGCTTTCGTCATATTGACACATGCCAACGGCAGGGAGAACGGCCCCTGCATGCGACTGGATTGCGAAAAGGGGACCGCATACTGGCAGTCGGACAACGGCAGAACGCTTATCAGGTACGGTGACGGCAGGACGGAAGAATTCGACAACCTCGTTCATGACAACTGGCGGTTCGAGGGGTTCAGGGACCTCGTGCATGCGATCGGCGAGGGAAGAGATCCCCTGTGCACGCCGGAGCTCGCCCGTGCCCAGTCGCTGGCCGTCAATGCCATGCACGAGAGCTGCCCGGAGATCAGAGTGATCCCCGGGTCGCACGTATCGGTCGTCGAGGACTGGGAGATGTTTCCTCCGGGGACCCGGGGAAAATTTTGCCGGGTGCGGGGGATCGATGAGTATATGACGGTTGCGTACGAGGAGCGCGCCTTCTTCAGCGAACTGGGGATCCCGTGGGCAGGTTCCGTACCTGGGCGGCTCTTTGCCACGGACGGCTACAGGCGCTACCCTTCACCCTGAGCTCCGTCAATTGACCCCCCCCAGATACTCGTGAATTGCCGCCGCGGCCGTTTTCCCGTCTTTCATCGCCAGTATCACGGTAGCCCCGCCGCGCGCGAGATCTCCTCCGGCGAATATCCCTTTCCGGCTCGTCTTCTGCCTGTCATGAGTGACGACGGTTCCCCGTTTGCTCGTTTCGAGCCCGGGGGTTGTCGCCTGTATGATCGGGTTGGGCTTCTGCCCTATCGCTTCGATCACCGTCTCCAGTGAGAGCGTAAACTCTGAGCCCTTCACGGGGACCGGCCGCCGGCGTCCGGATTCATCGGGTTCCCCCAGCTCCATCTTCTGGCATTCCATGGCGCAGACCCAGTTGTTCTTGTCTCCGAGTATGCGCAGGGGTGCGGTCAGGAGAAGGAATTCGATCCCTTCCTGTTCCGCATGATGGATCTCCTCTTCGCGCGCGGGCATCTCTTCCCGTGACCGCCTGTAGATGAGGTATGCCTTTTCCGCGCCAAGCCGCTTCGACGTCCGTACCGCATCCATTGCGGTGTTTCCGCCTCCGATCACGCCGACTGTTTTACCCACCCGTATCGGCGTGTCGTTCTGCGGGAACTTGTACGCTCCCATCAGGTTGACGCGCGTGAGGAATTCGTTTGCCGAATAGACTCCGCTCAGGCTCTCTCCCGGGATCCCCATGAATGTCGGCGTCCCGGCGCCCGTCCCGAGGAATATGGCTTTGAATCCCCACTCATCGAACAACTCGTCGATCGTTGCGGTCCTTCCGACGACAAAGTTCGTGTAGATCTCCACCCCCAGCGCCCTGATCCGGTCCGTTTCAAGATCGAGTATCTCCTTGGGGAGGCGGAATTCGGGTATGCCGTAGCGGAGCACTCCGCCCACGGCGTGGAGGGCCTCGAACACCGTGACCTGGTACCCCTTGAGCGCCAGCTCGGCCGCGCAGGTGAGCCCCGAGGGACCGGAGCCGACGATGGCGACTTTTTCCGGACGTTTTTCGCCGATGACGGGGGGGGTGAAGAGATTGTTCTTCATCTCGAAGTCGGCGACAAACCGTTCGAGTTTCCCGATGGCCACCGGGCTCAGCTTCTTCCCCATAACGCAGAGGGATTCGCACTGGGATTCCTGGGGGCAGACCCTCCCGCAGATGGCGGGGAGGTAGTTTGCTTCCCGGATCTTTCTCACGGCTCCCACATAGTCCTTCTGCACCACCAGGTCAATAAATCCCCGGATGTCGATCCCCACGGGACAGCCGTCCGTGCAATAAGGCTGCTTGCATTCAAGGCAGCGCTGGCTTTCCAGGAGCGCCCGGTCTTCATCGAACCCGTACGATACCTCGAGGAAGTTGACGCTCCGGGCCCCCGGGGCCTGCTCGATCGAGTCCTGCCGGGGGATCTTCATCCGCTGCGACGGCTTCAGGGGATTGTTCGCGCTCATGAGGCCGCCTCCTGGATCGCTCCGCTCAGCCGGCAGACATGTTTATGATCCGAGACTTTTTCCATGTCGATGTACGTGCGATTCCTCATCATCAGCTCGTCAAAGTCCACCGTGTGTCCGTCGAACTCCGGGCCGTCCACGCAGGCGAACTTCATCTGGCCTGAGACAGTGACGCGGCAGCCGCCGCACATCCCCGTCCCGTCCACCATGATGGTGTTCAGGCTGACCAGTGTCTCCACGTTGTAGGATCGCGTGAGGTTGGCAACGGCCTTCATCATCGGCAGCGGGCCGATCGCGTATACTGCATTGAGGCCGGGGGGGAGATCGAGGAGATCTTTCAGTTGATCTGTCACAAACCCTTTGCGGGCGTACGAACCGTCGTCGGTAGTCACAAATGTCCGGTCGGAACACTCCGCCATTTCTTTCTCGAGTATCACAAGTTCCCCCGACCGGGCACCGATGATCGTGAGAACGCGGTTCCCGGCTTCCTTGAGAGCTCTGGCAATCGGGTAGAGCTCGGCCGTCCCGACCCCGCCCCCCACGCACGCGACGACGCCGTGATTCCCGATCGGTGTCGGGTTCCCGAGCGGTCCGACGACATCAAGGAGCACATCGCCCCGGTTCTTGCTGCAGAGAAGTTTGGTCGTGCCGCCGATCGCCTGGACAATGAGTGTGATCGTCCCGGCCGAAGGGTTCCCGTCGGCGATCGTCAGGGGGATCCGTTCTCCGGCCTCCTCCACGCGCACCATGACGAAATTTCCCGCTTTCCTCTTCCGCGCGATGAACGGAGCCCTGACCTCGAGCCTCGTGATTGTCGGAGCAAGTTCCTTCTTGTCGATAATCGGGTACATGTGGCCTCACCTGAAAGATGACGGACGCGCCGATAGGGAGATCCACCAGAAATGCTCAATTGACGTGCCAGACGAATATCAGAAAAAACTTCAATTTTGAGCAATCCTGGGGCTTTTGCAGTGTCAGGAACCGGGGGGATCTTCCGGGATTGTCAGTTGCGGAAACGGGAATTGCCATTTCTGGCATGCGTGGGGGGCGGCTCACCCCGGGGGCGGGGGAGCGGGCCGGGGGCCGGGATCTACTTTATGTTCGAAAGAATGCCTTGAAGCGTCCCGATGGTCTCGTCGATGTGTGATCCTTCTATGATAAGAGGAGGGAGAAACCTGAGGACCGTCGTATCCGTGCAGTTGATGAGTATTCCCTTCTCCAGCATTGCAGAGGTGATCCCGTCTCCGCTCCGGTCGAGCTCGGCCCCGGCCATGAGGCCGAACCCCCGGACCTCCCGTATGAGGCCCGGGAATTCCCGTGCGAGGCCCCTGAGGCCCTCCTGCAGTTTTTCGCCGAGTGTCGCTGCGCGTTCCATCAGTTTCTTTTCCACGATCTCCTCGATTACCGCCGCGCCGGCTGCGCAGGCGACAGGATTTCCGCCGAACGTGGTGCCGTGCATCCCCGGTTCGAGGAGCGACGCGACATCCTCTGTGGCGAGTATGGCCCCCAGCGGGAGACCCCCGCCGATCGGTTTGGCGAGCGTCACGACGTCGGGAGAGACAGGATAGTGCTGGAATCCAAAGAACTTTCCGGTCCTGCCGGCCCCTGACTGGATTTCATCCGCGATCAGAAGGAAGCCCGATTCTGCCCGGAGCTCCGCAAGCGTGCGTGCAAACTCCGCCGAGACCGGCCTGATCCCCCCTTCCCCCTGAATGAATTCGAGGATTACCGCCGCAGTCTTCGGGCCGGCGGATCTCCTGAGGGCCGCCGTGTCGTTGAACGGGATGACACAGCAGTCCGGGAGAAACGGGCCGAACCCGTCCCTGTATTTCGGACGGTCCATCAGGGAGAGCGCTCCCATGGTCCGTCCGTGGAACGAATTGCTCAGCGCCAGGATCCCGGTTTTTCCGCGGGTCGCCCCCCATTTCCGCGCGATTTTTATCGCCCCCTCGATCGCCTCGGTCCCGCTGTTGCTGAAGAACACTCTCGGGTATCCGGAGAGCCCTGTCAGCAGCTCGGCCAGCCGGACCTGCGGCTCCTGGACGAAGTAGTTTGACAGGTGGGTGTACCGGGAGGCCTGCGCGCAAATCGCCTGGACGACGCGCGGGTGCGCGTACCCGAGTGCGTTGACGGCCAGGCCGGCGAACATATCCAGGTACCGCTTTCCGTCTCCTGTAAAGAGGTACACCCCCTCCCCCCGCACCACCTCAAGGGGAAGGCGTTTGTATGTGTGAAAGAGCGTGGCTGCTTCCCTGTCGTGCATCGTCATGGCGGATCACCCCGGGGAAAAAAACCTGGAAAAAGTACTTGCATAATAATACAAGATTTTGCATATTTATGCAAGTACTATTTTCACGGGACACTGTCGTGGTGAACGCAGCAATCATCGGGGCATCGGGATACTCGGGGGCGGAGCTCCTGAGGGTGCTGTCGTCCCATCCCGGCGTCCGGGTCCGGATGGTGACGGCCGCCTCTTCCGCCGGACAGAGGGTCGACGCCCTCTACCCGGCCTTTGCAGGTCAGTGCGACCTCACCTACGGCGAGCTCGTCCCGGAGGGGCTCGACGGGATCGACGTCGCCTTCGTGGCGCTCCCGTCCGGCGAAGCGATGAAGATCGTGCCTCTCCTGAAGGAAAAGGTCGGCAGGGTCGTCGACCTGGGAGGGGATTTCCGTCTCCGGTCCCCCGGGCTCTATGAAGAGTACTACAGGCACCGCCACACGGCGCCCGAGCTTCTCGCCCACGCGGTCTACGGGCTTCCCGAGATCAACAGGGACTCGATCGCGGGTGCCCCCCTTGTCGCGAATCCCGGATGCTACCCGACGGCCGCGATCCTTGCCATTCTCCCGGCGCTGAAACACGGGATCATCAATCCGGGCGGCATCGTCATAAATTCGCTCTCCGGGATTTCCGGCGCGGGGCGGAGCGCGTCGGTGGACATGAGCTTTGCCGAGATCAACGAAAACGTCCGCGCGTACAAGATCGGCACCCATCAGCACATCCCTGAGATTGAGACGGTCCTTGCGGGGGCCTCGGACGCGCCTGTGTCGGTGTCGTTTGTCCCCCATCTGATCCCGATCACGAGGGGGATTTACACGACGGCGCACGCCGGTCTTGCCGTCGCGCTGACGGTTGCGGAGCTGCTGACGGTGTACGAAGAATTCTACGCATCGCATCCGTTTGTCAGAATCACCCGTCAGGTTCCTCAGATCCTCGCCGTGACCAGGACGAATTTCTGCGACATCGGGATAGCAATCGAGTCGCGGACGAACCAGCTCATCATCATGTCCGTCATCGATAACCTTGTGAAAGGCGCGGCTGGCCAGGCGGTGCAGAATATGAACCTCATGTTCGGTCTCCCGGAAACCGCAGGTCTGAAATGAACAGCGTCTCTGAACGTACGGTGAAGAAGGCGGCGGCCGGCCGGCCCGCTCCAGCAGGGGTGAAGGGAATTCCCGGCGGCATCACCGCGCCGAAGGGCTTCCGGGCGGCCGGCATACATTGCGGTGTCAAGAAACTGAAGAAAGACATCTGTCTCGTGGTGTCCGATACGCCTGCCGCGTGCGCCGTTGTCCTGACAACCAACAGGGTCCAGGCGGCGCCCGTCCTCCTGACGCGCGAGAAGATGGAACGGTCCCGGCTGTGCCGCGCCCTTGTCGTGAACAGCGGCAACGCGAATGCATGCACCGGGGAGCGGGGCATGAAGGACGCCCGGGCGATGGCGGCGGCGGCCGCTTCAGCGTTGCACGTTTCCCGCGACGAAGTTCTCGTGTCATCCACCGGGGTGATCGGACAGTTCCTTCCCATCGAAGCGATCACCGCGGGGATCGCAGGCGCGGCCAGGGTACTCTCCCCGCGGGGAGGGACGGCGGCGGCCGAGGCGATACTGACGACGGACACGTTTGTCAAAGAGTATGCACTGGAGTTCGAGTGCAACGGGGTTCTCGCGAGGATGGGCGGGATGGCGAAGGGTTCGGGCATGATCGCGCCGAACATGGCCACCATGCTCGCTTTCGTGACCACGGACGCCGCCGTCGGGCCGGAAGTTCTCCGTGTCGCACTCGCGCGCGCCGCGGATTGCTCCTTCAACAGGATTTCGGTCGACGGGGACACGAGCACCAATGACATGGTTGCCCTTCTCGCCAACGGCGCATCGGGCGCCCGCCCGCTTACGGAGGCCGCGGGGCCGTCGTACGATGCCTTCTACGGTGCCCTGGAGCGGACGCTCATCGCATTGTCAAAAATGATTGTCAGGGACGGCGAAGGGGCGACCAAATTCATCGAGATTACGGTCACCGGAGCCGCAGACGAGCCAAGCGCCGTGAAGGCGGCGCGCGCGATCGCGAACTCCAGCCTCGTCAAGACCGCGATACACGGCGAAGATGCAAACTGGGGCCGCATCCTGGCGGCGGTGGGATACTCCGGGATCGAATTCGATCCTTCGGAGGTGGAGATCTTCTTCGGCGCCGTCCCGATTCTCCGGCGGAACTATACGATCGATTTCTCCGAGAAGGATGCGAAAGCAGTCCTGAGCCGGAAAGAGATCACGATCACGGTGGACCTTCACGGGGGCGAGGCGAGAGCCTCATTCTGGACATGCGACCTGTCCGGGGAGTATGTGAACATCAATGCGAATTACAGGACCTGAGGCATGATCACCTCTCTCAGCGCAAAGACGGAGATCCTCATTGAAGCCCTGCCGTACATCTCACGGTACGAGGGGAAGACGTTCGTCGTGAAGTACGGAGGGGCGGCGATGGTGGACGATGAGTTGAAGGAGACATTCGCGCAGGACGTCACCCTCCTGAAGAAGATCGGCGTCAAAGTGGCGATCGTCCACGGCGGCGGCAGGGAAATCACGGGCATCGCCTCCAGGCTCGGTCTGGAGTCGCGGTTCGTGAACGGCCAGCGCTACACGGACGCCCCGATGATGGATGTGGTCCAGATGGTGCTGGCGGGAAAGACGAACAAGGATATCGTCGGGAGGATCAATCGTCATGACGGGGAATCGGTCGGACTGTGCGGAATCGACGCCCACGTCCTGAAGGTGAAAAAATTCGAGGAGGGGGGGGTGGACCTCGGGCTCGTGGGCGAAATCACCGGCGTCAACACCGTGTACCTGAACCTGCTTCTGAACAACGGCATCATGCCGGTGATCGCCCCGATCGGCGTCAACGATGCCGGCGAGGCCCACAATATCAACGCGGACGTCGCCGCATCCGCAATAGCGGCGGAGCTGAAGGCGGAGAAGCTTGTGTTCCTCAGTGACGTCGAAGGGGTCATGGCCGCCGACCTGCTGGTCCCCAGCATGGATCAGCCGCTAGCGGAGAGGCTGATGGCCGGCGGGGTGATCAGCAACGGCATGATCCCGAAGATCCGGTCGGCGTTCACCGCGCTCAACGCAGGCGTCAACAAAGTCCACCTCATCGACGGCAGGATCAAGCATTCGATCCTTCTGGAAATATTCACCGATATGGGCATCGGCACGGAGCTCGTTCATACCGTCCCGGCGGCGGCCGTGACGGTCTGAGGGTGTGCAATGACAAAACAGGCCAGGCTCTTCGCCATCAGGGAGATCATCGCGACGAAACAGATCGGAAGCCAGGACGGGCTTCGCCGCGAGTTGAAGAAACGGGGCTGCACCGTCACGCAGGCGACGCTCTCCCGCGACATGAAGGAGCTCGGTGTCAGCCGGATCGTTTCCGCAACGGGCGGCCAGTACGCGATGCAGACACCCGTGGAGGTCCAGGCGCTCCGGCCGCTTGTCAATGCGGAGGTTCTCTCCATCGACGCGAACGAGGGGCTGATTGTCGTTCATACGCTCCCCGGCTGTGCAAACACGGTGGGGGAGTTTATCGATGTTCAGAAACACCCCGATGTCATCGGTACGGTGGCCGGCGACAATACGCTTCTCATCGTCCCCGGCTCGCAGCGCAAGACGAAAAATGTGCTTCAATTTCTCAAGAATAAACTCATAGAGGGACAGGAATGAAATCCACGAAGGTAGTGGTCGCGTATTCCGGCGGTCTCGATACGTCGGTGATGGTCAAATGGCTCATCGAGCGGAAGGACGCGGAGGTTATCGCCGCGACGGGGGATCTCGGACAGAAGAAGGAGCTGAACGGCGTCCAGGCGAAGGCCTACGCCACGGGAGCCTCCAAGGTCTATGTCAGGGATCTGAGGGAGGAATTCCTCACGGGGTACGTCTGGCCCGCACTGAAGGCGGGAGCCGTGTACGAGAAGTCCTACCCGATGGCGACCTCCCTCGGGCGCCCCCTGCTCGCGAAGATGCTGGTGGATATTGCGCGCAAGGAAGGAGCGACCCACGTGGCCCACGGTTGTACGGGCAAAGGGAATGATCAGGTGCGCTTCGAAGTGTCAGTCGCGGCCCTGGCTCCCGACCTGAAGATCCTTGCGCCCCTGCGTGAATGGGAATTCAAGTCCCGCGAGGAGGAGATCGCCTACGCGCGGAAGAACAACATACCCGTCGCAGCCACGGTGACAAACCCGTATTCCATAGACGAGAATATCTGGGGGACGAGCGTCGAATGCGGCGTTCTGGAGGATCCCATGGTCGAACCCCCTCCGGATGCGTATCAGCGCACCATCTCCCCTGAGCTCGCGCCCGATGCACCCGAGTATGTTGATATCGATTTTGAGGAGGGGATCCCGGTCGGGGTCGGGGGCTCCCGTCTGGAGCCGGTGAGCCTGGTCTTCACGCTCAACGACCTGGGGGGCGCGCACGGTGTCGGCCGGATCGACCTCGTCGAAAACCGCCTTGTCGGCATCAAATCACGGGAGATCTATGAGGCTCCCGGCGCCACGATACTGCACTTCGCCCATACCGAGCTTGAACGTCTCACGCTCGACCGGTCGGTGTTTCACCTGAAGAACCAGCTGGCCTCGGAGTACGCCAATCTCGTCTACAACGGCCTCTGGTACTCCCCGCTCAGGAATGCCCTCGAAGCGTTTGTCGATGAAACGCAGAAGACTGTCACGGGCACGGTGCGCGTGAAGCTCTACAAAGGGAATGTGGGTGTTGCCGGGAGGAAGTCGGTCTTCTCGCTCTACAGCACGAAACTGGCCACGTACACGGAGGAAGACCAGTTTGATCACAGGGCGTCCGAAGGATTCATCAAGATCTTCGGTCTCCCTGTGCGGACGTACCACCAGGTGCAGAATGCGGCTGCCGCCGCGGCTGCCCGGGATGAAAAGGCGGAGAGAGACATCCTGCAATCCGTCCCCGCCCGATGAAGCAGGGGAAGGGCCGGTTCCGGGAGCCGCTCGACCCCCGCGCGCTCCGGTTCTCATCATCGCTCGACTTTGACAGGCGCCTGGCCGGCGAGGATATCGAGGGAAGCATCGCGCACATCGGCATGCTTGCCGCGCAGAAGATTGTGTCCGGGGCCGACGCGCGGAAAATTACCAGGGCACTGAAGACCATCCGCAGGGAGGTTGCTGCCGGGAGTGCGCCGTGGCTCAGGATCGATGACAGGTCCGGCCGGTTCACCGCCGAGGATATACACATGGCGATCGAGCACCGCTTGATTGCTCTGACGGGCGGTGTGGGGGGCAAGCTGCACACCGGGCGGAGCAGGAACGACCAGGTGGCACTTGACATCCGTCTCTTCCTCCGCGGAAGAATTGACAGCATCGCCGGTCTCATCCGTGCCGTGCAGGGGGCGTTTGTCGGCAGGGCGCACGCGTTCCGCGACGTCATGATGCCGGGGTACACCCACCTTCAGCGTGCACAGCCCGTCCTCCTGGCCCACCATCTGCTGGCGTATGTGGAGATGTTCGAGCGCGACCGGGAGCGGTTCCTCGACTGCAGGAGACGCGTGGACCGCTCCCCCCTGGGTGCGGCCGCGCTTGCCGGGACGTCGTTTCCGATCGACAGGCAGAAGACGGCCCGTGCGCTTGGGATGGGCGGGATCATTGCCAACAGCATCGATGCTGTGAGCGACAGGGACGTCCTGGTGGAATTCATCAGCGCCGCGGCGATAACGATGATGCATGCGAGCCGTATTGCCGAGGAGCTTGTGCTGTGGAGTTCGAGGGAGTGGCGCTTTGCGGAGATCGGTGAGTCGTTCACGACCGGGAGCAGCATCATGCCCCAGAAGAAGAACCCCGACATGGCGGAGTTGATCCGGGGAAAGACCGGGCGGGTGTACGGGGACCTGATCGCCCTTCTCACCGTCATGAAGGGACTCCCTCTGGCCTACAACCGCGACATGCAGGAAGATAAGGAGCCGCTCTTCGATGCCGCCGATACGGTGGGCTCGTCGCTCGACGTGCTTGCCCGCATGATGGCGACGGTGAAATTCGACGGGGAGCGGTTTGAAGAGGAATTGAAAGGCGATCAGATTCTGGCGACAGAGCTTGCGGACTATCTTGTGCGGAAGGGGATCCCGTTCCGCGAAGCGCACGGGATCGTGGGTGACCTTGTCGCGCTCAGCGCGGGGCGGAAATGCTCGCTCGGCGAGCTCCCGCTCAGAGAATACACCCGCCGTTCACCCGCATTTTCGGGAGACATCGCTCTGCTGCTGGACGCGCGCACTTCTCTTTCGATGAAGCAATCTTCCGGATCGACTTCTCCGGGCGAAGTCGCCAGGGCGATCCGCCTGTGGAAGAAGCGGCTTTCCCGCTGAGCCCCCGGGGTGCGTGTTACCGTGCTGCCAGCCGGTGCACTTCCTCCACGATCTGCCTGGCCTTGAGCGAATCGATCTTCCCTTCCTTGTAGCTGCTGTAGAACATCCCCGCGAGCCCCTTGACCTCATCGGTCCTCACCGAGCCCGACTGCAGATGTTCGTGAAGCTTCATGAAGTCCGACTTTGCTTCGCCGACGGCTTTCTGGTCCGGCAGCCTCTGAAGCACCTGCTCTTCAACTTTGGTCAGCGCCCTGTCGATCGAATAGGCGACGATCTTCTCGCGGTTCAGGTACAGGAGGAGGGAACCCGTCAGCACGACGATGGCGAGCACCCCGGCGGTGATGAGAAGAATTTTTTTCATCTACCGTGATGCTCCCTGCCCGCAGGCCATTCCTTCGGGTCTCGCAATTCTCTCCTGTCTCAACAGATCCGTCTTTGCCGTATTCATATCCCTGCGCTCATGCTTGTGTGAAGAGAGGCTGCACAACGAACACTCAATATACGAAATCCTGTCACAATCCTGCAAATATATCTGCCGCAGAATACAGCGCGAAGAGCGGTGCGCACACCTTTCTTGCTTCTCGCCCCCACGGGCCTTATCTTACCCGGTGCCGCCATATCACTCCTTCGATAAACATCGTCGATTTCATGAAACAGCTCGTCATCGGCATCGCCGGCGGGACGGGGTCGGGGAAAACCACTGTGACCAATGCCATCCTCGAGCAGCTGGATCCGGAACGTATCGCGGTCATTCAGCACGATTCCTACTATAAGGATATCAGCGCGCACGGCGGACTCCGCCCGGAAGAGATCAACTTCGATCACCCCGATTCCCTGGAGACTGACCTCCTCATACGGCACATCGGAGAGCTCCGGGCCGGGCGCCCGGCGGATGAGCCGGTGTACAACTTCACGAACCACAGGCGGCTTGAGGCGACGCGCCGCGTGGAACCGAAGGAAATAGTCATCATCGACGGCATTCTGATACTCGTGGACAGGCGGCTCCGGGATCTCATGGATATCCGCCTGTTTGTCGATGCAGATGCCGATGAGCGGCTCATCAGAAGAATCCGGCGGGATATACGGGAGCGGGGCCGTTCCGTAGAATCCGTGATGAACCAGTACATGAAAACAGTGAAACCGATGCATCTGCAATTCGTCGAACCGAGCAAGCACTGGGCGGATATCATCATCCCCCGGGGAGCGGAGAACACGGTGGCGATCGACATGGTGGTGACGAAGATCCGGATGATGCTCGGGGAGGTTGCCGTCCGGTGAATATTATCGAATGGACCCCCCAGCTCCGGTTCGCCGTGGCCCTTGCGCTCGGGTTCCTCGTGGGCCTGGAGAGGGAGGGCGCCAAAATTGAACGGAAGACGATGGTCTTCGGCGGCGTACGAACCCACCCGATGATTGCGATGTTCGGATTCGGGTGCGCCTGGCTTTCACAGATAGGCGTGTCGTTCATACTGCCCGCGGGGCTGGCGGCGATGATCGCGCTCACGTCCGTCGCCTACAGTGCAAAGATACGCGCCGAGAGGTTCGGATCCACGACGGAGTTCTCCGCGATCCTGACGTTTGTGACGGGCGCGCTTGCCCTCCTTGTGGACATATGGGCCGCGATGGCGGTCGGTGTCCTCAACACGATTCTCCTTTCCGAGAAGTCATCGCTCGAAACCTGGGTCGAACGGCTGGACCGCGCGGAATTCCTCGCGACGGTCAGGTTCCTCCTGGTGACGCTCATCATTCTCCCTGTTCTTCCCGATCAATCGTACACGCGATATCAGCTCAACCCGACGCACATCTGGAAGATCGTGATTCTGGTCTCCACGATCGGGTTTGTCGGGTATATTCTCTCGAAACGGCTCGGGGACAGGGCCGGACTCTGGGTTTCGGGAATCCTGGGCGGCGTTGTCTCGAGCACCGCGGTGACAGTCGCTGTGGGCCGCGCCGCTCAGACTGCCCCCGAAAAGGGGCGGAGCGCGCTTCAGGCGGCCATACTGGCCTCGAGCGTCATGTATCTCCGGATACTTGTTCTCATCGCGGTCATCGGCCCCCAGCTCTTCCCGTACATCTGGTGGAAATGTGCGATCCTTGCCGGGTCGGGTGTCGTGCTCGCGCTTATGACCCCGCGGAAGGACGGGGCGGAGAAGCTGCAGCCCGCCCCTCCGCTCCACAATCCGTTTGAGATCACACCCGCGCTCCTTTTTGCCGCTCTCTTCGTCGTCCTGATGGTTGTGACGACCGTCGTAAAGGAAACCCTCGGGAGTTCCGGACTCATCGCCCTCGGTGCCGTCGTCGGCGTCAGCGATATCGATCCGTTCATACTTTCCCTTGCCCGTCCCGGCGACACCGCCGCCGGCGTTGCTGTCTCCGCGATGATTGTTGCCATGATGAGCAACACGATCGCCAAGGGAACCTACTTCGGATTTCTCGTCAGGGGGGAGAGGAAACCGACAGCCTGGAGGTACATCCTCTGGGCAGCGATTCACATTCCACTGGTGCTGATCCCATGAA
>Ga0335084_10004202_pt1 | contig 14172 bp, 10 predicted proteins | sample Lox_Sample_44_FD_206721 | JGI IMG/M metagenome (GOLD analysis project Ga0335084, IMG submission 206721) | Soil microbial communities from Loxahatchee National Wildlife Refuge, Florida, United States - Lox_Sample_4.4 | ecosystem: Environmental > Terrestrial > Soil > Wetlands | place: USA...
CCGAAGGGGTCAATACCCGCGACACCTAGTGCTCATCGTTTACAGCGTGGACTACCAGGGTATCTAATCCTGTTTGCTCCCCACGCTTTCGCGTCTCAGCGTCAGTCACCGTCCAGAGGGCCGCCTTCGCCACCGGTGTTCCTCCTGATATCTACGCATTTCACCGCTACACCAGGAATTCCACCCTCCTCTCCGGGACTCGAGCCTGCCAGTTTCCAATGCACTTCCGGGGGTGAGCCCCGGGCTTTCACATCAGACTTCGCAGGCCGCCTACACGCGCTTTACGCCCAGTGATTCCGAACAACGCTAGCACCCTCCGTATTACCGCGGCTGCTGGCACGGAGTTAGCCGGTGCTTCCTTTAGGGGTACCGTCAGGGCTACGACGTGTTAGGTCGCAACCGATTCGTCCCCCTCGACAGGGCTTTACGACCCGAAGGCCTTCATCACCCACGCGGCGTCGCTGCGTCAGGCTTTCGCCCATTGCGCAATATCCCCCACTGCTGCCTCCCGTAGGAGTCTGGGCCGTGTTTCAGTCCCAGTGTGGCTGGCCATCCTCTCAGACCAGCTAGCCATCATCGCCTTGGTGGGCCATTACCCCACCAACTAGCTAATGGCACGCAGGCTCATCCACAAGTAGTAGCTTGCAAGCAGAGGCCACCTTTCACCGCAGGAGCCGAAGCTCCCGTGGTCATATCCGGTATTAGCCCACCTTTCGGTAGGTTATTCCGGGCTCGAGGGTAGATTACCTACGTGTTACTCACCCGTGCGCCGCTGTACTCAGGGAGTTGCCCCCCTTTTCTCGCTCGACTTGCATGTGTTAGGCACGCCGCCAGCGTTCGTTCTGAGCCAGGATCAAACTCTCCAGTTAAACCTGGAGCCACGACGCCGAAGCGTCATGGTGAGTGTCGAATGATTCGCACTCTTCGATCCGAATCAGCACGTTACGCGCTGTTCGAAGATCCGCAAAGACTGCGTCGCCTCGACGTCGACCGTCGAGGCAAGCGATCTACTGCCTAGTTTTCAAAGACCGGGACCGTTTCCGGGCAGACCCGGCCGTATATGGGACCCCTCTCTGGTTGTCAACCAGGGGCCAAACGATCGATCCGGATCTACGATTCGGCAGGTGCCGGCGGGACGAGCTCCACGGTCGCCAGACGCCTCCGTCCCACCGCCACCAGCCGGTGCACCCCCCGTCGGAAGCGGAACTCGACGTCGACGGCGTGCCCATCGACCTTCACCGCGCCCTCCGCGACCAGACGACGGGCGGCGCTCGTCGATGGCGCCAGCCCAGCGTCCTTCAAGAGCCGGCAAATCCATACCTCGGAGTCGGCGGTGTGCAGCACCACCGGGGTCGGGGCAAAGTCCGTGCGCTTCTGGAAGCGCTCCTCGAAGAATTCGCGCGCTCGTCGGGCGTCGTCGGCACCATGGAATCGCTCCACCACCATCGCCGCCAGGAGCTTCTTCCGATCGAGTGGATGCTCGGGCCCGGGCGTCCACCGACGATCCCCCGGGAACAAGAGCCGCGCATACCGCTCCATGAGATCGTCGGTGATCGACATGAGCTTCCCGAACATCTCCTCCGGCGCATCCGTGATCCCGACGTGGTTCCCGAGGCTCTTGGACATCTTCTGGACGCCGTCGAGGCCTTCCAGGAGCGGGAGTGTGACGATGATCTGACCGGGTCGTCCCGCCCCACGCTGGAGATCGCGGCCGACGAGCAGGTTGAACGTCTGATCGGTCCCGCCGATCTCGACGTCGGCATTGACGACCACCGAGTCGTATCCCTGCATGAGCGGATAGAGAAACTCGTGGAGGCCGATCGGACTCCCGCCCTTGTAGCGCTCCGAGAAGTCATCTCGCTCGAGCATGCGTGCGACGGTCGTCTGCCCAGCGAGCCGGATCACGTCATCGAGGTGCATCGTCGCGAACCACTCGCCGTTCCGCCGCACCTCGGTGCGCGTGCGATCGAGCACCTTGAACACCTGCGCTTGATACGTCTGCGCATTCGCCTCGACCTGCTCGGGACTCAATTGCGGTCGCGTCGCGGACCGCCCACTCGGATCGCCGATCAATGCCGTGTAGTCGCCGATGATCAGCACGCCGACGTGCCCCATGTCCTGCAACGCGCGAAGCTTCGCGAGCGCGACCGTGTGTCCGAGATGCAGATCCGGCGCCGTGGGATCGACGCCGAGCTTCACGCGGAGCGGACGTCCCGCGGCGAGCCGCTCCTTCAGCTCCGCCTCCGGCACGATGGTGACCGCTCCGTCACGAATCCGTGCGAGCTGCTCGTCGACGGTCATCCGTTCACCCGCTCGCGCAATCGACGGATGGCCGTCGCGCGACCCGTCGTCTCGTCGACGTCGATCACCGCCCCTTGCACCATCACTGGCCCCGACGCCACCTCGAAGCGAACCGGCATCTGACTGAGGAACCGTTCAAGGACCCGATCCGTGCGCATGCCGAGGATCGAATCCTCCGGTCCGCACATGCCCGCGTCGGTGAGCGCGGCCGTGCCCCCGGGAAGAATCGACTCGTCGCTCGTTTGCACGTGCGTATGGCTCCCGACGACGGCGGAGACGCGGCCGTCGAGGAAGCGCGCCATTCCCACCTTCTCGGAAGTCGCCTCGGCGTGCATGTCGACCAGAACGACCGCCGCCTGCTGCCGTAGCTTCGGCACGATCGCTTCCGCAGCTCGAAACGGACAATCCGCGGGGCCCATGAAGACGCGGCCGATCAGGTTGAGAACGGCGACCGGCGTACCGTCGCGAGCGGCACGGACGACCCAGCCCTCGCCCGGTACCCCCGGCGCGAAGTTCAGTGGACGCAGTAGCCGACCGTTTTCCTTCAAGTAGGGCACGATGTCGCGATTCTGCCACACGTGGTTGCCGGTCGTGAGCACGTCGACCCCGGCGTCCTGCATCTCTTCGGCACTGCCTGGATCGACGCCCTTGCCGCCCGCCGTATTTTCGACGTTCGCCACGACGAAGTCGATCGCCGACTGCCTCCGCAGCTCCCGCAGCACGACGCCCACGGCGCGGCGGCCAGGACGCCCGACGACGTCACCGAAGAAGACCAGTCGCATCACACCTCGGTTCAGTGCGCCGTGTCGCTGGCCCGCGTCTCGCGGATCACCGTCACCTTGATCTGCCCGGGGTACGCCATCTCCTGCTCGATCTTGCGGGCGATGTCCCGCGCGAGGAAGAGCGTCTGGTCGTCGGGCACCGAGCCCGGATCGACGATCACACGGATCTCGCGCCCGGCCTGCACGGCGAACGAGCGCTCGACGCCCTTGAACGAGTTGCTGATGCGCTCGAGATCCTCGAGGCGCTTCGCATAGCTCTCCAGCACTTCGCGCCGCGCGCCGGGACGCGCCCCGGAGATCGCGTCGGCCGCATCCACGAGCGGGGCGAGAATCGTCTCGGCCTTCACCTCCTCGTGATGGGCGGCGATGGCATTGACGATCTTCGCCGACTCGCCGTACTTGCGGGCGATCTCGCCGCCGACGATCGCGTGCGAGCCCTCCACCTCATGCGTCAGGGCCTTCCCGATGTCGTGCAGCAGCGCTGCGCGCCGGGCCTGCTTCACGTTGAGACCCAGCTCCGCAGCCATCGCGCCGGCGATGAAGGCACACTCGATCGAGTGCATCAGGACGTTCTGCGCGTAGCTGTAGCGATACCGCAGCATGCCGACCAGTCGCACGAGCTCCGGATGGACGCCGTGAATTCCAAGCTCGAGGACGGCCCGCTGCCCGGCTTCCCGAATCGAGTCCTCGAGCTCGTGCTCCGCCTTCCGCACGACCTCCTCGATGCGACCGGGGTGAATGCGGCCGTCGGCAATCAGACGTTCGAGTGCCAGGCGCGCCAGCTCGCGACGGATCGGGTTGTGGCACGAGATCACGACGGCCTCGGGCGTGTCGTCGATGATGAGGTCGACACCCGTCGCCGCCTCGATGGCCCGGATGTTCCGGCCCTCGCGACCGATGATGCGCCCCTTCATGTCGTCGCTCGGCAACGGGATGACCGACACCGTGCGTTCGGCGACGTATTCCCCGGCGAGGCGCTCGATCGCGATCGATACGATCTTCTTGGCACGCCGATCGGCTTCCTCGCGCGCCTCGCTCTCGATCTGCCGGATGGACTTGGCCGCCTCGTGACGGGCCTCGTCGGTCATCTGCTCGACCAGCGAGCGACGGGCTTCCTCGCGCGTCAGGCCCGCGGTCTCCTCGAGCTTCCTTCGGACGTTCTCGACCAGGGCGGCTTGGTCGGCGCGCAGCTTCGCCAGCTCCTCCTCGCGCCGCTTGGCGTCGTCTTCGCGTCGCGCCAGCGTCCGCTCGGTCTCGGCCATGCCCTCGAGCCGGCGCGTGACCGTCTCCTCCTTCTGCGCGACCCGGCGCTCCTGGGCGGTGATCTCGCGCCGTTGCTCCTTGGCTTCGCGCTCGGCGTCGTTCTTGGCCCGCAGGACCAGCTCCTTCGCCTGGAGATCCGCTTCGCGGCGGACCGCGTCGGCCTCCTTCCGGGCCTCTTCGACCACCCGTACGGCGGTCTCGTGGCTCGCCTGAGCGACCTGTCGGGCCTGGCGACGCCGTCCCTGCTCGACGAGGAACCATGCGATGGCTCCCAGTACGAGCCCGAGAGCGAGCGCGCCGATCATGCCAGCGGTCATGTCAGCTCTCCCGAGTGCACAGTGGTCGCCGTGGGGGTCGGTAGTATCCCCCGCTCGGTCACCACTGCGTTCATGCAAACGTCCCACGGATCCTGAGGAAGGCGATCGACGACGAGCGCCTCCGCTGCGAGCCCGAAACGCGTCGCGTGACGAAGTGTCGGCAGGGCGCGATCGTAGTACCCTCGACCCGACCCGAGCCGTCCTCCGCGACGGTCGAAGGCGACCCCCGGGACGAGCACCAGCACCCCGGCCGCGTCCCCGGGCAGACGAGCCGCACCCGACGGAGGTTCCTCCACCCCGAACGGACCCGGATGGAGATCCGCGGCGACCGCTCGGCGGAACGCCAGATCGTCGCCCTCGACGCGCGGGTAGTAGGTCGGTAGCCCCTGCTCCGAAGCCCGCTTGGCGACCTCCCCCGGGTCGACCTCGTTGGCACGCGGGCTGTACAGGACGAGGTGCCTGGTCTCGCGGAACTCCGCCGACGACACGATCCAGGCGCAGATCGCCCGCGAGGCGGAGGCAACCTCGGCCTCGCTCAGCGCGCGTCGCCTGCCAGCGAACTCCCGCCGGAGGCGAGTCTTGCCTGCGTCGTCGAATCCCCCCATGAACCCTCTCGCATAGCGGGGGGATGGTCGTTCGGTGGGGTTTGCCTCAGCTCCTTCGCGCCGCCTGCGCCCAGGCGGGGCCGATGTTCGGGGGGCCATGCTGGCCCGACGTCCGGACGCTGTAAGTCATAGCACACGCCGTGGTGGCGAGAACCCCTCTTTCAGACCATCCCGTCTTCAATCTGCCGGCCCGCCTTCGATCGCGCGGGACCGGGCCATTCGGCCTCGTGGGCACTCTACGCGATGCCACCCAGGCCCGCAATGTCCGCCGGCGCCCCGTCAGCCGTCGCCGTCGTCCCCGAGTAGGCCGGCAACGAACTCGTGCGCGTCGAACTCGCGGAGGTCCCGAACCCCCTCGCCGACGCCGACATACCGGACGGGAAGCCCGAGCTCGGCGCGGATCGCCACCACGATCCCACCCCGCGCCGTCCCGTCGAGCTTGGTCACCACCACCCCCGTGACACCGGCGGCCTCCACGAACGCACGGGCCTGGCTGAGGGCGTTCTGCCCGGTGGTCGCGTCGACCACGAGCAGACACTCCTGGGGGGCCCCCGGCAGCTCGCGCTCGATGGTCCGCCGCACCTTCCGCAGCTCGTCCATGAGGGTCCCGCGCGTGTGCAGGCGACCCGCCGTATCGACCAGGACGACGTCCGCGCCTCGGGCCCTGGCCGCCCTGATTCCATCGTAGGCCACGGCGGACGGATCGGCCCCCGGCCCGTGGCGGACGATGTCCGCGCCGCTCCGCTCCGCCCATACTGCCAGCTGGTCGATGGCGGCGGCGCGGAACGTATCGGCGGCGACGATCAGGACCTTGCGACCAGCCTCCCGGTGCGCCGCTGCCAGCTTGCCGATGGTCGTCGTCTTGCCGACGCCGTTGACCCCCGTGACCAGGATCACCCACGGCCTCGCCGCGGGCGTCACGGGGCCACCGCCTCCCACCACCTCCAGGATGTCGGCGCGCAGCTCCGTCCGGATGCCCTCGCCCCCGGCGTCCTTCCCGAGCCGGGAGCGAAGCCGTGCGAGCAAGCTCGCGGTCGTCCGGGCCCCCACGTCGGCGCCGATCAGCGCCTCCTCCAGCGCTTCGTACACCGAATCCGCGGATCCCCGCCGCCCGAGGGCGGCGTCGAGCTGCTCGCGCAGCTTTCGACGCGTGCCATCGAGCGCCTGCCGCAGGCCTCGCGCCGGACGCTCCGGCGCCGACATGACCTCCAAGGGAGGTGCTTCCGCACCGACGCCCTGCCGGCGTGCCCGTCGAAATCCCCAAACGAGCAGCCCCGCCGCGACCGCGGCGGCCGCTGCCCCGATGACGACGACGTCCATCGCCGCGCGCGATCAGGCGGCTTCGCGCAGGCGGACCGACACCACCTTCGACACCCCGGGCTTCTCCATCGTGATCCCGTACAGCGTCTCCGCCGCTTCCATCGTCCGCCGGTTGTGCGTGATGAGGACGAACTGTGACCGCTCCGCCATGTCCTGCACGATCTGGTTGAAGCGGCCGATGTTCGCCTCGTCGAGTGGCGCGTCGACCTCGTCCAGCAGGCAGAACGGGGTCGGCCGGATGAGGAACAGCGAGAAGACGAGTGCGGTCGCGGTGAGGGCCTTCTCGCCGCCCGACAGGAGGCTCAGGGACTGGAGCTTCTTGCCGGCGAGCTGCACGACGATCTCCACCCCGGGCTCGCCGCCCTCCTCGCTCGGGACGAGCTCGAGCCGGGCCATGCCGCCGGCGAACACCTTCGGGAAGACCTCCGCCAGCTTCGCGTTCGCGGCCGCGAAGGTCTCCTCGAAGCGCTGGCGCGAGGTACGGGTGAGCTTCGCGATGGTCTGCCGCAAGTCCTCCAGCGACCGCTCGAGGTCCGAGCGCTGCTGGGTCAGGAATTCGTAACGCTGCTTCACCTCGTCGTACTCGGCCATCGCCGCCGGGTTCACGTCGCCCAGGCGTGCGATCCGGACGCGAATCTCCTCCGCCCGCGTCGCCTCCTCCTCGTCCACGATGGTGTCGGACGGCACGTCGTCGAAGGCCTCGACGCCCACGCCGTAGCGCTCGAGCAGACGATCGAGGATGCCCTGCAGCGCGAAGCGGCGCTCGGTCGCCTGGCGATCGACGTCGCCACGACGGGTCCGAATCTCCTCGACGCGATCGCGCGCCACACGCTCCTCGTGGTCCTCCGCCGACAGGTTGGCCTCCGCGCGAGCCACCTCGGAAGCCAGGCGTTCGCGGTCCCCTTGCAGGGCTTCGACGCGTGCCTCCGCGTCGGCCTGAACCGCCGTCGCCTGGTCGCGTTCGGCCGTCGTCGCGGCGATGCCGGCCGCCGCCTCTTCGCGGGCCGCGACGGCGGCCTCGAGACGCTGCGAGACGTCCGTCCATGCCGCGTCCGCCGTCCGCCAGGTCGTCTCGCTCGCGTGCGATCGTTCGGTCGCCTGCGTCGACCGGACGGCCTGCTCGGTGTGGGCACGCTCGGCCTGCGTGAGATCTTCGCGCCAGCGCGCCACTTCCTGCTGTCGCGCCGCCAATGTCGCCCGGACGTCGCGCACCTGCTCGCTCGCCGTGGCGAGCCGCTCGGCCAGCACCGCGAGCTCGCCGCTCATCTCGCCGTCGGCGCCGGCCAACCCGCCCACTTCGAGCGCGCCGACCTCCAGCTCGGCCGAGATACGCGTTCGCTCCTCGTCCAGCCGCTCGCGGTCTTTCGACGCGGCCACTTCGGCGACGCGCGCCCCCTGGTGTCGGTCATCGAGCGCGGCGAGCTCCCCGACAATACGCTCGACGTCACGCCGCCGCTCCTCCAGGACCGACGCCTCGCCCGCCGCGCGCGCCTCGGCGTCGCGGAGGGTGCCTTCCAGCTCGCGCAGCTCCCGTGCCCGCGCGAGAAGCGTCTCCTCGAGCGACGCCTCGCTCCCGCCGGTGACCGCGCCGAGCGGGTCGATGGCTTCGCCCGCCATGGTGACGACGGTCACGGCGTGCGCCGCGTCCCGCCACAAACGCATCGCCGAGTCGAGATCGTCCGCCAACAGGACGCTACCCAGCAGGGCCTCGGCAAGACCCCAGTGCTGGCCGTCGACCTGCAGCTCGTCCACCAGACGACGGCCTGGCGGCACGATCACCGTCGCCCGCCGTTCCGGATCGCTCGGAAGGGCGGTCGCCGTTCCGCCCTCGCTCTCGCGCAGCCAGCGGATCGCCTCGACCGCCTCTGCGGTGCTCGGCACGACCACCTGCTGGAGCCGCGCGCCGAGCGCGGCCGCGACGGCACGCTCGAGCCCGACTGGAACCCGGAGCACGTCGGCCAGCAGCTTCGCGGCGCTGTCGCGCGCGAGCAACGTCGCCACACCCCGGGTACACCCCTCCGATCGCGTCTGCAGCTCGCGCAGCGATTCCGCACGCGAGCGAAGCTGTGTCGCGACGCCACGGGCCGTCTCCAGGGACGCAGCTGCTGCCCGCTCCGCCTCCTGCGCCGCGTTCCGCTCCGCCACGAGACGCGTCCGCGCGCCGTCGATCCGCGCCAGCTCGTCCGCCAGGCGCTGGAGCTCCGCGCGGGCCAGCTCACGCTCGCGCGCGTTCGTCTCGAGGCGAACGCCGAGCGCACGCTGCTCGTCGTCCAACCGCGCGCGCTGTCCCTTCAGCTCGTCACGCCGCCGTTCCAACGCCTCGGAGAGATTGCGCAGCCGCACCTCCTCGCCGAGCGCGTCGACCAGCCTGTCTTTCGCTGCTTCGACGCCCTGCTCGAGCGGAGCACCGATGCGGTCGAGCGCCTTCAGTCGTTCCTCCGTTGCCCGAAGATCGGCTTCCGCCGCGTGCGCTTCCGCCGCCAGCCGCGTCACGTCCGCGCGCGCCGCGCTTCGCTGCGCCTCGAGCTCTGCGAGGCGATCGCGCAGGCGTCCCGTCTCCGCCTCCGCCATGGCCGCCCGGCGCTCGATGTCCGCACAGCGCGTGGCCGCACCGGCGGCCCGTGCCTGCATCTCGGTGGCACGCAGCCGTTGCGCCGTCAGCTCCTCCTCGACCTGGCGGAGTTGCGCGTCGATCTGCTGGCGCTGCCGCCGAGCCGCATCGGTCGAGTCCTGCAGACGCTGGATCCGCGCGACGAGCTCGCGTTCGTCGTCGTGCAACGTAGTCAGCGTGGCGTCGAGCGCCAGCACGTCGCTCGACCAGGTCCGGTGGCGCGTGGCGAGGACCCGCAGGTCCAGCCGGCGCAGCTCGTCCTTCAGCCGATGGTACTCCTCCGCGCGCTTCGCCTGCCGCTGGAGAGACGCCATCTGGCGCTCGAGCTCCCGGATCACGTCCTGGACGCGCAAGAGGTTGTCGCGCGTGCGCTCCATCTTACGCTCGGCGGCGACCTTGCGGGCGCGGAACCGGGTCGTCCCGGCCGCCTCCTCGATGAAGTGGCGCATCTCGTCCGGTTTGGCGTTGACCAGCTGCTCGACGCGGCCCTGCTCGATGATCGCGTAGGCCTTCGTTCCCACGCCCGTGCCGAGGAACAGCTCGGTGATGTCCTTCAGACGGCACGGCGCCTGGTTGATGAAGTACTCCGATTCGCCCGAGCGGAAGTAGCGCCGGGACACCAGGATCTCGCTCGCCTTGGCGAGTCCGGGCGGCAGGCCGTCGCTCCCTTCCTCCGCCGGCGCAGTCTCCGCCTTCAGGAGATCTTCTTCGCTGCGTTCGAGGAGGAGCGACACCTCGGCCATGCCGAGCGGACCGAAGTCGCCGTTGCCGGCGAAGATCACGTCCTCCATGGCGCTGCCACGGAGGTGTTTCGGGCTCTGCTCGCCGAGCACCCACCGGATGGCATCGACGACGTTCGACTTGCCGCAGCCGTTCGGCCCGACGATCGCCGTCACGCCCGGCGGCAGCTCGAGGACGGTGCGCTCCATGAACGACTTGAAGCCGTTCAGCTCGATCTGCTTGATCCGCATCCGCGTCCCCCCTTGCGCCCCGTCTGCGGCGCCCTCATCCCGTCTGACCGAGCTCCATCACCATGCCACCGTCCGCGCCGCTGAGGAAAGGAAGCCAGGCGTCGTGCCGCCGCTGCCGGTACGCCTCGGCCATGAACGGCGTCCACTGCGGCCGGTACGGCTGCCGCAGGAGCCGCATCCCCGCCTCCATCGGCGTCCGTCCGCCCTTGATCCGGTTGCACCGATGGCACGAGCACACGACGTTCTCCCAGATCGACGCGCCGCCGCGAGATCTCGGCACGACGTGATCGAGGTTCAGCTCGGTTCGCGGGAGCTGCCGCGCGCAGTACTGGCACCGGTTCTCGTCGCGCAGGAACACGTTGTAGCGGCTGAACCGCACGTGCCGGCGGGGAACACGATCGTAGGTGCACAGGAGAATCACCCGCGGAACGCGGATGGCGCGGTTCACCAGCCCGATCGCCTCGCCGAGCGGTGTCAGCGCCGACCAGCTCGCGAAGTCGAACGTCCGGTACTCGTGATCCACCGCCTGCGCGATGTCCTGATACAGCAGCGCCAGTGCCCGCCGGACCGACGTGATGTGGACCGGAAGGTACGAGCGGTTCAGGACGAGCACTTTCGAATTGAGGAGCGACATCCCGGCCGTTGGGCGCGCAGGGTACCTTCCGCCAGATCGGAAGTCAATTTTCTTCAGCCTCTCCGCAGACTTGCGCAGGTCCTCGCCAGCGCAGCACCGGGCGGCGGGCGGCCCGGGTCTCGTCGAGGCGCGACACCCACGTGTTGTGGGGGGCCTCGAGCACACGCTGCGGCGCCGTCCGAGCCTCCTCGGCGATCGCCAGCATCGCCTCGACGAAGCTGTCGAGCGTCTCCTTGCTCTCGGTCTCGGTGGGCTCGATCATGATCGCGCCCTTCACGACCAGGGGGAAGTAGATGGTCGGAGCGTAGAATCCGTAGTCGAGCAGCCGCTTCGCGACGTCGAGCGTGTGAACGCCGAACCCTTGCAGTTGCTTGTCCGAAAGCACGCACTCGTGGAGGACGGGGGTGTCGTAGGCGGCGGGGTACGCGCCCGTGAGGCGCGCCCGGACGTAGTTCGCGTTGAGGATCGCGAGCCGCGTCACCTCTTCGAGCCCGGGTCCTCCGACGCGCAGCATGTACGCGAGGGCGCGCACGAGGATCCCGAAGTTGCCATAGAACGAGCGCACGCGGCCCACGCTCTTCGGCGCCTCCGTCTCCCACGCGAATGCGCCGTCGCGCCGCACGACGCGAGGCGCAGGCAGGTAGTCCTGCAGGATGGCGCGGACCGCGACCGGTCCTGCACCGGGCCCGCCGCCTCCGTGCGGGGTCGAGAACGTCTTGTGCAGGTTGTACTGCATGACGTCGACGCCCATGTCGCCGGGCTTCGCCACGCCCATGAGGGCGTTCATGTTGGCGCCGTCCATGTAGACGAGCCCGCCGCGCGCATGGACGATGCGAGCGATCGCCTCGATCTCCTCCTCGAACAGCCCGAGCGTGTTCGGGTTCGTCACCATGAGTGCAGCGACGCCGTCGTTCATGACCTTGTCGACGGCGGCCGGCTCGAGCAGCCCACGCCGCCCGACCGGGACCTCGACCACGTCGTAGCCGCAGAGCGCGGAGCTGGCCGGATTCGTCCCGTGTGCGCTGGTGGGAATCAACACGCGACCGCGCGGCCCGCCGTGATCGGCGTGGTACGCTCGCACGAGCAGCATGCCGAGCAGCTCGCCCTGGGCACCGGCGGCGGGCTGCAGCGAGACGGCGTCGAGGCCGCTCACGACCGCCAGCGCCCGCTCGAGCTGCCACACCACCTCGAGCGCACCCTGCGCAGCCGCCTCGGGCACGAGCGGATGGAGCGCCGCAAACCCCGGCAGGCGTGCCATGTCCTCGTTCACGACCGGGTTGTACTTCATGGTGCACGAGCCGAGCGGGTACATGGTCGTCGCGGCGCTGTAGTTCCACTGCGAGAGGCGGAGGAAATGCCGCAGCACGTCCAGCTCGCCCACCTCGGGCAACCCCGCGAGGTCGTCTTCGCGCCGCAGCTCCGCCGGCAACGATGCGACCGGGTCCGCTATGGGCGCCGATGCGGACCATCCGGAACGCCCGTGCGACCCACGTTCGAAGATCAACGGCTCGGGCAACAGCATCGGCTCAGCCCGCCTGCGCCCGCGCTGCGGGCCCCGCCGGCGTCAACGTCCGCACGAGTCGCTCGACGGCCGGATCGTCGTGGACCTCGGTGACGCACACGAGAAGCGTGTCCATGTACTCGGGCAGCCAGCGTGCGAGCGGATACCCGGGTACGATGCCGTCGCGCGCGACGATCTGCTCCCACGCTCGCGCAGCCCCGGGCGCCCGGACCACGAACTCGTTGAAGAAGGGAGCCGATCCGACGCGCGGCACCCCGACCGCCTCGAGGCGTGCCGCCACCGCGTGTGCACGCCGGTAGTTGGTCTCCGCCAGCCGGCGCAGGCCGTCGCGTCCCAGCATGGACAGGTAGACCGTCACGGCCAGCGCACACAGCCCCTGGTTCGTGCAGATGTTCGATGTCGCGCGCTGCCGGCGGATGTGCTGCTCGCGGGTCGCGAGGGTGAGCACGTACCCGCGCCGCCCCTGCGCGTCGACGGTCTCCCCGACGATGCGACCGGGCATCGCGCGCACGTGGGCGTCGCGGGTCGCGAACAGGCCGACGCCGGGTCCGCCGTACGACACCGGAAGCCCGAAGCTCTGGCCCTCGGCGACGGCGATGTCGACGCCGCACCCGCCCGGCGAGCGGACGTACGCGAGCGCGAGCGGCTCCGGCGTAGCCGTGATCGCAAGCCCGCCGGCCGCGTGCACCGCCGTGGCGGCGGCAGCCACGTTCTCGACGACGCCGAGAACGTTCGGGTACCCGAGCACGACGCACATCGTGTCCGGACCAATCAGCCCCGCGAGCGCCGCCATGTCGGTGCGACCATCGGCGTCGAGCGGGACCTCGCGCAGACGGACGTCGGCGAGCCCCTGGACGTAGGTCGCGAGCGTCTCGCGGTAGTGCGGATGGACGCCGCGGGACACGAGCACCGTCGATCGTCCGGGAACGAGCCGCCGCGCCATCAGCACGGCTTCGGCCGTGGCCGAGGCGCCGTCGTACATGCTGGCGTTGGCGACATCGAGCCCCAGGATCAGGGCCGCGAACGTCTGGAACTCGAAGATCGACTGCAGCGTCCCCTGGCTCACCTCGGGTTGGTACGGCGTGTAGGCGGTTGCGAACTCCGAGCGCAGCAGGATCTGGTTCACCACGCCCGGCGCGAGGTGCGGATACGCGCCGGCGCCGACGAACGTGGCCCCTTCCGTGACCACCTCGTTCTTCGCCGCGAGGTCGCCCAGCGCACGACGCAGGTCCGGCTCGGTCAGTCCCGGGGCCAACCCGATGCGCGCGCGCTCCCGCAGGTGTGCCGGCACGTGGGCGACGAGGTCGTCGATCGATCCGACGCCGATCGCGGACAGCATCGCCGCGACGTCACCGGGCGTGTGGGGCGTGTATGCGCTCATGCGTGATCGGTCTCGACGTGGGCCTTGTACGCGGCCACGTCGAGGAGCGAGGTCGATTGCCCGGGGTTGTCGATCGCGATCTTGATCATCCACCCCGCCCCGTAGGGGTCCTGGTTCACCAGCTCGGGACGCGCGCGCAGCTCCTCGTTCACGGCGACGACCTTGCCGGCCACGGGCGCGAAGAGATCCGAGACCGTCTTGTTCGACTCCACGACGCCGAACGTCTGTCCCTGCGTCAGCGTCGCACCGACCGCCGGCAGCTCCACGAACACGACGTCACCCAGCGCGTCCTGCGCGAAGTCCGTGATGCCGATCGTGCCCTCGGCTCCGTCGACCCGGATCCATTCGTGATCCTTCGTGTAGCGTAGATCGTCCGGTGTCTTCATGGTCGCTCCTCTACCGCCGCCGTCGATAGAACGGCCGCTCTACCACACGGGCGGGGACACGTCGCCCTCGGATGTCGAC
>Ga0335084_10004203_pt1 | contig 14171 bp, 14 predicted proteins | sample Lox_Sample_44_FD_206721 | JGI IMG/M metagenome (GOLD analysis project Ga0335084, IMG submission 206721) | Soil microbial communities from Loxahatchee National Wildlife Refuge, Florida, United States - Lox_Sample_4.4 | ecosystem: Environmental > Terrestrial > Soil > Wetlands | place: USA...
GTCGCGGCGGCGGCACGCGCGAACGGCACGCTGGTCGCGATGGTCTCGCTCGCGACCATCGCCGGCGCGATCACGATCGAGCGCGCACGCCGCGTTCCCGACTGGCCCGGGCTCGTCCGGGTCGTGGCCGCGCTCGCCGTCGTGTGGACGGCGCTCTTCGACGCGAGGATCCACCCCGCCATCTCCCGCACGCGCAGCCTGCGCGAGCTGATGGTCCGCGCGGATCGCCTCCTCCCGCCGGACGCGACGCTCGAAGCCGCCTTCCCCACCGACCCCGGCCTGCGCTTCTACGCGCCCCGTCCGCTCGTGAAGCTGTCCCCCGCCGGAGCCGACACCCCACGCGACCTGCTCTTGTGGGAGAACGAGTGGACGCAGTGGCGCGATGCCGCCGGCGCCCCGCTCCGCCCCCTCGCCGTCAGCGAGTCCCGCCAATCCCGCCGCGGCCACCTCGCCCTGGTGAGGGCTCCCCCCGGCAAGCTCCAGCGCGTTCCAGACTCGGAACGCCCGACCACCGCCACAACGCCACAGCCAAGCTCCCCACCCAAAATGGGGCCGGCCGACTGAACTGCCCGCGGAGCGATCGTCGCGAGGTTGGGGGCAAGGCGGAGGCGCCTGCGCAGCGGCGCGACGAAATGCGGGCCGTGACGAGGCGCGTGAGTTGTCGCGCGGCGGAGCCGAAGCCGAAGCCTTGCCCCCAACCTCGCGGCACCGACGTGCCGGCGTTCAGGCGCGCCGGCGCTCAGAACGGATAGTCGATCCCCGTGAAGACGGACGCCCCCTCGCCCCCATACCCAACGTCGACGAACGCGACGATCTGCGGCCGCACGAGCCCGCGGAAGCCGAGCCCGCCCACCCAGTGCAGATCGTTGAGCGGCGGGTCCGTGATGTCCTTGAACACCTGCCCCGCTTCGACGAAGGGTGCCAGCTCGACCTCGGCGTTCACGCCGAAGAGCTTGCGTTCGTAGACGCGCGTGCGCAGCTCCGCGCCGAAGAGCGAGCGGTTGAAGGCGGTGAAGCGATCGCTCCCATACCCGCGCAGGTAGCGGCGCCCGCCGAGCGTGTTGCGAAGGAAGTAGGGCGTGTCGCTGGGGCCGTCGAGATAGTCGACGAGCGCGCGCATCGCGAGGATCGGATTCCGCCGCGCGCCACGGAACGGGATGAAGTCCCGCCACTCGAACCCGAACGCACAGAACGAGGTGCTGCTGCCGACGTGCTGGTCCGCGCCCTCGACGTAGCCGTTCGCGTAGGCCCCCTCGGTCGGCATGTCCATCGAGTCGCGGGAATCGTAGGTGAGCGAGAGGCGATGCTGCCAGTAGACGGTGGGGTCGATGCCCTTGTTCTTGAGGCCGGGATACTTGGTCCCGATGTACGGCACCCCCGAGACCTGGCCGTGCTCCGTGTCGAAGCGGCGGATGCGCATCCGATACGACACGCTGAAGTGCGGCACCACCCACACGCCGGGCGTCGCATCGGCACGGAAGTCGTTGCTGGTGTAGTTCGACTCGCCGCCCTGCGGGGTGTTGTTCCCGAAACCGTAGAACCGCTCGGTGGAATCGCGCTCGTAGAGGACGCGGGTGAGGAAGTACGCGCGCTCGTCCCACAGGCCGCGGTTCGCATACTCGACGTCGTAGTTCTCGTCGCGCGTCGTCGACTTGCCGACCAGGATCGAGTAGCGCTCGGTCCTCGACGGGTAGCCGAAGAGGCGCAAGTTCGGAAAGACACCCTTCGTCTCGTTGTAGCGGACGTCGGGCGCGAACATGTACTTGATCTCGTCCTTGTCGTCGAGGAACAGCCACACGCCGAGCAGGCCGTAGGTGTTGCCCTCGTTCGGATCGAGGATGATCTCCGGGATCGGCACGAAGCTGATGTTGCTCTTCTCCTCCGTGCCGATGCTCGGGATCTCCGACGCCTCGGGCACGGGCGGCAAAACGTCGCTTCCGGGAGGAGGGGCCTCATCCTCCGCGACCATCGACATCGCCGCCGCGCCCTCCGGCAGCGTCGCGTCGCACGCGGCCGCGGGCGCCGGCGGAGCCTCCTCGGCATGCGCGAGCACCGCCGCACCCAGGACGAGCGCGATCAGTGCGCGGCGGCTTGCGGGAAGTTCGTGAGCACCCATCGATCACCAAAGCGGTCGAGAACGAAGTACGGAGCGGGCGCGATGCCGTCGGCGGAGTCGCGTCGTTCCTGCGGGTCGCTGACCAACGCCACCGGTCGCCCCGACTGCCAGCGCTGCTCGAGGTCGTCCCGGGTGATGAACATACCGGCGGTGCGTCCCGTGAGATAGGCGGGCGGCGTGTACCCTCCGGGCGGCTCCAGCATCGTGATGCGGCGTCGTGTGTAGAAGTTGAGCGCGCCGATGATCTGGTACTCGACCGGGGCCTCGAAGACGAGCTCGGTCCCCGACGGCACGCGCTCGAGCGCCCGCGCGACGGGGCGCCACGAGAAGAGCGCCTCGGCGGCGATCAGCGCCCGGACGAGGATGGCGAGGAAGGGAACGATCCCGACGACGAGCGCCATCACGATTCCGCTAGCCGACCGGCGCCACACCGCGACCAGGGTCATCGCGCCGGCCAGACATGCGACGATCGCCGATGGAGCGACGAGGGCCATCAGCCCCGAGGACTGCGGGAGCCAGTACACCTGCTCGGCGACCATCTGCTCGCCGTACCCAAAGCCGAACGCGCCGCCCGCCAGCAACGCGAGGCCGACGGCGGTGAGATAGCCGCGCCCCAGGCGCCCGAACCCGTGCTGCCGCCCGAGGTCCCAGGCGCGCGCGGCGAGCAGCGCCACCGCAGGAATCGCCGGGAGCGAGTAGTGCTCGAGGCGCGACGGAACCAGCGCGAAGAGGCCGACCGTCGTCAGCACCCAGAGCCAGAGGAGCTGCGTGCCGTCGATGCCGCCGGGCGCACGACCTGCCCGACCGCGGATCGCCTCCCCCATCGTGAATGGCAGGAAGAGCACCCAGGGCGACGAGCGTCCGAGGAACGCCGCCAGGTAGAACCACAGGGCGTCGCCCTCGGAATCGCGCGGCTCCTTCTTGTCGAGCATGAACAGGAGGTGCTGGTTCACGACGTAGTCCCACGCGAAGCCCGGGTTCGCGAGCGACGCAGCCAGGTGCCACGGCAGCACGACCACCACGAAGATGGCGAGGCCCATGCCGACGCGCAGGCGGCGTATCGCCGCGAGCCCGTGGGCCCGGAGGCTCATGAGGGCGATCGGCGCGCCGGCGAGCGTCACTGGAACGATGCCCTTCGCGAGCGTGCCCACCCCGAGGATGGCGTACATCGCGACGAGCCAGCGCGTGCGCCGCGCCGGGACACCCGTCTCGGCCACGTGCCAGCAGAAGATCGCGCTCGCCACCGCCGCGACCACCAAGCAGTCCGGACGCAGCGTGCGCGCCTCGAGGACGAAGCCCGCGGTGGTCGCCAGCAGCACGCCCGCGACCAGCCCGACTTGCTCACCGTACAGGCGCGCCCCGAGCCGGCACGTGACGACGAGGGTGATCATCGCCGCGGCGATCGGAACGAGCCTGGCCCACTCGCTTGGTCCCGCCACCCAGAAGATCACCGCGGAGAGCCATTGCGTCAGCGGCGGCTTCGTCAGCAGCGGAAAGAAGTTCACGTACGGCGTGACGTAGTCGCCGCGCAGGACCATCTCGCGCGCGCCTTCGGCGAAGCGCCCTTCGTTGTCGAACCATCCGGGCTCGTTGAGGCGAAAGGCCAGCAACGCGCCGACCACAATGGCCAGGCCTGCGGCAGTCCTCCGCCCTTCCGACACCCCGACAACCCCCACGCAGGTCTTCGGAGAACGACGGGAAAAAGTCAACGCGGCCTTGCCTCCGCGACCGACGCTCTGTAGGGTTCGCGCGATTTGACTTCCAGCGGAGGTGTTCCCGGTGGCACAGGAAGCGCTAGCACGGGTATCGACCCCCACGCCTCGCGTGCGCCTGATCGAGCTCGCACGCGAGTACCGAAGCTCCCGTCCGGAGCTCCTGGCAGGGGTCGAGCGTGTTCTGGATCGCATGCAGCTCCTCGGTGGTGAGGAGCTGCAGGGCTTCGAGAACGAAATGGCCGCGTATCTCGGGGTCGGTTACGTGCGTGGTGTGGCGTCGGGCACCGATGCGCTTCGCCTCGCCGTCCGCGCCGTGGGGCTCGAGCCCGGTGACGACGTCTTGCTCCAGGCGAATGCGTTCGTCGCGGCGGTCGAGGCGTTGGTGGACGCCGGAACGCGGCCGGTGCCGGTGGACGTCCGCGCGAGCGATCTCGGCCCGGATCTGGACGACCTCGCCGCACGCGTGACGCCGGCGACGCGAGCGATCATGGTCGTCCACCTCTACGGCTTCCCCGTCGATCTCGATCCGATCCTCGCCTTCGCGCGCGATCGCGATCTCGCGGTGCTCGAGGACTGCTCGCACGCGCACGGGGCAACCTACGACGGCCGGCGAGTCGGCTCCTTCGGCGCCGCCGGCGCGTTCAGCCTCGGGGTGGTGAAGAACCTCGCGGCCGCCGGCGACGCCGGCATGGTCGCGACCGACGATCCCGAGCTGGCGCAACGGGTGAAGCACCTGGGCACGCACGGGCAGGTGAAGAAGAACGACCACGCGTTCTACGGCGGGAACTCCCGTCTGGACGAGATCCATGCGGCGATGCTGCGCGTGAAGCTCCGCCGCCTCGATGCCCGCAACGCCCGGCGCGCCCAGATCGCCGCGTACTACGGCGAGCGGCTCGGCGACCGGGTGGTGACGCCGCCCGCCGATCCGCGTCGCACGCACGTGTACCATCAGTACGTGATCCGCACGCCGCGGCGCGACGCCCTCCGCGCGCACCTCGAGGCGCGCGACGTCGAGACCGGCATCCACTACCCGGTGCCGATCCACCGGCAGACGGCGTGGCGCGAGACGTTCGGCGACCACCCGGCCCTGCCGCGCGTCGAGGCGATAGCCGGCGAGATCCTGTCGCTGCCCGTGCACCCGGACCTGACCGACCTGGAGGTGGAGCGCGTGGCGGACTCCGTCGCGCGGTTCTTCGACTGATGGGAACGGCCGAGCCACGGCCCTCCCTGTCCATCGTCGTTCCGGTCTACAACGAGGAAGGCAACGTCGGGCCGCTGCACGCCGAGCTGTCGGCGGTCGCCCGGCAGATCGGCCGTCCATACGAGATCGTGTTCGTGAACGATGGCAGCACCGACCAGACGCTGCCGCGCTTGGTCGCCTTGACGAGGGCCGATCCAGCGCTGCGCGTCGTCGAGCTCGACGGCAACTTCGGCGAGGCCGCCGCACTGTCCGCGGGCTTCGACGCCGCCCGCGGCGACGTCGTGGCGACGCTCGACGGCGACGGCCAGAACGACCCCGCCGCGATCCCGTTCCTCCTGGAGAAGCTCGAGGAAGGGTACGACGCCGCCAGCGGGCGTCGCCTGCGACGCCGCGAGGCCTTCACGACCCGCGTGCTCCCCTCGCTGGTCGCGAACCGCGCCATCGCGCTCGCGACCGGCGTGCCGGTCTACGATTGCGGGTGCGGCCTCAAGGCCTACCGCCGTCACCTGGTCGAGGGCGCGCAGCTCCCGCGCGGCTTCAACCGCTTCCTGCCGGCCATCCTCGGCGTCGACCCGAAGCGCGTCGCCGAGATCACCGTGCGCGATCGACCGCGCGGCAGCGGCGCATCGCACTACGGCCTCTCGCGGCTGTTCATCGTCCTGCGCGACCTCCCCGCGCTCCCGCTCCTCACGCGCTTCCGGCGCCCGCCGCAAGCCGTCGTGCGCGCGCTCGGGCGCACGATCGCCGCGGTCTACGCACTCGTCGTCGTGGGGGCGCTCACCGGCCACACCTGGCTGGCGCTCGCGGCGCTCGGGGCGCAGCTCAACTTGATCGCGGCGCGCGACGGTGTCGCGCGCATGGCACTGGCACGCGAAAAGGGCGTGTTCCGGGTGAGAAAGGTGCATCATGGCGGAACGTCGGGTGCGAGTCGGCATCGTGGGACTGGGGTACTGGGGCAAGAACCTGCTCCGTACCTTCAGTGAGCTGCCGCCCGCCCAGGTCACCGATCTCTGCGATCTCGACCCGGCGCTGCTGGACGCCGCCCGCGCAAACCACCCCGACGCGCGCGCCGGGAGCGATCTCGGCGCGCTGCTCGCGCGTCCCGACGTCGACGCGATCGTCGTCGCCACGCCGCCGTCCCGGCACCACGCGATGGCGCTGGCCGCGCTGCGCGCCGGGAAGCACGTCTGGGTGGAGAAGCCGCTCGCGCTGACGGCGGCCGAGGGCCGCGAGCTGGTCGACGCCGCGCGCGCCGCCGGCCGGACGCTGTTCGTCGACGAGACTTTCCTATACGACCCGCTGGTGCGCGAGATGAAGCGCGTGATCGACGCCGGCGAGCTGGGCGACGTCTTCCACCTCTCGTTCGAACGGCTGGGCATGGGCCGCATCCGCCGCGACTCGAACGTGTGGTGGAACTCGGCGCCCCACGACCTCTCGATCCTCTTCTATCTCGTGCCGCGCGCGGTGAAGGCCGTCGACCTCCACCTGCACGCCTACCTGCAGCCCGGGGTCGCGGACATGGCCGTCTGCGATCTCGAGCTCGAGGGCGGCGTCACGGCGCACGTGTACCTCTCGTGGCTCCACCCGGAGAAGACCGCCACCGTCACGGTGATCGGGCGCGATCGGATGCTCGCCTACGAGGGACGCTTCGAGAAGCGCGCCGTCATCCTGTTCGACTACGCCGTCGACCCGAGCCTTCCGGCCACGGCCGAGCCGGGCGGCATCCCGGTCGTGCCGATCACGAAGTTCGAGGGCCGCCGGCTCGACGTCGCGCTCGACGCCGAGCCGCTGCGGCTCGCCGCCGGACACTTCGTCGCGAGCATCCTCGAGGGCACCGAGCCGCTCACCAGCGGCGCACGCTCGCTGCGCGTCGTCGAGACCCTCGAGACGGCGGACCGCACCGCGCGCCGCAGCGGAAGGCTCGCGTAGGCCGGCATGCCGGGAGACGACCCGGCGCCCCGCTCGCGCCTTCGCACCGCGCTCGCCGTCGCGATCGGCGTCACGCTGCTCGTCGTGCTGCTGGTCTACACCGGCTTCGACGAGCTGCACGATCAGTTCGAGAAGCTGGGGGCGCTTTCGCCGCTCGTCCTGCTGCCCTACGTCGGCGTCAGCCTCTGCGACGCGCTCTCGTGGCGCATGACGCTGCCGGAGGGCGTGCGGCGCGGCGTGCCCTTCCCCGCCTTCGTCCTCGCGCGCATCGCGGGCGAAGCGGTCAACAGCGTGACGCCGACCGCGACCCTCGGCGGCGAGCCCGTGAAGGCGCATCTGCTTCGTGCGTACGGGGTCCCGCTGTCCGACGGTCTCGCATCGATCGTGCTCGCCAAGACCACGCTCACGATCGCGCAGAGCCTGTTCACCGCGCTCGGCATCGTGGGGCTGCTCGTGGTGCTCGACCGCGCCGGCATGGCGGGACTCTGGTCCGTCGTGTTCCTCGCGACCCTGGTGGGCTTCACCTATCTCCTGCTCCACGTCCAGCAGCGCAACCCCGTGACCGCCGTGTGGCGCTGGCTCTCGCGCCTGATGCCGAACCTGCACGTCCTGCATCGGCTCGAGCCCAGCGTGAAGGCGATCGACGAGCGGCTTCAGGACTTCTATCGCGGCGAGCGCTGGTCGTTCGCGACCGCGACGGCCTGGAACTTCGCCGGCTGGCTGTTCGGGGTCGTCGAGGTGCAGCTGATCCTCACGCTGATCGGGCATCCGATCTCGTGGCTCGAAGCGTTCGTGATCGAAGCGGTGGCGCAGCCGATCCGCGCCGTCGCGATCATCATCCCGGGGGGCCTCGGCGTGCAGGAATGGGGCGGCGTCGCGTTCTGCCACTTTCTCGGCATGCCGGAATCGGTCGCCGCGACGCTGTGGCTCTGCAAGCGCGGGCGCGAGATCGTCTTCGACATCTTCGGCCTCCTGTATCTCGCACGGCGGACGGCGGTGGACGGCTACCGTGCCCGTGCCTGACCTCGCGCCGCGGAGCCTCGGGCGCACCGGGCTCACCGTGACGCGGATCGGTGTCGGTCTCGCGGCGATCGGCCGCCCCGGCTACATCACCCTCGGCCGTGCGCAGGACCTCCCGGGCGATCGCTCGCCCGACGCCCTGTACGGCCGCGCCGCCGAGGTGCTGGACGCCGCGATCGCGGCGGGTGTGCGCTACGCCGACGTGGCGCGGAGCTACGGACGGGCCGAGGAGTTCCTGGCGCGTTGGCTTCGCGAGCGAGCCGTCGGACGCGACGCCCTCGTCGTGGGCAGCAAGTGGGGCTATCGCTATACGGCCGACTGGCGCATCGACGCCGCCGTACACGAGCAGAAGGAGCTCTCGGTCGAGCGCTTCACCACCCAGCTCGGCGAGACGCGCGCGCTCCTCGGCGATCGGCTGGACCTCTACCAGATCCACAGCGCGACCGCCGAGTCCGGCGTCCTCGTCGACGGTCGCCTGCTCGCCGCGCTCGCCGACGGGCGGCGTCGGGGCGCCTATCGCGCCGTCGGCCTCACGCTGTCCGGCGCGACCTCGGCCCGCGCATTGGGAACCGCGCTCGCAGCCCGCGTCGACGGCGAGCGCGTCTTCGACGTGGTGCAGGCGACGTTCAACTGCCTCGAGCCGTCGCTCGCCCCGCTGCTTCTCGCCGCACGCGGCGAGGGCATGGGCATCATCGCGAAGGAGGTCTTCGCGAACGGCCGTCTGACGGACGCGAACACCCGACCCGACGACGCCGCGCTGCTGGACTCGTTGCGCGCATCGGCGGCGAACTGCCACGCGACGCTCGACCAGGTCGCCATGGCGTTCGTGCTCGCCCACCCGTTCGTCGACGTCGCGCTGTCAGGCGCGGCGACCGCGGCGCAACTCACCTCGCACGTCGCGGCCACGGCCGTGACGCTCGACCCGCCCGACTTCCATCGCCTGCGCGCGCTCGCCGAGCCGCCGCAGCGATACTGGGCGACGCGCGCGACGCTGCCGTGGTCCTAGCGAGACGTCGAGCGCGCGATGTCCATCGCGAGGTCGGGGGGCGAGGCGGAGGCGCCTGCGAAGCGGCGCGACGAAACGTCGGGCCGTGACGCACCGAGTGTTTCGTCGCGCGGCGGAGCCGAAGCCGAAGCCTCGCCCCCCGGCCTCGCGGCACCGAGCGCCGATTTCAACGTCCACGCTTCGTCGCACCGGCAGTGACGCGGTGACGTCGTTCGACCGTGCGGAGGAACGACGTCTTGGCTTTCGCGGAGGCGTCGTACGGGATCGGGACTTCGGTGCCCCAGTCGCGGCCGGCGCGGACGTCGGCCCAGCGCTTGCCGTCCTTGGTGTGGAAGTGGAGGAACGGCGCGCGGCGAAGGTAGAAGATCCCGGGGCGCGGCTCGGAGATGCCCGGGAGCGCGCGCACCTCCGCGAGCACGTCGGCGAGGTCCTTCAGCAGGCCTGGAGGGCAATGCGCCAAGCGGCTCTCCCACTTCCCGCTACCAGTTCCGTGTCCCCACGGCGAGGCAGCTACTGGCGAACGCGGAGGATCGATTCGCTCAGCATGAGGCGCGGCGACGTCCCGCAGTTCGGCGAAGGACCGTGCACCTGCCACGGATGCATGAGGAAGGCGTCGCCGGCCTCGCCGGTGAGCTCGACGACGCGGGTGACGACGTCGTCGACGACCGCGCCCTCGACCATGAATCGCCGGATGCGGTCGTCGTCCGCCGCGTCCGAGCAGAGGTCGCGCAGCCAGGGGCTCACGCGCCCGAGTGCGCGGAGCACGTCCTTCGAGTGCCGCGTCTTCGCGCCCGCGGCGACCAGGCGCCCGACCAGCGTGTGCGATCCCACCACGACGAGCGTTCCCCCGCCGCCGGGTTCGAGGCGGTCGAGCAGGGCGAGGATCCGTACCAAGAACAGCGGGCGCGCCGCACCGCGCGCCGGAATGTCGAGGTGCCACTGCTTGCTCGGTACGTCCCAGTGCGATCCGCACGGAAAGGTGACGAGCGGCGAGCCCCAGCGCTTCGGCGCGCACCAGCAGCCCGCGCCCAGGAGGTCGTCGAGCGCCGCAGCGAGGACGGGGCTCCCGAGCGCCTCGAACGCCGACGATCGCCTGAGCGCCTGGAAGCCCGTCGGCTGCCGTACGCTCCAGGTCTCCGGCCGGCCCGGTTGGATCCCGTGCTCGTCCGACAGCATCCGCCAGAGCCGTTCACGCATGCGCGCCGCGTCGGCTTCGCCGAAGACGCCGCGCAGACGCACGACGCCGCACCGCTCGAACTCGTCACGCTGCGCTGGTGTGAGCACGTCACGCGCGGCGTAGCACGCGCCACACGAGCACGACCACCGTGATCCAGAACGCCTGCGCGCCCCAGGCCGCCGCCGGGACCAGCTCGTCGAGACGCCCCGCGAGCGCGAACGCCACCGGGAAGACGTGCCAGTCGCGCGTGGTGAGCGGTGACAGCACGCTCTCGAGCACGCGATTCTCCCAGGCGTCGACCGCCTGGCGCCGCGCCTCGGTCTGCTCGCTCCAGGTGATGGCCGCGAACGACGCGATGACCCCGAAGCCGAGGAGCCCGAGCGTCGCGGAGCCCGGCCAGGCGGCCACCTTCGCGAGGCGCTTCGCGATTCCGGTGAGCAGCGCGACGTGCACGAGCGTGTCGCCGGTCACGTCGAGGACGTGGCCGAGCTTCGACTCGGTCAGCTTGATGCGGGCGATCTCGCCGTCGCAGCAGTCGAGCACGCCGGAGAGCACGAGCGCGAGAACGCCGCCCAGGATGCCGAGCTCGCTCTCCGCCCCGATCGCGAGGCCGCCCCCGATGCCGATCGCGACCCCGATCACCGTCACGGCATTCGGGGTGAGGGGCGTCCGCAGCAGCAGGCGCGTGAGCGGCCGCGAGAGGCGCCGGTAGAGCAGGCGATCGACGTAGCCGTCGCGCGGGTTCTCGAGGGCACGCAGCAGAGCCTGCTCCACTTGCGCAGGTGGCGCCGACGCGGACGTGAGGGTCCCCTCCGGCGGCCGTGCGCCGCCGCCCCCGTCGTCGAGCAGATGTGTCCCCGGTACGACGCGCACGCGCACGCCGTCGGCGGAGAACGCGATCGCCTGCCCGGGCCGTGCGCGGCGTTGCAGGTCGCGCACGAGCGCCTCGTCGACGACGCTGCCGGGATCGATCACGAGGCGGAGCGTGTCGTCGGACGCCGCGGCCAGCCGCGTCGCCGACGTCACCGCGCAGCGGATGCGCGGGTCGCGGGGCGTCGGCCCCGGTCCCACGAGCGTGCAGCGCTCGACGCCGCTGCGCTGCAGGACGAGCACCGTGCGCAGGAGCAGCGGCACGCCGGCGACCCGGCGGGTCGCGTCGTCCTCGGACGTGAGAATGACGGCGTCGCGGATCGCCGGCGTCACGAGCCCTCGATGCGGGGCAGCACGTCCCGCGCCGCGCGCTCGATGTCCTCGGGGAAGTCGATCTCGATCCACGGCATGCCGTCGACGCGCTCGAAGCCGACCTCGACCCGCGCGAGCAGCTCGGGATAGACCTCCTCGTGCTCGATGCCGGTGTCACCCGCGGCGATCCGTCGATCGAGCAAGTCGCGCAGCACGCGCGCGGCACCGGGGCCGAGCTTCAGGAAGCCGATCGACTCGCCCGAGAGGTCGTAACCCGGCGCGCCACCGCGGACGATGTTGCGCACCCAGCCGTCGCGCACGAGGAGCATCTGCTCCTCGCCGGTGTTCGCCGCGCTCGCGTCCATGAGGAAGCAGCTCTCGTGCGGCGAGCGCACGAGCCGCGCCAGCATCGACGTCTGGCAGAGCACGTCGGCGTCCATCACCAGCACGGGGCGATCGAGGAGGGCGCGCGCGGTCGCGAGCGACAGGATCGCCCCTTCGGCGAATCGTGCGTTGAAGAGCGTCCGCACGACGATGCCGGGCGGAGGTGCGGCGAGCGCCGCGCGCACCGCGTCGTCGCCAAAGCCCGTCACGACGACGGCATCGCGCACCTCGCACGCGGCGAGGCTCTCGAGCAGCCGGCGCAGCAGGCTCTTGCCGCCGATCTCGATGAGACACTTCGGCCGCCCGCCCGATGCCGCGTGGAGGCGCTTGCCGACGCCGGCCGCGAGTATGATCGCCGTCACGCGAGCACCTTCGCGAGCGCAGAGAGGAACTGCTCGAAATCCACAGGGGTGAGATGGCCCATGTTCGCGACGCGGAAGATCTCCCGCGCGAGCCGCCCTTGCCCCTCGTAGATGACGAAGCCGCGCTCCTTCAGCTCGTCGTGGAGGTCCCGGTACGAGCGATCCTGCGGAAGCCAGAGCGACGTGATCGAGCTCGAGCGGAGCTCGGCGGGGAGCACGCATTCGAGCCCGAGGCGATCGAAACCCGCGCGAAGCTGCGCGGCGGCGTTGGCGTAGCGCCGCAGGCGCGTCGCAACGCCCTCTTCCAGCAGCTCGGCGAGCGCCTCGTCGAACGCGTAGGCAGCTTGGACGGCGGGCGTGAAGGGCATGGGGCTCTCGACGTACGTCGGCAGCGACAGGTAGACCGAGCGGCGCGGATACGTCGCGAGGCGTGCGAGCACGCTCGTGCGCACGAGCACGAACGCCATGCCCGGCAGACCCTGGATGCATTTGTTGGCCGTCCCGACGACGAGGTCGACCGTGCTCATGTCGAGCGCGTCGCCGCCGAGGCCGCTCACGGAATCGACGAGCAGGATCTTGCCGTGCCGCCGCGCGATGGCGCCCACGGCCGCGACGGGATTCAAGAGCCCGGTCGTCGTCTCGTGGTGCACCATGGCGACGACTTCGACGCCCGGCGCTGCGATCGCGCGCTCGACGGCCGCGAGGTCCGGGGCCGACGTCCACTCGCTGGCGACGACGGTGTGGGCGATGCCGGCCGCGGTCGCCATCGCCGCGACGCGCTCGCCGTAGACGCCGTTCGCCACCACGACGAGCCGGCCGCCGGGCCCGACGGCGCTGGTGACGGCCATCTCGAGCGCCGCCGTCCCGGATCCCGTGACGAGCACGGCCGAGAAGCCCTCATCGGGTGCAAATGCCGCGACCAGGCGTCGCCGGATGCGCTCGAGGAGCGCGGCGCACTCGGGCTCCCGATGGCAGAGATCGCCCCTTGCGAGCGCGGCCGTCACGCGCGGCGAGACGTTCACGGGGCCGGGATTGAGGAGGATCATGAGAGCCGACGCCGCCCGGCTATCCGGGCGACCCGTCGGGGTCAAACGAGATCGGAACCCGTCTAGCCAGAAGCAGGAGGCGGGTGTACAGGCCCGACCAGCTCGCGAACGACCGTTCCAACCCAGGGAGGATCCACGATGAGACACGGACGACGAATCGGCGCGATGGTCGCGGCCGCGCTCCAAAAGAACGTCGACACCCTGAAGTCGATCCAGTCGCTGCTCGGCGGCTGAGCGAACGCGAGGAGGGGGACCATGCTCAAGGAGTTCAAAGAGTTCGCGATGAAGGGCAACGTCGTCGATCTCGCCGTCGGCGTGATCATCGGCGCCGCCTTCGGGAAGATCGTCGACTCGCTCGTGAAGGACGTCATCATGCCGCCGATCGGCAAGCTTCTGGGCGGCGTCGACTTCACGAACCTCTTCTTGACGCTCAGCGGCGGATCGTTTCCGTCGCTGAAGGCCGCGCAGGACGCAGGGGCGGCGACGCTCAACTACGGCCTGTTCGTCAACGCCGTGATCAACTTCGTCATCATCGCGTTCTCGCTGTTCATCATCGTGAAGGCGATGAACGCCGCCAAGCGCCAGGAGGCGGCGGCCGAAGCGCCGCCCACCACCAAGGCCTGTCCCCAGTGCCAGATGGAGATCCCCCTCAAGGCCGTGAAGTGCGGCCACTGCACCAGCGCGGTGTGAGTCGACCTCACCCGCCTTCGCGCCGGCGGTAGCGATCGGCGTCGAGACCGAGCTCGGCGAGCTTCGCCTGAAGCTGCTGCCGATACATGCCGACCTCGTCGGCCGCCTTCGAGATGTTCCCTTGGTGGCGCGCGAGCGCGGCGCCGAGGAACTCGCGCTCGAAGCGGTCGACGACGGCCTGCTTGGCGTCCTTGAAGGCGCGTGGGGCACCGGGCGGATCCGCAGACGACGCGGCGGGGATGCCGTCACCCTGCACCGCCGCGGGCAGGTCCTCGAGAGTGATCTCGGGACCCGACGCCAGCGCGACCGCCTGCTCGATCGCGTGCTCGAGCTCGCGGACGTT
>Ga0335084_10004204_pt1 | contig 14171 bp, 14 predicted proteins | sample Lox_Sample_44_FD_206721 | JGI IMG/M metagenome (GOLD analysis project Ga0335084, IMG submission 206721) | Soil microbial communities from Loxahatchee National Wildlife Refuge, Florida, United States - Lox_Sample_4.4 | ecosystem: Environmental > Terrestrial > Soil > Wetlands | place: USA...
TGCACCTCCATAAGCAGCATAGGTTCGCAATCGAACTGTAGCCCCACAAATGCCTCGTGACAATCGCGAAGATGTGAATCTCTCGATTGTGCTGACCTAAGGATTCCCGATATGGGATGAAGTGAGGGCGGCCTAGCCGCCGATCGCGGTTGGATGTTTTGGCTGGTAGAGGCCGATCAGGCCGCCGCCGGGCAGGGCGATCTGAGTCAGACTTCCCCAGCGTTCTTCTTTGATCGCCGCGCACTTCACGTTCTTCGCCTTCAGTGATTCCATCGTTGCCTTCAGGTCATCGCACATGAAGTACAGTTCGCGGAGGTCATTTTTCTCGGAGGGATGAAACGCCGCTTCGGAAGGTGGCAACGCAAAAATGAGCCATCCGTGACCAACGTCGACTGACTTGAACTTGAGGACGTCGCGAAAGAATGCGCGATCAGCCTCAGGGTCTTTGCTGTAGAGGATGATGTGAGCACCGGTAATCATGATGGCCTTCCTGAGATTGCTTTGGCGTCAATCCCTAAAGCGCTTACGATAATAAGCAAGGACTAAGAGAATGGCATGATTCCACTCAAGCCGGAGCGTAAAGCTCAGGCTGGAAGAGTACGCCAGGCGACGCGGCCAGGATCCAGTTGCCTCGCTTGATGACGCTCTGGCCGCCTGCCTGGAGTGGGAGCGTCAAGACTTTGCAAACGCTGTTGAGGGAATCCGTCGCGGCCACGAAGATGTAAGAGGCGGCCGGACTCGACCAGATGCCCAAACCGGAGAAGTGCTCTAAGTCCTGCTCTGGATTGGAGTTCTAGCGAGCGATACCTCGGTAACTTGCCGGTTCGGCCATTCTCCTCCACCATCTTCTCCATTCGTCTTGTGGGGCTAGGACACTCGCAATCAGCATCTGGCGAGTGATTATACAAACTAGAAATGAGGAGAAAACCATGAGGAAAGAGATTCTGACTGCGGGATTTGCCTGTCTATCCCTGATCGCAGCGGCGCAGTCGAGTGGAAATAGCAGTCAATCTTCGAGCGCGACCAGAGTTTCCAGCCCGCGGGATATAGCGACCGGGCAGGCCTCCGGCAAGCGCGAGTCGAGCACGCCTTCGGTTTCCGAAGTCTCCGTGAAGTCGCCTTCCAGTGCAAACCAGCGAGTAGCAACTGGAGACGTGAACGGTGATGGCAGCCCGGATGTCGCGGCCAATCCCGGTGTTACAGTTCGGGAGAGTCCAACCAAGGCTTCTTCAGGACTGCGCGAAAGTCCATCTAAGCCTTCGTCCGCCGTACGGGAGAGTCCGACAAAAGCCTCGACCGGCCGGTGTGCCACTTCCGGTTCTGAGACTTTGCGAACCTCGGATTGCGACGACACCGATCAGGCAAGTTCCAGCCAATCCGGCAGCAACCAGAACGCGACCATCAACACGACCCGTTCGAACATTAAGTCAAAGGATGCCGCGACAGGTCAGGCAAGCGGAAAGCGCCAGTACGAGCCCGTCCGCATCCAGAAGCAGTAGAGCCGATGTTCTGAAGCGTAGAACACAGAGCCCCGTCCATGCTGGCCTTGGACGGGGGCTTTTCACTGTCTGCGACTGAAATGCGCTAGTCTTTCAGCAATTGCCTGGCAATCACCAGCCGCTGAATTTCGCTGGTGCCCTCACCAATCGTGCACAGCTTTACGTCGCGGTAGAACTTCTCGGCGGGATAGTCTTTGACGAAGCCGTAGCCGCCGTGAATCTGCACTCCCTCGTTGGCGCAGCGGACTGCGACTTCGCTTGCATAGAGCTTGGCCATTGAGGATTCGAGCGTCGTTTTCATGCCGGCGTCTTTCATCGAGGCGGCGCGCATCGTAAGGAGTCGCGCTGCGTCAATCTCCGTGGCCATGTCGGCGAGTTTCCACTGGATCGCCTGAAATTCGCTGATAGCTTTGCCGAACTGCTTGCGCTGTTTCGAATACTTGAGCGCGGCCTCGTATGCGCCCTGAGCCATGCCCAGCCCGAGCGCAGCAATTGAGATGCGACCGCCATCCAGAACGCGCATGGCGTCGGGGAAACCTTGGCCTTCGGCGCCAAGCAGGTTCTCGCAGGGCACGAAGCAGTCTTCGAAAATGAGCTCTGAAGTGTCGCTGGCACGGAGTCCAAGCTTGTTTTCTTTCTTGCCAGGACGGAATCCTTTTGTGCCTTTCTCGACGATGAACGCGGAAAGACCGTGCGTGTGTGCCGTGCAGTCAGTCACGGCAAGTACCACGAGCACGTCGGCGTAGCTGCCATTGGTGATGAAGGTCTTGGTGCCGTTCAGCACCCACCCGCCTTTTGTCTTTGCTGCAGTCATGCGCGCGCTGCCTGCGTCCGATCCCGACGAAGGCTCGGTCAATCCCCAGGCACCGATGTATTCGCCGGTGGCGAGCTTCGAGATGTATTTCTTTTTCTGCGCTTCGTTCCCGGCCAGGAAAATATGGTTGGAGCACAGCGAGGTGTGCGCCGCGACAATGATGCCGATCGATCCATCCACGCGCGAGAGTTCTTCGATCGCGGTGACGTATTCCACATAGCCCATACCCGCGCCACCGAGCTCCGGCGGGAAGATCGTCCCGAGCAGGCCGAGCTTGCCCAGTTCTTTGATCGTTGCCAGCGGAAAAGCGCACGATTCGTCCCACTCCATCACGTGCGGCGCAATCTCGCGCTGGGCAAATTCGCGCACGCTCTTCTTGAGGTGCAACTGCTCGTCGTTGAGCTGAAAATCCAAGTACTCCTCCGGAAACGCAAGGTTCCTCGACTCCCCTTCGCTTGCGCTCAGGGTTGCTCGGAATGACAGATTCGATTGGATGCCGCGCGCGGGGATGGCGCAAAAATGAGCGCCCAACAATTCATTTAAGCATGGGCAGGGGGAATCGCGAAATCTCCTGACCGACCGGTTGGTAAAGCACTCAGCTACCCAACTCGCCTGCGCCGGATGAACCAGCCACAGACCGCCAGGAGACTGAACGCTCCTGCGATGCACACGAAAAGAAGAGAATGTTTTCGCGCCGAATACACAAGGTCTCTGTGGAGCACCAGCGTCAGGCCATTCACTTCCTTCCCCGACTCAACACGGATCGGCAAAGGGCGCCAGAACCTTGACAGTGTAGCCGTAAACCGAGTGTCGGTTCTTTCGTCGTCTTGCCACGCGGACATGAAATACCGGCCGCGCGGCACGTACTCAAGACAATAAGAGCCATCCGGCTTCGAATTCGTATACCAGTCTTGGGTGGGGTAGCCTTTGGGAGGGAAGCCATCGTGCCTCTCCCGCAACAGTTGAATGGAAACATCGCTTGCGGGCGTGCCATCGTTTTGGATAACACGACCACACACGCTGCTCGTATGCGTCGCACGGAATTGCCTCCAGTAGCTTTTCGGGTCCAAGAAGTCTTCTGGAGCGGGAGGTTCCCCGCGTAGAATTCTGAGGTCCGGTGCCGCAGCTTCAACCGTTTTCGTATCCGAGCACCGGCTTGTGAAGAGTGTGTCGGACTTCAGGCCCTTGCGGGCATAGATTAAGTAACTTTCGCCGGTCTCGAAGTCGAATCCACAGTCGCCGCCCCATAGCCCGGTCCTCACTTCGAACTTCTCTTTTTTAGGCCCGCGATAGACTGCGGTCGCTCGAATTGTGACGAGGCGGTAGTTCCGCCATTCTTCTGATGGAACGCTTGAGTCCGATTGCCGTACCTGCCGTTCTACGACTCCCTCGATGACAACATCTTCGTCATCGAGATTGCTGATGTAGAAGGACCTGACGTCCCGGATCGTGCCCTCAGGTGGGTGCCTGCTGGCACCGCACTGACATCCTGCTGCAGGTATTGTGAAGAGCATTGTCCAGAAGATGACGCCGTAGAGAGAGCGGAGACTCATACTCATAACTGACACCGCAACCGCTCTTCTTGTCAGTGACTTTGGGTGATTACTTTTGTCCGCGCCCAAACACCTTTCGCGCGAGCCAGACCGGCGCCACAAACACGTGCGCCGGATTGGTCAGGAACGCGGGCTTGTTGCCTTCGATCAGATGACCCAACCACGCCAACGCAAACGCAGTCGGGATCAACAACAGCGCGATGACCCAGTGCCACCACACGACAATCAGTGAAGAGAAGCCCACCGGGATGGCAATCATGTGCAGCGCGCGATTGACGGGATGGTTGTGCGCGCCGTCGTAGTGCGAATAAAGTCCCATTTCTCACCCCCACGCGAGAGTCAGGGCCGCGAGAAATTATATCCGTGCCTTGTCCTCACAAGACATTCCATCGCCGTCATTTGCGGAGAATTTTCCTTGCAATCGCGGATTCGAATCCGGGGTATACTAACAGGCACATCCGGGGTGCTTAGGTTCTCGAATTCCCCTCGACAACCTCAGGCGACCGCCGCCTGGGCCGCGAGGACCGAGGCGTGCGCCTTCCGCCGGCGCTCCGAAGCCAAGCAATCCCGATGAGTGACCGCGACCACAGGTCCGACGACTCAAATAGCCCTACTTTGCCCGGTGCCGGCAAGGGGTGGGATGGTTCTGCGGCTGCGTCACTCACACCGCCTCCGCTTTCCAATCCACCTTCGTCCGACGCGCCGACACTACCTCATGGAAGTCCGGCTCCCCTTCCATCCCCGCCGCCCCTTTCCGGGTATCCTTCGTCAGCCGCGAGCGCTGCCTTTCTTGCTCTGCAGCCTGGCTACATCTTTGGCGGCCGTTACGAGATTATTCGCGTACTCGGACAAGGCGGAATGGGCGCGGTGTACCAGGCACGGGATCGCGAACTCGACCGTCTGATTGCGCTGAAAGTGATTCGCCCGGAACTCTCGACTGACCCGTCGATTCTGCAGCGCTTCAAGCAGGAATTGATTCTCGCGCGCAACATTACGCACAAGAACGTCATCCGCATTTATGACCTCGGCGAGGCGGAGGGCATCCGCTTTATCACGATGGAATACGTAGATGGCGAAGACCTGCGCACGCTGTTGCGGCGTCACGGAAAGTTCTCCTCGGGACAGGCGATCGAGATGATGGAACAGGTGTGCCGCGCGCTCGATGCCGCACACGCCGAAGGCGTCATCCATCGCGACCTGAAGCCGCAGAACATCATGCGCGATCGCCAGGGTCGAATCGTGGTGATGGACTTCGGACTAGCGCGTTCGCTCGGGGAGACTGGTCTGACGCAGACGGGCGCCATCGTCGGGACGATGGAGTACATGTCGCCGGAACAGGCCCTGGGTTCAACTCTGGATCAGCGCTCCGATATCTTCAGCGTAGGCTTGATTTTCTACGAACTGCTGACTGGCAAGGCCCCTTACCACGCGGAAACCGCGATTGCCAGCCTGATGAGGCGGACTCGAGAGCAGGCGAAACCGGCGTCCGAGGTGGACAATTCGGTTCCTGAGTCGCTGAGTGCAATCGTTAGCCGCTGTCTGGAGCGCGATCCATCCGATCGTTATCACTCTGTCGTCGAACTCCTTCAGCAGTTGAATGCCTGGACATCGAACCCGCACATCAGCGCCGAAGCCCTGTCGAAGATGATTCCGCATCCGATCCGCCGGTTGCAGCGTTTCAGTCTCGACCTTCCGGGAAAGCGATGGATGTGGATTGGCGGCGCGGTGCTCGTCATTTTGGCGGCCCTTTTCGTCGGGCGCATGGTGATCACGCCGCGCGCTGGCATACAAGAGGTGGTCAAGGGTGTTCCGCCCCTGAGTCAGGGCAAGTATGTGGCGATGATGCCGCTGAAGATCGTGGGCGACGAGAAGACGCTCGGGTACGTCTCCGATGGCATTGAGGAGGCGCTCTCGGCGAAACTCTTCCAACTCAAGGAAGTGCGCCTGGCATCGTCGTCGGCGGTCGCCAATGTTGCGGGGAAGGGCCTTCCGCTTCCGAAACTCGCCCACGAACTTGGTGTCAATATGGTTTTGCAGGGGATGGTCCAGGGGAACAGCGATAAGTTGAGCGTCGTCCTCAGCCTGGATGATGCCACGACCGGGAAACGGGTCTGGAGCCAGGAGTTTCCTGGAGTTCCGGGCGACTTACTGACTCTGGAAGACCAGATCTACGGCAAAGTGGTCGCGGCGCTTGCGATCAAGCCTACCGATGAAGAGATGGCGCGCAGCGGGGCCCATCCGACCGAAAACCTGAAAGCGTACGACCTCTATCTGCAAGGGAAGAACCGGCTGAACAACAGCCATGAGATTGGGGGGATGCAGCAGGCCGTGTCTCTCTTTGAGCAAGCGCTGGAGAAAGATCCAAATTTTGCGTTGGCTTATGCCGGGGTTGCGGATGCGTGTCTGCGCATCTACGGCGAGAGCAAGGACGGTGTTTGGGCGGATAAAGCGACTCTGGCCGCGCAACAGGCGGAACGGCTATCCAGCACCCTGCCGGAAGTGCATCTCTCGCTTGGTTCGGTGTATGCGACAACCGGCAAGAACGCGCAGGCGGTTAAGGAACTCAAACGTGCGCTTGATCTGGCTCCAAACTCGGATGAGGCGTACCGGCGACTGGGAGACACCTACCGCGCGGGCGGACAAAGCAGCGAAGCCATCGCGGCGTATCAACAGGCCGTCGCAGCCAACCCATATTTCTGGATGAACCACAACGCCCTAAGTCTCGCATACTACGATCGAGGCGATTGGGAAAAGGCGCTGGCGGAAAATCAAAAGGTCATCGAACTGGCTTCCGACAGTCCGCTGGGTTACGAGAATGTCGGAGCCATTTATCTGAAGCAGGGCAAATGGAGCGAGGCCATTCCTCAGTTCCAAAAGGCCCTGTCGATCGCTCCAGACTCGCCGACCTATTCCAACCTGGGTACAGCCTACTTTTGGCTGAAGCGATATGACGAGTCTACGAAGATGTACGAAAAGGCCGTGGAGATGACGCCGAACGATGAGGCACTCGTCGGAAATCTCGGAGACGCGTATCGCTGGTCTGGCCATTCCGATCAGGCAGTGGCTGCCTATGACAAGGCAATTTCGCTGGCGTTTCAGGAACTTCAGGTGAATCCGCGCTCATCCGGCATTATGGGCGATCTGGCGCTCTACTATGCGAAGAAGGGTGATGCGCGCAACGCACTGCAATATATCCAGCAGGCGCGTTCCATCAACGCCGACGACCTTTACCTGATCTACTCGGACGCGCAGGTAAAAGCGTTGATTGGTAAACCTGAGGATGCGCTCAAACCACTGCGGCTGGCTTTTGAGAAGGGGTACTCACCGCAGGAGGCCCAGAACGATCCGGAACTTCAGAAACTCCAGGCACTCCCACAGTTTTCCAAGCTGGTCGATGAGTTCTCGAAAAAGAGCCACTGAGCGCTCAGCGACTTTTCCACGTCTTACGCCGAAAGAACGTCGCGGCCAGACCCGTCACCAATAACGCTGTCGTTGCCGGCTCCGGAACGGAAGTCCCTGCTTGCCCCGTAACACTCTGACCTGGGATCCAGCAGCCTTCGCTGTCGGCAGTCCTCACGCATTGGAAGCGGATCGAAAAACTCGATCCCGCGGGAATTCCGACATTTGGGTTCTTCGTCCCCTTGACGCCGGCAAGAATGATGGCCACCGATCCATCCGGGAGTGTTTTTGTCGTGCAGCTCAGGAACAGGTTCTGTGCGCACGAAATGGAAGCGGCAGGTATGCCGTGCTCAATCAGGGTTAGCGAAGTCCAGTTCTTCCCGGAAGCGTTGGTGAAAAACAGTGTCCCGGTTGCCTTGTGATTGTCCGGAACGTTGAAAGTGAAGTGGGTGCCCACGTTTGTGCAACCTTGCGCTGGACAACGCTCTGGTGCGTTGGTGCTCGACGCGCCGTGAATGATGACCTTGGGATCGTTGACCGAGCTTGCGAAGACTGCCAGCGAACTCAGCAACACCACCACACCGAGCGCACAAATACGACGAATCTCCATGGTTTTCACCTGTAGTCTTTCAACAAGAAGTGCAACCGGCCACATCAACCGGTTTCGGGGAGTGGGAAAAGCCTAGACCTCTTCGCTGATTCGGGTCAAGCAGAATCAGGCCATGCGCACAAGAAAATTATGTGTGGTTGCAAAACCTTGCACAATTCTCGCAAACTTGCAGCGGCGTGAGTGCAGGATGAATGCAGGAAAGGATCAAGTCGGCAATCCGATTAAACAAAAAAGCCGGAGCCCGAAAGCTCCGGCTGTCCAGTTGGTTGTGTGCCCGGATAAACTTGAGACGTTTACGCGGCGCGAGCGAAACGGAGGATCTGTTTCCTCGCTGCGCTACGCGCTCCTTCTCGGCCGCACCGTCAGATCTCGAACCTGCGCCAGGATGCTCGACATCTGCATAAGGTTCAATTGCGACACGTAAGGAAGAATATCGGCGATAAACTGATCTTCCATTAACTCGCGAATCTCTTCCTGCCGGGTGCGTTCTCCACCGGAGAGCAGTTCTGGCACGTTCACCTCCAGCGCCCGCGCCAGGCGCTCAAGCGAGGACAGGGTTGGGGTTGCTTTTTGGTTTTCGATTTTTGACACGTACGTGCGAGGCACCGCCATGCGCAGCGCGAGTTGCCGCTGGCTCATGCCGTTGCGCAGCCGTAATGAGCGGATCGAGTTGGCCAAATTCAAATGTCCGTGACCATTGCCATTAATGGGCACGACGTCCGGGACGGGGGGTGGCGAAACCATCGGAAGTTCTTCCTCGTCCAAGGACATATGGCAGCGCCGACAGAGATTATTGCTTGTGCGGAATTGGACCAGAAGACACTGATCGCAGCGAACAACCTCCCGGGAATCCACGGGAGCAAGTGTGGTGGCCATGCAGGTTTTGGGAGTGCCAGAGCGTTGGGCTACTCTCAAAACTAACTGAAGCGTAATCTGCGGGATGCAGCCTGTGGAAGTCAAGAAAAAAATGGGATAAAACACGGCATTTATCCAGGAAAATCATAATTAGGCAGCGAAAACCAGGAGAAAATAGGTACGAAACCATGAATCAGCGCGAAGAAGGATGGGGTTTACTAACTGAGTACACTCAATCGGAAAGTCTGCGAAAACATGCACTTGCGGTGGAGGCGTGCATGCGGGCGTATGCGCGAAAGCTCAGCGGCGACGAGGAACTTTGGGGCCTGGTCGGACTGATTCACGATTTCGATTACGAGCGTTGGCCGAGCGCTGAGGATCACCCGTTTCGCGGAAACGAAATCCTGAGGGCCCGTGGCTACTCGGACGAAATCTGCCGCGCAATCCTGTCGCACGCCGAATACTCGGGCGTGCCGCGGATCACGCTAATGGAAAAGGCGCTGTTTGCCTGCGACGAGCTCGCCGGCTTTCTCACTGCCTGCGCCCTGGTGAAACCGGGGAAGTCATTGGCGGAGGTCGAGGCTAAGTCAGTCCGGAAAAAGATGAAAGACAAAGCCTTTGCCCGAAGCGTTAACCGCGAGGACATTGTGACGGGAGCTGCGGACCTGGGATTGGAGTTGGAGGAGCACATCGCGTTCTGCATTGAAGCGATGCGGGAGATTGCACAAGAGTTAGGATTAGATGGAAGCGCCACAAAGCCGGTTTGAAATAACACTCATAAACTTGCGAGTCATTGATTGAAATTCTTCCCGATTTGGGTTCCAACCCGAAGGCTAAACGCCAGGCACCTAGCCCGACTTGCCGTGCTACTTCTGTAATCTTCCAAAAGGCCATGTTCTTGCGCACACTGCTGTCATTACAGGAAGGTTCCTGTCATGTCCGTACAAGTCGTCCTGCCCCAGTCCGCCTACACTCCTCAAAGACGCTGGCCCCGCCATAAGATCGACATCCCCCTTCAGTTGGTCACAGAAGGACCGATGAAGACTACTGTGTATCATGGACGCGGTTCGCAGTTGAACTGTGGCGGCATGGCGGTGTCGGGCGTGCTCGCACTCTCGGTCGGTGCGCAAGTCGCGCTGCAATTTGCCCTGCCTGGTCTTCCGGAACCGGTCAGGGTCCGTTGCTTCGTGCGAAACCACCAGCGGGAGACCTTCGGTGTGGAGTTCATCACAGAAAGTGATGCCGACTACGAAAGCGTGGGGCAGATCGAGGCGATTCTGAGAAGCATGGAGTAGTCCTTGACTACGTGTTTCCAAAATGAAAGCCCCGGGGATTACCCGGGGCTGCAAGGATACGCGAGTGCCGCCTATGCTTCTGCTGCGGCACCTTTTACGGTCCACCGCACGGATGACATCGTTCCATTTTTCGGAAGGATGTCGAGATAAATCACAGCGTAGCGGAATGCCAGAACCGCTCCCGTGAGTACCATCAACGTGGGGGCGAATTCCGTCCACTTGGGGACGTAGTAGATCCCGGCACTGCTTTGCAATCCGGTAATGGAAACGTTCAGACGGTTCGCCATGAAACCCGCGACCACGACAGCGCAGCTCCAATAGAGGGATTGCGGGTTATTCCGCACTTTCGGGGAATTCAACAGCAGCAGAGGTGCGATCACGAATAACCCGATCTCCAGCCAGAATGACAACGTCTCCTCACGCCAGCGAAAAAGAAAGGGCAAGGCCGCATTCTTCGAGAGATCGACAGCACGAAAGATGCCGTAAAGGGCAAGCAGCGGCGAAATCACCCGAGCGACCTCGCTCAGAATTGCGGGGTCGAGTTTTACGTCGAGCGACCGAATGGAGAGGTACAGCGCCATGATGGTAACGGCAAGTCCGGCGGGAATTGCCGAGAGATAGAAGAGCGTAGTGAGATAGGGACTATACCAGAGGGGATCGAGCTTGCCCTTGGTCAGCAGGTAGAGTCCGCCGAGAAACGACTGGTGCAGCGAAGAAAGCACAACGCCGGCCATCACCAGGCCCACCAGAATCTCGTGATGCCATTTCAGATACCAGGTGCGCAATCCAAGCCAGGGGATCTTCTCCACCAGGGCCGGCGAAAACTCGAGGGCCAGGACGGTGGAGTAAAGCATCACGCACCATGACACCTCGAACAGTACCGAAGCGCGATTCCACATGATGATGGGGTGCCAGATGCGCCACGGCAAACCGAGTTCGTACATCATGCCGGCGATCACGGTGGAGTATCCAAGAAAGGAAACCAGCACGGCGGCCCGGAGCACCGGGCGATAGCGTTCCATGCCGAGCAGATAGACGGCAGCGGCAATGGCGAATCCCCCCGCCGACAGGCCGACGCCGCAGAGCGTGCCGAGCCCAACCCAAAGGCCCCAGGGTTGAGGATCGGTGAGGTTGGTGGCCCGAGCGAAGCCGAGGGCAAAGCGGGCGTAGGTCGCATAGATGCCGCCGGCGAAAATCAAAGCCACAATCACACGCCAATGAGTGATCCTGAAAAGGTTTCGAGTCATGGCTAGCTCCTTTCCTTCTGGTTCGGTTGAGCGGTAGCAATTTTGCTGTCCGCAAAAGCAACCGCCTGGCGGCGTTGCGTGATCCAGTACAAGCCGGAGAGCAGTCCGCCACCAACCAGAACCACGGTGGGCACGTCACCCAGGGCATTGGCGGTCAGCACGGGCATGGGCTGCCGAGGTGGCGCGGCGAAACCCAACTTCTCAAAGGGCACGTCGGAGATGAAGAACACGGATGTGCCGCCGGCTTCTTCGCCGCCATAGATGTGTTTCACGTAGCCACCGGCCAGAATGCGCCGCTCTGCTTCCTCAAGAATTTCGTCCCGCCAGCCGACAATCGAGGCGCCGGTGGGGCAAGCCTCCACGCAGGCGGGAGGCTGACCGTTGGCCTGGCGCGCGGCGCACATATCGCATTTCTTGACGTATGGCACCAGCTTCGCCCACTCGTAGCGCGGAACGCTGAACGGGCAGGCTACCAGGCAGTACCGGCATCCGATGCACTTGCCGGCGTCGTAAGTGACCGGTCCCGCAGAGGTCTTTTTGAGCGCACCAACCAGGCAGGCCGAAGCGCAGGCCGGTTCCTGGCAGTGCATGCACATCTTGCGGACGAATTTTCCGTCGTGGTCCTCAATGACAGTCAATGCCGTTGGCGAAAGCCTCGCCTCACTCTCCATCGGGAAGTTGTGAAGCTGCTTGCAGGCTTGTTCGCAGCTCCGGCATCCGATGCACTTCGTGATGTCCACTAGGATTGCTCTGGTGCGTTCCATGTTCTCCTTTCCTTTCCGGGAGAATCTCGACCGGTTGACGACTAAAGAATCCTGGCGCTGTCGAATCACGCGAGGAAAAACTCCTTCAGGATGTTCTTTCGAACATCCGGTTCTACCCGGGTCAATAACCCGGCTACGGGAAGGCCACCGTCGGCAGCCATGGCCGGGGCCATCTCAGGCACGATGCTGGTCAGGCGAGAGAAGCTGTTCTGCAGCCACGGGGCAACCATCGAGCCTTGCATCAGGTTCTTCTGATTGACCGCCAGGTCGGGTGACTTGATCGTGGCCACCCACCCCTTCTCGTAGGGATCGTGCAGGACAATCTTCGGGTCGGCGAAAATATCGTGGTTGACTGCCGTAATGACGCCTTCGACCGGCGACACCAATTCGATCGCCGTTTCTCCGGCGTGAATGGTCATGATTTTCTGGCCTTGGCGCACCCACCGGTTTTCACCGATCACCTCGATCCGGTCAATCTGTCCGACCAGGTTCGTGGTAAAGCTGTCCATCCCGATACGGGCGTTGTCCAAACCTTCTTTCATCATCCAGGTGTGCCCGGGATGAAAGCAGTAGCCCTCGGGGATCGCCATGCCCAGCGAGCGATCCATGCGAGGCGAGGGCATCGGCGCACCGGGCTGCGGTCGCGCCACCACGGCGTGAGCAGGGGAGCGGAAGTAGCTGATCGTGATGATCAGAAGAAACATCAGCAGAACGAAGAGAATGGACATACGATCCTCCGAGTCTCACTGATTCATATGCACGCGCGCGCCAAAGACGGAGAATCCCAGCACTCTCGAGGAATCAATGAGTTAGAGGGAGTTTCAAGAGGTTAGAGAGCGCGCAAATTGCGGGGCCAAGCGATTTGCTACTGCATTTTGCAGGGGTACCTCTGGATACGAGCATGCGGAAGTACTCAGGGCTGCGCTCGGCGACTACGCCGAAGGCACGCTCTGTGGTTTCACATGTTCGCGGATGAACCTGGCGATATCATCCATAGCCGTGCCGGGCTGAAAGATTTCAGCGACTCCGATCTTCTTTAGTCCCTCGATATCCTGATCGGGAATGATGCCGCCAACCAGCACAAGCACGTCGTCCATTTTGTTCTGCTTCAGGAGGTCCATGACGCGGGGAACAATGGCCTTGTGTGCGCCGGATAGGATCGACAGCCCGATGACCTGCACATCTTCCTGGAGGGCGGCGTTAACCACCATTTCCGGCGTTTGGCGCAGGCCGGTGTAAATGACTTCCATGCCGGCATCGCGCAGGGCTCGGGCGATGACTTTGGCGCCGCGGTCGTGGCCGTCAAGGCCGGGTTTGGCGACGAGGACGCGGATCTTCTCAGCAACCACCGCTTCTCTCCCCATCGCTCCGTATTCTGCTTACGATTCTCAAAGCTGGCTCAAGGGCACACAAAAAGGAGAATGCTGCAAGCGAGATAACTTCCCAGGTCGCTACACTTTGTCTCAGTAGTGTTATGCCAATGGTCATGCCGATTAGAAAAACCGAAAGGAACGCAAGAGCTACTTCCCACCACCCGAGTTGTCCAATTTTCCAGCCTTTGGGGAGCAGCGTGATCATGCCCGCATTATAGCCCCGCGAATCTGCCTGACAGTGGGACAAAAACACGTTTACGGTGTCATTCCCAGTTGCCAGAACAGAAACGAATACATGTCCGTGCTTTCCTCGATCTGCTTGGTGACGGGCTTGCCTTGCCCGTGGCCGGCTTTAGTCTCGATGCGCAGGAGGATGGGCCGCTCTTTGCTGGCACCGTTTTTGGCCTCGGCTTGCATCAGCGCTGCCATCTTCTTGGCGTGCATGGGATCAACCCGCGTGTCGGTGTCGGCGGTCATGAAAAGAACTGCGGGATATTCTATGCCCGCCTTCACGTGGTGATAGGGCGAGTAAGCATACAGCCAATCGAACTGCTTGGGATCGTCGGCGGAACCGTATTCGGGGATCCAGAGCTTTGCGATTTGGAAATTCTGGTAGCGCAACATGTCCAGCAAAGGCACCGCACAAACTACAGCGCGGTACAGATCGGGACGCTGCGTGATCATGGCGCCCATCAGCAGTCCGCCGTTAGAACCGCCATAGATGGCAAAGTGATCGCGGTCAGCATATTTTTGAGCGATCAG
>Ga0335084_10004205_pt1 | contig 14171 bp, 18 predicted proteins | sample Lox_Sample_44_FD_206721 | JGI IMG/M metagenome (GOLD analysis project Ga0335084, IMG submission 206721) | Soil microbial communities from Loxahatchee National Wildlife Refuge, Florida, United States - Lox_Sample_4.4 | ecosystem: Environmental > Terrestrial > Soil > Wetlands | place: USA...
GCAAAACTGCTCGCTCGTCGGTTGCGCGACGACACCTAGATGACGAGGGGCGAGATCTGGTGGGCGGAGCTGCCAGCGCCCGTCGGACGTCGGCCGGTCGTCCTGGTGAGCCGCGCGGCCGCCTACACCGTCCGCGCGTCCGTCACCGTCGCGCCGGTGACACGAACCCTCCGCGGGATCCCGACCGAAGTGGTCCTGGAGCGCGCTGATGGCGTGGCCACCCGGTGCGTGATCAATGCGGACGATCTCACGACCATTCCCAAGAGTCTTTTGAGCCGACGCCTCACCGCACTGTCGCCTGCACGTCTCGCTGAGCTGGACGCGGCGATTCGCTTCGCGCTCGATCTCCGCTGACTCGAGCCGCTTACCGCTTCAGATGGGAATCGGCGGGAGCAGCAGCACGACGAGCACGAGGCAGAACACGCCGAGTAGCCGCCGGCCCGGCGTGAGCGGCGTGAGGTCGTCGAGCGGAGGACTGTGATCGAACCCGACCAGGAACATGAGCAGGAACGCCCACGTGCACCACACCTGCGCGCTGTTCCAGGCGCCGGCCCGCCAGCTGAGCCCGGCGAGGAGGAGCAGGCCCGCCCAGGTAGCGAGCCCGACGGCGCGGTGACGGCGGCGTGACAGCGCATAGGTGATCCGCCCGCCGTCGAGCTGGCCCACGGGCAAGAGGTTCAGCGCGGTGACGAAGCAGCCGGCCCACGCGGCGTCGGCCATCGGGTGCGTGGTCAGCGCCATCCCGTCCAGCGAGCCAAAGCGCAAGTAGACGAACAGCCGCGTGAAGAGCGAGTAGCCGAAGCCGCCGAACCCGTCGTTGCCCGTGGCCGGTGCCAAGTGCGACCACCAGAGCCCCACGACCAGCGCGGGAATGGCGACGAGCAGTCCAGCCAGCGGCCCCGCCGCGGCGATGTCAAAGAGCGCGTTCCGGTCGCGCGCGGGCGAGCGCATGCGGATGATGGCGCCGAGCGTGCCGAACAGCGACGGGAACGGAATGAAGTATGGCAGGCTGACCGCGGCGCCGTAGTGACGGGCCGTGAAGTAGTGGCCGAACTCGTGTACGCCGAGGATCGCCAGCAGCGTTAGTGCGAACGGCGTGCCGCTGAGGAGGAATCCGGGGAACGGTAACGCGCGCAGGGCGTCGAAGGTCTCCGAGCCCCTGAAGAACGCCCAGCCCGCCGCGAAGGTCGAGAGCACCGTCAGCGCGAACAGCGTCAGCGCCAAGCGCGGCCGCGCCTCCTGCGTCATGTCGCCGAGCGGCCATGCCTGCACCGCGACGCCGCCGTCGCGTTCGGCCTTCAGGAACGGAGTGTAGCCAAAAGCACCGAAGCGGGCGATCAACGCGTCCACCGCGCGCGCCGGCTCGACCTGCAGCGCGCCGCGGAAGACGATGACGGGCCCGCGGATCTGCCGCTCGTGGACGATCAGCACGCCGTCGGCGGCATGGCGCAGCCGCTCCTCGGTGATCAGCAGGTCGTCGGCGGGCAGCGGGAGCAGCGGCGCGCGGCGCCGCCGGAACGGCCAGAGTCGCATGACCTCAGCGTACCATCGTCACGCGCGCGGCCACCTTGCCAACCGTCCGACGGCCGCGCGCACCGCCGGCAAGCCCGCGTCCAGGTAGAGCGCGCCCAGCACCGCCTCCAGCGTGGTGGCCAGGATGGACGGCGTCCGCCGACCGCCCTCCTGCTCCGCCCCGCGTCCCAGCCGCAGCAGCGGGCCCAGCGCGAGGGCCGCCGCCCACCGCGCCAGCGCCTCGTCGGCCACGACCTCCGCGCGCATCGGCGTCAGCCGCCCCACCGCCGCCCCCGGCTCCGCCCCGAACAGGTGCTCCGCCACCACGAGCCCGAGCGCCGCATCCCCCACGAACGCCAGCGTCTCCTGCGACTCCACCGGCGGATGCTCCGCCGCAAACGACGCATGCGTCAGCGCCCGCACCAGGAGGTCGCGATCAGCAAACCGATGCCCCAGCCTCGCTTCAAGCGCCGGGAGATCGTCGACGCTCACGGGAAATACCAGAGTTGCTACGACGGGTTGATCGGGCCGCTCAACAGGGTCCAGATGCGAGGCAACGACGCAGATGGGCCCTTTTCAGCGGCCCGCCGCTAACCGCGATAGCGACGGAAGAGCAGCGTCGCGTTGGTGCCACCGAACCCGAACGCGTTCGACAGCGCGTATTCCACGTCCACCTTGCGCGCCTGGTTCGGCACGTAATCCAGGTCGCAGTCCGGGTCGGGCGTCTCGTAGTTGATGGTCGGCGGCAGCAGGCCGTGGTGCAGCGCCAGCGCGGTGGCGATGGCCTCGATGCCGCCGGCGGCGCCCAGCAGGTGGCCGGTCATCGACTTGGTGGACGACACGGCCAGGCGCCGGGCGTGATCGCCGAACACGCGCTTGATGGCCAGCGTCTCGAACTTGTCGTTGTAGGGCGTCGAGGTCCCGTGGGCGTTGATGTACCCCACCGCGGCCGGCTCGACGCCGGCGTCCTTGAGCGCGAGCTGCATGGCGCGGGTGGCGCCGTCGCCCTCGGGATCGGGCGCCGTCATGTGGTGCGCGTCGCCGGTCATCCCGTAGCCGACCACCTCCGCGTAGATCCGGGCGTCGCGCCGCACCGCGTGCTCGAGCGACTCCAGCACCACGATGCCGGCGCCCTCGCCGCACACGAAGCCGTCGCGGCCGGCGTCGAACGGGCGCGAGGCCTTCTCGGGCGCCTCGTTGCGCGTGGACATCGCCTTCATCGAGCAGAAGCCGGCGATGGTGATCGGCACGATCATGGCCTCGGCCCCGCCCGCGATCATGATGTCGGCATCCCCGCGCTCGATGATTCTCGAGGCGTCGCCGCTGGCGTGGTTGCCGGTGGCGCAGGCGGTGACCACCGAGGAGTTCGGGCCCTTGGCACCGAAGCGCATGGAGACGAGCCCGGCCGCCATGTTGACGATCAGCAGCGGGATGACGAACGGCGAGACGCGGTCGGGGCCCTTCTCGTTCAGCACCTTCTCACCATCGAGCAGGGTGCTGATGCCGCCGATACCGGAGCCGATGAGCACGCCGAAGCGGGTGCTGTCCACCTTGACCGGATCGAGCGCGGCGTCCTCCACCGCCATCACGCTGGTGGCGATGGCGTACTTCAGATAGGGATCGAGCCGACGCGCATCCTTCTTGTCGACGTACTTCAGCTCGTCGAAGTTCCGGACCTCGCCCGCGATCCGCGTGTCGTACTTGGTAACGTCGAACCGGGTGATGGGCCCGATGCCCGACTTGCCCTGCGTGAGGGACGACCAGAACTCCTCGGTGGTGTTGCCCACCGGGGTCAGCGCCCCCAGGCCCGTCATGACGACGCGACGGCGCTCGCTCATGCCGGCCTAGGAGTTGTCCTTGATGTACTGGACGGCGTCGCCGACCGTCACGATCTTCTCGGCGTCCTCGTCGGGGATCTGGATGTCGAAGTGCTCCTCCAGGGCCATGACGAGCTCGACGGTATCGAGGGAGTCGGCGCCCAGGTCCTCGATGAACTTCGCGTTCGGGTTGACGTCTTCCTCGTCGACCCCGAGCTGCTCGACGATGATCTCCTTCACCTTCTCCTCGACTGACTTCGCCATGAACCGGTCTCCTAGAGAACGAAGATTGTCCCGCTCAGATGTACAGGCCGCCGTTGACGTGGAAGACCTGCCCTGTCACGTAGGCGGCCCCGTCACCGGCCAGGAATCCTACCATCTCGGCCACCTCGCGGGCGGTGCCGATGCGCTTGAGCGGCACCTGCGCGAGCAGCGCCTCCCGCGCCTCGGCCGGCAGCGCGGCGGCCATGTCGGTCTCGATGAGGCCCGGCGCCACCGCGTTGACCAGGATGCCCCAGTGCGCCAGCTCGCGCGCGGCCGCCTTGGTCAGCCCGATGAGGCCGGCCTTGGCCGCGGAGTAGTTGGCCTGGCCGGCGTTGCCCATGGCGCCCGCGGTGGAGGCAATGTTGATGATGCGCCCGCCGCTCTTCTGCCGCACCATGAGCTTGGCCGCCGCCCGCATCATGAGGAAGGCGCCCTTGAGATTGGTCTCCATCACGCGGTCCCAGTCCTCGTCCTTCATGCGGATGAGCAGCCCGTCGCGCGTGATGCCGGCGTTGTTCACCAGGATGTCGAGCCGGCCGAAGCGCTCCTTGGCCGCCTCCACGAGACGGTCGGCGTCCTCGCGCTTCACGGCGTCGGCCACCATGCCGTGCACCGCGGCACCCCGCTCCTCGAGCTCTCGCGCGGCCTGCTGCAGCCGCTCGGGATCGCGGCCCGACACTACCACGGCCGCGCCGTGCTCGGCCAGCAAGCCGGCAATGGCGTGGCCGATCCCGCGGCTGCCGCCGGTGATGATCGCCACCTTGCCCTTCAGCGGCGAGTCGCTCACGCGGCGGCCAGCGCGGCCAGCGCCTTGTCGAGGCCGGCCGGATCCTCGACGGAGAGCGCCGGCGCGTCCTCCACGATGCGCCGGGTGAGGCCGGTGAGCACGCGGCCCGGTCCCACCTCGACGAAGGCGCGCGCGCCCTCGGCGGCCAGCCGCTCCACGCACGTGGTCCAGCGCACCGGGCTGGCGACCTGGCGCAGGAGGAACGGCACCACGTCGGCGGCCGTGCGCGTCACGCCGCCGTCCACGTTGCGCACGACGGGAATCGTCGGATCGCGCACCGTCACCCTCGCCAGCTCGGCGGCCAGCCGGTCGGCGGCCGGCGACATCAGCGCGCAGTGGAAGGGCGCGCTCACCGGCAGCAGCACGCTCTTGCGCCCGCCGCGGTCCTTGGCCAGCGCCACCGCGCGCTCGACCGCCGTGCGGTGGCCGGCGATGACGATCTGCTGCGCGGAGTTCACGTTGGCGATGTCGAGCACCTCGCCCTTGGCGGCGTCGGCGCACACCTGCTCGACCACGTCGAGGCCGACGCCCATCACCGCGGCCATGGCGCCGGTGCCGACCGGCACCGCGTCCTGCATGAACTCGCCGCGCCGGCGCACGACCCGCACGGCATCGGCCAGCGCGAGCGCGCCCGCCACCACGAGCGCGGAGTACTCGCCGAGGCTGTGCCCGGCCGCCAGCGCCGGGGCCAGGCCGCGCTCGGCGCAGGCGGCGGCGGCGGCGACGCTGGCGGTGAGCACGGCGGGCTGCGTGGTCGCGGTGAGCGCGAGGTCGGCCTCCGGCCCCTCGAACATCACGTGCTTCAGGTCGATGCCCAGCGCGTCGTTGGCCTCGTCGAAGATGCGCTTGGCGGCGGCGGACGACTCGTAGAAGGCGCGCCCCATGCCGACGGCCTGCGAGCCCTGGCCGGGGAAGAGGAACGCGATGGGGTGAATGCTTCCCATGCTATTGGAGCGGGTGCCGCTTACACGGGTAGAAACGTGGGTGGCCTGGCATAGAAGGCTGCCGGCTCCGTTCCACTCTTGCTACCAGTCGTCGCACTACCATCTCATCAACACGGCGCCCCAGGCGAAGCCGCCGCCGAAGGCGGCCGTCAGCACGAGGTCGCCGCGCTTGATGCGGCCGGCCGCCAGCGCTTCCTCGAGCGCGACGTAGATGGAGGCGGCGCCGGTGTTGCCGTAGCGGTCGACGTTGACGAACACGCGGTCCATGGGCATGTTCACCCGCTTGGAGGCCGCCTCGATGATCCGCAGATTCGCCTGGTGCGGGATGAACAGCGACACGTCGGCGGCGGTGAAGCCGTTGCGCGAGAGGATCTTCTCGGCGCACTCCGCGAACATCCGCACCGCCACCTTGAAGACCTCGTTGCCCTTCATCTTGGCGTAGTGCATCCGCTTGGCGACCGTCTCCGCGGTGGCGGGATGGCGCGAGCCGCCGCCCGGCATGTACAGCAGCTCCCAGTACTGGCCGTCCGAGTAGAGGTCCACGTCGATGATCCCGCGATCCTCCTCCTCGGTGGCCTCCAGCACCGCGGCCCCGGCGGCGTCGGCCAGGATGATGCACGTGCCGCGGTCGGTGAAGTCGGTGATCTTCGACAGCGTCTCGGCGCCGATGCACAGCACGCGCCTGTACTTGCCGGTCTGGATGAACTGGGCGCCGGTGACCATGGCGTAGACCGAGCCGGCGCAGGCGGCCATCATGTCCACGGAGCCGGCGCGGCGGCAGCCGAGCCGGTGCTGGACGATGTTGCCGACCGAGGGAAAGACCATGTCGGGCGTGGTGGTGCCGACCACGATGAACTCGATGTCCTCCGGCACCAGGTTGGCGCGCTCCAGCGCCTGCTGGGCGGCCTTGATGGCCAGGTCGGACGTCGCCTCCGTCTCGTCGGCGATGCGGCGCTCGCGGATGCCGGTGCGCTGCACGATCCACTCGTCGCTGGTGGCGATCATCTTCTCGAGATCGGCGTTGGTGAGCACGCGCTTCGGCGCGTAGGCGCCCACCCCGGTGATCCTGGCCCGCGTCATTCCCGGCTCCCCTCTCGCCCGCCGCGGGCGACCTCGGCTTCGAGCGCTGCCTTGATGTGCTCGTTGAGACCGGCCTGGGCCCACTCGGCGGCCACGCGGACGGCGTTCTTGATGGCCTTCACCGGCGAGGCGCCGTGGCAGATGATGGCGGCGCCGTCGATGCCGAGCAGCGGCGCTCCGCCCATCTCCGTGTAGTCCACGCGCTTCTTGAATCGCGCGAAGGCCGGCACCGACAGCGCGGCGCCCACCTTGGAGCGCAGGTCGCGCGTGAGCTCCTCCTTGATCATGGCGCCCACCATCTCGGCCAGGCTCTCGGAGATCTTCAGCGCCACGTTGCCCGTGAAGCCGTCGGTGACGATCACGTCGCAGTTGCCGTTGTAGATGTCGCGGCCCTCGATGTTGCCGATGAAGTTCAGCCGCGACTCCTTCAGCAGGTCGTAGGCCTCCCGGGTGAGGTCGTTGCCCTTGCCCTCCTCCTCGCCGACCGACAGCAGGCCCACGCGCGGGCGCTCCATTCGCAGGATGTCGCGCGCGTAGACGTGGCCCATGAGGGCGAACTGGAAGAGGTGCCAGGGCTTGGGCGTGATGTTGGCGCCGGCGTCGATGAGCACGGTGAAGCCGCGCAGGCTGGGCAGCACGGCGGCGATGGCCGGCCGGTCGATGCCGCGCAGCACGCCGATGACGAACATCGCGATGGCCATGGCGGCGCCGGTGTTGCCGGCCGAGATGAAGGCGGCCGCCTTGCCGTCGCGCACCAGCTCGGCGGCGATGCGCAGCGAGGAGTCGCGCTTGCGGCGGAGCGCCTGCGAGGGGCTCTCGGCCATGCCCACGACCTCGGAGGCGTGGCGGACCTCGACGCCGAGGGTGGTGGCGCCCAGCCGGAGGATCTCGTGCTCGATGGCCTCGCGGTCGCCGACCAGGATGACCGACGAGCCGAACTCGCGGACGGCGGCGACGGCGCCCTCCACCACCACGGCCGGGCCGTGGTCGCCGCCCATGGCGTCAACGGCGATCTTCATGGGTGTCCCGGCCGGCGCGCGGATGCGCCCTTAGGCCGTCTCGACAGCGCGGACCTCGCGCCCCTTGTAGTACCCGCAGTGCGGGCAGATGCGGTGCGGCAGCTTGGTCTCGCGGCACTGCGGGCAGACGGCCTTGGTGGGCGCGGCGAGCTTGTAGTGGGTGCGGCGCTTGCGCCCGCGGGCGCGCGAGTGACGTCGCTTGGGCAGCGGCATGGAACGGGTGTCCTTTCTCTCAGTTGGCCAGCCGCGCGGCCAGGTCGCGGAGCGCGGCCAGGCGCGGATCGGGCGGGCGCGGGTCGCACGTGCACGGCGCCGTGTTGCGGTTGGCGCCGCACGCGGGGCAGAGGCCGCGGCAGTCCTCGCGGCACAGCGGCTTCATCGGCAGCGCCAGCGTCGCCTCGTTGGCGACGACGCGGGTCACGTCCAGCTCGTCGTTGTCGTAGAAGTCCACGTCGAGGTCGTCGGCGCCGAGCTCGACGCTGTCGGCGCCGGCCGGCTTGGGGACGAGCCGCACGTCCACGGGCGCGTCCACGCGGGCCGCGAAGGTCTCGAGGCAGCGCCCGCACGTCTGCTCGACCGTCGCCTTCAGGCGGCCGGTCACGAGCACCTCGCTGCCGTCGGCCTGGACCTCGAGCGCGACCGACTCGAGCCGCCACGAGGGGTCGGCGAAGACGGCGCCCAATGCCTCGACGTCGTCGATCCTGAGCCCTTGCTCCTCGAGCTCGGAGACGCGGATGATCATGGCTTGTCGCTCACCTCGGAGCGACCCTCGACGTGCCAGCGTCCGAGGGCCGTAAGTCTGTGTCGCTAAATGATTTTTTTACGAAACCGGCTCAGTATAGCCACGGGGGGTACCTTAGTCAAGGTGTTTGACCCCTCTGCCACCCTCTGTTAGGCTTTTTTTCGTCCAAACGTCGGGGGAGGGCGAAGAGCCATGTCCAACGTCTTCAAGACCGCGTTCCTCCTGGCGGTCCTGACCGTCATGCTGGTGCTGATCGGCGGCGCCGTCGGCGGACGCCACGGCATGCTCATCGCGCTCGTCTTCGCGGTCCTGATGAACTTCGTCAGCTACTGGTGGTCGGACAAGATCGTGCTGGCGATGTACGGGGCCCAGCCGGTCACCGAGGCCGAGGCGCCGCAGCTCTACAGCACGGTCCACCGCCTGGCCACCAAGGCCGGGGCGCCGATGCCGAAGCTCTACGTCATCCCCAGCGAGCAGCCCAACGCGTTCGCCACCGGGCGCAATCCCGCGCACGCCGCCGTCGCCGTCACCGAAGGCATCATGCGCATCCTCGACAGCGAGGAGCTGGAGGGCGTGCTGGCCCACGAGATGTCGCACGTCATCAACCGCGACATCCTGATCTCCACGATCGCCGCCACCCTGGCCGGCGCCATCACGTATCTCGCGCACATGGCGCAGTGGGCGGCCTTCATGGGCGGCGGCCGCGGCGACGACGACGACGGGCCGAGCCCGATCGCCATGATCCTCATGGCCGTCGTCGCGCCCATCGCCGCCATGCTCGTGCAGCTGGCCGTGTCGCGCGCGCGCGAGTTCCAGGCCGACGCCAGCGGCGCCCGGCTGGCCGGCCGGCCGTGGCCGCTGGCCAAGGCGCTCGAGAAGCTCGACATGGCCGCGCAGGCCATCCCGATGAACGCCAACCCGGCCACCGCGCACCTGTTCATCATGAATCCGCTCAGCGGCGCGTCGCTGATGCGGCTGTTCTCCACGCACCCCTCGACCGAGGAACGCATCGCCCGGCTGCGCGCGATGAGGATCGGCTAGAGATTTCCACTCGGGACGTCTCGGGCGCCGGGGCCGCCGCGCGCAACGACGCGCTCGTCAATCCCGCCCTCATCCGCGCCTGGCTGGGCTGGGGCCTGGCCTGGCTGCTGATCTTCCCCACCCTCGGCGCGCTCGTCTCGCTGAAGTTCACCGATCCCGACTTCCTCGGCGACACCGCCTGGCTCACCTTCGGCCGCCTGCGGCCCGTGCACGTCAACGGGGTGATCTGGGGCGCCTTCTCCACGCTCTTCATCGGGCTCTGCCACTGGGTGGTGCCGCGTCTGTGCGGCACGCGGCTCTGGCGCGAGCGCTGGTCGTGGCCGCTGCTGGCCGTGTGGAACGTCAACCTGGTGGTCGCGATGGTGCTGCTGCTGGCGGGCTGGAACCGCGGCTGGGAGGCCGGCGAGCTGCCGCTCGGCAACGTCCTGGTCCTCCTCGCCGTGCTGCTGACGCTCACCGCCCAGATGCTGATGACGATCCGCCGCCGCCGCGAGACCCCGCTCTACGTCTCGCTCTGGTACCTGATCGCCGCGCTCATCTGGACCGACGCCAACCTGGTCCTGCTGCTCGTCGGGCCCGGCCACCTGCCCGGCATCAACAACGCCGCCTGGCACGGGCTCTACATCCACTATGTCGTGGGGCTCTGGATCACGCCGGCCGGCTACGTGCTGATCTACTACTTCCTGCCGGCGAGCGTGCGGGCCCCGATCTACAGCCACAAGCTGTCCCTGATCGGCTTCTGGTCACTGGCGTTCTTCTACCCGTTCGTGGGCATCCACCACTATCTGTACTCGCCGATCGCCGACTGGGCGGAGACGATCGCGATCGTCTCCTCGATGATGCTGATCGTGCCGGTGTGGACCGTGCTGCAGAACTTCTTCGGCACCATGATCGGCCAGTGGCGTGACCTCGGCCGCAACCTGCCCGCCAAGTTCCTGATCGTGGGCGCGGTGCTGTACCTGGCCGGCTGCTTCCAGGGCTCCGTCGAGGCGCTGCGCAGCATCCAGGAGCCGACGCACTTCACCGATTTCGTCGTGGCCCACTCGCACCTCACGATCTTCGGCACCTTCATCCTGTGGTCGATGGCCGGCGTGCTCTACGTGTGGCCGCGGCTGGCCGGCGCCCCGCTGGCCGCCTTCCGCCTGGCCAACTGGGGCTTCTGGCTCGTCGCCCTCGGCATCGGCTCGATGGCCCTCGTGCTGAGCGCGCAGGGGCTGCAGCAGGGCTACATGCTGATGACGGGCGCCGAGTTCCTCGACACCGTGGTGGCCATCAAGCCGTACTGGTGGGTGCGCACGCTCACCGGCCTCAGCATGGACGTCGGCATGTCGCTGGTGGTGCTCGCGCTCATGAAGACCTCGCTCGGACGGCCCGCGTGAAGTCGATCGGCTCGGTCGCCATCGGCGCCGGCTTCCTGCTCGTCACGCTGGCGATGTTCGTGCAGGGTGTGCTGCCGATGCTGGCGCCGGAGTCACGCACGCGCACGGTCACCCGCGCGGTGCGCACGGACCTGGGCGACGTGAAGTGGGTGCGCTACGAGTCGAGCGACTACACGCCGCTGGAGGCGCGCGGGCGCGCCGTCTACATCCGCGAGGGCTGCTGGTACTGCCACAGCCAGTACGTGCGCCCGGTGGCCGGCGAGGAGATGCGCTGGGGACCGCTGTCGGAGGCCGGCGAGTACGCCTGGGACCAGCCGCACCTCTTGTCCACGCGGCGTATCGGCCCCGACCTCTCGCGCGTGGGGCTGAAGTTCTCCGACGACTGGCACTACGCGCACCACTGGGACCCGCGCGCGGTGGTGCCGGAGTCCATGATGCCGCGCTTCCGCTGGCTCTTCGACGAGGTCGTGGTGGCGGCGCGCGCCGATCGGATCGCGCCGGCGGCGACGGACGCCGTGCGCCGCTGGTTCACGCTCCGGCCGGACCGCATCGTGCCCGTCTTCGTCAACGAGGACGGCCTCGCCTTCGTGCGTCCGCGGCCCGACGGGGGCTTCCCGGTGGACGGCACCCCGCTGCTCGACCTCAACCTGCGGCGCCATCTCGCCGCGGCGCCGGAGACCGCCCCCGCGTCGATGCGTCTCACGCCGGTCCCCCTGGTGCGCCTGGTGGCGCCGACGCCCGACCTGGTCGCCCTGGTGCGCTACCTCCAGAAGCTCGGCACCAGTCGCGGCGTCTGGCGCGACGTGTTCGAGCCGCAGGCGGTCGGCGTGACCGCCATGACGATCCCCGACAGCGCCGACCTGCGCGCGCTGGGCCGCGAGGTGTTCGTCGATCACTGCGCCGGCTGCCATGGCGCCCGGGGCGACGGCGCCGGCCGGGCGGCGACCTTTCTCTCGCCGCTGCCGCGCGACTTCACCGCCGGCGTGTTCAAGTTCCGCTCGACGCCGAGCGGCAGCCTGCCCACCGACGGCGACCTCTATCGCACGATCACGCGCGGCGTGCGCTGGACCGCGATGCCCACGTGGCACGAAATCTCCGACAAGCAGCGCATCGCGGTCGTGGCCTATCTCAAGACCCTCTCCAGGCGCTGGAAGGAAGACGCCCTCGAGCCCGCCATGGCGCTGCCGGCGCCGCCGAAGGCGACGCCCGAGCTGCTGGCGCGCGGCAAGGCGCTCTACGCGCAGGCCAAGTGCGCCGAGTGCCACGGCGAGGGCGGGCGCGGCGACGGCCCCTCGGCCGACTCGCTGCAGGACGATCTCCAGCGTCCGATCCGCCCGGCCGACCTCACCCGCGGCCAGCTCAAGGCGGGCGGCTCGGTCACCGACGTCTACCGCACGATGACCACCGGGCTCGACGGCACGCCGATGCCCTCGTTCGCAGATTCGATGAGCGACGACGAGCGCTGGGCCATCGCCTACTACGTGCTGTCCTTCTCGGCGTGGGCCGATCCCCTCACCGGCGAGCGCCTGCGCCTGTCCCCCGAGACGCGCGCCGCGCTGAACGCGCCCGACACGATCGCCGACGGCCCGCGCACGGCCTGGGACCCGGCCCGGCGCGGCGTGGGTGTCGCCGACGCTCCGCGTCGCCGGCCGTACTACCCGGGCGTGCGCGACTGATGCTGGAGTTCCTCACGCTGGGCGAGCTGCTCGTCGCGCTCCTCATGGGGCTGGCGGCGCTCTGCGCCTTCGTGTGGGGCGCCGCCAGCGGCGCGCTCAGCGACGTCGAGGACGCCAAGCACCAGGTGTTGCGCGCGGAGCGGGAGCATGACGACGCCTGACGACGAGCGCGAGCGCGGGCCCGTCCACGAGTTCGCCGACGGCGAGATCCGGAGCTACGCCGGCCGGGTCAACCGCTGGCTGCTCGTCCTCTACGTGATCCTCGCGCTGTGGGCGGTCTACTACCTGGTCGTCTACTGGGGCGGCCTCGGCCCCGGGCTGGAGCTTCCCCGATGAGGCTCGAGCGCTGGCTCATCCCGCTCGCGCTGCTGAACCTCGCGGTGCTGCTGCTCGAGGGCCTCTACCAGATCGCGCGCACGCTGCTGGGGCTCTGAGCGTGGCGTGGCACTGGCGGCCCGAGGTCGCGCTGCCGCTGGCCGCGGCCCTGATCGCCTACGCGCTCGGCTGGGCTCGGCTGGCGCGGCGCAGCCCGGCGCGCTGCCGCCCGGCGCTCGTCGCGCGGCTGGCCCTGTCGCTGGCCGGCCTCGTCCTCGGCGCCGTGGCGCTGCTCGGGCTGCACGACGCCGCCCACGAGCGCTTCCTGCCCCACATGGCGCAGCACCTGCTGCTCATGATGGCGGCGGTGCCGCTGCTGCTGCTGGCCGATCCGCTGCCGGCCGCGCTGTGGGCGCTGCCGGCGTTCGCGCGCAAGCGGATCGGCCCGTTGCTGACAGAGGGCGCGTACGCGCGCAGCGCGTGGCGTGCGCTGACGCGCTTGCCGGTGGCGTGGATCCTCTACGCGCTCGTGCTCTGGCTCTGGCACCTGCCGGCCGCCTACGACGCGGCGCTCGCGCGCGGCTGGCTGCACGACCTCGAGCACGTCTCGTTCGTGGCGGCGGCGGTGGTCTTCTGGTGGCCGGTGATCGCGCCGGCGCCGCGGGTGGCGGCGTCGCCCTCGCCGGTGGCGCGCGTCGTCTACCTCGTGCTGGCCGCGTTCTCCGGCGGCGCCCTCGGCGTGCTGCTCGCCGCCAGCCCCGCGCCGCTCTATGCCTACGCGACGGGCGACCCGCTCGCGGACCAGGCCTGGGGCGGCGTCCTGATGTGGGCGGTGGGCGGGGCCATCGACATGGCCGCGGTGCTGGTGGTAGTGGCGCGGGTGGTCGGCGGCCCCCGGCGCGCTCCGGTTCCTTGACCACCCGCGGGGGGTGGGGGAAAATGTGACGGTTCGACGCATGGTTGCTGAACCTCTCATCCGCGTAAGGGGCCTCGTTCGCGTCTTCGGCGCGACGCGCGTGCTGGACGGAGTCGACCTGGACGTTGCCGCCGGCGAGGCGGTCGCCCTGCTCGGCCCCAACGGCGCCGGCAAGACGACCCTGCTCAAGATCGTGGCCACGCTGCTGCGGCCCACCCGGGGCACGGCGACGGTGGCCGGCCACGACTGCGCGCGGCACGCCGAGGCGGTGCGCCCGCTGATCGGCGTGGTCGCCCACGGCGTGCAGGTCTACGAGGACCTCACGGCGCGCGAGAACTTGAAGTTCTGGGCGGCGCTGAACGCGCTGCCGGCCACCGGCGACACGCTCGCCCAGGCCCTCGCCGACGTGGACCTCGAGCGCCACGCGGATACGCGCGTGCGCACGTTCTCGGCCGGCATGAAGCGGCGGCTGGCGCTGGCGCGGGTCAGCCTGGGCCGCCCCCGCGCGCTGCTGCTCGACGAGCCGTTCGCCGCGCTCGACGCGCGGGCGCGCAAGTGGCTCGAGGGCCGGCTGGAGACCTTCAAGGCCGGCGGTGGCGCGCTCGTGATGGCCACGCACAGCTTCGGCCGCGAGCTGGGCGTGGCCGACCGCCTGGCGATCCTGGCCGCCGGCCGCATC
>Ga0335084_10004206_pt1 | contig 14169 bp, 11 predicted proteins | sample Lox_Sample_44_FD_206721 | JGI IMG/M metagenome (GOLD analysis project Ga0335084, IMG submission 206721) | Soil microbial communities from Loxahatchee National Wildlife Refuge, Florida, United States - Lox_Sample_4.4 | ecosystem: Environmental > Terrestrial > Soil > Wetlands | place: USA...
CGCGTTCTCGCCGAGAAACTTGTTCAGGAACGTCTCCATGTGCGCGAACGAATTCAGCCACCGCTTGTGGAGCAGCGTCTCGTGCACGTCGTCCGGATAGACGATGAGCTCGTAGTAGATGTTGCGCGCCCGGAGCAGCTGCACGAGCCCGACCATCTGCGAAAAATTGACGTTGCGGTCGTCGTCGCCCTGGATGAGCAGGACCGGCGATTTCCAGTTGTTGATTTCCGAGATCGCCGACGAGGTGTACGAGACGTCGTTGGGATCGAGCGACGAGCCCTCGAGGTGCACGCCCGCGAGATCGACGCCCGCTTTGAAGATGTCGGAGTTGCGCGCCAGCGCTTCGGCCGTCAGCAGGCCGCCGTATGACAGCCCCCAGATCCCGACCCGGTTGGGATCGACGTCGTCGCGCGCGGCCAGCCACTTGCCCGCGGCGAGCACGTCCTTGTATTCGGCGTTGCCCCGCGCGCCGCCGGCGCCGCCGGCCTGCCGGAACGCGCGGCCGTAGCCGACGCCCAGCCGATAGTTCACCGACAGCACGATGTAGCCCTGCGACGCCAGCCACTGATTCACGCCGTAGAACACGTGGTAGAAGCTCAGGTAGTGCCAGCCGAGCAGCATCTGACGCGCCGGGCCGCCGTGCACGAAGATCAACGCCGGGTGTTTGTCGCCCGGCTTCATGTTCTTCGGCAGGAACAGCTGGTTGTGGAACTCGACGCCGTCGTCGGCCTTGAGCAGCACGCTGGTCGGCACGACTTCCTCGTTGACTGGGAAATCCGGGCCAAGCGTCGGATAGATGACCTTCTGCGCCTTCTGGCCGACGTCCGCCGGCGTCGCCTGCGCCGGCCAGATCCCGACGGACATCGGACGCTTCGCGTCGGCGCTCAATACCGCGATCTGCTTGCCTGACGAGAGGGCGACGGGCACGTTCTCGATGCCGTCGCCGGTCGTGATCTGCTGCGGCGTGCCGCCGGACGTCGGGACGCCCCAGATGTGCCGGCGGTCGATGTCGTTGGTGTTCGTGCAGTAGTAGAGCATCCTGCCGTCCTTCGACAGCGTCCACGCGGTCGCGTCCTCGATGATGCCGTCGGTGGACGTGAGCAGCACCGGTGCGCTGCCGCCCGCGAGCTTGAGCGAGTAGTACCGCGGCGACTCGTCGTCAGTGCCCTGCTGGTTCGTGATCGAGAACACGACGCTGTCGCCGGCCCAGGTGATCGCATTGATGTTGTTGAACAGCCGATCGTCGGCCGCCGGATGCCAGATGTCCCTCGCCTCGCCGGTCGCGACGTCCGCGACCATCAGGGTCAACGTCGCGCCGTTCGGCAACGCCGCGCGATAGAGGCCAGGCTCGCTCGCGAGCGGCGCGTCCGGTACGGGCGCCTGATCGCCGCCGCCTCGCCCACCACCGCGGCCGCCGCGGCCCCGTCCGCCGCCTGGTGCCGCCTGCCCCGGAGCCGCCTGGCCTCCCGGCGCAGCGGCCGGCGCCGCCGCGCGACCGCCCGGCGCGGCTGCGCGACCGCCGCCCCCGCCGCGCCCGGTCGCCGGCGGCAGACCGCTCATGCGCCCGGGCGTCTCCTGCTGGCCGAACGGCAAGCCCGGACGGCGGAGGAACGCCACCTGTTTGCTGTCGGCCGACCACGTCGGACTCGTATCCCGATCGACGCTCGGCGCGAGGTAGCTCACCGTACGCGTTTTCACGTTGTACATCCCGATGAAGCTGTGGTCGTTGCGGTTGCTCGAGAACGCGATCCTGGTGCCGTCCGGCGACCACTTCGGTCCGCTGTTGCGTCCCCACGCCTCGATGAAGGGCTTCTCGCCCTTGTCGTAGGCCGTCGTCGGCGCGGGCGTCTGCGTCACGCGCGCGCGATAAATCTGTCCGTCCTTGACGTAGAGCACGAACCGGCCGTCCGGCGAGATGTCGGGGCCGCTGCCCTCGGCCAGGCGCCACGCCGAACCCGGCGTCGCGGTGCGCGCCGCCCAGATCGCCCGTTCGGGACCGTCCGGGTCGCTCGCCGGGTTCGCATTCCAGCCGTCGCTGTTCGGCGCGCTGCCGCGGACGAACACGACCGTGCTGCCGTCATCCGAGATCCGCAGCTGGGTCATGTCCACGCCATCGTCACTCGTGAACGCCGTGACTCGAACCGGCCGGAACGCGGGTCCAGCCGCGGTGAAGACGTTGCGCTTCCCCTCCTCGTACGAGATCCAGGCGATGCGATCGACTTTGGCCGCCGACACGAGTTCCACGGGCATGCCAGGCTTCAGGTACTGCGCGATCGTCGGCTGGTGCTGCGCGACGACCGACGGGGGCGCAATGACGACGACGGCCGCGGCGATCAGGGCAAGGACAGCGCGCAAGGAACGCATTTCGGACCTCCGGTCGAGGAAAGGTAGCAAGTCGCGGACGTGCAGGCAAGGATCAGGCACGCTCAAAGGCGCTGGGCACGAGCTGGTGGCTGATGCCTGGTGCCTAAGGCCTAATGTCCGACAGGTCGCTTGAACGGAATGATGTGCTCCCACTCGCTGGCATCCGAGCGGGCGACCACGGCGACGACCGGCTCGGTGTCGCTGGCGTTGAACACCTCGTGGGGCACGCCCGGCTCGATGAAGATGAAGTCGCCGGCTTCGTTCGTGACGGCGTGCTCGAGGCCCGGCCCGAATTCGTGCCGGACCCGGCCCTGCAGAATGTAAAGCATCACCTCGAAGCCCACGTGGATGTGCGCGGCCGCCACGCCGCCGGGCGGAATGGTCGCGACGTTCATCGAGAGCTGGCGGGCGCCGACGTTGTTCGCCGAGAGTCCGGTCTTGTAGCGGATGCCGTTCCAGCCGCGCGCCGCACCGCCGCCGCGCAGGACGGAAATGCCGGCCAGTGATTCGACTTCAGCCATGCTCAACTCCAATCGGATCGGGCATCAGGTCAGACACCGGGCATGAGGCACTGGCGCCGTCCGCGAGACGCTCGCTGGCACCTCATGCCCCCGTGTTCCTCTGCCGAATGGCAGATCTAGTTCGCCCGCTCTCTGTAAAACGTAATGAGATCCATGCTCTTTGACGGCGCCGCGCCGAGTTGCCGCAGCATCGTCGTGACCTGGCCGCGGTGATAGCTGCCATGATTCACGACGTGCTGGAGCATCTGCCAGAACACCGATTTGCCGGGCTGGCCGTTGATCAGCTTGTACTCCATGACGCGCGACGCGCCGGCCTCCCCGACGCGATCGAGGTACGACCGAATCTGGCTTTCGAGGGCGACCCACGCGGCCCGCAGCGTCGAGAGGTCGGGATAGTCGTCCACCGAGAGCGGCGTCGTGGGCGACGTGCCCTGCCAGCGGGTGTACCAGATCCACTCGGCCGAATACATGTGCACCAGCGTGGCGCGCACGGACTTGAAGCTGCTGCCGAGATCGCGCGAGTACTGCTCGGGCGTGAGCGTGCCCACGGCCGAGAGAAGACGGTCGCGAGCCCAGTAGTTGAAGTCGACGAGCAGACGCAGTTCAGCGAGGTTCACGGAGGGCTCCTGCCGTCATTGTAGCCGTGCGTCGAAGAACCCCACGACCCCGGGCGACGGGGCCAGACGCAGATCGGCGGCCTCGCGATAGAACCGGCGCAGTCCCTCGATCGCCCGGTCGTCGAGCTGGAAGCGGAGATGCTCGCGAAGGTAGCGGCGGGCCAAGCGCTGGTCGTCGGCGCGCGGCGCGCAGTAAGCGTCGGCGATCTCGTCCGAGTGCGCCATGCCCGCCGCGGCCGCGTCCTGCAACAAGCGAACGACGTCGGGTCCGACCGATCCGGCCGGTCCCGCCCAGAAGGCCCACACGAACGGCAGCCCGGTCATCTCGGTCCACGCCGCGCCGAGATCGATCTTCGCGACGCCCGCGGCGTCGGCGAAGAGCGCGGGGTCGCCGATGAGGAGTGCGGCATCAGCGTTCGCCAGCATGGTCGCGAGGTCGGGTGCGTGCGGCACGAAGACCGGCGCGATGTCGAACCGCCGCGCGCAGAGAATCCGAACGAGCGCCGCCGACGTGCGCGACGACGTGTCGAGGGCGATGGAGCGCACGTTGGCGACCGGCACGCGCGAGAACAGCGCGACCGACGCCACGGACCCCTCCGATCCGATGCACACCCCAGGCACGATGCGATCGCCGGGTCGATCGAGATATGTAATCGACGGCACCATGCCGAGGTCGATCTCGCCGTTGGCCAGGAGCTGGGCGCAGACGGACGGCACGTCGAAGCGGAGCGAGACCCGATCGCGATGGCGGTCGAGGCCGTACACGAGCGGGCGGACGTTGAGGTAGCTGACCGCTCCCAACCGGACCGGACTCGTCACGTCAGGAGCTCGTAGCGGCCGTTGCGCTCCGCGGGTTCCGCAAATGCGGCCGCGATCTGACGGCGCACGTCCTCGGCCGGCGACCGCCGGGCGCCTAGGCCAAGCGTGTCCGCCGCCGGCACCGCGTCGAGGTCGTCCGCGCCATAGGCAATCGCGACCTGCGCGAGTTTCGGACCGTACAGCGACCAGTCCACCTGGATCGACGGAATCGCGCGGCAGACCAGACGCGCCACCGCAATGGCGCGGACGTCGTCGTAGCCGGTCGAAGGCGCCTCGCGAGAATCGTGGCGAGCGAGCGGCGCGAACGCGCGGAGCGCCCCAGTGTCCCGCTGCAGCGCGGACGCGCGCTCGATGAGATCGAGCCGGTCGTCCGCGCCCGCGCGATCGATGACGGCGCGCCACGCCCCGAGACCGCCGCGGGTCACCGCGCGGACGACCTCGACGGCGCTCTCGGTATCGCCCAGCCGGTCGACCGGAACCTGGGCGACCGCTTCCAATCCATCGGCGTGGAGGGCGCGCGCCAGGTCGACGAGCGCCAGGTGATCGCCGCCGGCGAGATCCAGGAGATCGGCCAGCGAAAAACCCGTGAGCGGCACGCCGCGAGCCAGGACGGCCGCGGCGCGCACGCGCTCGCGCGCCTCGCCGACCGACGACGGAGTGCCGGCGAGGCGCACCTCGCCCGCCTCGCCGCGGTCCGGCGGCGCGGCGCCCGCCGCGACCACGCACACGCGTCCGAACGTCACGCGGTTGCCGCGAATCGCCTTGCGCGCAGCTTCGCCAAGGACGCCGACGCTCACCAGGTCGGCGCAGGCCATCACGCGCTCGGCGTCGGTCCGCGTGAACGCCTGGCCCGCCGTCGCCCGGGCCTCCAGATCCTGCAACTCGACCATCGTCAATTCCGGCCGCTTCATGTCACACCGCGGGGGGACTTCGTCCCCGCCGCACCCCCCTGACGCGCTCGCTCGCGGGGCCCCGTGTTCCCCGCGCCGCTCGCGCGGCTCACTCGCCTCGCTCGTTCGCGTCGGGTTCGTCGTGCCGCCGCGTAGGTGGCGGTTTACGACCGCCCCCGGGAAATCGTCTTCCAGATCGCGTCCGCCCTGGCCGCAGCCGCCGGCGACGTCACCAGCCGCGCCGGCCACTGGCGCGTGTACCCCTCCGCGGGCCACTTGCGCGTGGCGTCGATCCCCATCTTGCCGCCAAACGCGTCCGCGATGGCGGCCTCGTCGAGGTCGTCGACCGGCCCCTGAACGACCTGGAGGTCTCGCGCGGGATCGACGTGCGTGCCGGCGATCCACGCGACCTCCGCCTCGTCCTGCACGTTGACGTCCTTGTCCACGACGACGATGCACTTCGAGAACATGAGCTGGCCGAGCCCCCAGAACGCGCTCATGATCTTGCGCGCGTGGCCCGGGTAGCGCTTGTCGATCGACACGAGGACGATGTTGTGGAAGATGCCCGCCGCGGGAAAGTGCATGTCGACGATTTCCGGCAGCGTCTTGCGGATGAGGGGCAGAAACACGCGCTCGCTCGCCTTGCCGAGGTAGAAATCCTCCATGGGCGGAATCCCGACGACGGTCGTGACGTAGACGGGCTTGGCGCGCCGCGTGATGCACGTGAGGTGGAACACCGGAAAGTCCGCGGGCGAGGAGTAGAAGCCCGTGTGATCACCAAACGGCCCCTCACGCCGGCGCTCGCCGGGCTCGACGTAGCCCTCCAGGACGATCTGCGCGTGCGCCGGCACTTCGAGATCGACGGTGCGGCACTTGACGAGCTCGACGCGCTCCTTGCCGATCACGCCGGCGAGCATGAGTTCGTCGAGCCCCTCGGGCATCGGCGCCGTCGCGCAGTACGTGAGCACCGGATCGGCGCCGAGCGCGACGGCGACTTCGAGCCGTTTGCCCAGGCGCTCGGCCACGCGATGATGCTGCGCGCCGCCCTTGTGACGCTGCCAGTGCATGCCGGTCGTGCGCCGGTCGTACACCTGCATGCGGTACGTGCCGATGTTCCGCATGCCCGTCTCCGGATCCCTCGTGAAGACCAGCGGCAGCGTGATGAACGGCCCGCCGTCATCGGGCCACGTCTTGAGAATCGGGATCTCGTCGAGCCCGCCCGCCTCCGAGACAACCTCCTGGCAGGGCGCATCCTTCACGGTCTTCGGCATCAGGTCCGTCAGCCGGTTCACGAGCGGCATGAGCTTCAGCGCGTCCATGAAGCCCTTCGGCATCGGCGGGGTCGTCAGCTCGTCGATCTCGCGCGACAGCTCGTCGAGCGTGTTCACCCCGAGCGCCAGGCAGATGCGGGACATCGACCCGAAGAGATTGGCGGCGACCGGAACGTCGAAGCCGGCCGGTTGCTCGACGACGAGCGCGGGGCCCCCGCCGGGCGACTTCGAGACTCGGTCGACCAGCGCCGCGATCTCGAGGTCGGGACTCAGTCGCTCGCCGACGCGCGCCAGATCTCCGCGCCGGTCGAGGTCAGCGATGAACGCGTTGATGTCTCGGAACATGTGTGTCTCTGCCAGCTAGGAACCCGCCCGGGAACCTCGTCCGATCGCGTCTGCGACCTGTGTCGCCAGCGCCAACGCCTGCCGCCCGGCCTCGCCGTCCACGCGCGGCCGGCGCCTCGTCCGGATCGCCTCGACGAAATCCGCGAGCTCGAGCCTCAGCGGCTCGTCCTTGGCGATGGGCACCGGCCCGCCCTGAATCGCGGGCCGCTCGCCCTCGCGGCGCTCGAGGCGCCAGACCTCCAGCTCCTGCGCGGCCGCGTCCACCGAGACGTACATCTGGGGCTGGAAGCACCGGATCTTCCGGATCTTGTCCCGGCTGATGCGGCTGGCCGTGACGTTGGCGATGCAGCCAGAGGCAAACGTGATCCGCGCGTTGGCGATGTCCACCTTGTCGGTGAGCACCGGCACGCCGATCGCCTCGACGGCGGCCACCCCGCTCGAATCCACGGCGAGGATGACGTCGAGGTCGTGAATCATGACATCGAACACGACGTCGATGTCGAGGCTGCGCTCCGGAAACCCGCTGAGGCGGTGCACCTCGATGAAGCGCGGCGCGCGCAGGTCGGGCAGCGCGGCGGCAATGGCTGGATTGAAGCGCTCGGTGTGCCCGACCGCGAGCGTCGCGCCCGACGCCCCGGCCGCGGCCAGCAGCGCATCGGCCTCGGCAAGCGACGCGGCCATCGGCTTCTCGACGAGGACGTGGACGCCGCGCTCGAGAAACTCCCTGGCGACGCGCAGGTGATCGACCGTCGGCACGGCGATCGTCACCGCGTCCACGCGGCCGAAGAGGGCGCGGTAGTCCGTCAGGGCCTCAGCGGACGTGCCGGCGACCGCCGCCTGAGCGCGCTCGGCCAGGAGATCGACCGCCGCCACGAACTGGACGCCGGCCAGCCCTGCCAGCAGCCTGGCGTGGTGCCGGCCCAGGTGCCCGACGCCGATCGTCGCGACGCGAAGCGGCGCGCTCACGCCACCTCCCGTCCGACGACGACGATGCCGGCGGCGTTTGCCGCGGCGAGAAAGGCCTCGTGTCCGTCCACGACGAGCGTCTTCCGGGCGTCAACCGCGAGGCCGTCCGCGCCCGCGCCCGCCATCGCCTTGATCGTCGCCACGCCCACGACCGGCACGTCGAATCGCATGTCCTGCGACGGCTTGGCGACTTTGACCACGCGCGTGCCGGCGCCCGCGAGCGTCGCTGCGCGCGCGATGACGGCGTCCGTGCCTTCCATCGCCTCGACCGCCACGACCGCGGCGTCCTTGACGACCACGGTCTGGCCGATGTCCGCGCCCGCGACCGCGTCCGCCGCGCGCCAGCCCGCCTCGAAATCCCGTCGCATCTCCTCTGAGGGCCGCGCCGTCGTGACCACGCCGGGCCTGGCGAGCAGCTCCTGAAGGAGCGACGTCGAGTCCATGAGCGTAATGCCGTGGTCCTGCAGCACGGACGCCACGGCGGCGATCAGGGCGTCGGTGTTTTTCGTCTTGAGGCGCCGCAGAACCGACAGCAGGGTGAGATCCGGCAGCACGCCGCCGAACAGCTTCACGTGTTTCACCTGGCCGGCCATCACGGCGCGCGTCGCACCGGCGCTCGTGAGCGCCTGGATGCACCTGCCCAGCTGGCCGAGCGCGACCCACGTGAAGGTCGTGCCGCCGAGCTCGCCCGCGACACGCTCGAGATCGGGAAAGGCCTCGCCCTCGATGCCGACGACGGTCACCTCGTGGCCGAGGGTGCGTGCGGCGCGCAGGACGAGAAACGGGAACGTGCCATTGCCCGCGATCAGCCCGATCGGCACGACCGCCGATCCTACTCCACGTCCACGGGTTCGTCGAGCCGGCGCAACGGCCGGCGGAGGATGACGCCGCGCTTGGCCGACGTGATGAAGCGCACGAGATACTCGACCTCGGGCGCGCGCAGGGTCGGATCGCGCTCGATGATCTCGAGCGCGCGGCTGGTGTTGTGCTGGAGGAGATGCCGGTACGCCCGCCGCAGCTTGCCGATGAGCTCGGCGCTGAAGCCGCGACGCGCGAGCCCGATGGTATTCAGCCCGTAGATGCGCGCGCGGTTGCCCACGGTCTTGGCAAACGGCAGCGCGTCACGCGTCACGACCGTGTAGCCACCGATGAACGCGTGCCGGCCGACGCGGCAGAACTGGTGCACGCCCGAGTACGCGCTGATCGCCGCGTAGTCCTCGACCGTGACGTGCCCGCCGAGCGTCGCCGCGTTGCCGAAAATCGTGTAGCTGCCGACGTGGCAGTCGTGTGCCACGTGGGCGTAGGCCATGAACAAATTGTGATCGCCAATCGTCGTCACGCCCCCGCCGCCGGCGGTGCCGCGGTGGATCGTCACGAACTCGCGGAACACGTTGCGCCGGCCGATGACGAGGCGCGTCGGCTCGCCCTTGAACTTCAGGTCCTGAGGCGCGAGGCCGATCGAGGCGAGCGGATAGATCTCGGTGTCGTCGCCAATCTCCGTCGTGCCGTCGATGACGCTCGACGCGCCGATGCGGCAGCGCTTGCCGATCGTCACGTGCGGGCCGATCGTCGCGTACGGGCCGACGACCGTGTCCTCGCCCAGACGCGCGCCGGGATCGACGATCGCCGTTTCGTGCACCACCGGCGCGCCGTCGCGCGACACGCTCCGGCGCTCGACGGCCATGACGAGATCGGCTTCCGCCACGACCTCGCCGGCCACCTTCGCGACGGCCGAGGCGCGCGCGATGCAGCCGCGGCGCCGCCCCAGCGTGACTTCGAGATCGAGCCGATCGCCCGGGACGACCTGGCGGCGGAACTTGGCGTTCTCGACCGCGCGCAGCCAGGCGCGGCCGACGGGCGGATCGCCCCCGGCCAGGAGCAGCAGCGTGGCCACCTGGGAGAGCGATTCGATCATCAGCACGCCGGGCATCAGCGGCGTCCCCGGGAAATGTCCCTGGAAGAACTCCTCGCCGACGGTGACGTTCTTGACCGCAACGATGCGCCGGCCCGGCGTGTGCTGGGTCACGGCGTCCACGAACACCGCGGGATAGCGGTAGGACAGACGCTCGAGGACCGCGGGGATGCTCACTTGCCCGGGTACTTCACGTCGAGCCGCTTGATGACTTCCGCCGAGAGATCGAGGCCGGGCTGCACGTACGCCACGCCCGCGTCCTGCACGCTCCACACGGCGTAGAGCCCCTTCTCTTTGGCGATGGCGTCGACGATCGGCAGCACCTTCTCCTGGAAATCGCTCAGCAGCTTCTGATTGAGCTCGTCGGCCTGCGCCTGGGCTTCGTTCTGGGCGTACTGCAGATCGCGCTGCAGCTTCTCGAGCTCGCTGGTCATCTGCGCCTGTGCGGCCGCCGTGACGAGCGCGCTCTGCGTCTGGATCTTCTGCTGCAGCGCCCGAATCGCGTTGTTCTTCTCGGCGAGGTCGGCCTGCTGCTTGTCGGTGAGCGTCTTCATCTGCGCCGTGCCGGCTTTCCCCAGCTTCGACTCGCTCACGATGTATTGCATGTTGATGAACGCGATCTTCGAGTCGGCCGGGAACGGCACGGGCGTCGCCGCCGGCGTCGGTGTGGCGGCGGGCTTGGGCGCAGTCGGAAGCGGCGGGGGCGTCTGCTGCCCGGCCGGCGGCCGGGTGGGTGGCTGGGACGCGGGCGGCGGCGTCTGCCGGGCCGACAGCCCCGCCGCACCGAGCGCCACGAAGGCGGTGACGAGAACGAAGCGCGTCGCGCGCATGGCCTGCTCTACTTTCCCCCGGGGTACTTGACGTCGAGCCGCTTGACGATCTCGGCCGACAGGTTCAGACCGGGATGCACGGCGGCGGCGCCGGAGTCCGTGACGCTGAAGATCGCCCACAGGCCCTTCTCGGCGCGGAGCGCCTCGAGAACGGGCAGCACCTTGTCCTGAAAGTCCTGCAGCAGCTGCTTGTTGAGCGTGTCGACCTGGGCCTGCCAGTCCTGCTGCGCGAACTGCGCCGCGCGCTGCAGCTTGTCGAGGTCGCTGTTCTTCTGCGCCAGCGCGGCGGGCGTGAGCACCGCGGCCTGCGTCTGGATCTCCTGCTGCAGGGACTGAATCTGCTTGCTCTTGGCCGTCAGATCCGCCTGCTGCTTGTCGGTCAGCACCTTCATCTGGTCCTGGCCGGCCTTGCCCAGTTTGGACGTCGAGACGACGACCTGCATGTCCACGAAGCCGATCTTCGAATCGGCCGGAAACGGAACGGGCGTGGCCGCCGGGGCCGGCGTCTGGCCCGGCAGCGTCGGCGGCAGCTGGCCGGCCGGCGGCGGCGTCTGCGCCGGCGGCGGTGTCTGGGCTGGCGGGTTCTGCGCGAGCGCGGCGCCCGCGTACAAGGTCGTCACGAGCGTGGGAACAATCAATCGCGTCATCATCATTCGGTCTGATCTCTGGGAAATACGGACGCCAGGCTGCGGCTGCTGGGCGGCGTGCGGGCCGAACCGGCCGCGAGCACGGGAACTCAGTCTATCCTATTCAAGTGCCAGGCGACACCCTGTCGCCCCGTTCAGGAGTACGCATGCGTCAGTCGTCCGGCCGGTTCGTCACCATCATCTCGCTGGTCGCCGCCTTCATGGCCCCGACGGCCTGCGGCAGCAACACGATCAGCAACGTGCCCACCACCCCCGTCAACCCGACGACCGACACGTTCGCGGGCACGCTCACGGTCAACGGCGCGGTCACCCACACGTTCGTGGTCCTCACCGCGGGCACGATCACGGCGACGCTGACCACGGTCGGCCCCGACTCCACGACGCCGATCGGCATCAGCATCGGCAACTGGAGCGGCACGACCTGCTCGGTCGGCCAGGGCCTCTTCCAGGACCACGCGGTTCAGGGCGCGATCCTCACGGCCACCGTCTCCCTGCCCGGCACGCTCTGCCTGCGCGTGTACGACCCGGGCACGCTCACCGACTCGGCGACCTACTCGGTGGACGTGGTGCATCCGTAGCTAGAACGTCGTTCCGACCGCGAACCGGAACGTGAACCTCGCCGTCGGCTGCAGGTTGTTGTTGAGCACCCCGGCGCGCGACGGATTCCACGCGCTGATCAACCGGAAGGGCACATTCAGCACGGGCATGAAGAACCGCAGCTCGAGACCGGTCGACGTTTTGAATGCGTGCACGTCGCCGATCTGCACCGTTTCGACGGTCGTCGGCGTCGTGCTCGAGAGTCCGGTGAGCGGCGCGAACGGATCGAAGAGGATCGGTTCGGTCGGGACCACGCGCGTCGTCAGCGGCTCCATCCACCTGAACGATTGCCCGACGTCCTGCACCTGGCCCGCGTCCCAGAAGGCCACGAGGCGGACCGGTCCGGCGATGTTGATGTAGTACTCGGCGTTGAAGTTGAGCGTCTTGTTGCCGCCCACGACGAGGTTCGACGCCGGGTCGCGCGGGCCGATCGTCCGGATGTCGAAGCCACGGACGCTGTACTCGCCGCCCAGGAAGTACTTCTCGAAGATCGGCAGAATGGACGTGTCGCCGTACGGCCGGATGTACTGCGCCTGCGCGCGCAGGCCGTACGACATGCGGCGCGTGACGGGGTGGTACCAGATGCCCTCGAACTGCGTGGACCAGTACTGCGTGTCGCCGCCGACGCCGGCGAGCCCGGCCGCGAGCGTGTAGCGGGTGCCCGCGCTCGGGAAGATCGGCGCGTTGACCGTGTTGAAGACCAGACTCGGCGAGATCTTGCTGACCGTCCGGTGCCCGCCCTGGTCGATGAGCAGCGAATCCCTCAAGTACGGACTCGACGCGAGCACCGCGGGGCTCAAGTATGCCGGCGAGATGTTGAAGACCTCGACGCGCGTGTAGCTGTAGGTCAGAAACGCGCGCGTGTACGCCCTGACCGGCAATCCGAAGGTGGTGCTGCCGCCCTTCTCGCTCTGCGTGTACTGGTTCGGGAAGTTGTACTGGCGCGTGTACAAGTCGAGGCCGAGCGTGATCGGCCGATCGAACATGTACGGCTCGCTGAATGACACCTGGTAGTTCTGCGCCTGCGAGCCCTTCTGCAGGGAGATCCCCACCGTCTCGCCGCGGCCCAGGAAGTTGGCCGTCTGGAACGAGAGCTGGCCGAAGAAGCCGTCGAACTGCGACACACCGGCGCCGAACGCCAGCTGGTTGCGGTTCTGCTCCTGCACTTTCAGCTTGATGTCGACGCGGGCGTCCTGGCCGGGCGCCGGGGTGACGCCGATGTCCTCGGCCTTCTCGAGCGGCTTGAAGTAGCCGAGCTGGTTGAGCCGCCGGATGCTCTCCTTGAGCGCCTCGGTGTTGAACAGGCCGCCCTCGGCGACGCGGAGCTCGCGCCGGATGACGTTGTCGTGCGTCGTGGTGTTGCCCACGAACGTGATGCGGTTGACGAAGTACTGCTTGCCTTCGTTCATGCGCATCGTGACGTCCACGACCGGCGGCCCGGGCTGCGGGCCCTCGGGCTCGCCCGTCTCGCAGTTGGTGCCCTTGAAGCAGAGCTCGGGCTCGGCGACGAACTCCATGTAGCCGAAGCTGCCGTAGGCCTCCTTGGCCTTGTCCATGCCCTTCTGCATCTGCTTCATGTTGAAGTAGTCGCCTTCGTGCACCTTGAAGAGCTCGCGGAGGCCCTCGGGCTTGAGCGCCTTCGCGTCGGCGACTTCGAACTTCCCGACCTTGTAGCGGCGGTCCTCGTCCACCGGAATGCGCAGGCGGATGTCGCGCGTCTTGCCGTCCTTGGACGTCGAGATGGTCTCCACCTGCGGGTTGCCGACGCGCGCTTTCGCGTAGCCGTTCTCCCGGTAGAAATCCACCACTTTCTGGGCGTCCTCGGCGAACTTGGCTTCCTGGTACTTGCCGGCCTCGGTCACGAACGACAGCCAGCCCTTGGGCTTGTTGTCCTTCATCTGCGACGCGAGCTTGCTGTCGCTGAACGCGTGGTTGCCGTCGAAGACGACTTCCTTGATCTGATACTTCGGCCCCTCGTCGATGACGAACGACAGACGCACGAGCTTCGGCCCGCCCTCCATCGGCACGATCTGGGGATCGACGGTCACGCCGTCGTAGCCCTTTTCGGCGTACAGGTCGTGGATGACGCCCTTGACGCGGCGAATCGTCGACTGATCGACGAACGAGTCGAGGTGGACGCTGATGCCCTTCTCCTTCATCGCGTCCTCGATCTTCGAGACCTCGACGCGGAGCTTGCCGGTGCCCTGCTTCGGCACGTAGTCGACGACCTTCACGCGCGAGCGCTCCTCGATGTGGAAGATCACGTGCTCGCCCATGACGCCGTTCTCGTACGGCTCGTCGATGACCTCAATCCAGAGGTTGTCGAGGAACCCGGCGCGCCAGAGGCTCCAGAAGTCGGCGCGGATCGCGTCCTCGTTGTAGGGCACCCA
>Ga0335084_10004207_pt1 | contig 14166 bp, 13 predicted proteins | sample Lox_Sample_44_FD_206721 | JGI IMG/M metagenome (GOLD analysis project Ga0335084, IMG submission 206721) | Soil microbial communities from Loxahatchee National Wildlife Refuge, Florida, United States - Lox_Sample_4.4 | ecosystem: Environmental > Terrestrial > Soil > Wetlands | place: USA...
AGTACTCGACGCATCGCGTGCGGCGAATTGCCGTTGGATCGAGACCCGGGCTTCGGGTCGCGAGGTGTCCCCGAATGGCCAAACCTATTGCCCCCGAGCTCATGACGCCCTGGCAGCAGCAGACGCAGCGCGTCGCCCACGGGATCCGGTGCCGCGTCCTGGATCTGACGATCCAGCACAACGGAGGCTATCTGAGCCAGGCCTGCTCGTCCGCCGACATCCTGGCCACCCTGTACACGCGGGTCATGCGGCTCGGCCCCAGTCAGGGCCCACGTCTCCCCCGCCCCTACCCCGGCCCTCCGGGCGCGGACAATCCTGCCTACTTCAACGGGCGGATCTACAATGGGCCCATTGCCCCCGACCTCGACCGGTTCATCTTGTCACCGTCCCACTACGCCCTGGCGCTCTATGCCACCCTCGTGGAAACCGGGCGCCTGGCCCCCGAAGGGCTGGGCCAATTCAATCAGGACGGGAGTTCCGTTGAGATGATCGGGGCCGAGCACTCCCCCGGCATCGAGATCGCTGGCGGCTCGTTCGGCCAGGCACTGGCCCAGGCCGCCGGGATCGCCGCCGCGCGGAAGCTCCGGGGCGAGACCGGGTTCGTCTACGTCTTCATGTCGGACGGCGAGTTCCAGGAGGGGCAGACCTGGGAGACGCTGCTCACCGTCGCCTTCCACAAGGTGGACAACCTGCGGGTTTTCGTGGACGTGAACGGCCAGCAGGTGGACGGGCGGATGGACAAGGTCCTGAACCTAGAGCCACTCCAGGCCAAGCTGGAGGCCTTCGGCATGCGGGTCGTCCGGGTGGACGGCCACGACCCGGCGGTGCTGGCCGAGGCCCCCGAGCACTCCAAGCCGGGGCAGCCCCTCGTCGTGCTGGCCTACACGCAGACTTTCCGCGGGATCGAGAGCCTGCGGGATCGGGGTGGTAACCTGCACTATATTCGTTTCCGGGACGAGGCCGAGCGCCAGCGCTATCGGGACGAGCTGCGGGCGATGCGCGCCCGGGGAGTTTGAGTCGCCATGGAGATCCTGACCCAGGTGCACGCGACGAACCTCGTCCGGTGGGCCAAGGACAAGCCCGAGGTCCTGGTGCTGTCCGGTGACCTCACCGCGCCCACCGAGGCCCACCTGTTCCGCGACGCCTATCCCGAGCGCTTCTTCTCCATGGGCCTGACCGAGCAGAACATGATGAGCTTCGCCGCCGGGCTGGCACGGGAGGGCTTCGTCCCCCTGGTCCACACCTTCGGCGTCTTCATGTATCGACGCGCCCTGGACCAGATCGCCATCTCGATCGCTTACCCCAGCCTGCGGGTGCGCATGTTCGGGTTCCTGCCCGGGGTGACCACGCCCGGGGGCGTCACCCACCAGGCCATCGACGACGTCGCCGTCCTGCGCGGCCTGCCGAACCTGACCATCCTGGAGTGTGTGGACGCCACCGAGATCGAGAGCGTCCTCGACGCCATCCACCCCCTGCCGGGTCCGGTCTACATCCGGATGATGCGGGGTGAGAGCGTCCGCCTCTTCCCGGCCGACGCGCCGCTCCGGGTCGGGCAGGCGCGGGTGCTGGGTCCCGAGGGGGACATCACCCTGCTCACCGGCGGCGTCTGCACCGAGGAAGCCCTGAAGGCTCGAACCATCCTCGAGGCCCGGGGCGTCTCCCTGCGCCACCTCCACGTGTCCACGCTCAAGCCCTTCGACGATCCCTGCGTCCTGGAGGCGGTGCTGGCTGCCCGGCGGGGCGTCATCACCATGGAGAATCACACCATCGTCGGCGGCCTAGGATCGGCCACGGCCGAGCTGATCGCCACGCACGGGGCGGCCAGGTCGCTCTGCCGGCTCGGGATCCGGGATCAGTTCCTGCACGGGGCCAGCAAGCCGTACCTGATGCGGGAGTACGGGCTCGATGCGCGCGCCCTGATCCAGCAGGTGGAGACGATGCTCCACACCGACCTCGCCGTCAGGGATGACGAGCTGTCGGCCATCGCGCTCGGGCCCAGCCCTGCCACGGCGGTGGCCTAGCCTGGGGCATTTACGAAAGTGCCCGTGACTGCCCCAGGCTAACTGAAGCAATGACCATTGGGATTTGGCCATTTAGCCCGGATCATTCACGGATTTTTCGTGAATGATCCGGGCTAGGAGGAACGCATGAAGGCCGTGATGAAGGTGGCTCGGGGCGTCGGCAACATCGAGGTCCGCGACATCCCCGAGCCCTCGCCCGGGCGGGGCGAGGTGGTGATCGAGGTCAAGGCCGCCGGCATCTGCGGCACGGATCTCCATATCTACAAGGACGAGTACAGCTCGCGTCCACCCGTCGTCCTCGGCCACGAGCTGTCGGGGGTGGTGGTCGAGACCGGCCCCGAGGTCACGGGCGTCCAGGTCGGGGCCCGCGTGACCTCCGAGACCTTCTTCTACACCTGCGGGACCTGTCTGTACTGCCGGACCGGCCAGATCAATCTCTGTCTCAAACGCCTCTCGATCGGCTCCGGCGTGAACGGAGCGTTCACCAAGTATCTGGTGGTGCCCGCCAGAATCGTGCACGAGCTGCCCACCAACGTGGACTTCGAGGCGGGCGCCCTGTCCGAGCCGCTGGCCTGTGTCGTCAACGGCCTCTTCCGGGTGCCGACGGTTGCCCCCGGCGACCTGGCCGTGATCGCCGGGCCCGGGTCCGTCGGTCTGATCGCGCTCCAGGTGGTGAAGGCCGCCGGGGCGCGGACGGTGGTCCTCGGGACCGGCGGAGATGCGACGCGCCTGGCGCTGGCCAAGACCCTCGGCGCCGACTTCGTCGTGAACGTGGAGGCGGAGGATCCCCGGACGCTGGTCGCGGAACTGTCCACCCAGGGGCTGGGGGCCGATGTCGTGTACGAGTGCTCCGGGGCGGGACGCGCGGCGAACACCTTGCTGGAGCTGGTGCGCAAGGCCGGACGGTACGTGCAGATCGGGGTGCTGGGGAAGCCGATTACCTTTGACCTGGACCAGTTGGTCATGAAGGAGCTGACGGCGGTCGGGAATTTCTCCCACGTGCCCTGGGCTTGGCCGAAGGCGCTGGAACTCCTGCGGAGCGGCGTGGTGCAGACCAAGCCCCTGGCCACCACGGTGCTGCCCCTCACCGAGTGGCGGAAGGGCTTCGAGGGCTTCGACACCCGGGAGGGGATCAAAACCCTCCTCACGCCGGTGGACTGATCCGGTGGGCCCGGCCCCACGGGTTCTGGCATTCGCCTATAGCGAGGTCGGCCACGCCTGCCTGAATCTCCTGCTGGACCGCGCGGTCCAGGTCGTGGGAGTGTTCACGCATGCCGACGACCCCCGCGAGACCCCGTGGTTCCCGTCCGTGGCACGCCTGGCCGGCGCGCACCGCATCCCCGTGTCGACGGCAGAGCGGCTCCAGGACCCCGAGTGGCAGCGCGCCTTTTCCGCCGAGGTCCGGCCGGACCTGATCTTCTCCTTCTATTACCGGCGGCTCATCCCCATGCCGATCCTGGAGCTGGCGCGACTCGGGGCCTTCAACCTCCACGGGTCGCTCCTGCCCAAATACCGCGGGAGAGCCCCCGTAAACTGGGCCATCCTCCACGGCGAGTCGGAGACTGGCGCGACCTTGCACCACATGGTGGCCGAGCCCGATGCCGGTGACATCGTGGATCAGGAGCGGGTGCCCATCGGGCCCGAGGATCCCGTGCGCACGGTCATGAGGCGCGTCCGCGACGCCGCGGTGACCGTCCTGGGGCGCCAGCTCGACCGGCTCTTGCAGGGGACGGCCCCGCGCCGCCCTCAGGACCACACCCTGGCCACGGTCTTCGGCAGGCGACGGCCGGAGGACGGCCGGATCGACTGGCATCGGCCGGGCCGCGAGATCTTCAACCTGGTCCGGGCCGTGACTCGACCCTACCCCGGAGCCTTCGCGGACTTCCCGCCGGACCGGAGGCTCTTCGTATGGTGGGCGCGGCCCTTGCCGGGCGGTAGCGCCCCCGGGAGCATTCTCGGCACCTCACCGCTTCGCATCGGGACCGGGGATGGATGCCTCGAGATCCCCGATGCCGAGTGGCGAGGCTGCCCACGCTCTTGCGAACGCTGACGAGGACACGACCCATGAAGATCCTCATCCTCGGGGTGAACGGCTTCATCGGCAGCAGCCTGGCCTGGCGCATCCTGTCCGAAAAGGACTGGGAGATCTACGGGATGGACGTCGCCACCACCAAGCTCGGGAACGTCCTGGGCCAGCCGCGGTTCCACTTCCTGGAGGGCGACATCACCATCAACCGGGAGTGGATCGAATACCACGTCCACAAGTGCGACACTATCGTCCCCTTGGTCGCCATCGCCACGCCGGCCCTGTACGTGCGGGATCCCGTCCGGGTGTTCGAGCTCGACTTCGAGGCCAATCTCTCCGTCATCCGCATGGCCGTGAAGCACGGGAAGCGGCTGGTCTTTCCTTCCTCCTCCGAGGTGTACGGACTGTCGGAGGACCCAGAGTTCGGCGAGTACACCACCAACCTGGAGCTTGGCCCGATCCACCGGCAGCGCTGGATCTACGCCTGCATCAAGCAGATGCTGGACCGCTTGATCTGGGCCTACGGGGAGAAGGGCGGCCTCGAGTTCACGCTGTTCCGCCCCTTTAACTTCGTCGGTCCCAAGCTGGACGATGTGAACGACCCCAAAGAGGGGAGCTCGCGGGTCGTCACCCAGTTCATCCACAACATCATGACCGGGAAACCCATCAGGCTGGTGGACGGCGGCCACCAGCGGCGCTGCTTCACCTTCATCGACGATGGCGTCGACTGTATCCTGCGCATCATCGAGAACGCCAACGGCTCTGCCTCCCGCCGGATCTTCAACATCGGCAACCCCCACAGCGAGTCCTCCATCCGGGATCTGGCAGGCCTGCTGCTGGAGCTGGCCCAGGAATACCCGGGCTACGAGGACGTCGGCCGCACCGTCCGGATCGAGACGGTCAGCAGCGTCGAGTACTACGGGGACGCCTATCAGGACGTTCTGCACCGGGTGCCCCGGATCGACGAGGCCAAGCGCCATCTGGGCTGGGAGCCCCAGACTGATCTGCGCACCGCGCTCAAGCTCACCCTTGACTATCACCTGGCGAACCGGGATTACGAGCTGAACCGGATGCAGACCCCTTAGCCCGCATTCTTCGCGAACGCGGCTCGCGAGGAATGCGGGCTTACCAGAAGCCCTTGTGGTTGGTGGCCCAGGACGGATCACGCCTCCCTGGGGCGTCTCGACATCGCACCCATGCCGCGGGACTCGGGATGGGGACCCGGTATGCTCACTACCATCCGTCATCCCGGTCCGGGAATGGCCATTGACATGTAAGCCCGGATTATTCACAGTTTTTCGTGAATAATCCGGGCTAAATGGCCAATGACCAATTCCTCAAATTCCCATACGAGACGCCATACGAGACGATAGAGGCAATCGTCCCCCCGCCGCCCGGCAGGATCCCCAACAGGCACCCCATCTTTGGACCCCAGCCTCCCGCCAGCTCCATGCGCGCCTGCAACAGCAGCTACCCGCCGGATGTAACCAGGCCATATGATGGGTGCTTTCCCCTTGACAGGCCCCCGGGACACGGGGCATGCTCCGTTGGCGCGCGCACGAGAGACACATCCACGCGCGATCGCCTGGTTCCTCGGGCTCCCTGCTTCCGGCCGCATCCAACCATGACCCAACCGAATCGCTGGACCCTCGGGACCGCCACACTGAGACAGGCCAGGGACGCGAACGAAGAGGAGGCCATAATGAAGACCTTGACCGCGATCAACCGCAGGCAGTTCCTCTCTGGGATGGCCGTGGCGGGGGCCGGACTGGCCCTGTCGCCCCGAGACGTCTTCGCCCAGCAGGCCCCGGGCGGGGCGTCCGTCAAGCTCACCTACTGGATCGAGAACCCCGCCGCCCCGATCGTAGCGGCGATCAAAGATCACCTGATCACCGGCTTCGAGCAACGCTACCCGAACGTCAAGATCGAGCTGGCGGCGTACCCGGGCTCCGACTTCCGCCGCATCCTGCCCACCGCCCTGGCGGCCGGCACCGGACCGGACGTCTTCAATGAATTTGGCGCCTCCTATCTGCCTCCGGCCATCGACGGGGGGTACGTGCTGCCGCTGGACGACGCCGTGCGAAAGTACGGCTGGGACAAGAAGATCTGGAAGTGGGCCCTCGAATCCGGGCGCTACAAGGGAAAGATCTATAGCGTCCCCACCGCCTACGAGTCGGTGCACCTGTATTACAACCGCGATCTCTTCGACAAGAACGGCTGGAAGCCGCCCACGAACTGGGCGGAGCTGACGGTGCTGTGCAAGGACATGAAGGACAAGAAGCTCATCCCCTTCGCCTTCGGCGTCCGCGACCGGGTGTCGCGCTGGGACTGGTGGCTCACCTACACCTTCAACGCCTACGCGGGCAACTACCTGCTCTGGGAGGTCTTATCGGCCAAGCGGCCCTGGACCGACCCGGTGATCGCCGAGGCCATCAACCGGCTCGATCAGCTTTGGCAGGCCGGCTACATCATGGACAAGCAGACCTCGGCCCTGACCCACGACGATGCGCTCGGCGTGTGGAGCAACCAGGACGCCGTCATGCTCATGGACGGCACCTGGCGACTCTCCAACGCCGGCATCCTCGCCAAGAACTTCAAGTGGGGCATCACCAAGCTGCCCATGTGGCGGGACGGGATCAAGTGGACCCCCGCCATCGGAATCGGCGAGATCCTGGCCATCAATGCCAAGACTAAGTATCAGGAGCAGGCCCTGCAGTTCATGGACCGCTTCTTCTGGGATCCGAAGGAGCTGGGCCAGTGGATGCACAAGGTGGTGGGTCTCTTCATCCCGCCCATCGACATGAAGCGGGAGGACTTCGTCAAGGACGCCTCGCCGGAGTTCGTCAACACCCACCTCGACCTGATCGAGTCCTCGCGCAAGGGCGATTTCGGCTTCCTGATGTGGACCTCCTGGCCCGCCCAGACGTCGAAGTTCCAGGTGGAGAACATCGACGCCGTGCTGCTCCGCAAGATGACGACCAAGGAGTACCTGGAGAAGTCTCAGGAGATCTTCACCAAGGAGCTCAAGGACGGCCTCGTCGCCCCCGTCCCTGAGCCCGCGCGGTAGCCCGATCCATGGCGCAGGCAGTCCCGGCCACGGCGGGTCCGCGGGACCTGCGGCGAATGCAGCGACGCCTCCTGGGCTGCGCCTTCGTCGCCCCGGCCATCGCCGTCCACCTGTTCGTGGTGGGACTGCCTGCCCTGGCGGCCCTGGGTCTCTCCCTCACCGACTGGGACGGGCTGCGCCTTCCGCGCTTCATCGGCCTGGCCAACTTCGACGAGCTGATCCACCGTGACGGGGTCTTCTGGCAGGCCTTTGTCAACAATCTGCACTGGACGGCGGTCTTCCTGACGGTGCCGGTGGCGCTGGGCCTGGGGACGGCGGTGATGATCAGCCGGGCGAGCCGTCTGCAGACCGTTTACCGGGTGGTGTTCTTCCTCCCCTACGTCTTTGCGTCGGTCGTCGTCTCCCGGATCTTCGGGTTCATCTACAACCCCTTCTACGGGGTGAACAAGCTGTTCAGGAACTGGGGCCTCGGCTTCCTGGCCCAGTCCTGGCTCGGGGATCCGGGCATTGCCCTGTACAGCGTCATGGCGGCGGATGTCTGGCACTTCTGGGGCTTCGACATGGTGGTGTTCCTGGCCGCCCTGCAGCAGATCGACCCCAGCCTGTACGAGGCGGCGACCATCGACGGGGCCGGGGGCTGGCGGCGCTTCCGGCACATGACGGTGCCCCTGCTCCGGCCGACCTTCGGGTTCATCCTGATGATGACCGCCCTCTGGTCGTTCCTCACCTTTGACTACGTCTATGTCATGACCGGCGGCGGCCCGGCGCACTCCACGGAACTCATGGCCACCTGGATCATCGGCACGGCCGTCGAGGCCCGGCGGGCCGGCTACGCCAGCGCCCTGGCGGTGACCTTGACGCTCCTGTCCTCGGTGATCATCGTCGGGTTCCTCTACCTACGGCGGCGGGGGGTCGAGGTATGAGCGCGCCGACCCCACCGGGGGCAAAGAGACACTTCCCCCACGGTGGCGACTCTTGGCTGATCCACCTCCCACTCTGGCTGCTGGTGGCCGTGACTCTCTTCCCCATCGTCCTGCTGGTGATGAACTCCCTCAAGCCCGATCTCGCCATCAAGGCCGACCCCCTGGGGCTGCCCAGGACGCTCCAGCTTAGTAACTACCCCGAGGCGTGGAAGACGGCCGAGTTCGGCCGGGCGTTCCTCAACAGCATCATCGTCTCCGGCGCGACGATCCTGGGCATCTGCGTCCTGAGCGGCCTGGCCGCTTACGGGATGACCCGGCTGAAGCTCCCGGGCGCGGACACCGTCGCCTCCTACTACCTGCTGGCCATCACCATCCCGGCCCCCCTGTTCTTGGTGCCGCTCTTCTTCCTCTGGGCGCGCCTCCACCTTCACGATACTCTGCCGGGGCTGATCCTGGTGTACCTGGCGGTGTTCCAGCCCTTCAGCATCTTCCTGCTCCGCTCCTACTTCATGGGTCTGCCCACGGAGCTGGAGGACGCCGCCCGGGTGGACGGCTGCTCCGAGCTGCAGGTGTTCACCCGCATCACCCTCCCCCTGGCCAAGCCGGCCTTCCTCACGTTGGCCGTCGTGATCGGGACCCTCACCTGGCGGGAGTTCCTCTTTGCCGTGACCCTGCTCCAGAAGTACGAGAACATGACCGTTGCCATTCGTTACGCCCGCTTCAGCGGGCTGTACCTCACCGACTACGCCCAGCAGAGCGCCGGCGGGGTGATGCTGGTCTTGCCGGTCGTCATCCTGTTCCTGCTGCTGCAGCGGCGTTTCATCCAGGGCGTGGTGAGCGGCGCGTTGAAGTGACGCGCCAGGAGGGAGTGACCGTGTTTCCGCGCTTCGACATCCTGCGTGAACAGCTGCGGCTCATCCTGGCCAACAAGCGTGACCAGGGGCACGTCACCGACGGGCTGGAGCCCGAGCTGGAGGGCCTGCCCCAGAGCTATGATGCCCTGGCGGCGTTCGGGCGAAAGCTCGCGACCCTCCCCCTGCGGCCCGACTGGCCCCACGTGGAGCCGAACGGCCTCGCGGAGATCTGGGCCGAGTGTGAGCCGGCGCGCCCCCTCGGACCCATCCGGCCGGTGGACCTCGCCGACAGCGCCCGTAGGGTCGAGGCCGCCTTCCTAGGGTCGGTCTGCGGCTGCATCCTCGGCAAGCCCCTCGAGATCCGCCCCACCCTCGCCCAGATCCGTGCCGCCCTGGAGGGGATCGGCGAGTGGCCCCTCAACGACTACATCTCGGAGCGGCTGCGCCCCGGCCTCACCGGCATGTTCCACCGTTCCTGGCCCGAGTCGGTGCGTGAGCGGCTGGCCTACGTCCCGCCCGACGACGACCTCAACTACACCATCCTGGGGATGCTGCTGCTCGAGCAGCACGGGCTCCAGTTCACGCGGGCGCAGGTTCGGGATCTGTGGCTGCCACAGCTCCCGATCCTCTATACCTTCGGGCCCGAGCGGACACTGCTCCTCAAGGCGGGCCTCGACACGCTGGAGCCGATCGGAATCCCCGGCGACATGGAAGAGTGGGTGAGCGTCTGGAACCCGCGGGACGAGTGGTGCGGGGCCATGATCCGGGCCGATGCCTTCGGTTATGCATGTCCCGGCCGCCCGGCCCTGGCGGCGGAGCTGGCCTGGCGGGACGCCAGCTTCACCCACCGCCGGACCGGGATCTACGGGACCATGTTCGCGGCCGCAGCCATCGCCACCGCCCAGGTGGCCCAGGGCTGGGAGGAGATCTTCGAGACCGCGCTCAAGTTCGTCCCCCGGCGCAGCCGGTACTACAAGGCCGCGGCCGACTCTCTGGAGGAGGTCCGCCGGGCGAGCGACTGGCTCGACGGCTATTACCGGGTGCACATTCGGTACGAGCAGTACGGCCACTGCCGGATCTTCCAGGAGACCGGGACCCTGATCAACACACTCCGCTTCGCCGAGAGCGTGGGAGACGGGATCTGCAAGCAGGTGAGCCAGGGCAACGACACCGACAGCTACGGGGCCACGGTGGGATCCATCCTCGGCGCCTTCTTCGGCCCGGGCCACCTGGAGGAACGCTGGCTCCGCCCCTTCAACGACGAGATCCGCACCAGCCTGGCCCGCTTCTACGAGCGGTCGCTGAGCCGCCTGGCCAAGCGCATGGGCGAGCTGCCCGCGAGGGTCGCTCCCCAAATCGGGGGCTAGCAGGCTGCTCGGCCATTCGCGGCGGACATCGGAGGGCCCGAGCATAGCCCGAGCGCGCGGGCCGCAGGGGGGAAGGAGATCGCAACCGTGAATGTCAAGGAGCGCATCCTGACCGCCATGCACTGGGGTGAGCCCGATCGGGTGCCGCTCACGGTGTATGAGTGGATGCTATCGCGCGGCACGATCGAGCGGCAGCTCCGGGAACACGGCGTGGGACTGATCGTGCGCCTCCCGCCCCACCAGGTCGAGTACCGCGACGTCGAGATCCTGACGCGGGAGTACCAGGAGCAGGGCAAGAAGCTCATCCGGCGGACCATCCGCACCCCGGTCGGGGAGGTCTGGCAGACACTGGAGCCGGATCCGGCCTACGGCACCTCCAACTGGATTCGTGAGCACTTCATCAAGGGCCCGGACGACTACCGGGTGATCGAGTCGTACTACCGGGACGCGATCTATCACGACAACTTCGAGGCGATCCGCGAGGCCCAGCGGCGGGTGGGCGAGGACGGGATCGTCCTGGTGCGGGTCGCCAAGTCGCCCATCCAGGAGATGCTCTACCAACTCATGGGCTACGAGCAGTTCGCCATCGACTACCACGAGCAGCGGGCCCTGTTCGACTCGCTCCACGCCGTCATGGCCAAGCGCTACGAGGAGCTCTACGACCTCGCCGCCCGATCCCCGGTCGAGATCCTGCAGCTTGGGGACAACATCAGCAGCGACGTCGTTGGCAAGGACCGGTACCGCAAATACCTCATGCCCGAGTACCGCAAGATCATGACGCGCCTCGCCGGCACCGGGAAGCAGCTAGCGGTGCACATGGACGGCCGCCTCCAGTCCCTGGTCGACGAGATCGCCGCGGCGGAGTTCGACATCGTCGAGGCCATGACCCCCCCGCCCATGGGAGACGTGTCGGTCCGGGAGGCCCGCCGGCGCTGGCCCAACAAGGCGCTCTGGATCAATTTCACCAGCTCGATGCACATCGAGCCGCCCGCGGCCATCGAGGCCCACACCAGGGAGCTGCTGGCCGAGGCAGGCGGCAAGCGCGGCTTCGGGATCAGCGTCACCGAGGATGCGCCGGTCGAGGCCTTGGAGCGGAGCCTGGCGGTGATCGGGCGGGTGTTGCGGGAATAGCCACTAGCCCGCATTCTTCGCGAACACGACTCGCGAACAATGCGGGCTTAACAGAAGCCCATGTCGTTGATGGCCCAGGATGGATCAGGTATCCCTGCGGCAGCTCCGCACGGCGCCTATCCTGCGGGAGGCAGGACCAGAACCCGGTCCGCCGACCACCAGGCGTCATCCCGCCACGGGAACGACCCTTGCCATGTTAGCCCGGATCGTTCACGGCTTTTTCGTGAATGATCCGGGCTAGGAGGAACAGGTCATGCCGGCAAAGCGGGCACTGATCATGCAGCCGAACGACAACGTGGCCACGGCGCTGGAGGAGATCCAAGCCGGGGATGATGTGGCGGCCACGGGCGGAAAGGAGAGCCGGACCATCCATGCCGCCGAGGCCATCCCCTTCGGTTTCAAGATCGCCCTCCAGGACATCCCCCAGGGTGAGCTCATCCGCAAGTACGGCGAGGTGATCGGCAGGGCGAGCGCCGCCATCGCCAGGGGGACGATGGTGCACATTCACAACCTCGAGGGCACCCGGGCGCGGGGCGACCTGGAGAGGAGGGCCCAGAAATGAGCTTCTGGGGCTACGTGCGACCCGACGGCTCGGCCGGCACCCGCAACTACGTGCTGGTCATCCCGCAAGGACTCATCGCCAAGGCCATCTGCGATTTCGTGCCCGGGACCCGGGGGATCCTGACCGTGGACCACGGGTCGGGCCGCACCGCCGGTGACCGCGAGCAGATCGCGCGCCTCCTCATCGGCCTCGGCCGTAACCCCAACGTAGCCTCGGTCCTCCTGCACGCCGCCAGCCCCGGGGTGGGGTACCCGGAGCTCAGCGCCGAGCGGTTGGCGGAGGAGATCGCCCAGGGCGGCAAGCGGGTGGAGGTCCTCGACCCTGCCAAGGACGGCGGGACCTACGGCGCCATCGCCCGGGGTATCCAGCTCGCCCGGCTGATGGTCTACGAGGCCTCGTTGCAGCGGCGAGTGCTGGTCGGCGACGATCGTCTGTCCATCGGGGTCAAGTGCGGCTACTCCGACACGACCTCGGGCATCGCCGGGAACCCCGCCGTGGGCTACCTCTACGACAAGGTCGTGGGGGCGGAGGGCACGGCAATGTTCGGGGAGACCACGGAGATCATCGGCGCCGAGCATGTCCTGGCCCGGCGCGCCGTGAGCCGGCAGGTGGCCCAGGCGATCCAGGACGCGGCCTCCGCCCAGGAGGCCCGGGCCAAATCCACCGGTCTCGACATTCGCACGGTAAACCCGGTGCCCTCCAATATCAAGGGCGGCCTCAGCTCCCTCGAGGAGAAGAGCCTGGGGGCGATCTACAAGGCGGGGACGAGCCCGATCCAGGGCGTCCTGAAATACGCCGAGCGGCCGCCGCGCCCGGGCCTCTACTTCGTGGACAACTGGATGGGGCACCTGTCCATCTTTGCGGGCTACGTGGCGGCGGGTGCCAACCTCGTCCTCTTCCAGCTGGGCGGGGGCGGGGTGGCCGGCCGGACCGTGCTGGAGGGCTCACCGTCCGTGGTCGCACCCTTCCTGTGGGCCACGGCCAATCCCAGGACCTACGCCGCCGCCAAGGACAGCATCGATTTTTACTCCGGCACGGTGATCGAGGGGACCGAGACCCCGGAGGAGGCAGGGGAACGCTTCTACCGGATCGCCACCGACATCGCCTCGGGCACGCTCGCCCGCAGCGAGACGCTGAATTACACCGATCCCATCGACATGTACCTGGAGGAGCCGCGGTTCTAGCAGGCGGCTGAAAAAGGCCCATCTGCGGACACCCATCTGGCGATGGGTACCCGGCGCTCGCGCGGCGCTGCGACGTACGAGCCAAGTACGTCTCGCACCTGCACCCATCCTGGCGGATGGGTACCCGGCACGCCGCCTTGCATCTGGACCTTTTTGAGGAGCTTGGGGGAAAGCAGGTTTTTCAGCAGCCTGGTAGAGCGGAGAAACCGAGATGCCACTGAAAGACCGAGTCGTGATCATCACCGGTGGGGGACGGGGCATCGGGGCGGCAACTGCCCAGGTGATCGCCGGCCAGGGGGGCAAGGTTGTCATCGGCGACCTGCTGGAGGCGGAGGGCGAGGCCACGGCGGCGGCCATCCGCACCGCAGGTGGACAGGCCGTCTTCGTCCGGACCGATATCTCGAAGGCGGCGGACGCCGCCCGTCTGGCGACAGCGGCAGTCGAGCGCTACGGCAAGCTGGACGTCCTGATCTGCTGCGCCGCGATCCTGCAGGGGGCCATGCTCCAGGCCGAGGCCCTGGACGAGGCCACCTTCGAGCGGGTCCTGTCCATCAACCTGAAGGGAACTTTCCTCACGGTGAAGGCGGCGCTCCCCCACCTGCGTCAGGCCGAGAAGGGGGTGATCCTGCTCATGGGATCGGAGGCCGGGACGAAGGTGCCCAGCTCTTCGCTCGCCTACGGGTCCAGCAAGGGCGGGGTGCACGGCCTCGCCATGACACTGGAGGGGCAGCTGGCGCCGCACGGGATCCGCGTCCACGACGTGTGCCCGTCGAGCATCGCCACCCCCATGCGGATCGAGAACCTGGTGGACCGGGCCAGGGCGGCGGGCAAGAACCTCGAGGAGGCGCGGGCCCAGGCCATCAAGGATGCCGGCGACCCCACGGGGGTGGCCAACATCCTCGCCTTCCTGGCCTCACCGGAAGCCGACTATGTGCGGGGGACGATCTTCACGAGGTAGCCTGATCCCGCTCCGGCTGCGCGGCTACGGATTGCCTGGATCGTGCGTCGGCACCGCCGGGCCGCTCCGGTTT
>Ga0335084_10004208_pt1 | contig 14158 bp, 10 predicted proteins | sample Lox_Sample_44_FD_206721 | JGI IMG/M metagenome (GOLD analysis project Ga0335084, IMG submission 206721) | Soil microbial communities from Loxahatchee National Wildlife Refuge, Florida, United States - Lox_Sample_4.4 | ecosystem: Environmental > Terrestrial > Soil > Wetlands | place: USA...
CGTTCGCAGGCCCCATCGACTCCCATCGTTATAATGGTGTCGTTTTTGCCACAGCGGCATACCGGCATGACTTTCAAAGGCACCTATCGTCTTCCCGTGCTGGTCTCCGTATTTGCCTTCCTGATCACCGTCACAAGTTACGCCGCCGATCCTCCGAGGAAAGCTCCGGCGAAGACCGCAGTCAAAGAGTCTCCGGACGCCCATCTGGGTAAGGGATACGACGCGCTGAAGCAGGACCGCTACGATGCGGCGGCAGCAGAATTCCGGGCGGCCCTGCAGATCGATCCAAAACTCACGTTGCGGGCAAGGTTTCCGCTGGCGGTGGCGCTGTTCGAGTTGCATCAGGGGGCGGATGCGCGGAAGGAATTCGAATCAGTCCGCGGCGAGGTGGGCGACCACGAGAACATCCTTTATTACCTGGGCCGGCTCGATCTTGACGATCGCAATTTTGACTCAGCGGTAAAAAATCTCTCGAAGGCTGCGCTGAAACCGCCCTTTCCCGACACTGCCTATTACCTCGGCTTCGCATATTTCAAGCAGGGAGATTTGGCGTCGGCGGAGAAATGGCTCAAGGAAGCGTCTGTTGCGACTCCGCGCGATGCGCGCGTGCAATATCAGCTGGGGCTGGTGTATCGAAACCAGGGGCGTGAGGAAGAGGCGAAGAAACTGCTCGCACAATCGAGCGAGCAGCGGCAACGCGATTCTGCCGAGAGCCAGTTGCGAGTGGAATGTGCGCAGAAGCTCGATCAGGGTCCGCGCGAAGAGGCGCGCAAGATTTGCGATCAACTCTACGATCCGGACAGCGTAGAGAAATTGACGGCGATGGGAACGATTTATGGCCAGCACGGCGATCCGGAAGCGGCGCTGAAACCGCTGCAGCGAGCGGCAGAGCTGGCACCTCAATCGCCGCAAATGCAATACAACCTGGCGCTGGCGTATTTCCAGCTGAATCGCCTGGAAGACGCCAAAGCAGTGCTGAAGGAACCCGTGTCGCGCTGGCCAGACGTGTTCCAGCTGAACGCGCTGTACGGAACGGTATTGGCGAAGCTGGGTGAAGACTTGCCTGCGTATGCGGCGCTGCGTCATGCGCATGAATTGAACGGGCAAGACACGGCGACGTCGGACCTGCTGTTTCTATCCATTCTGAAACTTGGGTACAAGAGCGGAGCGGATGGAAAGTTTGAAGAATCGCTCCGCTACTTCCAGGAAGCCGCCAAGATGCGTCCACAGGAGCCTGAGCCGCATCGTGGGCTGGCGGCGGTCTATGAGCAGACTGGCAAGCACCCGCAGGCTGTTGCTGAACAGGCAGAGGCAGAACGACTGGAGAAGAGCGCGCAACGGTAAATTCCGCGCATGATCAAATGCACTTCGCAAACTTCAGGATGCGATGCGCGCCCCTCATGCTGCAATCGAGGTAAATCTCAGCTGTTTGAGTGGGCAATGAGCAAAATCGCCAGGCAATAGAAGATGAACATTAGAGCGAGAAATGCTTTGCCTTTGGCGCCGGCACCGGCAAATTCCTTCCACGCGAATACGCCCCAAAGCGCTCCGACCATGGGCGCAGATTGTCCGATGGCGTAGGAGATTGCGAAGCCGGTTGCCTTTCCCGCAACCACGTTGAACATCGTTCCGGTGGTCCAAATCGCGCCGCCGAGCAGGCCGAGGAGATGTCCGGAAGCGGGCGCGCTGAAGAGACCGGAGAAATTGACGGGGTCGCCGGCGAGCGGCTTCTTCATGAAGTAAATATTCCAAATGAAGCAGGACAGCAGGGCTCCCAGCGTGAGGAAGACGACGGAACTGTAGGGCGTCAGCGCGTTGCCGCGGGTGGCGCCGTAGGCGACAAAAGGATTCCACAGCCCCATCAGCACGCCAGAGACGATGCAGATGATGATGCTCTTGCGGGTGGCGGTGCGGCCTCCGGCGAGGCTGCCGAACGCCTTGCCATCGAAGGTGACAGCAATTAGAGCGCACACGACACCGGACGCGAGGAAGAGCATGTTGCCCTTCGGTTGAAGGATGTAACTCAGCAGGGTGCCCACAACCAGAGCAATTCCGATGGACACAGGAAGCGCAACCGCCAGGCCAGCCATGTCAATCGCGGCGACGAGTAAGAGATTCGCAAGGTTGAAGATCGCGCCACCGACCATCGTCCAGACGATGTTCGGCGTATCGGCGGAGTGGATATTGTTCACGAAGCTGTAGGCATCGTGGCCGGTGCTGCCCATGGTGAAAGCGAAGAGGAGCGCCATCAGGAAAATGCCGACGGCATAGTCCCAATAGAACAATTCGAAGCGGTAGTTCTTCACGCCCTTGTAGGTATTAGCCCAGGAACCCCAGCACATGGCGCTCCCGATCATCATCAACAGCGCAATCGCAAAACTCTGGGGAATATACATTGCAGGCTCCTTGCCCGTGGATGACTATTTGCCGCGAATTCGCGATACAAACAACTGGAGAAACTTCTCTGCTTGCACGTCGGTACAGACTTTGGCGTTGGGCTCGACTTTGTCGGCACCCTCGATGATGTAGCGGTCGCCATGCAGGACGTTGCGCTCGATGTAACCACGCCGGTTCGCGACAGTTTCGCCGCGCGTGAAATCACCGCGAGTTTCGACATCGACGTGCATAGCAGGAGCGGTGACCAGAGTTGCGTCTACAGCGACACCGACCGCGAGCGGATCGTACATGGGTGTGCCGGTTTCGCCGAACTTTTCCGAGAGTTCGATCAGGTAGGTCGCGATCTGCGCTATGAAGTCGTTGACCGGCCCATGAGTTTCTTTCAGTTGCGCCAGCTGCTTGCGACCGAGAAGTGTCTTGTCGCCGACGTCGAGGCCGACCATGGTAAGCGGCCAGCCGGCCTGGAATACGATCTGCGCGGCTTCGGGGTCGTTGTAGATGTTGGCTTCGGCCGCAGCATTCACGTTGCCGCCAGTGATCGAGCCGCCCATGATGATGACTTCCTTCACCAGCGGCACGATCGACGGATCCTTCTCGACGGCAAGGGCGATGTTCGTCAGCGGCCCGACGGGAACCAGCGTGATCTCGTTCGGGGCGGCGTGCACCATCTGGATGATGAGATCGGGTCCGAAGCGAGGATCGACTTTGCACTTGCTCGCGGGAAGTTCGACGTTGGCGAGTCCGTTCTTGCCGTGCCAGAACTCAGCGGTAATCAGTTTCTGAAAGAGCGGGTGCTGTGCTCCGGCGGCAATGGGGATGTCGCAACGATTCGCCAGGGAGACCATACGCAGGGCGTTTTCGAGCCCTTGCTGCGCGGTGACGTTGCCCGGAACAACGGTGATGGCACGGACGTCGAGTTCGGGCGAGTTCAGGGCCAGCATCAGCGCCATGGCGTCGTCGGTGCCGGGGTCGGTGTCGAAGATGATTTTTCGGGCAGCGGCAGGGGCCGATTGAGCCAGTACTGCGATTGTCAGAAACAGGACGAGGCATGAAACGACAAATCTGCGGAAGCGAGTATTCCTGATGAGCGTTTTCAGAACGATTCTCCCCGGGGCCTGCGAACCGCGCCTTACGCTATTCTCGCGGTGGCGAAGTGTCAAGGGTGAAAGTGGCAAGAAATCTCCGCAAACCCCGAATTCAGCGAAGGACGAGGAGAAATACGTTAACCACGGAGGACACGGAGAAACACGGGAGACAACAGGGTGAAGCCGGAATTCATATTTGCTCCCTTCTGCCGTACAATCGAACGGCGAATAGGGACGTGGGGACGATGTTTTGAATAGTTGGCAGGTCCTTTCGAATCCAATTCTTATGTCCGCCGATCACCAACAATCTCGGGGCGTGGCGCAGGACCTGGCGACGAGCGCAAATCATCCTGAACATGCAATCGCGGAACTCGCCGGGAGGCCACTCTTGGCGAATAATGGCATTCCGCTCAACCTCGACTGGGTCGAGGATGTGCGCGTAAATACGAGCGCCGTGGAGCGCCGGGCGCAATCGCATGTCGCGCGCCGGACGGTGAAGAAGGAATGGCAGGCGGCATGGCTGTTGCGCGCGGTTTCCTGTATGGATCTGACCACACTCTCCGGCGACGATACGGAAGAGCGCGTGAAACGGCTCTGCGCCAAGGCGCGGCATCCGATCCGGCAGGACCTGGTCGAAAAACTGGGAATCTCCGAACTGAACATTACGGTTGCTGCAGCATGCGTCTATCACACGTTCGTGGAGACGGCGGTCCGCGCGCTTGAAGGGACGAAGGTTCACGTGGCGGCTGTCTCGACAGGATTTCCGGCTGGACTCTCTCCGCTAGCGGAACGTGTGGCGGAGATCCGGCGATCGGTGGAGGCAGGTGCGCACGAGATCGATGTCGTCATCACACGGGCGCATGTGTTTGGCGGGCAGTGGCAGGCGCTCTACGACGAGATCGCGGCGTTCAAACAGGCTTGCGGCGCTGCGCACATGAAGGTCATCCTCGGGACGGGCGATCTGCTTACCTTGCGCAACGTGGCGCGGGCGAGCGTAGTTGCGATGATGGCAGGCGCGGATTTCATCAAGACTTCGACGGGCAAGGAACCGACAAACGCGACGCTCCCGGTTGGATTCGTCATGGTACGGGCGATCCGCGAATACGCGCAGCAGACTGGAATGGCCGTCGGATTCAAGCCGGCGGGAGGAATCCGCACAGCCAAGCAGTCGCTGGACTGGCTTTCAATGATGAAAGAAGAGCTGGGCGATTCGTGGCTGCGGGCGGAGATGTTCCGTTTCGGAGCGAGCAGTCTGCTGAATGATATCGAGCGGCAGTTGGAGCATTATGCGACGGGACGGTATTCGGCGGAGTACCGGCATCCGGTGGCGTAGCAAGCAGAGGCTGGTGGTGAGGTAGGGGTCCCCTCGGCTTCGCTCGGGGCAGGCTCTTCGACTCCGTTTGGCTATGCTGCGCTTCACCTCACTTCGCTCAGGATGACAGGTTGAATATGAGCATTGCTGAAAAATTCGCGACGATGGAGTACGGTCCCGCACCGGAGGATCCGAAGGAAGCAACTGCATGGCTGGAACGGCATGGGCGGCGCTTCGGGCACTTCATCAATGGCGCATGGACGCAGCCATCGGCTGGAGCGTTTTTTGACACCGCCGATCCGTCGAATGGCGAGAGGCTGGCGAGCGTGGCGCAGGGATCGGTGGCGGATGTCGATGCCGCCGTGAAGGCGGCGCGCGCCGCTTCGCCGAAGTGGCAGGCGCTGACTCCGCATGCGCGTGCACGTTATCTCTACGCGATCGCACGGCAGGTTCAGAAGCATTCGCGGTTGTTCGCCGTGCTCGAGACGATGGACAACGGCAAGCCCATCCGAGAGAGCCGCGATATCGATATTCCCCTGGTCGCGCGGCATTTCTACCATCACGCCGGATGGGCGCAGTTGCTCGACAAGGAGTTTCCCGGATACGTGGCGTGCGGCGTCGTCGGCCAGATTATTCCGTGGAACTTCCCGTTGCTGATGCTGGCGTGGAAGATCGCCCCGGCGCTGGCGACGGGAAATACAGTTGTTCTCAAGCCTGCCGAATTCACGCCATTGACGGCACTGCTGTTCGCAGAAATCTGCCAGGAAATTGGATTGCCCGTGGGCGTGGTCAACATTGTGACGGGCGATGGCTCGACAGGTGAGACGCTGGTCAAGCATCCGGACGTAGACAAGATCGCGTTCACCGGATCGACCGAGGTTGGACGCGCGATTCGGGCGGCGACGGCGACTTCTCACAAAAAGTTATCGCTCGAGCTTGGCGGCAAATCGCCGTTCATCATCTTCGAAGACGCCGATCTGGACAGCGCGGTCGAGGGACTGGTCGACGGCATCTGGTTCAACCAAGGACAGGTCTGCTGCGCCGGCTCGCGGTTGCTCGTACAGGAGAGCGTGGCCGAAGCACTGATGTCACGAGTTCGCGATCGGATGAGTACATTGCGGATTGGTGCGCCGCTCGACAAAGCCATCGATATCGGCGCGATCGTCGCGCGTGTGCAGCTCGATCGAATCCGCAAGCTGGTCGATCAGGGAGTGGCCGAGGGCGCTACTTGCTGGCAGCCTCAGGTAGCGTTGCCGGCACGCGGGTACTACTATCCTCCGACGCTCTTAAGCAACGTTCATCCGACGTCGATCGTGGCGCAGCAGGAGATTTTCGGGCCGGTATTGGCGACAATGACCTTCCGCACGCCGCGCGAGGCCGTAGAACTAGCGAACAACACGGTCTATGGTCTGGCCGCGTGTGTGTGGAGCGAGAGCATCAACGTCGCTTTGCATGTGGCCGCGCAGCTCAAGGCGGGCGTGGTCTGGGTGAACTGCACGAATCTGTTCGACGCGGCGTGCGGGTTTGGCGGCTATCGCGAGAGCGGATACGGCCGCGAAGGCGGACGCGAAGGCCTGCGCGAATATCTGGAGCCGACGTGGTTCAAGAATGCGCCGGAGCTTGCGCGACAGGTCACAGGTGACAGGTCTCAGGTCACAGGTAAGGCTGGCGAGCATGCCGGTGATTCGGCTTTCCCCGCAATCGACCGCACCGTGAAGCTCTACATTGGCGGGAAGCAGACGCGGCCGGATTCGGGCTACAGCATGGAAGTCCGCGGAGCCGATGGACAGTTGCTGGGCGAAGCGCCGCTTGGAAATCGCAAAGATATCCGCAATGCAGTCGAGGCAGCACGCAAGGCAGAGAGCTGGGCAAAGTCCAACGCGCATCTGCGGGCACAGGTGTTGTACTACGCGGCGGAGAATCTGTCGCAGCGCCGCGAAGAGATTGTGCGGCGGCTGGCTGCGGCTGTGGGTGAGAAACAAGCAACAGCGGAAGTCGATCTCGGGATCGAGCGCATTTTTTACTATGCGGCATGGGCCGATAAGTTCGACGGCGACGTGCACAACCCGCCATTCCGCAATGTAGCGATCGCCATGAAGGAGCCCGTAGGGACGGTCGGCATAGTTTGTCCGAACGAGGCTCCGCTGCTGGGATTTCTTTCGTTGGTGATGCCGGCGCTAGCAGTTGGGAATACTGTCATCGCAATTCCTTCGGAGACTTACCCGCTGATCACTGGCGATTTGTACCAGTTGTTCGACACGAGCGACGTGCCGGGTGGCGCGGTGAATATCGTGACGGGCTATACTTCACAGTTGCTGAAGACGCTGGCCGAGCACGACGACGTGGACGCGATCTGGTGCTTCGGCGACGCTGCGCTGGCGGCTGCGGCGAAGTCGGCGTCGGTTGGAAATCTCAAGCAGGTCTTCACCAACGAGGGCCGCGCGATCGACTGGTTCGATGCGAAAGTGGCGGAGGGACGCTGGTTCCTGGAACACGCCACGCAGGTCAAGAATATCTGGGTGCCGTATGGAGAGTAATGTGCACCTCAGCGGCTAAAGCCGCCATCGAAATCGACCGTGACCGCAGCGCTAAAGCGCTGCGCCACCCAAAATCAAAACGCTTCATCGCCTAAGCTTTGTTTAGGTTCCACGACATGAAACCCACTCGTATTCCCCGCGTCAAAATCTGCTGCATTGGCAGCGTCGAAGAAGCCGAGCTGGCAGTGGAGATGGGCGCATCGGCGTTGGGGCTGGTGTCGCACATGCCCAGCGGGCCCGGGGTGATCAGCGACGAACTGATTGCTGAGATTGCTGCGACTGTGCCTCCGGCGATCGGAACGTTTCTTCTGACTTCGCGACAGAGCGTGGATGAGATTGTCGAGCAGCAACGAGCCTGCCGGACGAACACGATCCAGATCTGCGATCACCTCATTCGCGGCACGCACTGTGAATTGAAGATGGCGTTGCCCGGCATTTCGATCGTGCAGGTCGTGCACGTCACCGGGCCCGAGTCGGTTGAGGAGGCGGTAACCATCGCGCCGAATGTGGATGCGATTCTGCTCGACTCCGGCAACCAGAAGCTGGCGGTGAAGGAACTGGGCGGGACGGGCCGAACGCACGATTGGGCGTTGAGCCGGGAGATCCGAGAACGCATCGACGTGCCGATGTTTCTGGCGGGTGGGTTGAATCCGGAGAATGTTGCTCAGGCCATCGCGGACGTGAGGCCGTTTGGGGTGGATATCTGTTCGGGAGTGAGGACCGGGGGCAAGCTGGATGCAGAGAAGTTGCGCCGGTACTTCTCCGTGGTGAAGGTTGACACTCTCTCCTGCGCTGACTAGACTTCACCCTCCGTGCAAGGTCGCTCTCTCGCCCGTTCGGAGTGCGGCCGGAAGAGAGTCCATGGCGAAGCGTCCTCGAATTGCGGTAGTCGGCAGTGCCAATGTCGATCTGACCACGTTTTCTGACCGGTTTCCCAAGCCCGGTGAGACCATCTTCGGCGATAAATTCGACCTCGGGTTCGGCGGCAAGGGCGCCAATCAGGCCGTGGCAGCACGCCTCTGCGGATCGGATGTATTCATGATCGCCCGTGTTGGCGACGACCTGTTCGGTCCGGCCACGATCAAGAATTTTGAGAAATTAGGAATTGACCCGACGCACGTGCGGCAGGTGAGCGGCGTGTCGAGCGGTGTCGCGCCGATCTTCGTCGAGTCGTCGGGGCAGAACCGGATCATCGTGGTAAAGGGCGCGAACGACAAACTGAAACCCGCTGATGTGGACGAGGCGGCGGGCGATCTAAAGAAGGCCGACTGCATCGTGCTGCAGTTTGAGATTCCGCTGGAGACCGTGTACTACACGATCCAGTTCGCGCGGAAGAACGGCATCCGCTGCATTCTGAATCCGGCTCCGGCGCAGCCGATTGACCTGATAGCCGTAGCCGACCTTGACTACTTTGTTCCCAACGAAAGCGAGGCCGAGACGATCACAGGGTTGCCGGTCAAGAACGTGGACGACGCGAAGAAGTGCGCGGAGAAGTTGTTAGGCGGCGGAATTCGCCGCGTGCTCATTACTTTGGGGGCAAATGGCTCGCTGCTTGCCGGCAAAGAAGCTATGGAACACGTGCCGGCGTTTGCGATGAAGAGCATGGACTCGACCGGCGCCGGCGACGCTTTTATCGGCAGTTTCGCGACGTTTCTCGGAGAGGGTTTGCCGGAGCGCGAAGCGGTGAGGCGCGCCAATCTGTATGCGGGACTTTCGACACTGGGCGTAGGAACGCAGAAATCGTTCTACGATCGAGCGCGGTTCGATGCGGAGTGGGCAGCGCGCGGCAAATCCTGAGAAGAACCAATTCATGAAGCGAATCGCCATCGCGGCCGCGATCCTTTTTCTGCTGCTCGCATGCGTTGTCTCTTCTGGCGCACAGCAGAAAATCAAGGTCATCGCCGACCAGGACAGCGCCGGGCCCGAGGGAACGAACTTTCTTTCGCTGCTCATGCTGCTGAGGGCACCGCAGGTGGATCTGCTAGGGATTACGACCGTCAGTGGCGATCAGTGGGTCGAGCCGGCGACGGTGTTTGCACTTTGGGCGACGGAGATCACGGGCCGAACCGACGTTCCCGTGGTCAAAGGTGCGGAGCAGCCGCTGGTGAACAGCAAGCGGGAGCAGGAAGCGCGCGAACAGGTCTACGGTTCGTATCTTGGATGGCATGGCTCGCTGAATCCCGACGCACCGGATCCGAAGGAAACCTGGGCACCGCCGGGAGGATATCCGAAAGTGAAGGCGAGGCCAGGGCGCGCAGCGGATTTCATTGTTGACACGATCCGCGCGCATCCGGGAGAAGTCGTTCTCTACTGCGCAGGGCCGCTGACCAACATTGCGCTGGCTGTCACCATGGACCACGAGATCGTGGCGATGACCAAAGCTATTTACATCATGGGTGGAAGCAGCGACGGCGGGCCGGAGCTGAACTGGTGGTGGGATCCGGAAGCAGCGGCGATTGTGCTGCGACAATCGTGGAAGCAGATCGTAATCACGCCGTTTGAGGCTGGAGAACAAGTGTGGTCGAGTGAAAAGCTGATGCGTCGGGTAGTTGCTGCAGGCGGGCCGCTGACGAATTACGTCAGGCAAGTTTATCTTGACCGACAAGCGCCGGCGGGCACGACGCTGTGGTCGATGATGTGGGATGAAGTGACAGTCGCTTCCCTGCTCGATCCTTCGGTGATCAAGAAGTCGGAGACGATGTATCTCGACGTCGACACATCGCACGGCCCGAAGTACGGACACACGGTTGTCTGGAAACCGTCGGACGATGTGTTTACGTGGTTCCTGCCTTACAGCGGGCCTCGGCCGCCCGATAAAGAAAAGTGGAAGGGGCATCTCACACCCCCTGCGCATCTGCGTCCGGCGAACGTGCAGACGGAAGTGGACGTCGAGAAGTTCGAAAACATCTTTGTTAACCTGATGAGCCACTGACCTGCTAAGGTGTTCCAGCCAAGGGAATCATGCCCCGCACTTTTCTCATCGATACGGACACTGCATCCGACGACGCTGTCGCCCTGATCATGGCCTTGCGCGCATCCGACGTGCGTGTTGCGGCGATCACGACCGTCGCGGGGAACGTCGCCGTCGATCAGTGCACGCAGAATGCTCTTTACACGGTGGAACTCTGCGGCGCCGAAGTTCCCGTCTATAAAGGCGCGGACAGACCATTGGCCCGGCACCACGAGAATGCGACCTGGTTTCACGGCCGCGACGGACTCGGCGATCACGGGTTCGCGCCGCGGCAGCGCAAGCCCGGGCCGCTTCATGGCGTGGATGCAATTATCGAGACGGTCGACGCGAATCCAGGGCTGGTGATAGTCACGCTGGGCCCGCTGACGAATGTCGCGTTGGCCATCGCCAAACGACCCGACCTGGCCGGCAAGGTAAGCCGCTGTGTCGTGATGGGAGGCGCACCGTGTTGCGAGGGCAATGTTACTCCCGCGGCCGAGTTCAATATCTGGGTTGATCCTGAAGCGGCGCGCGTGGTCATGCGCAGTGCCTTGCCAGTGGAACTGGTGGGATGGCACTTGTGCCGCGGGAAAGCAGTACTGGGTGACAGCGACATTGCCCAGGTGCTCGCCCTTAATACGGATCGCGCGCGATTTGCCATTGAGAGCAACAGCCATGCCCGCAAGGCTCTGAAGATTCAAACCGGAGAAGACGGCATCTGCCTGCCTGATCCAGTAGCGATGTGCCTGGCCCTCGATCCTTCGATCGGCCAGTGGAGCTCTCATTATGTCGACGTCGAAACCCAGAGCGAACTCACGCGCGGCATGACGGTTGTGGATCGCTTGAATGTCGGCGATGACGAGCGCAATCACGCAGTGTGGGCCGACGTGCTGCGTCAACCTAAGCGGAAGGTTTGCTGGACGATCGACAATCGCCGCTGGAAAGACACGCTGTTGGCGGCCCTGAAATAGGCTCCTTTCTCTGATATATTGACCCACCTCGGAGGTCCCCCATGGCTCGACTCGTACGCTGCGCTCTGATCCAGGCCAGTAATGCGCTGGGCCCGAATAAGTCGCTGGCGGAAATCAAGAAGGCGATGATCGACAAGCACCTGAAGCTGATCGAGCAGGCGGCGAAGAGGCGGGCGCGGGTCGTGTGCTTGCAGGAGCTCTTTTACGGACCCTATTTTTGCGCGGAGCAGAACATCCGCTGGTACGAACTGACCGAGCGCGTACCCGACGGGCCGACCGTCAGACTGATGCAGAAAATCGCGGCCAAACATGGAATGGTCATGGTGGTGCCGGTATATGAAGAACAGATGCCCGGCGTCTACTTCAATACTGCTGCGGTGATTGATGCGGATGGGACTTATCTAGGCAAGTATCGCAAACATCATATTCCGCACGTGCATCCCGGATTCTGGGAGAAGTTTTACTTCACGCCGGGAGATACGGGTTATCCCGTCTTTAATACTAAGTTCGCGCGGGTGGGGGTGTACATCTGCTACGACCGGCATTTTCCAGAGGGGGCGCGGGTGCTGGGCATGAACGGAGCGGAGATCGTTTTTAATCCTTCGGCCACGGTCGCGGGCTTGTCGGAACACTTGTGGGAACTCGAACAACCGGCTCATGCAGTGGCGAACGGATATTTTGTCGGAGCGATCAATCGTGTGGGCCGCGAGAAGCCGTGGAACATCGGCGAGTTTTACGGGAAGAGCTACTTCTGCAATCCGCGCGGACAGATCTTCGCGCAGGCCAGCCGCGACAAAGATGAAGTGCTGGTTGCCGATGTCGATCTCGACATGATCGCCGAAGTGCGGAAGACGTGGCAGTTCTATCGCGACCGGAGGCCTGAGAGCTACGGACCGCTGACGGCGCAGAGCGGGCAGATGGCGGCGGACTGAGGGTATGGTGGTCTCGGCAATGAACCGAGTTATGAAGCTTTTGCTCAAACCCCATTGGGTTTACATTTTGCCTGTTTTGCACCTTGCTGGATGCATAGCAACCGCCCTAACTCATTCCGCGTGGTTGCCGGTTATCCTCAGTGAATTTCCGATCGGCCTTCTGCTTGGAGCCATCGTGTGGCGTTTTGGTTATCCACTGTTATGGTTTGGCATTTTGGGAACGCTTTGGTGGTGTTGGCTGGCAAGCAGGTTCTTCAATTGGCTGTCGAGAGAAGAGTGACATATGTTCAATGTCATCCTGAGCGGAGCAGGGACGTAGCGCAGCCGAGTTCCTGCGGAGTCGAAGGAGCCCTACGTCCTGTAGAGCTTTCGCGGTGCTGCAGGGCGTTCTCACAATGCTGAGTGCACTGATGAGAACTCCCTGAGACACTGCGAAGGGTGCTCATGGAATAGGGGTCCTTCGACTCCGTAGCTGCTCCGCTTCGCTCGCAGCCACTCCGCTCAGGATGACAGGTGCATAGGGTATCGCTGAAAGCGCACATTTCTCATGAGCAACTCGCAAACAGCAGTGTCTTCCCGCATCGAGTCCAGCCCGCTTTACAACCCGGACCTCGCGCCCGCAGGCCCTGAGCGGCGCCACTGGGGCACTTACAACTTTGCCGCGTTGTGGGTGTCGATGTCGGTCAACATTCTTACTTACATGCTGGCGGCGAGCCTGATCCAGGGCGGGATGAACTGGAAGCAGGCGGTCGCGACTGTGTTTCTTGGAAACACGATTGTGCTCGTTCCGATGTTGCTGAACTCGCATCCAGGGGCGAAGTACGGCATTCCGTTTCCGGTGCTGGCGCGGGCGTCGTTCGGGGTGCTGGGCGCGAACGTGGCCGCGGTCTTGCGCGCGCTAGTTGCTTGCGGATGGTTCGGCATTCAAACCTGGATCGGCGGCGAGGCAATCAGCACGCTGCTGGCGACGTTGTTTCCCGGATGGAGCAACGTGCCGCATGGCGCGGCAATTTGCTTCATGGCGTTCTGGCTGATCAACCTGGCGGTGATTCTCAAAGGGATTGAATACATTCGCTTCCTGCAGGGGATCAGTGCGCCGATTCTGCTTGGCGTTGGACTGCTGTTGCTGGCGTGGGCATATCGTGCGGCGGGCGGGTTTGGGCCTATGCTGGCGGCGCCGTCTCGTTTTGTCAGTTTCTCGGACTTCCTGAAATTTCTCGTTCCCGCACTGAATGGCACGGTCGGCTTCTGGGCGACGGTGTCGCTGAATATCCCGGACTTCACGCGGTTCGCCAAAGATCAGCGGCAGCAGATGATTGGGCAGGCGCTCGGACTGCCGACGACGATGACGCTCTATTCGCTGATCGGGATTCTGGTGACATCAGCGACGGTGGTTATCTATGGGACAGCGATCTGGGATCCGGTACAACTGCTGAGTCGTTTCCATTCGCCGGCAGCGGTGGTGATTTCACTGCTGGCGATTCTGCTAGCCACTTTGAACGTGAATATCGGGGCCAACGTGGTATCGCCCGCCAACGATTTTTCAAATCTCTGGCCGCGCAAGATCAGCTTCCGCACCGGCGGCGTGATCACCTGCTTCATGGGCATCGCGCTGATGCCCTGGAAGCTGCTGGCCGACTACGGGACGTTCATTTTTGGCTGGCTGGGCGGATACGCCGCGTTTCTGGGGCCGGTGGCGGGGATCATGATCTGCGACTACTTCGTGATTCGGCGGCGTGTGCTGGTCGTGGACGATCTTTATCTGCGCGGCGGTGCGTATGAATATTCGCGCGGCTTCAACTGGTCGGCCGTGGCGGCACTGGCTCTCGGCGCAGGAACTGCGCTGGTGGGATTGGTCGTGCCGTCGCTACGAGTGCTGTATGACTATTCCTGGTTTGTGGGGTTTGCGGTGGCGTTTGGGGGATATTACATAATGATGAAGACAAGGCCTGTGATTAGCCAGGCTGTCGGGAA
>Ga0335084_10004212_pt1 | contig 14156 bp, 13 predicted proteins | sample Lox_Sample_44_FD_206721 | JGI IMG/M metagenome (GOLD analysis project Ga0335084, IMG submission 206721) | Soil microbial communities from Loxahatchee National Wildlife Refuge, Florida, United States - Lox_Sample_4.4 | ecosystem: Environmental > Terrestrial > Soil > Wetlands | place: USA...
TGGCTCGCGGCCCGCCTGCAGGCTGCGTACCGAGTGCGCCAGCATGTCGTTGTAGAGATTGAACCCGACCTCCTGCATCTGGCCGCTCTGCGACTCGCCGAGCACCTCGCCCGCGCCGCGGATCTCGAGGTCGTGCATCGCGAGATAGAACCCCGAGCCGAGCTCCTCCATCATCTGGATCGCCTCGAGGCGTTTCTTCGCGTTCGCCGAGAGCGCCTCTTCCGGCGGGGTCAGCAGGTAGGCGTAGGCCTGGTGGTGCGACCGTCCGACTCTCCCGCGCAGCTGGTGCAGCTGCGCGAGCCCGAACCGGTCGGCGCGGTCGATGACGATGGTGTTGGCGCTCGGGATGTCGATCCCGGTCTCGATGATCGTCGAGCAGACGAGGAGGTTGGTGCGCTGCTGGACGAAGTCGCGCATCACGCGCTCGAGCTCGCGCTCGCGCATCTGCCCGTGCGCGACGACGATCCGCGCCTCCGGCACGAGCTTCTCCAGCCGCGCCGCTTCAGCGTCGATCGACTCGACGTCGTTGTACAGGAAGTAGACCTGCCCCCCGCGCTTCAGCTCCCGCAGGACTGCTTCGCGGATGATGCCCTCCGAGCGCTGGGTGACGAACGTCTTGATCGCGAGCCGCCGCTCGGGTGCGGTCGCGATCACCGACAGGTCGCGCAGTCCCTCGAGCGACATCGCGAGGGTCCGCGGGATCGGCGTCGCGGTCAGCGTCAGGACATCGACCTCCGCACGCAGCTGCTTCAGTCGCTCCTTCTGGCGCACGCCGAAGCGATGCTCTTCATCGACGATCACGAGACCGAGGCGCTTGAACTTGACGTCCCGCGAGAGCAGCTTGTGGGTGCCGATCACGATGTCGATGCGGCCGTCGGCGAGTCCCTTGAGCGCTTCGGCTTGTTCGCTCCCGGTGCGAAAGCGCGAGAGCTCCGCGATCCGGATCGGCCACCCGGCGAAGCGGTCGGTGAACGTGCCGAGGTGCTGCTCGGCGAGGAGCGTCGTCGGCGCGAGCACCGCGACCTGCTGGCCGTCGGCGACCGCCACGAAGGCCGCGCGCAGCGCGACCTCGGTCTTGCCGAAGCCGACGTCGCCGCAGACGAGCCGGTCCATCGGCTTGCCGTTGGTCATGTCGAACACCACCGCCTCGATCGCCGCCGACTGGTCGGGCGTCTCCTCGAAGCCGAAGCCCTCCGCGAACGCGTCGAGGTCGTGCGGCTTGACCTGGAACTTGCGGCCCTGGCGCGCCGCGCGCTGCGCGTAGAGCGCGAGCAGCTCGGCCGCGGTGTCGCGCACCTGGCGCGCGGCCTTGCGCTTCGCCTTGTCCCAGTCGGCGCCGCCGAGCTTGTGGAGCGGCGCCTGCTCCGGCGGGCCGCCGGAGTACCTTCCGATCGTGTGCAGCTGCGCGACCGGCACGTAGAGCTTGTCGGCGTCGGCGTATTCGAGCTGGAGGAACTCGGTGGCGCCCTCGCCGAGGTCGAGGCTGAGGAGGCCCCGGTAGCGGCCGATCCCGTGGGTCTCGTGCACGACCGGATCGCCGATTGCGAGCTCCGACAGATCGCGGAGCATGCCCTCGATCGAGGAGCGCTTCGCCTGGTCGCGCTTCCCGCGCGCGCGCGCGGTGCCGGCATAGAGCTCGTTCTCGGTGACGATCGCGAACCCCGCCGCGAGCCCGAGCCCATCCCATGCTTCGGAGGCCGGCAGCGAGAAGCCTTCGGCGAGCGGCGCCACGCCGAGCATCAGCCGGTCGTCGGCAGCCAGGAACTCGGCGAACGATGCGCTCGGCGTGGGCTGCACGCCGTACTGGGCGAGGTAGTCGGTCATCGTCTCGCGCCGGCCCGGCGACTCGGCGACGAGCAGCACCCGCGCGGGACTCGACTCGAGAAAGTGCTTCAACGCCTGCAGTGGATCGCCGGCGCGGCGCTCGACCGCCACCGCCGGAAGCGGCGCGGCAGCGAGCCGGTCGGCATCGTCGCGGGCGAGCTGCGGCGCGTGCAGGTCGAGGCGCTCGAACGCCCGCGCGGCGAGAAAGAACTGCTCGGCGGAGAGGAAGAGGTCGCCGGGCGGGAGCAGCGGGCGCGTCCGGTCGCCCTGCAGCAGGCGGTAGCGCGACTGCGCATCGCGCCAGAATTCCTCGATCGCGGCGTGCACGTCGTGATGCGTGACGAGCGCTGCATCCTGCGGCAGGTAGTCGAAGAGCGTGCCGGTGCCCTCGAAAAAGAGCGGCAGGTAATACTCGATCCCGGCCGGCGCGACGCCGTTCGAGACGTCCTTGTAGACCGGCGACTTCGAGGGATCGCCCTCGAACGCCTCGCGGAACCGGGCGCGGAAGCGCGTGCGCGCCGTGTCGTCGAGCGGGAACTCGCGCGCCGGGAGCAGGCGCACCTCGTTCACCTTGTAGACCGTGCGCTGGGTGTCGACGTCGAAGGTGCGGATCGATTCGATCTCGTCGTCGACGAGGTCGATCCTGTAGGGGAGCGCGCTCCCCATCGGGAAGAGATCGACCAGCCCGCCGCGGATGCAGTACTCGCCGGGCGCGACGACCTGCGTCACATGGCTGTAGCCGGCGGTCGCGAGCTGGGCGCGCAGGCGCATCGCGTCGAGGCGGGTGCCTTGCTTGATGAAGAACGTGTAGCCGGCGAGGTACGACGGCGGTGCGATGCGCTGCAGGGCGGTGGTCGCCGGCACGAGCGCGACGTCGCAGTCGCCGGTCGTGATCCGGTACAGCGTCGCGAGGCGCTCCGACACGAGGTCGTGGTGCGGGGAGAAGCTGTCGTACGGCAGCGTCTCCCAGTCGGGCAGCAGTGCGACCCGGAGGCTCGGCGCGAACCACGCGATCTCGTCCCGCAGGCGCTGCGCCTCGAGCGCCGAGGCGCAGACGATCGCGAGCGGCCGGCGGGTCGCGGCGAGGCGCGCGAGCGCGAGGGCGTCGGACGAGCCGGCCAGCTTGCCGAAGCGGGTCCGGGTGGCAGACGGAGCGGCGGTGAGAACCACGGGCGCAACGATTCCTGCAGGACAGCCTGCATCACACACGATGCAAACGGCGGGCCGCGTTGGAACAAGCCCGCTTCGCAGCGCCCGCGCCAACGCGGCCGGTCGCTATTATACGGGCTGATATGAGGGCGACTCCGGTGTTTTCATGGCCGCGCGCTGCGTCGGACTGATTCCCGCCGCAGGGCAGGGCGCGCGCCTCGGCGGCGATGCGCCGAAGCAGTACCTCGAGCTCGCCGGCCGGCCGATGCTCGCGCACGCCGCGGCCGCGCTGCTCGCGCATCCTGCGGTCGCCCTCGCGTTTGTCGTGCTAGCGCCCGACGACGAGCGCTGGGCGACGCACGACTGGAGCGCTTTTGGCGACCGGCTCGCGCCGCTCTGGTGCGGGGGCGCGACCCGGCGCGACAGCGTGCTCAACGGGCTGATCGCGATGGCGAACGTGGTGGATCCGGAAGACTGGGTGCTGGTCCACGACGCGGCGCGGCCATGCCTCCCGCGCGAGGATCTCGGGCGATTGATCGAGGCCGTGCGCGACGACGAGGTCGGCGGAATCCTCGCGATCCCGCTCGCCGACACGCTCAAGCGCGCCGACGGCGCCGAGCGCATCGTGGCGACCGAGCCGCGCGAGGCGCTCTGGCTCGCGCAGACGCCGCAGATGTTCCGCCACGGAACGCTCCTCCGGGCGATCGGGGGCGCGGGCCACGTCACCGACGAGGCGTCGGCGGTGGAGGCGCTCGGCTTGCGCCCGCGGCTCGTCCCGGGCAGCCTCCGGAACCTCAAAGTCACGTTTGCGAGGGATGCGATGATCGCCGAGCAGTTGCTGAGGCAGGGCGCATGAGGATCGGCCAGGGCTTCGACGTCCACGCGCTCGTCGCGGGGCGAAAGCTCGTCGTCGGCGGCGTCGAGATCCCGTTCGAGAAGGGCCTCGCCGGCCATTCGGACGCGGACGTCCTGCTGCATGCGATTGCCGACGCGCTGCTCGGCGCCGCCGCGCTCGGCGATATCGGCCGGCATTTTCCGGACACCGACCCGGCGTATCGCGACGCGGACAGCCGCCGTCTGCTGCGGGAGGCCGTCGTGCGCGTCCGGGCGGCGGGCTACACCGTGGTGAACGTCGACGCGACGATCATCGCGCAGGCGCCGCGCATGGCGCCGCACATCCCGGCGATGGCCGCAAACATCGCGGCGGACCTGGGCGTGAATGCCGGGCAGGTGAACGTGAAGGCGACGACCACCGAGCGGCTCGGCTTCGCCGGCCGCGGCGAGGGCATCGCCGCCGAAGCGGTGGCGCTGCTCGACCGGGCGTGACGGCGGCAGCAAAGCCGCTTCGCCTCTTCTTCGCGCTCTGGCCCGACGATGCGGTGCGCGAATCGCTCGCGCGTGCGTCGCTCGCGATCCATCGCGTGGCGGGCGGCCGCGCGACCCGTGCGGAATCGATCCACCTGACGCTCGCGTTTCTCGGGGACTGCGATGCCGAGCGCCTCGGCGCGCTCAAGGCTGCCGCGGCGGGCGTTCGGGTGCGGCCGTTCGACCTCGTTCTCGACGAGCACGGCTTCTGGAATCACAACCGGATCGCGTGGGTTGGCGCGAGAGAAACGCCCCAGGGGCTGGCGGCGCTGGTGAGCGATCTGCGGGCGGCGCTCGCCGGAGCGCAGCTTGCCTTCGATCCGAAGCCGTTCGTCCCGCATGTGACGCTCGTTCGCAAGGCCCGCCCGGGCTTCGCGATGCCCGCGCTCGAACCGATCCGCTGGCAGGTCGAGGGCTTCGTCCTCGTGCGATCGGTGATGCGGTCCGCGGGGAGTGACTATCTCGTCGAGTCGCGCTGGAGCTGACCGCGCGGGAAGGTCACGCGCGCGATCAACCCGCCACCCTGCCGCGGCAGCAGGTCGAAGGTGCCGCCGTGCATGCGCGCGATGCGATCGACGATCGCGAGCCCGAGGCCCGAGCCGCCTTTGCCGCTCCGCGCGGTCTCGGTCTCGATGCGGGTGAACGGTTGCTTGAGCCGCTCGACCTCCGCGGCCGGGATACCCGGGCCGCGGTCGAGGACTTCGACCGCGGCGCCGCCGCCCTCCGGCGCGACTCGCAGGAGGACGTCCCTCTCGCCGTAGCGGAACGCGTTGTCGAGCAGGTTGGAGATCAGCCGGCGGACGGCGAGCGAGCGCAGCGGGAGCTCGGGCACCGCGGCGATCTCGTCGGCGAGCACGTGACCGGTCTCGCGGTAGCGTCCGGCGATCTCGCGCGCGAGCGCCGCGAGGTCGACCGGAGCGAGGGGCTCGCCGCGCGCGGCACGCGCGAAATCGAGGAACTGGCCGATGATCCGGTCCATGTCGTCGATGTCAGCCGTCATGCCGGTCTTGAGCTGCGGGTCGGCGCCTGCCATCTCGAGCCCGAGGCGGAGGCGAGCGAGCGGCGTGCGCAGATCGTGCGAGACGCCGGCGAGGATCAGCGCGCGGTCGTCCTCGAGGCGCGCGAGATCCCGCGCCATCTGGTTGAAGGCGTGCGAGACGGTCTGGATCTCGGCCGGCCCCGACTCCTCGAGCGGGGCCGGGATGCGGCCGCGCCCGATGTCCGCGGCGGCCCGGGTGAGCGCGGCGAGCGGCCGACGCACCCGGAAGACCACGAGGAATGCACCCAGCAGCGCGAGCGCCGCCGTCAGCGCCGCCCAGCCGAGCCATTGCAGCGCGAGGCGCCGCTCCACCCGCTCGCGCGGCAGCATCACCCAGTACTCGTCGTCCTCGATCCGGAAGCTCACCCAGAACGCCTCGATCCCGTCGCGAGCGAACGCGACCCGGGTGTCGCGGCCGAGCTGGCGGCGGATCTCGGCGATCGCGAGCTGGAGCACCGGCCGGTCCGGCGGCGGGTCGGTCAGGCGCTCGTCCGCTTCGGCCGGATAGACACGGATGCCCTCGCGCTCGGAGAGATCGATCAGCAGCTCGCGGCGGAGATCCGGCCGCGCCGAGACGAGCGCCGCGCGCGTGAGGTTCACGACGCTGACCACCATCTGCGCCACCTGCTGCGCACGCGGCTCGCGCTCGTAGGTGCGGAAGATCTCGAAGTACGCCGCGACGGAGGCGAGGATCAGCGCCGCGATCAGCAGGAACGTGCGCCAGAGGAGGGTGCGCGGAAAGAGGCGCATCCCCCTTCTCAGGTCTTCGCGCCGTCGGGCACGAAGACGTATCCGAAGCCCCAGACGGTCTGGATGAAGGTCGGGCTGGCGGGATCGGGCTCGACGAGCTTGCGCAGCCGCGAGACCTGCACGTCGATCGCGCGGTCGAACACCTCGTACTCCCGGCCGCGCGCGAGCTCCATGAGCTTGTCGCGCGAGAGCGGCACGCGCGGATGGGTGACGAGCACCTTCAGCAGCGCGAACTCGCCGGTGGTGAGCGCGACCGTTTCGCCGTTCTTGCTCAGCGTGCGCGTGGCGAGATTGACCGTCATGCCGCCGAAGCTCACCGATTCGGCGTCGGCCGAGGGCGCGCCCGGCGGCAGCGGCGCGGCGCGGCGGCGCAGCACGGCGTTGATGCGGGCGACCAGCTCGCGCGGATTGAACGGCTTGGGCAGATAGTCGTCCGCCCCCATCTCCAGCCCGACGATCCGGTCGACGTCCTCGCCCTTCGCGGTGAGCATCACGATCGGAATCTCGTTCCTGGTGCCGCGGAGCCGCCGGCAGATCGAAAGTCCGTCCTCGCCGGGAAGCATCAGGTCGAGCACCAGGAGGTCGAACCGCTCGTGGGCGAGGAGCTTGTCCATCGCATGCGCGTCCGACACCGTGCGCACGACGAATCCCTGCTCGGTCAGGTACCGGTTGAGCAGGTCGCGGAGCCTCAGGTCGTCGTCGACGACGAGGATCTTGGTTTTCGCATCGGCCATGGCCGCTATGTTAGCGGGCGCCGCAGGCCGGGGTGAGGAATTGGTAACGCGGGGTTGCCGGGGAACGGGCGGCGAAACAAGCTGTTACAAACTCCCCGGCGGGTCACACAGTCTGCTTACACACTCCGTCCATATTGCGGTCACGGCAGCACGCCGCATCCGGAAGCGATGCAGCGCGGCAGCCGTCAAAGGCGGGGTCGATTTCAAGGGAGCGCTCATGCGTTCGATCCGGCAGGGAGAGCGGCACGGTATCCTTCCGACGGCGGAAACTGCGCACCTAGGCGGGCGATGAGGCGGTTGCTGATCATGGCGAGCATGGCGACGCTGCTGCTGTCGGCGGTGCCGGGTCACGCCCAGCAGGGTGGCGGGAACCGCCGCGGCATGGATCGGCCGATGCGGCAGGCGCCCCCGCCGCAGCGCGAACAGATGCCGCCGCGGGACTTCGGCAACAATCACGGCGCGCAGGATCCGCGTCGCGGGCAGCTCTCGCCCGAGGAACGCCGCCAGCTCCGCCGCGACATCAGCGACCACGGCCGCGACGTGTACCGCGACCGTCAGCCGCCGCCGCGCTGACGGGCACGCCATGAAATGGGCCGTCGCCCTGGCGCTCGCCCTGCCCCTCGCAGCCCACGCGGCGGCGATGGGGCCGGACGAGGCGCGGCATCTCCTGAACCGCACCGGGTTCGGCGCGCAGCCGCGCGAGATCGCCGAGTACGCCGCCCTGTCGCGCAGCGAAGCCGTCGAGCGGCAACTCGCGGGCATGACGCGGGCCGCGCGCACCCCGCCGCCCGATCGGGTGCGCGAAGCGATCGTCCCGCCACGCCAGCTCCGCCAGGCTGCGCCGGAGGAGCGCAAATCGTTCCAGGCGCAGGAGATCCGGCGCGGGTTCGACCTGCGGACGTGGTGGCTGGAGGAGATGCTCCAGACCCGCTCGCCGCTCACCGAGCGCATGACGCTCTTCTGGCACAACCACTTCGTGTCGGGCCAGCAGAAGGTCCGCTACACGAAGCTGATGTACGAGCAGAACGTCCTGCTGCGGCGGTACGCGGGCGGCAGGTTCGGCGAGCTCCTGCACGCGGTCGCGAAGGACCCGGCGATGGTGATCTATCTCGATTCGGCGTCGAACCGCAAGGGCAAGCCGAACGAGAATTTCGCACGCGAAGTGATGGAGCTCTTCACCCTCGGCGAGGGGCACTACACCGAGGCCGACGTCCGCGAGGCGGCGCGCGCGTTCACCGGCTGGTCGATCGATCCGGATTCGGGCGACTTCAAGTGGCGGCCGGCCCTGCACGACGAGGGTACCAAGACCGTCCTCGGCCGCACCGGCAACTTCGACGGCGACGCCGTGCTCGACATCCTGCTCGCGCGGCCGTCGACGGCCGAGTTCGTGGTGACGAAGCTGTGGCGCGAGTTCGTCTCGCCGGAGCCCGATCCGGCCGAGGTCCGGCGCATCGCGCAGAAGTTCCAGCTCTCCAACTACGAGATCAAGGTGGCGTTGCGGGAGCTGCTCCTCTCGCCGGCGTTCTGGGCCCCCGAGAACCGCGGCGCGCTGATCAAGTCGCCGGTCGACCTCGTCGTCGGCACGATGCGCGCGCTCGATTTCCACGTGGGCGATCCGCTGCCGCTCGCGCTCGTCGTCGCGCAGCTCGGCCAGAACCTGTTTTCGCCGCCGAACGTCAAGGGCTGGCCGGGGGGCGAGGCGTGGATCAACTCGTCGACCCTGCTCGCGCGCAAGGGCTTCGCCGAGCGGATCTTCCGCGCGGACGAGATGCCGACCGTGGCGATGGGGGAGCTGCGGCGGCGCGCCAACGACGCCGATTTCGCGCGGACCAAGGGATTCGGGCGCATGGGCGAAGAAGGGCGCGAGCGCTTCGTCCGCGCGCTCTACGAGATCCAGTTCGATCCGCAGCGCTGGCTCGGCCAGTTCCCCGGCGCGGTGTCCCACGGCGACATGGAGCGGGCGCTCCTCGCGCGCGATCCGGTCACGCCGGTCCCGACGGACCTGTCCGCGCGCGAGGTGATCAAGCGCATCGCACTCGATCCGTCGTACCAGCTGAAGTAGGTGCCAAGATGAAGCGTCGCGATTTTCTCTTCACTTCGGCTGCCGCCGGGGTTGCGGTCCTCGCGCCGCGGTTCGCGTTCGCGCAAGGCGCGGCGCCCGCCGGCTACTCGCGGCTGCTCGTTCTGGTCGAGCTGAAGGGCGGCAACGACGGGCTCAACACCGTCGTGCCCTACGCCGACCCGGCGTACTATGCGCTTCGGCCGCGCATCGCGATCAGGCGCGACGACGTGCTGCAGCTCGACGGCCGCGGCGGGCTCCATCCCTCGCTCGCACCGCTCATGCCGGTGTGGCAGGCACGCGAGCTCGCGGTCGTGCAGGGCGTAGGCTATCCGAGCCCCAATCTCTCGCACTTCCGCTCGATCGAGATCTGGGACACCGCCTCGCGTGCCGAGGAATACCTCAGCGACGGCTGGCTCGCGCGCGCGTTCGCGTCTGTGCCCGTGCCCAAGAGCTTCGCTGCCGATGGGGTCGTGGTCGGGGCAAGCGAGCTCGGGCCGCTCGCCGGTGGCGGCACGCGCGCGGTCGCGCTCGCCAACACGGAGCAGTTCCTCCGCCAGGCGAAGCTCGCACACCCGGCCCAAGGCGCCGGAAACCGCGCGCTCGCCCACCTCCTCAAGGTCGAGGCCGACGTCGTCCAGGCGGCCTCCGGGCTGAACGGCAACCGCGAGTTCCGCACGCCGTTCCCGCAGGGGCCGTTTGGCAACGCTGTGAAAACGGCGGCGCAGGTCGTGGCTTCGGAGGGCGGCGTCGCGGCGGTGCGGATCAGCCTGAACGGCTTCGACACGCACCAGAACCAGCTCGGACAGCATGCGAACCTGCTGCGCCAGCTCGCCGAAGGTCTCGCCGCGCTCCGTGCGGCGCTCCAGGAGCTGGGGCGCTGGGACTCGACACTCGTCCTCACCTATGCCGAGTTCGGCCGCCGCGCGCAGGAGAACGGGTCGAACGGCACCGACCACGGCACCGCGAACGCGCACTTCGCGCTCGGCGGCCGCGTGAGGGGCGGGCTGTACGGCGAGGCGCCGCGACTGGATCGCCTCGACGGCGGCAACCTCCTTTACGCCGTGGACTTCCGGAGCCTGTACGCGACGGTGCTCGAGCGCTGGTGGGGCGTGCCGTCCGCCGGTCCGCTCGGCGGCCGGTTCTCGACACTCGACCTCGTGAAGGCCTGAGCCGCGAGTGGAGCGGCTACGCGGCGAGGCCGCGGAAGCCGTCGAAGAGCAGCTTGGCGCCGGTCGCGAAGAGCAGCGTGTAGGCGACCCGGTAGAACCACTTCGGGCTCAGGTGCCGCCGCAGCCACAGACCGAGCAGCATCCCGCCGACCGCCACTGGCAGCATGACCGCGGCCGTCCACAGCGTCCGCGCGTCGAAGAGGCCGAGCTGCGCGTAGGGCGCGACCTTCAGCGCGTTCATCACCGTAAAGTAGACGACGGTAGTGCCGACGTACACCGCCGTGGCGAGCCGCAGCGGCAGCAGATAGATCGCGAAGGGCGGGCCGCCGGCGTGGGCCACGAAGGTGGTGAAGCCGGCGGTGGCGCCGCACACGTAGCCCTTCAGCAGATTGGGCGCCGCGGGCGCCGGCGGGCGGCGCAGCACGCTGTACGTGACGAAGCTGCAGGAGATGCAGCCGACGAGCACGCGGATCCAGTTGTCGTTGAGATACCGGAACGTGACCCAGCCGAGCGCGAGCCCGAGGATCCCGGCGGGCAGGAGGACCGCGGTCTGGCGCCGGTCCCAGTCGTTGCGATAGGCGTAGACGCCGACGACGTCCATCGTGAGCAGGATCGGGAGCGCGATCGCTGCCGCCTGCACCGGCGAGATCGTGAGCGACATGATCGGGACCATGAGCCCGCCGGCCGCGCCGATCCCGCCCTTCGAGATCCCCGAGAGCACCACCGCCGCAGCCGCGGCGGCGTAGAACCACGGACTGGCGACGAACTCGGGAGACAACGCCGCGCCGCCGCCCGGTCAGAAGCCGACGTTGTTCCTGCCCTTCAGGGCGAGCATCGCGCGCGCCTCATCCGCGCTCGCCACCTCGAGTGAGAGCTCTTCCAGGATCCGGCGGATCTTGCGCACCTGGTCGGCGTTCGACTCGGCGAGCTTGCCGCGGCCGAGGTAGAGGCTGTCCTCGAGCCCGACGCGCACGTTGCCACCCATCTGCGCGCCGACCGTCAGCAGCCCCATCTGGTGCCGTCCCGCGCCGAGGATCGACCAGTAATACTGGTCGCCGAACAGCTTGTCGGCGATGCGCTTCATGTGCCCGAGATTCTCGGTATCGGCGCCGATGCCGCCGAGGATGCCGAAGATCGTCTGCACGAAGAGCGGCGGCTTCATCAGCCCGCGGTCGACGAAGTGAGCGAGGTTGTAGAGATGCCCGACGTCGTAGCACTCGAACTCGAAGCGCGTGCCGCAGCCTTCGCCGAGGTGCTTGAACATGTACTCGATGTCCTTGAACGTGTTGCGGAAGATGAAGTCGCGGCTCGCCTCGAGGTACTTCGGCTCCCACTCGTACTTGAACTCCTTGTAGCGGCCGAGCATCGGGAAGAGCCCGAAGTTCATCGAGCCCATGTTGCACGAGCACATCTCCGGCTTGGTCGCCAGCGGCGCGGCGAGCCGCTCCTGGACGGTCATGTTGTGACCGCCGCCGGTGGTGATGTTGATCACCGCGTCGGTGGCCTCTTTGATCGCCGGCAGGAATTCGAGGAAGACCTTCGGGTCGGGCGTGGGACGCCCGTCCTTCGGGTCGCGCGCGTGGAGGTGGATGATCGCCGCGCCCGCCTTCGCCGCCGCGATCGACTCGTCCGCGATCTGGCGCGGCGTGATCGGCAGGTGCGCCGACATCGTGGGCGTGTGGATCGACCCGGTGACTGCGCAGGTGATGATGACCTTCTTCTGTACCGCTGCCATGAGCGTGTTCTCCTTGGTTCAGGCCGTCCGCTGGACGTCGCCGCAGACCGAGAGCGCCTGGCCGGTGACGTGCCGGCCGGCGTCGGTCGCGAGGAAGAGCGCCATGTTGGCGATGTCCTGCGGGCTCACGAACGTCCGCAGGCTGACCGTGTCGAGCAGACGGTTCTTCATCTCCTCGGTGCGGATCCCGAGCGCCTTCGCCTTGGCGTCGATGACGCGCTCGATCCGCTCGCCCTCGACGTTCCCCGGCTGGATGCAGTTGACCCGCACCTTGTCGGGGCCGGCCTCGATCGCGAGGCTCTTGGTGAAGCCGACGACCGCCCACTTCGCCGCGGCGTAGGGCGTACGCAGCGGGAAGCCGAGTCGCCCGGCGACCGAGGACAGGTTGATGATGCTGCCGCCGCCGGCCCGCTTGATCAGCGGCATCGCGCGCCGCGTGCAGTAGAACATGCCGTTCAGGTCGACCGCGATGCAGCGGTCCCAGTCCTCGGGCTTGAGATCCTCCACCTTGCCGGTCGGGCCGGCGATGCCGGCGTTGTTGACGAGCACGTCGAGACCGCCGAGTGCGCGCTCGGCGTCGGCGAAGAGGCGGTCGACGTCGGCGAGGCTCGCGACGTCGGCGACCGTCTGCGTGACGACGGGCAGGGCCGTCTTCGCCGCTGCGAGCGCGGCGGTGTCGACGTCGCAGATGTGCACCCGTGCGCCATGTTCGACGAAGGTCTGCGCGATTGCGCGGCCGATGCCGGCGGCACCGGCAGTGACCAGGACGCGCAGGCCCTGGGCTGAAGTGTTCATTCGGTCTCCTCGCGACGTCGGCGGCGAAGTGTAGCGCGTCCGTGCCCGATAGAATCGGGCGCATGAACCTCCTCGCGATCGAGACGGCGACCGAGCGGCTGTCGCTCGCCGTCAGCGTCGCCGGCGTCGTCCACGAGCGGACGCTGGACGCTGGCCAGCGCCACGCCGAGCTGATCCTCGGCGAGATCGACACGCTGCTCGCCGCCGCGGGTCTTCGCATCGGCGACCTCGACGGCATCGCGTACGGCGCGGGTCCCGGCTCGTTCACCGGACTGCGGATCGCGTGCGGGGTCGCGCAGGGGCTTGCGGCTGCGCGGGCGCTGCCGGTGGTCGGCGTCGGCACGCTCGCGGCGATCGCCGGGGCCGCTGCCGCGACACGCGTCGTCGCGTGCCTCGATGCACGCATGGGCGAGGTGTATCATGCCGCTTACGAAAAACAGCATGGCCGTCTGCACGAAGTGATTCCGCCAGGCCTGCACCGCCCGGCTGCGGTGCCGCTACCCGAGGGCGAAGGCTGGAACGGTTGCGGCCCCGGGTTCGCTGCCCACCGCGAAGCCCTCGTCCTGCGCCATGGTTCCCGCCTTGCCGCCGTCGATCCGGCGATCTTCCCGTCGGCCGCGGCAATAGCGCGGCTCGCGACGCCGCGGTTCGCCGCGGGCGAGGCGGTCAACGCCGCGGCGGCGCTGCCCCTTTACCTCCGCGATCGCGTCGCGCTGAAGACGAGCGAGCGATGAGCGCCGTCCTGCGCCCCGAACCCCGGATCGAGCCGCTCGCCGCGCGCGACCTCGACACCGTGGTGACGATCGAGGGCACGATCTACGACTTTCCGTGGACGTTCGGCAACTTCCGCGACTCGCTCGCAGCCGGCTACAGCTGCTGGGGCATGCATTCGGCCGACGGGCTCGTCGGTTACGCGGTGATGATGCTCGGCGCGAACGAGGCGCATCTGCTGAACCTGAGCATCGCCGCGCCGGTGCAGCGGCGCGGCTACGGCGGGAAGCTGCTCGAGCATCTCCTCGGCGTCGCACGCGGCTACCAGGCGCACGTGATCTTTCTCGAGGTGCGGCCGACCAACCCGGCGGCGCGCCGCCTCTACCTGCGCTACGGCTTCGAGCAGGTGGGCGTGCGCAAGGGCTACTACCCGGCGCGGCACGGCCGCGAAGACGCGCTCCTGCTCAGCCTCGTGCTGTGAGCGCGCCGGGCCGCCCCAAGCGCGAACCCCGAGCGCGGAGCGCGAGGGTGGTCCGATGAGCGCGCGCCGCGACCGGATCCTCGCCGAAATGGGCGTGCGGCCGCTTTGGCGGCTGCGTCACCGGGAAACGCCCGAAGCGGCGCCGCCGGCGGATCCCGACCCGATTGGCGCTCCGCCGGCGCCCCGTGCCGACGACGGCCCGGAGCTCGAGCTCGACGATCGGGCCGCGCGCATCGCGCGCATGGAGTGGCCGGCGCTGAAGACCGCGGTGGCGACGTGCGAAGCCTGCGGTCTGTGCAAGACGCGCACGAACACCGTGTTCGGCGCGGGCGACGAACGCGC
>Ga0335084_10004213_pt1 | contig 14156 bp, 9 predicted proteins | sample Lox_Sample_44_FD_206721 | JGI IMG/M metagenome (GOLD analysis project Ga0335084, IMG submission 206721) | Soil microbial communities from Loxahatchee National Wildlife Refuge, Florida, United States - Lox_Sample_4.4 | ecosystem: Environmental > Terrestrial > Soil > Wetlands | place: USA: Florida...
AGAGCGGCTGGGGTGTCTCGCGGCGAGGAGGGAGAGACCCGTGGCGCTCGGAGAGTCGTGGCCGCGTCACCCGATCATCTACGAGGTCAACGCCTGGACCTGGCTCGAGGAGGTCGGCGCGCGCGCCGGCAAGCCGGTGGGGCTCGGCGCGGTGCCGGAGGAGGAGTGGGACGCGCTCGCCGCCTGGAGGCCGGACGCGGTCTGGCTCATGGGCGTCTGGGAGCGGAGCCCGGAAGGCCGCCGCATCGCGCTCGCGAACGCCGAGCTGGTCCGCTCGTTCCGGGAGGCGCTCCCCGACCTGCGGCCCGACGAGGACGTCGCCGGCTCGCCCTACTGCATCCGGCGGTACGTGGTGGACGCGCGGCTCGGGGGCCCTCAGGGGCTGGCGAAGGCGCGGGCCCAGCTCGCCAGGCGCGGCATCCGCCTGGTCCTCGACCTCGTGCCGAACCACGTCGCGCCGGATCACCCCTGGGCGCGCGAGGCGCCGGAGTTCTTCGTCCGCGGGACGGTCGAGGAGGCGAAGCGCTCGCCGGAGGCGTTCCTGCAGGTCGGCGGCGCGGTGTTCGCGCGCGGCCGCGATCCCTACTTCCCGCCCTGGCCCGACGTGCTCCAGCTGAACGCCTTCTCCCCGGGATATCGCCGGGCGCTGGCGGACACGCTCACCTCCATCGCCGCCCAGTGCGACGCGGTGCGGACCGACATGGCCATGCTCCTCGTGAACCGCGTCTTCACGCGGACCTGGGGCGAGCGGGCCGGGCCGCGGCCGGCGCGCGAGCTGTGGGAGGAGGTCCTCTCCGAGGTGAAGCCCAGGCACCCCGGCTTCCTCGTCCTCGCCGAGGCCTACTGGGAGATGGAGTGGGAGCTGCAGCAGCTCGGCTTCGACTTCTGCTACGACAAGCGGCTCTACGACCGGATCGAGCACGGGCAGGGCGAGGCGGTGAGGCAGCACCTTTGCGCCGGGCTCGACTACCAGGAGCGGCTGGTCCGCTTCGTCGAGAACCACGACGAGCCGCGGGCCGCCGCGGCCCTGGGGCCGAGGGCCCGGGCCGGCGCCGTGGCGGTGGCGACGCTCCCCGGCGCGCGGCTCTTCCACGAGGGTCAGTTCGAGGGGCGCAAGGTCCGGCTTCCCGTGTTCCTCGGCCGGCGCCCCCAGGAGCCCGACGACACCGGGCTGCGTGCCTTCTACCGGAAGCTGCTGGCCGAGGCCGCCGGGCCCGTCTACCGCGACGGGACGTTCGCGCTCTGCGAGCGCACGGGCTGGGAGGGGAGCCTGCGCTCCGAGGAGATCGTGGCGTGGTGCTGGCGGCTCGGGGACGAGCGGCGCCTGGTGGCCGTGAACCTCGGGGCGGAGCGGGCGCAGGCCCGGGTGCGGGTGCCATGGGCCGACGTCGCCGGACGGACCTGGCGCCTCGATGACACGCTCGACGGGACCCGCTACGAGCGCGCCGGCGACGACCTGGCCGGGCCGGGCCTGTACGTCGAGCTGGAGGCCGGCCGATACCACCTCTTCGCCATGCGCTGACATGGCGCGCCCCTCGGGCGGGTCTATAGGACCAAGGTCCGCTCGAACGGCGGAGGCCCCAGAGGGACACTCGATTACACTCCCGACTCTCATCCTCGCGAGGAAGCCATGCCTCTTCCGATCCGTCGCCCTGCGCCCCCAGCGGCGCCGTCGTTCGCTCGGCGGGCCGCGGCTGCGGCCGCAGCCGGCCTGATCGTCGCCGCCTGCGCCAAGGAGCAGCCGGCGCCGCCGCCCGTCCCGGAGGTCTCGGTCGCCGAGGTCATCCAGCGCGACGTGCCCATCGGCGCCGAGCTGACCGGTACGCTCAAGGGGTACGAGGACATCGAGATCCGGGCGCGGGTCGAGGGCTTCCTCAGGTCCGTCGACTACAAGGAAGGCTCCGAGGTGAAGAAGGGACAGCTCCTCTTCACCATCGACGATCAGCCGTACCGCGCCAAGCTGGCGGAGGCGAAGGGCGACCTCGCCCGCGCCGAGTCCACGCTCTCCAAGGCGGACCTCGACGTGAACCGGTACACGCCGCTCGCCGCGGAGCGCGCCATCAGCCAGGCCGAGCTCGACAACGCCATCGCCCTGCAGCGATCGGCCCAGGCCCAGGTGGACGCGGCCAGGGCCAACGTGGACAACGCCGCGCTCAACGTCGGCTACACGCGGCTCTTCTCGCCGATCGACGGCCTCGCCGGCCAGGCGCAGCGCAAGGTGGGGGACCTGGTGGGCAAGGCGGAGCCCACGCTCCTCACCACCGTCTCCTCGATCGACCCGATCAAGGTGAGCGTGAACATCCCGGAGGCGCTGTACCTCCGCTACGCGAGCTCTTTTCAGCAGACGGGCGCCGCCGCGGCGGCGGCGCCCAGCGCCGATCGCCCCGGCGCGGAGCTGGTCCTCGGCGACGGGACCGTGTACCCCGAGCGCGGCCAGCTCGTCCTGGTGGACCGCGCCGTCGATCCGATGACCGGGACCCTCCACGCCGACCTGGCCTTCAAGAACCCCAAGAAGCTCCTCCGCCCCGGCCTCTACGGGAAGGTGCTGTACCGCGAGGAGCTCCGCCACGGGGCGCTGCTCGTCCCGCAGCGCGCGGTCGCCGAGCTGCAGGGCCAGTACTCGGTCGTGACGGTGAACGCGGAGGGGAAGGCCGAGAGCCGCAAGGTGAAGGTGGGCCCGCGCGTGGGCAGCCTCTGGATCCTGGACGAGGGCGTGAAGCCCGGCGAGAAGGTCATCGTCGAGGGCGCGCTCAGGGTCCGCGACGGGATGCCCGTGAAGGCGACGGTCGTTCCGGCCGAGACGCCGCCCGCCGGCGCGCAGGCCGCCGGCGCCGCGCAGCCGGGTGAGGCGGCCGCGGGGGCAGCGCCCGCCCCCCCGTCCACCGGCTCCGCTCCGGCGCCGGCCCCCGCCGCGCCCGCGAGGTAGCCATGGGCAACTTCTTCATCCGCCGCCCGATCGTGGCGATGGTGATCTCCATCGTCACGGTGATCGTCGGGCTGGTCTCGCTCTCGCGCCTGCCCATCGCGCAGTACCCCGAGATCACGCCGCCCGTCATCCAGGTCACCACCACCTACATCGGCGCGAGCGCGCTCGACGTCGAGCAGTCGGTGGCGACGCCGATCGAGCAGCAGGTGAACGGGGTGGAGCGGTCCATCTACCTGAAGTCCACCAACGCCAACGACGGCACCCTCAAGATCGAGGTGTCGTTCGAGGTGGGCTCCGACCTCGACATCGACAACGTCCTCACCCAGAACCGGGTCTCGCAGGCGACCCCGTCGCTCCCCACCGACGTCAAGAACTACGGCGTGAGCGTGAAGAAGTCGCTCAATTTCCCGCTGCTGCTCGTGACGCTCACCTCTCCGTCGGGCGCGTACGACTCGAACTTCCTCTCCAACTACGCCCTCATCAACATCAACGACCAGCTGGCCCGGATCGGCGGCGTGGGCCAGGTGACCCTCTTCGGCGGCTCCGACTACGCGATGCGGATCTGGGTCCGGCCGGACAGGCTCCAGTCGCTGGGGCTCACCGTCATCGACCTCGTGAACGCGGTGAAGGCGCAGAACCAGCTCCAGCCGTCGGGGCAGATCGGCGGCCCGCCCGCGCCCAGGGGGACCGAGTTCACCTACGTCGTCCGCACGCAGGGACGCCTGCTGACGTCCGAGGAGTTCTCGAAGATCATCGTCCGCGCGAACCCCGACGGCTCGGTGGTGCGCCTCGGCGACGTGGCGCGCCTCGAGCTCGGCTCGGTGCTCTACAACGCGGTCGGCCGCCTGAACGGAAAGTCCGCCGCCGTCATCGCCATCTACCAGATCCCCGGGTCCAACGCGCTCGAGGTCAAGAAGGCCGTCGAGAGGACGATGAAGGAGGTCGAGACCCGCTTCCCGCCGGGGATCAAGCAGGAGATGACCCTCGACACGACGGCCGCCATCACCGCCGGCATCGACGAGATCGTCACGACGCTCTTCGAGGCGGTGGTGCTGGTCATCATCGTCGTGTTCGTCTTCCTCCAGAACTGGCGCGCCACCCTCATCCCGCTCCTGACCGTCCCGGTGTCCTTGCTCGGCACCTTCATGGTGTTCCCGCTCCTCGGCTTCTCCGTGAACACCCTCTCGCTCCTCGGGCTCGTCCTCGCCATCGGCATCGTGGTGGACGACGCGATCGTGGTGGTCGAGGCGGTGATGCACCACATCGAGCAGGGGAAGACGCCGAAGGAGGCGGCCGCCGAGGCCATGCGGCAGGTGTCGGGGCCGGTCATCGCCATCGCGCTGGTGCTCTCGGCGGTGTTCGTGCCCGTCGCCTTCATCAGCGGGATCAGCGGCCGCCTCTACCAGCAGTTCGCGATCACCATCGCGATCTCCGTGGTCTTCTCGGCGATCAACGCGCTCTCGCTGTCGCCCGCGCTGGCGTCGCTCCTCCTGAAGCCGAAGGGCGGCAAGCGGTCGCTGCTCCAGCCTTTCTACGACTGGTTCAACAGGGTCTTCGGCAAGTTCACCGACGGCTATCTCTCGCTCACCGGGATCCTGGTCCGCAAGGCGTTCCGGAGCGCCCTCATCGTCGCCGTCGTCGCCCTGCTCGCGGTGCTCGTCGTCCGGAAGATCCCCGGGGGCTTCGTCCCGGACGAGGACAACGGCTACTTCTTCGCGAACATCCAGCTCCCCGACGCTTCCTCGCTGGAGCGGACCGACGCCGTCGCGAAGAAGGTGGAGGCGATCATCGGGCAGACGCCCGGCGTCGACTACGTCACCACCATCACCGGGTACTCGCTGGTGTCGGGCGCGTACGCCTCGAACACCGCCTTCCTCTTCGTGTCGCTGAAGCCGTGGGAGGAGCGCAAGGCCAAGGAGGAGCACGCCTTCGCGCTGACCGAGTCCCTCAACAAGAAGCTCGCGGCCGCGGTTCCCGGGGCAGTGGCGGTCACCTTCGGACCGCCGCCCATCACCGGCCTCGGCTCCGGCTCGGGCTACACCATCATGCTGCAGGACCGGAGCGGCGGGACGCCCCAGTTCCTCGCCGAGAACGCGGCGAAGTTCATGGAGGCGGTCCGCAAGCGGCCGGAGATCGGATCGGCGCGCACCGTCTACCGGGCCGGCGTCCCGCAGATCTTCGCCGACATCGACCGCGACAAGGTGACGAAGCTCGGCGTGCCGGTGACCGACGTGAACACCACGCTCGGCGCGCTGCTGGGCGGCACCTACGTGAACGACTTCAACCGGTTCGGCCGGACCTACAAGGTGTACCTGCAGGCGGAGCCCCAGTACCGCGACGACGTGAAGAAGCTCGGCCTCTTCGCGGTCCGCACCGCCCTGGGTGGCACCGTCCCGCTCGACACCCTCCTCTCCACCAAGTCCTCGGCGGGCCCGGAGTTCACCAACCGCTTCAACCTCTACCGCTCCGCCGAGATCACCGGCCAGCCGGCGCCCGGGTACAGCTCGTCCCAGGCGCTCGCGGCGCTCGAGGAGACGGCGAAGCAGGTCCTGCCCAAGGAGATGGGGTACGAGTGGTCGAACGTCTCCTACCAGGAGAAGCAGGCGGAGGGGACCGCAGGCATCGTCTTCGTCTTCGCCATCGTGCTGGTGTTCCTGGTCCTGGCGGCCCAGTACGAGAGCTGGTCGCTCCCGATGAGCGTCCTGCTCGGCACGCCCTTCGCCGCCTTCGGCGCGTTCCTGGGCCTCTTCCTGGCCCGGCTCTCGAGCCCGTCCTACGTGCTCAACGTCTTCGCCCAGATCGGCCTGGTCATGCTGGTCGGCCTCGCGGCGAAGAACGCGATCCTCATCGTGGAGTTCGCGAAGGAGGCGCACGAGAAGGAGGGGCTCGGGTTCGTGGAGGCTGCCATGTCGGCCGCCAAGCTGCGGCTCCGCCCCATCCTCATGACCGCCTTCGCCTTCATCCTCGGCGTCGTCCCGCTGGTGCGGGCCGCCGGCGCGGGCGCGGAGGGGCGCAAGGTGATGGGCATGACGGTGTTCTCCGGCATGCTGGTCGCCACCATCCTGGCCGTCGTCCTCGTCCCGGTGCTGTTCGTGGCGGTGGAGCGGCTCTCCGGCGGCGCCGGCAAACCGGCGGGCCACGCGACGCCCGAGGAGCCCGGCCCGCACCAGACCGCGACTGGAGGCCACGCGTGAACCGCTCCCTCCTCGCCGCCGCGGCGCTCTCGGCCGCGGCCTGCTCCTTCGCCCCCGCCTACCGGCGCCCGGACGCCGGCGTCCCCCAGGACTTCCGCTTCGCGAGGCCCGGCGAGGCCGCCTCCGTCGCCGACCTCCCCTGGTGGCAGGTCTTCAAGGATCCCACGCTCCAGGGGCTCATCCGCGAGGCGCTCGCCGCCAACCAGGACCTGGCGCTCGCCGCCGCCCGCGTGGACGAGGCGCGCGCCAACGTGGGGATCGCCAAGGCCGACTTCTTCCCGCAGATCTCCGCCAGCGTGAACGGCGGCTACGGGCAGCTCATCTCCGACAAGATCCTCCCCGGCGGCAAGGCCCAGGCGCGGTACACGGCGGAGGCCGGCGCCTCCTGGGAGCTGGACCTCTGGGGCCGGGTGCGCAACTCCCGCGACGCGGCGTACGCCGACCTCCTCGCCACCGACGACGGCCGGAACGCGGTGGTGCTCTCGCTGGTGTCGGGCGTGGCGCAGGCCTATCTGGAGTTGCGGGCCCTCGACCTCCAGCTCCAGATCGCGAAGTCCAACGCCGACACGCGCCGCGGGACGCTGAACCTCTTCGAGGCCCGGGCGCGCGGCGGGGTGGCCTCCGACCTGGAGGTGAACCAGGCCCGCTCGGACCTCGCGGTCACCCTGGCGGCGATCCCCCAGACCGAGATGCAGATCTGGCAGAAGGAGCACGAGCTCTGCGTGCTGCTCGGCCGGGCGCCCGGCCCCATCCCGCGCGGCGTCGCGCTCGACGACACGCCGGTGGTGCCCGAGCTGCCCTCCGGCGTCCCGGCCCACCTCCTGGAGCGCCGCCCGGACGTGCTCGCGGCGGAGCAGGGCGTCGTCGCCGCCGGCAAGCGCGTCGGCGTGGCGGTGGCGAACCGGCTCCCCACGCTCTCCCTCACCGGGATCATCGGTCTCGACGCGCGGACCGTCCCGGACGTCTTCACGCCCGGCGCGTTCGCCTGGAACGCGGGCGCGGGGCTGCTCGCCCCCATCTTCCAGGGCGGCCGGCTCAAGTCGGAGGAGGAGGCGGCGCGTGCCCGCCTCGACCAGTCGATCGCGGCCTATCGCAAGGCGGTCGAGGCCGCCCTCCGCGACGTGGCCGACGCGTCCGCGGGGGTGATCAAGCTGCGCGACGTGCGTGCCGCGCTGCAGATGCAGGTGAAGGCGACGACCGCCGCCGCGAGGCTGGCCCTGGCCCGGTACCAGGGCGGCGTGTCGAGCTACCTCGAGGTGCTCGACGCGCAGCGGCAGCTCTTCGACTCGCAGCTCAACCTGACCAACGCGCAGCGCGACGAGCTGACCTCGGTGGTCCAGCTCTACCGCGCCCTGGGCGGCGGCTGGCAGCAGGTGGAGCCGGTCGCGGCGGCCGCGCCCGCCGGCGGACCGGCGCCCGTCCCGCCGACACAGCCGGCGCCTTGACCCGACCACGAACGGAGGAGCAGACGATGGTGACCGTCCAGGAGCTGAAGCAGATCTTCCTCTTCAAGGACGTCCCGGACGACGTCCTGAAGCTCGTCGCCGAGGTCGCGGAGGAGGTCACCTTCACGCCGGGCGAACCCATCGCCGCGGAGGGGGAGCCGGCCAAGGCCCTCTACCTGATCCGGAGCGGCACGGTCCGGGGGACGAACGTGAACGTGAAGGCCCCGATGGTCTTCGGCACCGGCGAGTCGTTCGGCCAGGTCTCGATCCTCGACGGCGGGCCCATCGGGATGACGCTCGCCGCGGTCGAGCGGGTGGACGCCATCGCGCTCCGTCCGGCGAAGCTGGCCGGGAAGCTCGCCGGGAACCACGAGGCCGGGCACGTGCTCTTCCGCGCCGTGGCGCGTTCGCTCGCCGCCCGGATGCGGCGGCTGGGGGACGCGTTCACGCTGGCGCGCGACCGCGGGGGCGCGCCGTGAGGCGCTGACGCCGTGACGTCGCCCGCGCCCGCCACCGCCCGCCCCGCCTTCACCGCGGGGCGCCGCTTCCGGGTGCCGTTCCTGGAGTGGCTGGGCGGCTACGATCGCGGCTGGCTCACGCCCGATCTCGTCGCCGGGCTCACCGCGGCGGCGGTGGTGATCCCGAAGGCCATGGCCTACGCCACGGTGGCGGGCCTCCCGGTGCAGGTCGGCCTCTACACCGTCTTCGTGCCCGCGGTCGTCTATGCGCTGCTGGGCGGGTCCCGCGTCCTGAGCGTCAGCTCCACGGCGACCCTCGGCATCCTGACCGCCGCCGCCCTGGGCGAGGCCGTCCCCGGGGCGGGCCCGGGGCAGCTCCTGACGGCGGCCGCGACGCTGACGGTGCTGGTCGGGGCCATCCTGGTGGGCGCCGCCGTCCTCCGCCTCGGCTTCGTCGCGAACTTCATCTCCGAGCCGGTGCTGGGCGGGTTCAAGGCGGCCATCGGCCTCGTCGTCATCGTGGACCAGGTGCCCAAGCTGCTCGGCATCCACATCCACAAGGCCGGCTTCTTCCGGGACGTCCTCCACGTCGTCATGGGCGCGCGCGAGACCTCGCTGCCGACGCTGCTCGTGTCGGTGGCGCTGGGGGCTCTCATCCTCGCGATGAGGCGCTGGACGCCCCGGGTGCCGGCTCCGCTGGTGGCCGTCGCGGTCGCCATCGCCGCGAGCGCCCTGCTCCACCTGCCCGCGCTCGGCGTCCAGACCGTGGGCGCCATCCCAGGCGGCCTTCCCTCCCCCACCCTGCCCGACCCGAGCCTGCTGGGCTCGCTCTGGGCCGGGGCGGTGGGCATCGCGCTCATGAGCTTCACCGAGAGCATCGCCGCCGGGCGCGCCTTCGCCGCGCCGGGCGAGCCGCGGCCCGCCGCGAACCGCGAGCTCCTGGCGACGGGCCTCGCCGCCGCGGCCGGCGGGCTGCTCGGCGCGATGCCCCCGGGGGGCGGGACCACCCAGACCGCCGTGAACCGCCGCGTCGGCGCGCGCACCCAGCTCGCCGGCCTGGTCACGGGGCTCACCGCGCTCGCCACCCTCCTCTTCCTCGCGCCCGCCCTGTCGCTCATGCCCGAGGCGACGCTCGCGACCATCGTGGTGATCTACTCGGTCGAGCTGGTCAGCCTGCGCGACTTCCGGGCCATCGTGGCGGTGCGGCGCACCGAGTTCCTCTGGGCGCTCACCGCCTTCGCCGGGGTGGTCCTCCTCGGGACCCTCCGCGGGATCGTCGTCGCGGTGATCACGTCGGTCGTCTCCCTGGCTCACCAGGCCAACAACCCACCCGTCTACGAGGTGGCGCGCAAGCCCGGGACCAACGTGTTCCGCCGGCGCTCGGACGAGCATCCGGGCGACGAGACCACCCCCGGCCTCGTCCTGGTGAAGGTGGAGGGGCGGATCTACTTCGGCAACGCGCAGCGCGTGCTCGACCTCCTGGCGCCGATCGTGCTCGCCGCCAGCCCGAAGGTGATCGTGCTCGACTGCGGCGCCGTCTTCGACCTCGAGTACTCGGCGCTGAAGATGCTCGCCGAGGCCGAGGTGCGCGTCCGCGAGCACGGAGCCGAGCTGTGGCTGGCGGCGGTGAACCCCGACGTGCTGCGCGTCGTGGAGCGGGCGCCGCTGGGCAAGACGCTGGGGCCAGGCCGGATGTGCTTCAACCTGGAGCAGGCGGTGGAGCGGTACCGCGCGCGCGGCGCAGCCTAGGAGGACGACATGTCGAGCCCGGCAGCGAAGCAGGCCGGCGGAGCGAAGGGCGACGCCCCGGGCGCGGCCGCCTGGAGCCCCTCCCGGCGGCTCCTCGATCCGGAGGAGCGCTTCGCCGAGATCCTGTTCGGCCTCATCATGGTCGTCACCATCACCGGCACCATCAGCGTCGCCTCGGCGGGGCAGCAGGAGGTCGGCGCCATGCTCCGAGGCGCCGTCGGCTGCAACCTGGCCTGGGGGATCGCCGACGGGGTCATGTACCTGCTCACCACCTTCTTCATGCGCGGGCGGGGAATCCTCGCCCTCCGCGCCCTCCGCGGCGCCGCGGACCCGCGGCAGGCCCACGCCATCATCGCGGACGCGGTGCCGCCGGTCGTCGCGGCCGCCCTCGGGCCGGCGGAGCTGGAGGCGATCCGGAAGCGGCTCGCCGCCGCTCCCGAGCCGCCCGCACGGCCGCCCATGACCGGCGACGACTTCCTTGCCGCGCTCGGGGCCTGCCTGCTCGTCTTCGCGTCCACCTTCCCGGTGGTGGTGCCGTTCGTCTTCATGCACGACGCGCTGCGGGCCCTCCGGACGTCCAACGCGATCGCCATCGCCATGCTCTTCGTGCTCGGCTGGGCGGCGGCGCGGAAGACGGGGGCGCGCCCCTGGCTGGTCGGCCTCGCGATGGTGGCCCTGGGCGCGGGGCTCGTCGCGATCATCGTGGCGCTCGGCGGATGACGCTCATGGGACGGTTCACGCGACCGCTGGCGGCGATGCTCACCCTCCTTCCCGCAGCCGCGAGGGGCGAGCCACCCGACGCGAAGGCCTCGGGCGCCTGGAAGCCGGCGGCCTACCTCGACGCCTACTACCAGTCGGGGACCTCGGGCTACCTGGTCCCCACGGTCTTCCTGGATCGGGAGCCGTGGCACCTGGAGGCCCGCTACAACTACGAGGACTTCGACACGGCCTCCCTCTTCGTCGGCTACGGCTTCTCGTTCGGCGGCGAGGAGAACTACCTCACGCTCAGGCCGATGGTGGGAGGCCTCTTCGGGAACGTGAACGGGGTGGCGCCCGGGCTGGAGGTGGACGCGCGCTGGAAGCGCCTCACCTACTGGCTCGAGTCGGAGTACGTCTTCGACTTCAAGGACTCGTCCAGCAACTACCTGTACACCTGGTCGGAGCTCTACTTCAACGTGCTCGACTGGCTCTGGATCGGCGGCTCGCTCGAGCGGCTCAAGGTCGTGAAGAGCCCAACCGAGGTGGACGTCGGACCGATGGTGGGGTTCGGCAAGCCCGGATCCCCCGGGTGGTCGCTGAGCTTCTACGCCTACGGCCTCACGCGGTCGGATCCGCAGTTCCTGGCGACGCTCGCCGTCCAGTTCTAGCCGTCGGCGCCCGGCGGAACGCGACGGGTCCTACCCCGCGGCGCGGCGCGCCGTTCCAGGCTAAGCCCCTTCCATGCCCGCCCTCAAGCTGGCGCAGCGGCGCCCGTTCACCCTGGCCATCGACATCGGCGGAACCGGACTCAAGGTGATGCGGCTCTCGGCGGATGGGGACCCCGCCTCGGAGCGCCTGCGCACCAAGACCCCTCGGCCCGGCAAGCCCGCCGCCATCCTCGGCGCGCTGAAGCAGCTCGCCGCGGACGCCGGCCCCTTCGACCGGGTGTCGGTCGGGTTCCCCGGCGTGGTGATGGACGGCGTGGTCCGGACCGCGCCCAACCTGCACCCCTCCTGGGCAGGGTTCGACCTCCAGGCCGCGATCGAGCGGATCTTCCGCAGGCCCGCCCGCGCCCTCAACGACGCCGGCGTCCAGGGGTTCGGCGCCATCGTGGGCAAGGGGGTCGAGCTGTGCATCACGCTCGGCACCGGGTTCGGCTTCTCGCTGTTCGTGGACGGCCGCTACGTGCCCAACGTCGAGATGGGGCACCACCCGTTCCGCAAGGGGAAGACGTACGAGGACGCGCTCGGCCTGAAGGCCTTCGAGCGGGACGGGAAGCGCAGGTGGAACCGGACGCTGGCCCGCGCGGTGGATCTGCTCGATCGCACCTTCAACTACCGCATCCTCTACGTGGGCGGCGGGAACGCCGCCAACGTCACCGTCAAGCTGCCCCGCAACGTCAAGCTCATCGAGAACGTCGCTGGCCTCCTGGGCGGGGTGAAGCTGTGGGAGCGGGAGCGGAGCTGACCGGCCCGCCGCCGGCCGGCGCCGGCGCGTCCTCGCGGCGGTAGCGCCTTCGCGCCGCCCGCACGCCGCCCGTGCCGAGGAAGGTGGCGGGCTCGATCGTCGCGAAGAGCTGCATCAGCTTCGCCACGCCGCCCGTCCAGCCGGTCTGGTGGCTCGCGCCGATCCCGGCCCCCTCGTCGCCGTGGAAGTACTCGTAGAACAGGACGAGGTCCCGCCAGTGCGGATCGCGCTGGAACCTCTCCGACGACCCGTACACCGGCCGGCGCCCACCGGCGTCCCGGAGGAAGATGGCGGTGAGGCGCCGCGACAGCTCCTTCGCCACCTCGAAGAGCGTCATGAGCTTCCCCGAGCCGGTGGGGCATTCCACCCGGAACTGGTCGCCGTAGTAGGCGTAGTAGGTGAGCAGCGCGCGGACGATGAGGAAGTTCACCGGGAACCAGATCGGCCCTCGCCAGTTGGAGTTCCCGCCGAACATGCCGGTGTCGGACTCTGCCGGCAGGTAGGCCACGCGGTAGTCCTGCCCCGCCACCTGGAAGACGTAGGGGTGGTCCCTGTGCCAGCGCGAGAGCGCGCGGATCCCGTGCGGCGAGAGGAACTCCTCCTCGTCGAGCATCCGCTTCAGCACGCGCCGGAGCTTGGCCTCGTCGAGCACCGCCAGCAGCCGCCGGCCGGCGAGGCCCGTCCTGCCCAGGGGGGCGATGTCCCCCAGCAGGTCCAGGTTCGCCCGGACCAGGTCCTGGGCGCGGTCGGCGAAGCGCGGGAAGCGCGTCGTGACCTCGGGCGGCACCACCGTCGCCGCACAGAGCGGGAGCAGCCCCACCATCGACCGCACCTTGATGCGCCGCGCGCTCCCGTCCGGAAGCCGGAGGACGTCGTAGAAGAAGCCGTCCTCCTCGTCCCAGAGCCCCTCGTCGCCGCCCGTCTGGTGCATGGCGCCGGCGATCCAGATGAAGTGGCCGAGGAACTTGAGCGCCATGTCCTCGAACGACGGGTCGTGCACCGCGATCTCCAGCGCGAGCGAGAGCATGTTCTGGCTGTAGAACGCCATCCAGGCGGTGCCGTCGGCCTGCTCCAGGCTCCCGCCGGTGGGCAGGGGCGCGCTGCGGTCGAAGACGCCGATGTTGTCGAGCCCGAGGAAGCCGCCCTCGAAGACGTTCTTCCCCGCCGGGTCCTTGCGGTTGGTCCACCAGGTGAAGTTGAGGAGCAGCTTCTGGAACGCGGACTTGAGGAACTCGAGCTCCGCCGGGCTCCCCTCGCCGGCCGCCGCGCTGAAGAGGGTGGCCCAGGCGTGGACCGGCGGGTTCACGTCGCCGAAGTTCCACTCGTAGGCCGGGATCTGGCCGTTGGGGTGGAGGTAGACCTCGCGCAGCATCAGCTCGAGCTGCTCGCGCGCGAAGTCCGGGTCCACCAGGCCCAGCGCCACCGTGTGGAAGGCGAGGTCCCAGGCCGCGTACCAGGGGTACTCCCACTTGTCGGGCATGGAGATGACGTCGTCGTTCCGCATGTGGAACCAGCCGCGGTTCCGGATGTCGCGGCGGGGGTGCTTGAGCGGGTGCGCCTGGTGCTCCTCCAGCCAGCGGCTCAGGTCGAAGCCGTAGTACTGCTTCGACCAGAGCATCCCGGCGAGCGCCTGGCGCATGACGCGGGCCTCGTCCTCGACGAAGGACGGCGGCGTGATCGACCGGTAGAAGTCGTCGGCCTCCGCTCGCCGGGCGGCCAGCGTCTCGTCGAAGCCGCGGAACGGGCCGCCGGCCTCGAGCTGCGCCGGGCCCAGGGAGGAGAGGCGGACCCGCAGCGTCCGCGTCCCGCCGGCCGGGACCTCGAGGACGGCGTGCGCGGCGCACTTGGTGCCGGTGCGGCCGGGGTTCACCGCCCCGCGCGCGCCGTCCACCAGGTGCCGGTGGAAGGCGTCCTTCACGTAAGGTGACTGGTTGACGCCGCCGCCCAGCCGCTCGAAGTTGGTCTCGTTCTCGGTGAAGAGCAGCTCCGCGTCCCCCTCCACGTAGAGGAAGTGCTCGCCCAGGTCCGGGTGCATGGCCAACGCGGTCCGCGTCCCCCGCGGCCCCTCCGCGGCGCGGAGCGACGGCCTATCGCCGTCCGCGCGCCAGGACCAGGTGTTCCGAAACCAGAGCGTGGGGAGGAGGTGGAGCGACGCCGCCTCCGGCCCGCGGTTGGCCACCGTCACCAGCGCCAGCAGGTCGTCGGGGGAGGCCTTGGC
>Ga0335084_10004214_pt1 | contig 14156 bp, 11 predicted proteins | sample Lox_Sample_44_FD_206721 | JGI IMG/M metagenome (GOLD analysis project Ga0335084, IMG submission 206721) | Soil microbial communities from Loxahatchee National Wildlife Refuge, Florida, United States - Lox_Sample_4.4 | ecosystem: Environmental > Terrestrial > Soil > Wetlands | place: USA...
ATCAAATCGGTTGATGTCCCGAATAATCTTCTTTACGTATTTAGGTTCCATCAACTCGTACGGGTAATCCGACCCAAAACAGATGTGGTCCGCCCCCAGTCCTTCAAAGGCCGATTTCATCACCGGCAGCCATCCTCCCAAGCCGGCGGAGTCGAAATAGATCTTTTTGAGTTTCGATTCGAAGTCACTCACCAGCCCCAATTCCCGGGCTTGATCGACCGCAAACCCGTGACCGCGGTCCTCTTTCGGCAAAGGAATCTTTTTGGATTGATGCCAGGCTAACAACCTCCCCTTCAACGCCGGCAACCCTCCGCCGAAGTGGGAAAAGATGGCCGTTAACTCAGGAAACCTCGGGAGGACACCATAAACGAATTCCACAAAAGATTTCGCAGTGTCATATTCCCTCGTCAATCTCATGAAGAGATCGTGGCGCTCTCCTCCCCAGAGTTTAATCCGGATGGTGGGATGGATATAGACGGGCGTGCGATATTTTATCGCCATCTCATAAATCGGATCCATGAGGGGTGAATCGATGGTCATGTTCTGGTAAGAGGAGACAACTGCGATTCCCCACAGTCCAAGCTCCTCAACGCCTCTCTTAATTTCATCCTTGTTCTTATTTTTCGCGTAGGGATAGACATGAATCATCCCCTTGAACCGATCCGGATGTTCTTTAATCACCTTCGCGTATCCGTCATTGCACACTTTGCAAAAACGGAACCCATTGGCGGAAAAAGCGGCAGTACTCAGAATGGCCATACCGATCCCCGACGCATCCATCCAATTCAGGTGTGTCCGGATATCCTTGATCATTTCATAAGACTTCGCCAGTCTCCTCAGCCCGATCGTGTAATCATATTCCCTTGTTTTCTTGACCAGGCGTAATGCTTCCGCAGGAATATAATGCGCCTGCATATCGATGACAAATGGTGGATGGGTCATTTTTATTACCTCCCTGGAGTTGAGTGATTTTCTTATTCTGCCGGAAGGATCGGCTTTTTCTTTCTGACATAAGAGTATATCTGAAAGGCCAAGAGGCCCATCACGAAGACCATGCAGACCAGCGAGATCGGACGGGAGAAAAAGATGAAGAAACTTCCTCCGGAGATGTTGAGAGACTGACGCAAAGAGGTTTCCATCATGGGACTCAGGACGTAAGCCAGCGCCAAAGGCGCTGGCTCGAAGTCAAATTTTCGCATGAGATAGCCGATCACGCCAAAAAGAATCATCAGGTAGATGTCCAAGACGGAATTGTTGACGCTGTACACCCCGATGAGGCAAAACAGCAGGATCAGGGGAAAGAGGATGGTGTAGGGGACTTTCAAAATCTTTACCCACATGCCGATCAGCGGAAGGTTGAGGGCCAGCAGCATCAGGTTGCCGACGTACATGCTCATCACCACCCCCCAGAAGATGTCGGGATGGTTTCGAATCAAGAGCGGCCCGGGTTGTATTCCATGAATGAGCAGCCCCCCAAAAAGAACGGCCATGACGACGTTGGGGGGAATTCCCAAAGAGAGGAGGGGGATAAAGGAGGACTGAGCCGCGGCATTGTTGGCGGATTCAGGAGCGGCCACGCCTTCGATCACACCGGTGCCGAATTTTTCGGGATATTTAGAAACTCTCTTTTCAATCGCATAAGAAACGAAAGAAGCGAGAACCGCTCCTCCTCCGGGGAGAATCCCCAAAAAAAATCCGATCACCGTTCCCCGGAGAACGGCCCACTTGCACACCACCCAATCTTTCAGGTCTGGAAGCAACCCTTTGATTTTGGCCCCATAGATCTTCCTCTTCAATGGCTGCTCAATATTCATTAAAATCTCGGAGACGCCGAAAAGTCCCATCATCAGAGGAACAATTCCTATCCCATCCATCAATTCGGTGACCCCAAACGTAAACCGGGGGGTTGCCGTAAACATGTCCAGGCCGACGAAGCCAAGCAGAATTCCGAAAAGAGCCATCATGAGGGCTTTATACATGGATCCCTGGGTGAGAAAGGTTAGAACGATCAATCCCAAGCACATGAGGGCGAAGTATTCGGGAGGTCCGAAGCTCAGCGCAGCTTTAGCCAGGGGATAGGCCAGGAACATGAGACCCACAATTGAAATCGTTCCGGCAATAAAAGAACCGAGAGCTGCCATCCCGAGCGCCGGTCCGGCCCTCCCCTTCCTGGCCATCTGGTATCCGTCCAGGCAAGTGATCACCGATGAGGCTTCCCCGGGGATGTTTACCAGGATGGAGGTTGTTGATCCGCCGTACTGGGCCCCGTAAAAGATCCCCGACATCATAATGATGGCGCCCACGGGGGAAACACTGAAGGTCGCCGGAAGCAGGAGGGACATCGCGCCTACCGGACCAATGCCCGGGAGGACTCCAATCAGCGTTCCGATAAAAACCCCCGTGAAACAATAGAACAGGTTGACGGGTTGTAAGGCGACCTGGGTTCCGAGAATGAGATATTCTAGCATATTCGCGTGACACTCAGATCAAATTCCCAAGGGACCGGCGGGAAACGGACAGCGCAGCCAGACCACGAAGATGAAATAGGCGCAGACAACGGTGAAAAGGGAAACCGTCAACGTTAACCACCACTTTTGGCGGCCAACCCCTCCGATGAGCAACAGCATGAGGAAAAAAGTAGAAAGGCGGAAACCTAAGAAATGGAAAGCTCCGCCGTATCCCACAAGGCCGCACAAGGTCAGCCCCAACTTTCTCCAATCCATTTCGCTGAACACCTTGTTCCTTGGAGATGCTCCGCTCGATCCGGACAAACCCTTCAGGAGCAAACCGATCGACATCAATCCCAGGATGGCCGCCACTCCGAAAGGAATGAGCCCGGACCCCGGATTATGGATGCTTCCAAACCCCAGGCGATAAGCCAAGATGCAGGTACCCATGCTGAGGGCCGTCAGAAATAAAGCAGCGTAGACATTGAAAACCTTCAATCAATTCTCCTCGGATCAGGATCAATTCCGGCCTTGGGTCGTTCATGCTGCAAGAGGCTGTTTATTTCTTCTCCAATCCAATCTTCTTGATGAATTCACCCGCCCTTGCTTTCTCCGTCTGCAAAAACTTTGCAAGTTCTTCGCGGTAAATATTCTTCTCGGCATAGACCATATTGTTCTTGGTCAATTCCTTGAACGCGGGGCTTTCGGCCGCCTTGCGAAACGCGTCCTCCAATTTGTTGACCACGGGCTCGGGAAGGTTCTTCGGACCGAAAGCGAAGACGACGATCGACAGGGAAAACGGGTAGCCGAGGTCTCCCAACGTTGGAACTTCCGGGAACAGGTACATTCGCTCCTCCGCAGCGAGGAACCTCAGCGCTCCCGCCTGGATCTGCGAGGTCCAGATCGTGCCCGCGGAGGCCCCTCCGGCCAAAACGTGTCCCCCGAGGATCGCCGCTACTTCCGGAGCATCTCCTGCAAAGGCGACAAAATTCATTTTGATGCCTTCGTGGGCGGCGATCATCTCCATGATGAGGTGCGATCTCGTCCCGACGCCGGGATGCCCATAAGTCAGCTTGCCGGGGTTTTTCTTGGCAAACTCCAGCAAGTCTTTAAGGCTTTTGAAAGGGCTGTCGGATTTTACAAAAACGCCGCCGTAATATTTTGCGAAGGAGAGGATGGGGGTTGTTTCTTTTACCAGATCAACGCGGAGATCCTGAAGATAGGGGCCGATGGTAAAGGCCGCACTCGGGTTGGCTCCCAGGGTATATCCATCGGGTTTCGCAGCGGCGACCTGCATCGCCCCTACCGTCCCGGCAGCTCCCGCCTTGTTGATAGGGACAATATCTTGCTTCAAATAATTCTTTGCATCTTGAGCCAGAGCGCGGATCAGAATATCCGTGCTTCCACCCGGAGGCTGGCCGACCACGATTTGGATAGCCTTGGTCGGAAAATCTACTTGAGCATCCGACAAACTAACAAGAGTGGCCATAAACAGAGTCATGAAGACAGCAGTGAGAAGAAGCTTAGATTTCATTGGAACCTCCTTCGGTTTCATCGATGGGGCAAGTCTGTTCATTTATGCAACTCTGAGAAAACTTCTCCTTGACCGGTTCGCCCAGCTTATTTCACTATGAAGGCGTGTGTCAAGCATTAAAATGCTTTTTTTTGTGCCATCGGCATCGGGACACTCTCTTAATTCCCGCCTCTCGATGTCGTTCTATTTCATCCCTCCGTTCGCCGCGTCCCCGCTTCTTTCTTAATTATCTCTTCATCCCCCCATCTCCTTACCTCCCATCTTCTTCCTTTCTCCCCATCTCCGTTTCTCCCCATCTCCGCGTCTCTCTTTTCTATCTCTATCATACTGGCATTAACGTCGCGTTCCCTATTATAATTGCATCCTAAAGAGAGAAAAACTATCTGAAAGGGAGGAACAGGAATGATTCCTGGCAAAGTTCCGTCAAACAGACTCCTGATCGCCGTTTGCATCTCATCGATATTGGCTTTGAATCTAATGGCTCCTCAGACTTCGGCCCAAACGGGACCAACCCTGGCCGGGTGCCCCGTCTTTCCACTGGATAACATTTGGAATGTCCCGGTCGATCAACTCCCGGTCCATCCCAATTCGTCGGCCTATGTGACAACGATTGGAGCGAGTAAGATTGTTCACCCCGACTTCGGCTCGGGAACATGGGACGGCGGTCCGATCGGCATCCCCTTTGTCATTGTATCCGGGACCCAGCCAAAGGTGAACATCACTTTTGAATACAGCGATGAAAGCGACCCCGGCCCCTACCCCATTCCACCCGACGCCCCGATCGAAGGGGGAAATCAATCAACGGGGGATCGCCATGTGCTCGTCCTTGACCGGGACAACTGTATGCTTTACGAAACCTTCTCAACCTATCCTCAACCTAACGGAAGCTGGACCGCCGGCTCGGGTGCAATCTTCAACCTCCGATCAAACGCATTGAGACCCGGTGGATGGACGTCTGCCGATGCGGCGGGGCTCCCCATCCTGCCGGGGCTTGTGCGATTCGAGGAAGTCAGCTCAGGAGAAATTCGTCACGCCATTCGATTCACAGCCCCTCAGACTCGAAAGGCCTTCGTCTGGCCTGCTCGCCACTACGCCTCCAGCCTCACCGGAGTTAACTATCCTCCCATGGGCCAACGCTTCAGGCTGAAAGCCAATTTCGACATTTCCCGCTTTTCTCCTGAAGTGCAAGTTATCCTTCGAGCTTTAAAGACGTATGGAATGATCCTGGCCGATAACGGCTCTTCGTGGTATCTTTCAGGTGCCCCGGATCCAGGCTGGAATAACGATGTCTTGGTCAGCGAGTTCGGGCAGGTGAAAGGTTCGGACTTTGAGGCAATAGATGAATCTTCTCTCATGGTCAACGCCGACTCAGGCCAGACCATTGTACCAGGCGCTCCAGATCCGCCGAAGAACCTTCGGATACAAGACCCTCCCTGATGCAGCATGTCGGTGACAGAGAAACATGGACGTGCCACGGATGCTCCAAGGGCGCTTTCCGCCGGAATTGATGGATACTCTGGTGTAGGAAGTTTTAAGGAGGTAAAAGATATGGATGCGATGGAGGCCATTCTTTCCCGAAGAAGTATTCGGAGATACACCTCCCAGAAGGTATCGGATCATCTGATCAAGGAGCTCTTGGAGGCTGCCATGAACGCTCCCTCTGCAGGGGATGAACGACCCTGGCATTTTATCGTCATTAATGATCGCAATATCCTGGAAGAGGTCACAAGGTTTCATCCCTATTCAGGAATGTTGAGAAAAGCTCAGGTAGCCATCCTGGTCTGCGTAGATCTCGATTTAGGAAATGAGGGATTTCTGGTTCAGGACGGCTCCGCAGCTACGGAAAACCTTCTGATCGCAGCCCATACAAAAGGGCTGGGAGCCGTCTGGCTGGGGATCTATCCTTTAAAAGAACGGATGACAGGGATGGTTAAACTGCTCGACCTTCCTGAACGGATCCTTCCTCTTTCTTTGATTTCAATAGGCTATCCAGCAGAAGAAATCCCCGGAGAAAACCGATATCATCCCGCCAAGGTCCACACCAACCGGTGGTGACGAACCGCGGGTAAAAGAGTGTGTAGATTTTTGCAGCGCTTCTAGGTCATCGTGTTGAGGTTTACAACACTTCATTTTGATCAAATTTCGATCCAAAAAAAAGACTCAACCATTTCAATTACTTAAAAATGATTAGCGATCACAGTCTTTGGCATCTCTTTTGCTCTAAGAGGATTACACGTGGGTTTTTCATTCTATAACGATGGCCATCTTTTCTACTTGAAAACAAGATCAATATCTGTTAGGTTTTTGGGTCAAATAAATTCAGAAAGGAGGTGAGAAAAGAATGAAGAAGGGTCTGATCAGCATCAGCATTATCGTCGGCTTTCTGTTTTCGATTCTCTTGGCCACCGGTTGCTTTGCCGCAGATACCATTACGCTCAAGGCCTCAAATGGGAATGTGACCTTCAACCACAAGAAACACGGTGAAGCAGTCAACAACGACTGCGTAAAATGTCATCACACCTGGAAGAAGGGCGAGACAAGCGGCAAGTTATGTGCGGAATGCCATAAGGAGAAGACAGAGGGGAAAACACTCTCGTCAAAAGATGCCTTCCATAAGGATTGCCAGGGCTGCCATAAACAGCTTAAAGAGGCAAATAAACCCGCCGGACCAACCGCTTGCACTCAATGCCATAAGAAGTAAGTTTTTCCTTTGCGGAATGGCACAAAAAGGGGTAGCTTCTCAATGGGAGCTACCCCTTTTTACTGTAAGATCTAGAAGCGCCCTCTCTTCCTGCCTCCCTTCTTCTGGAGATTCATCTCCAATCTTTGCCCTTCTGAAGCAGAGTGCATATCCCGCGACGAAAGAGATGGTCAGCAAAAGAAACGGTGGGGTGGAATTAGATCTATGGGTTGCTCGCCTGTCCCACGTCAATCCATTCCGCAAGCATGGAGGCGTAATCTGCATTGAGAGACAAGGTGGAATAGAGAAATACGTTCCCGATCGAACTCGTCGTCTGCTGAATATCTGCGTACTCCCCCTCCTTCGCCATCTGTGCCAGGCGCGCGTGAATCTCCTCTAAGGTGAAATTGAAAGGGGGTTGTCTAAATATATCAAAAGGGGTCGGCCGCGGATAGATTGCAGAATTTTCTCGCACAATCTCAGCAATGAGCCGTGTGGGGTTTGCTCTCTTCTGTATCAGGATTCTCGCGTAAGACTCCGTGATGAATTGGGAAGAGAAGAAAAAAGGTTCTTCCCCCTCTGCGTGAAGTTTTACGAGGTCTCCGTTCTCTTCCAGGGCCTTCTCGATGAGGGTCTCTAATTCATTTTTATCTCTCTCCGCCTCGCCCTTGATCAGGCCATTTTCCAGCAGTCGATCAACGATTTCATGCCGGGATATGAGTTCCCCCGCCTGGCTCTTTTCGCGAATGATCTGAGCGATGGTCCGGGCGGGGAATTCCCGTTCTTCAGCTTTTCCGTCGATGCCGTCAGCCGATTGAAGGATCATTTCGTGTTTGCTCCTCTTCTCAAAAAACAGAAGGGGAGGCGGAAGACCTGCCTCCCCTTCTCATTGGATAACTGAATCCAATGCATCAGGGCAAAAGCCCCCTCTTCCCCAGATCTTCTGCAACCTTCGCAAGCCCCGCCTTCTTATACGTATTGGCCGTAGGGGCTCCGGTGGCCTGATCCCAGCCCATCTCCTGGTAATACATCTTCATGGCCAACTGGATATCCTCTCTGTCCATGTGGATCGTACCCTTGGTATAGACAGGCTTGCCGGAAGAATCATGGAAGATCCATTCCGGGATGGTATCATGCTGCGCCTTCATTTCTTTCGTGCCCATGTCCCGAATGGTCAGTGCCCGATGGAGCAGAAAGATGCGTTCGGCCACCCCGTCCAGCTCTTCACGAGATTTCTTATCCCCTGTGGCTAAACTGTAAAGCATGGACTCCATCGAGTCGTCCCCACGGTAGCCGCGCTCTTTCAAAGGGGAAGCCACCCACGGTCCCATCCAGTTGCAGAGGGAGAGTGAATCATGAAGCTCTTTCCGGAGGGAAGCCCACTTGGCCATCTTCGCCTTATAGATATTCATGGGGGTATAACTCCCGATGGCATCGACGGTCTCCAGAGATCCCCAGATTTCTGCGGCCAAGCGTTTTTGAACCTCGATCGGCAAGCCGCTGCGTACAAAATTACAATGGGAATGATTCTGAGCATCACGATTATATTGAGTGTTAAGGATCACGCCGCACTGGCCCGCATCCTCGTTCGCATGGTGTTTGGGATGGCCCATTTTCCAGTAGAGAAGATCATGGTCTTTTTGCCATTCCGCCTCGGGGAGGGACCACTTTTCGAGCATATAACCGGTGCCTAAACCGAGGACGGTTCCCAGCTCTCCTTCTTTTGCGGCGATTCTGCGGAGGAGCTCGAAGAGGAAAGCCGGGTCTCCTTTTTCATACTTATCCCATGAATAGCTTTTGAACTCGTTCTCTCCCAGCTTATTCTTGATCGTGCCGCTGTAGTAGAGCTTCAGGAAGTCGCGTTGCATTTGGCCATAGTTACACCAAATCCCCAGGTCGTCTGCCAGATGCATCCCCACCATACAAGCCTCAATGCCGGTCAGTCCTCTCGGACCATCCGGGAAGCTCTTGAAGAACGATCTTCCAAAAACCAATCCAACGCAGGTGTTCTGGCCGACTTCTTTGATGCCATACTTCATCGCAACCGAAGGCACCTTGATCACCGTGTGGCATCGGATGGGACAACTCGTACAGCCATTCCCTCTCACGGTATATTGCCAGGTGATTTCGCCGTTGAAGAAAGCGGCGTTATTCGTCCTGTAAGCGATCCGGCTCAGGTCATGAGGATCGCAGGCCCCGGTATCGATCGATGGACTGGCTGCTCCCCATTTTCGTCCCCTGGAAGCCAGCCATCGCGACCCTGCGTTAAAATACTCCGCCCACGGCTGAGGGGAATTCGGCACCACATGCTGGTTGTTGGCCCCCAGCAGCGATAGGTGAAGCTTGATCAATTTCTCCCATTCTTCTTTATTCCCGGCGATGCGGACACTCCCCGTGCCACAAACCGCGATCGCTTTGAGGTTCTTGGAACCCAGCACGGCACCGACGCCTCCCGCAGAATGTGAAACGGAGTTCATCACCACAGACATGGGTACCAGATTCTCTCCTGCCTGGCCGATTGCCGCGACCACCGCCTCCGGCCCTAAGCCCTGGGCAATTTCGACCGTCGTCCGCCGGATTCCCTGTCCCCAAAGGTGGCGAGCATCCTTAATCTCAACCTTCCCGTTAACAATCGACAGCCATACCGGACGATCGGCCCTTCCTTCGATAACGATCCCGTCGTATCCCGCATACTTGAGCTCTCCTGCAAACTGGCCGCCCATATGTCCCGTCGCCACCAGAGGTTTTGGCCAACAGGTCGGCCACAGGGTCGTGACCGCCGTGCGACCGTTGCAGGGCGCTCCCGTTCCGGCCAACGGCCCGGTACCGAAGATGATCTTGTTGGCAGGATCGAAAGGCTTCACTCCCGGGGGAACCTCATCCCAGAGAACCTGATACCCCAGTCCTGTGCCTCCCAAGACGTTCTTGTATTTTTCAACTGAATCCTCGGTCCAGATCCGGCCGGTAGACAGATCCACCCGCAATACTTTACCAGCCCATCCTCCGTATCCAGCCATACTATCCTCTCTCCTTTCTATCTCTTATGACAACGGTCACAGGCGGCCGCTTTTGCGGGCGGGACGAGAGCCGTGGGCACTGTTCGAGGCGGCACCTTGTCGGTCAGATCACGCCACCCGGCGTAGGTCAGAGCGGCTGCAGGGCAGGCTTCCACACACTTGGGCTTCCCGTTACAGAGAAAACATTTGGTCGCCTTATTTGTGTCCGGATCGAAGGACATCATCTCCCACGGGCAGGCCTTCTGGCACATCTTGCAGCCGACACATTTGTCAAGATCAACCACCCTGGCATTCACAGGAGGTTTGACCACGATCGCATCGTTCGGACAGGCATTCGCACAAGGAACCGGGTGAGGGCACTGCTTGCAGAGATCCTGCAGAACCAACCCGTTCCCCCAGTTGCCCTGACCGTTCTGCCCGAGAGAAACCCCCTTAGGACCGAAGCTGAGGTTACGACTCACCTTAATCCTTGAAATGGAAGGTTGTGCTTTACCGTCGTTGAATTCCGTACAGGCCAGTTCACACCGCCGACACCCCACACACCGGGTGGGATCGGCGATGACGATCCCTTCCGCCTGTTCCATGATGATTAAAGGTTCTGACTCTCCCCGTGCGAGGAGCGGCCCCAGGGCGGAGATTCCAACAATCGACACGCCGCTCAGCTTTAGGAACCCTCTTCTTGATAAACCCTGATCGATTCTGAGAGAGCCCACGACCCCCTTCAGCACTTCATGCTTTTCATCGTTCATCTTCCGTATCCTCCCTTCTTGGCAGGAGTGCGCTTCTTGAACCCTATCGTTCCTCGCTAAGCCAATAGCTGAAATTTCCCGTCTTGCCCTTGGGTAAAAAGATCCACATTGACCACGGTTTGGTTTCAATCTATCAGAAACGAGATGCTTTATCAAGCCCATAAGGATCGCCTTTAGGGATAGACTCGTCATCTGGAAGTTCTGTATGCCGCAATCGTTTTGGGCCCCATGTCCCGATGGTTGCACGAGGAATCATTCTTATTGACTTCCCTCCCGTGAATTTCGTAAACTTTTGATCATACTCCACATCGGACAGGAGACGACGGATGGAATCAAAGGATGGAAAATCGAAGAAAGAGAAGAAGGGGAAGGGAAGTTCTCTGAAGGTATCTCGTCGTTCCTTCTTGAAAGGGATGGGCGCAGGCGCCATCGCCACAGCCGTGACTTCGATTCCTGTTCCTTCCCCTCCCGAGGCAGAAGCGGCGCTGCCCCCCGGACTGAGAGAGGCCGTGATTGAACTCAACGTGAATGAGAGGATCTACCGTCTCAAAGTTAAATCCCACTGGACTTTGCTCGATGTCTTAAGAAGAGATCTCGGCCTTACGGGGACAAAAAAAGCCTGCAACCGTGGAAATTGCGGCGCCTGCACGGTCCTTGCCGATGGCGAAGCGGTCTATGCCTGTTCTCTTCTTGCCATTGGAATGGAGGGAAAGAAGATCCTTACTGTGGAGGGATTAAGAGGTGCGGAAAAACTTCATCCGATTCAAAAAGCCTTTTCGGAACATGGCGGGTATCAATGTGGCTTCTGCACCTCCGGCCAGATGATGGCTGCCAAGGCCCTGCTTGACAGGAATCCGAGCCCGAACCCGGATGAGGTGCGAGCGGCCTTGGCCGGCAATCTCTGTCGCTGCGGCGCCTATCCGAAGATCGTCGAATCGGTCCTGAGCGTCGGATCGAAGACGTAAGGAGGGATGGATGGCAAGGGAATTCAACGTAATCGGGAAGAGAGTGGATAGAGTGGACGCCTTGGAGAGACTGATCGGGGAGGCGAAATATGCTTCGGATATCTATCTTCGCGGAATGCTTTATGTGAAGATCCTGAGAAGCCCCCATCCCCATGCGAAAGTGGTGAAGATCGACACGGCCAGGGCGCTGGCCCTTCGAGGTGTCGTGGCGATTCTCACTCCTGAAGATGTTAAAGAGTTCGCTATTCAGATCAGGGGAACTTCCCCCTTCGTTCCAAAGCCCGTTCTTGCAACCACGGCCCGTTACGTCGGTGACGAAATCCTCGCAGTGGCAGCCGTGGACGAGGAGACAGCCGAAGAGGCACTCGATTTGATCCGAGTCGATTACCAGATCCTTCCCTTCGTCCTCGACGCTGAGGAGGCAATCAAGCCGGAAGCCCCGAAGATCTACCCCGAAGGGAATGTGATCCAGGATGCAGCAGATTCCATCACCCGGGGTGACGTGGAAGACGGGTTTAAACAAGCGGATCTGATCCTGGAGGAGAAATATAAAACCCACCTGATCCAGCATACGACCATGGAGCCCCGTGTCACGGTGGCGAGCTGGAGTGGAAAAAGGCTGACCCTCTGGGATTCCCACAAAAACCCTTTCCGGGTAAGGACCGATCTCGCCCGGGCCTTGAACCTCAGGGTCAACCAGGTAAGGGTGCTGACTCAGTACATCGGTGGAGATTTCGGCGACAAGGCGTTCATCGAAAGGCAGCACATCCTTGCCGCCCTCCTTGCAAAAAAAACGAATCACCCGGTCAGGATTGAATTTACCCGGGAGGAAAACTATTTCTCGGCCCACCATCGTTACCCCACTACGTGGTACCTCAAATACGGGGTAAAGAAGGACGGGACGCTGACGGCCATTCAGGTGAAGCTTTATGCGGATCTCGGGGCGTACTATCCCCTGGATGAAGCGGCTGGTTCGCTTGAGGTCGCCAAATATGTGTATCGATGCCCGAACGTGAAGCTGGAAGGATATAACGTCTTTACCAACAAGCCTGAAGGGGGTTACATGCGTTGCGTCGGACACCCGGCAGGGATGTTTCCCCAAGAGGTGCATATGGACCGTCTGGCGGAGAGGCTGGGGATGGATCCTCTTGCCTTCCGCCTGAAGAACTACGCCCGGAAAGAGGATGGGGACCAGGACAGAAAGGTTCCGTTTGCAAGCATCGGGCTCGAAGACTGCGCCAGGCTGGGAGCGGAAAAGATCGGCTGGGAAGCCAACTGGAAAAATCCCGGAACGAGTCCCGGTCCGGTCAAGAAAGGGCTGGGGGTGGCGTTCCATGCCTGCCGACATGGGGGAATTTCGCCACCCATGTCCGCCGTTATCAAGCTCGACCCTGACGGCACAGTGGAACTTTTGAGCGGGCTCAACGACAGCGGCGGCTGGCAGAAGACCACTATGGCCATGATTGCCGCCGAAGAGATGGGAATCCCTTACGAAGCGGTGCAAGTGACGACGGGTGACACCGATACGACGACGGATACAGGTCCTCCCGGCGGAAGCCGAGGCACGACCAGCGCCGGGCTGGCAGTGATTGCCGCGGCCAAAGATGCCAAGAATCAACTGCTGGAGATTGCCTCTGAGCTATTGAAGAAGAACAAGGAAGACCTCGAGGTAAGGGATGGACAGATTATGATCGCAGGGGAAAACAGATCCGTCCCCTTTAGAGACATTCTCTCAAAGGCTCCGAATCCGATCGTGGGCCGGGGTTCGGGTAAGCCTCCCCAAAACGTCGCGCTCCTTACCTTCGGCGTCCACTTCGCGGAAGTTGCCGTCGATACCCGCACGGGCAAAATCGATGTCCTGAGGCTGATCGCGGCCCACGATGTGGGGCGGATGATTAATCGCCTCGGATGCGAAAACCAGATCCAGGGCGGAGCCATCATGGGAATCGGCTTCGGCCTGATGGAAAAACAGGTCATCGACGGCCCGACAGGCATCTGTGTCAATCCGAACATGATTGACTTCAAAATTCCATCCGTTCTTGATGTTCCTATGGTAGAGCCGATCATTGTCGAACCCGGGGATCCCTACGGCCCTTTCGGCGCAAAGGGAGTGGGCGAACCGCCCTATAGTCTCCCGGCGCCCGCCATCGCCAACGCGATTTATAATGCCGTGGGTGTGCGGTCCAACGAAATTCCGATCAATATCCGATCAATTCTTGATGGATTGAAAAAAGGTTGAGGATAAGGGAGAAAGGAGCGGACCGTGAGAGGTTTCGACTATTATCAGGTGACGACGGTAACCCAGGCGATTTCCCTTCTAACATGGTATCAGGAGAAGGCAGCCCTTTTAGCAGGCGGGAGCGATCTGCTCACGATGATGAAGGACCGGCTGCATGGGCCAAAGCTTCGGGCGCCTCAACACCTGATCGATATCAAGGGAATCAAGCATCTGAACTTTATTCGAATGGAAAAGGGAGGACTAAGAATCGGAGCCACCGTGACCCTCAGAAACATCGCTTCCTCACCTCAGGTGGCCGGAAGATACCCGCTTCTTGCGCAAGCGGCGGGTCAGGTCGCCGTTCCCCAGATCCGGAACGTCGGCACCTTAGGAGGGAATCTCTGTCAGAGGCCCCGTTGCTGGTATTTTCGTGGGCAACTCTTCAAAGACTGTTTACGCAAGGGAGGAGATCACTGCTATGCCCCGGCGGGCGAGAATCAATATCACGCAATCTTTCCTGCAGGCACCTGCTGCATGGTCTCATCT
>Ga0335084_10004215_pt1 | contig 14153 bp, 16 predicted proteins | sample Lox_Sample_44_FD_206721 | JGI IMG/M metagenome (GOLD analysis project Ga0335084, IMG submission 206721) | Soil microbial communities from Loxahatchee National Wildlife Refuge, Florida, United States - Lox_Sample_4.4 | ecosystem: Environmental > Terrestrial > Soil > Wetlands | place: USA...
CCGGGACATGGGCCCGCGCGTCCGTTACCTCGGCCCGGAGGTGCCTGCCGAAGACCTCATCTGGCAGGACCCCATCCCGGCGGTCAATCACAAGTTGATCGATGAGCAGGACATTGCCTCCCTCAAGCGCAAGGTCCTGGATTCGGGGCTGTCTGTCTCGCAGCTGGTCTCGACCGCCTGGGCGTCGGCATCCACCTTCCGTGGCTCCGACAAGCGCGGCGGTGCGAACGGCGCGCGCATTCGGCTCGCGCCACAGAACGGGTGGGAAGTCAACCAGCCTGGCCAGCTGGCGAAGGCGCTCAAGACGCTGGAGGGCATCCAGAGCGAGTTCAACCGCGCGCAGTCCGGCGGCAAGAAGGTCTCGCTCGCCGACCTGATCGTGCTGGCCGGTTGCGCAGGCGTCGAGCTGGCCGCGAAGAATGCCGGTCACGCCGTGACAGTGCCCTTCGCGCCGGGACACATGGATGCCTCGCAGGAGCAAACCGATGTGGATTCCTTCGCCGTCCTCGAACCGGTCGCGGATGGCTTCCGAAACTACCTCAAGGGCAAGTACGCCGTACCGGCCGAGGAGTTGCTGGTCGATCGGGCGCAATTGCTGACGCTGACCGCGCCCGGGATGACGGTGCTCGTTGGCGGCATGCGCGTCCTGAACACCAACGTCGGACAGACGAAACACGGCGTCTTCACCAAGCGGCCGGAAGCGCTGACCAACGACTTCTTCGTGAACCTGCTCGACATGGGAACGGACTGGAAGCCGGCATCGGACGCCAAGGACGTGTTCGAAGGGCGTGATCGCGTAACGGGCGCGCTCAAGTGGACCGGCGCGCGTGTCGATCTCGTCTTCGGTTCGAACTCCCAGCTCCGGGCCCTGGCGGAGGTCTATGGAAGCTCGGATGCGCAGGCGAAGTTCGTCGATGACTTCGTCGCGGCCTGGGTCAAGGTGATGAACCTCGATCGCTTCGACCTTGCGTGATCTCATCGCTCCAGAGGGGCTTCAGCAGGAGGGAAGAAACACGCGAATTCTAGGCTAGCCGGCCCGCGAGGCGCCGCCGGCTCGGCGCCGCTCAACTTCGTATTGAACGAGCGCGGCGCCGCCGCGCACGGTCGACTTTTTGCTCTGCGGCACGATCTCGACGCGGGTCGTCTCGAGCGCCTGCGCGAAGGCGTAGCGCTCGAGCTGCGTGTGGATGCGGAGCTCGAGCGGCTTGAGCGACTCCGCCACCCCGCCCGTGACGATGAGGCGCTCCGGGTTGAGCCCGTTGACGATCACGGCGAGTCCCGCCCCGAGCGCGCGGCACACCTCGGTGACGACATCCTGGCAGGTCGGGTTGCTCTCATCGGCCATGCGGAAGACGTCGGCGGCGGAGACATTGCGCTTGAGGCGCTCTGTTCCCATGAGCCCGATGTCCGTGCCCGAAACGTACGTCTTGAGGCAACCCTGCCCGCCGCAGACGCAGGCGCGGCCGTCGAAGTTGATCGGCACGTGGCCGAGCTCGCCACCGAATCCGCCCTGCCCGCGCACGAGCCGCGCGTCCTGGATGATACCGCCGCCGACACCGGTGCCGATCGCCAGCACCACGAGAAAGCGGGCGCCCTGCCCCGCGCCGAACATCCACTCTCCGAGCGCCAGCACATTGACGTCATTGTCCGCGTAGGTGGGGATCCCGGTCTGGGCCACGATCGTAGCCGCGAGCGGCGCACCCGCCAGCTCCGGCACGTAGTGGATGTCCCGGCCGATGACACCGCGCTCGGCGTCTACGGTGCCCGGCACGCCGATGCCGATGCCCTCCACGCTCACGCCGAAGGCGCGCGCCGTCTGCCGCATCCGCTGGATCACGTCGAGGAGGGTCGCGACGGCGGTGCCGGGGCCAAGCTTGTGGGTCGCGTCCTGCGCCTGGGCCAGCACGTCGCCGTCGGGAGTGACGAGTCCGGCCGCCACGACCGAGCCGCCGAGGTCCACGCCGATCAGACCCCGCTTCGGCATCAGCAGCCCCCGAAGTGGGCGAGGCGAATGCCGTAGGTCTGGGGCGCCCGCCTGACGTCCGGATGCGTCAGGCCCGCAAGCTCGGTCTCGCGCTGTCGTCCGTAGCGGCTGTAGGCAAGCTCTTCGTCGAAGTAGCCCGGATGGGTCATGAACTCGGAGAGGCCCGTGGGGAGCGCGGCCAGATGCTCCAGCACCCGGTCGCGCGACCAGTAGGCCTCGGCGCCAGCCTCGCCCATGAAGTGGTCCGGCGTCCGCAGCCCGAGGGCCCTGGCAGCCCGTCGCGCTGGAGCGTCCTGGCTTCTCACGGGCACGCGGAGCGCCCGGGCGAAGTCGAGCACCACCTCGAGAACGGGCTCGAGCTGTCCGACGTGGTGGTGGGTGTCGAGGTGGGTCGGGAAGCGTCCCATGATCCCCCGGAAGGCGTCGATCTGATGCCCGAGCTCGATGCGCGCCTCGTCCAGCCTGGCCCGCGCCGCGGCCTCGAGCGGGTCGCGGACGAACCGGCCCTCGGCGTCCACGAGCGAGCGCACACGCTTGGGATCGGCGACGGGCGCGCCGAGCGTCAGGTTCAGGTGCACACCGACGCCGAGGCCCGAGGCCTTGAGCTCCTCCACCTGCGCGGGCGGGATGGCGCGGTTCACCAGGAGTGTGGTGCTCGTGACAATGCCGTTCCGGTGGGCCTCGAGGATGCCGCGGCTCACGCCGGCCGTGAGGCCGAAGTCGTCGGCGTTGACGATCAAGACCTTGGCGCCCGGCACCGGCGCCGCGCTCAACGGGTCCTCGTTCCCTGGATGACGAGACGCTCGACCGTAGCGGGCATGCCGGCCGCCGGCAGCGCGCCTTCGGCGTCGAGGCCGCGGATGTGCTCGAGCCGCTCGTAGCCGATGCGCGGGAATGCGTGCGTCTCGCGGGCGAGGATGGATGGCTCGAGTCCCGACGCCTCCAGGCGCGCACAGGCTCCCTTGGGCCCGAGGAAGCCGAACAGCGTGAAGACAAGCCGGCCGCCGGGGCGGAGGTGCGCGGGCGCCCCGGCAATCACCCGGTCGAGAAGCTCCCAGCCGTCCACGCCGCCATTGTCAGCCGCCGCGCCCGGGTCGTCGCGCTCGCGCCCCGGCGGCGTCGGCATCTGAGGCGGGCTCGTGCAGATGAGGTCGAACGTCTGGCCGCGCGCGGGCTCGAAGCAGTCGCCGAGGCGCACGTCGAGCCGGTCGGCGACGCCGTTCAGGAGCGCGTTGGCCTTGGCGCACTCGACCGCGGCCGGCACCACGTCGGTCGCGAGGACGCGACATCCCTCGCGCGCGGCCAGCACAGCGGCGAGCCCAATGCCCGTGCCGATCTCGAGCACGGTCTCGCCGGAGCGGAAATCGAGATGGCGGCAGAAGAGGAGCGAGCCGGCCTTGGGCGGCTGGACGCCGTCGGCTATGCGGAACGCGCAGCCGCGGTAGAAGAAGAGGAGCAGGCCCGCGTCGAGCGTCACGCCTTCCCCATCACCCTCCGGAAGTAGAGGCGGAGGGCTTCCTTGAGCTGGGCGCGGGCGCCGGCTTGTGTCTGGGCGTCCTCCAACTGCTCGAGATCGATCTGGAGCGGCACGCCTTCCTTCTTCACGCCGTCGAGCTCGGCCGTCAGCCCGCAGCGCTCGTCGGACTCGGTGAACACGATCTTCGCGCGCGTGAAGCTCTTGTCGTCCTGGGCGATCTGCTCGATCATCTCGGTCAGGAGACGCGTGATCGCCTCCTGGTCCGGGCCCATGACGGTGGAGAACCCCGTGGTCAAACGGATATCGGCCATTCAGCTGCCCGGCTCGTAGACCTTGAGAATGTCGGCATGCGTCTTGGCGGCGTTGGCGCGGATGGCGAAGCTGATCGCCTCGCGCACCTCATCCTCGCTCGCTCCCGCGGCCCTGGCGCCCGCCAGGTCACGCTTGGCTCAATGTGTGTTGCCCGCGGCCAGGTTCGCCGCGAGGTAGCACAGGTACGCCGTCTTGGCGTCGAGCGCGCCCTTCTTGTACTTCCACGACGCGATGACCTTTTCTTCCATGCGAGGGCTCCTTTCAGATGCCCGCGGCTGCGGCGTCGTGGAAGGGGTCGAGCCCCGCCTCGAGGCCTTTCTTCGCGACGCGGATGGCGACGGGCCGCGAGAAGTAGAGCGTGCCCGGATCGGTCCGCTTCGGCACCACCGGGTGCCCCATGCGACCGAGGGCCTTCAGAGACGCCTCGCCGACGCGGTCGTCCACCCAGAGGTCGCCGCCTTCCGTGTGCAGGCGCGGCGCCTCGATGGCCGCCTGCGGCGAGTCACCGAGGTCGACCATGTTCGCGATCACCTGCGGGATGGCTGAGACGATCTTGCGCCCTCCCGGCGCGCCCACCGCCAGGAGCGGCTCGCCCTTCTTGAAGCCGAGCGCCGGCACCATGTTGACCAGCGGCCGCTTGCCGGCTGCGACGGAGTTGACGCGGCCCGGCTCGGGGTCGAACCAGATCATGCCGTTCTGGAGCAGGATACCAGTATCCGGCACGACCATGCGCGAGCCCCACAGCGACACGGCGGTGTTGGTCAAGGAGACCATGTTGCGCTGGCGGTCCACGGCGCAGAGGTGCGTGGTGCAGTCGGCCGAGCGTCCGCCCAGCTCGTAGCGCCACGGGTCTGGCGCCGGGCGCGCGACGTGCGGACCGTTGGCCTTGAGCCCGGACGCCACTTTCTTCGCGTAGTCGCGGGAGGCGAGCCCCTCCCACGGCGACTTGACGCGTTCGGTGTCGCCAAGGAGCTCGAGCCTGTCGAGGAAGGCTCGGCCGACCGCCTCCGCGCGGAGGTGCAGTCCGCTCGCCGTCTTCCACGTCGTTCGCGCTTTCGGGAACTGGTTGAGGATGTTCAGGGTCTCCAGCGCCGTGACGCCGCCGGTCGCGCCGGGCGAGAACGCCAGCTCGAGACCGTGGTACTCGCCCATGAGTGCGGGAAGCACTCGCGGCGCGTAGCGAAGGAGGTCCTCCTTGGTCAGCATGCCGCCCTTGACGTACATCTCGTCGTGGATGGCCTGGGCGATCGCTCCCTTGTAGAACGCGGCCGGCCCGTCCTTCGCAATGAGTCTCAGGCTCCGGCCGAGGTCGCGCTGGCGGAAGATCTCGCCGTCCCCCAGAGCTGGTGTCCGATAGATGTAGTGCCCGTCACGAAGGTAGTTCTTGGCCGTCGCGGGAAAGGCCGCCAGCTCCTGGCAGAAGACGGCCGTCGTCAGCGCCACGTACCAGTCCGGCACGAAGCCGTCCTCGGCGAGCGCGATCGCGGGCTTCAGCACGTCGGCCAGGTCCATCGTGCCCCAGCGCTCGAGCGCGAGCGTGAGCCCCGCCACCGACCCCGGCACCGCCACGGAGCGCGGGCCGAACACGTTGGCGTCGGCCACCACGCGCCGCCAAGGGAAGAGGCCGGTCGAAATCCCCTCGCCCAGCTCGTAGCAGGTCTCGTAGGCCGCCGCCGGCGCCTCGACGTTGAAGTCCACGCAGACGGTCTCGCCGCGCTTGGCGAGATGGACGAGCATCGTGCCGCCGCCCGCCAGCGAGGACATGAACGGCTCGACGACGGGCATCGCGAAGGCCGTCGCCACGGCCGCATCCACCGCGTTGCCGCCGCGCTTGAGGATGCCGGCGCCCACCTCCGCGCCCAGCGGGTGCTCGGCCACGACCATGCCCCGGGGCGCCAGCGGCGTGCGCTTCGTCGCGACGAGCCGTGAGCGGATCATGCGGCCTCCTTGAGGAACTCGAAGGGATGGAGCCGGCAGCTCCATACGCCGGCATCGTTCTGGATCAGAAGGCAGACGCGCACGCTCTGGCCGACGTGGGCCGTCCAGAGGAAGGCCCCGGCGTCCTCCGCCAGGCCGCACTCGTCGCAGACCCAGGCCGTGCCGAACTGCTCGGGTTCCTGGCGTGCCGCCGCGCAGGCTTCGGGAGTGACGAACAACGGGCGCTCCCCTGGCAGGAACGCCCCGATGTCGGCGAGGTAGGGCAGGAGCGGTCTCCCCGCGGCGCCACGCCATGCGTCGAGCACAGGGAGCACCGGCGCCTCGGCCGCGGCGGCGACCAGGTCAAGCGACTGGCTCATCTCGCCGCGCGCCAGGAGACAATGCTGGAGGAATCCGCGGAGGTCGCTAAGGCCGGCTTGGCCGCGGTAGAGGTGTTCGGCAAAATCCTCGCGCTCGACGGGAGCCAGGAGGAAGTAGGGCGAGGCAGGTGGAACGTCGAGCGCGGGTCCCGCCACCTGGTACAGCGGCATGCCGTCGGCTCTCTCTCCCCGTCCGCTGTACCAAACGAGGGTAGCGGCGTCACCGGGCGCAATCCACGAGGGCAGCTCGGCCATCAAGATTTTCAACGCGCAGAAACTATACCATCGCCCGCCGTCACGATCGGGTCGAGATACCATCCTGGCGAGGCCGCGCAGGGCGTCGAGAAGGGTCCCGCTGCGAGGCGGCGCCCCGCAGTTCGAGTTGAACGACGGCGGATGCCGTCGTGAGACGAGGGCTGAGTCGATCCCACAGACGAACCGCACACTGTCTCAGCCCTCGCCTCGTGGCCTCTCCCCTCAGCTCGAACGGCCACGAGCCTGCGGCCGAGGGCGCCAACGAAGCGGATGGGCCCTTATCGGCGGCCTGCGCGGCTACTGGTCGTCGTCCTTGTCCCACTGTCCCCGCGCACGGATCATGCTGACCACGGCCTTGTCATCGACGTAGAGCACCCAGCCGAGCGGATAGACCCACGCTTCCTTGGCCTTGTTCTGGACCTGGGACCAGTGCCGCCGCGCCAGCGCCGCCATCAGCGCCGGGTCGATGGTACGCTCGTCGGGGTCGTCAAGCAGCAGTTTGACCTCTTCCTTCGTGCTGCCGACGCTGACCTGGCGCCAGAAGCGGAAGGTGCTGTAGCGCGGCTCGTTCTGGAGCTCCGGGTGCTCCCGGAGATACTTGAAGACCTTCTCCTCCTGCTGCTCTTCGTAGTGCCGCTTCTCGTCCCAGCCCATATCCCGGCCGTTGACCGCGTAGGAGCGGGCGATCTGTATCTCCTGGGCCATGGGCCCACGCGTCGTCTGCTCGATGACGGGCTGCGGGGTCGCGCAGGCGGCCGCCAGGATCCCGCCCGCGACCAGAACCGCCGTCCGAATCGCACGCATGAGCACCTCCTTTAAATTAGGGCGGACTCGAGCACGATGCCGCGGTCCACCACCCGGGCCGCCCGCCCGAGCAGGGCCGCAAGCCCCTGCGGCACCTCGGGTGCTTCCCCGAGCTGGCGCAGCAGGTCGATGAGGCGCCGGAGGGCGCGGATCAAGTCGCCCTCGTGGCCGCCGAACGACTCCTCCACGATACCAGACCAGTCGTCTTCGCCGGAAGCCCAGCGGAAGACCGAGGGCATGAAGCCGGTCGAGACCCCAACGGGCATCGGCAGGTGGTGCTGGCGCTGGGCGTCGAGCACCATGTGGGCCACCGCCTCCAGGTCCTGGAGCTTGCGCTTGAGCTTGGGCCGCTTCTTCAAGAAGAGGCGAGCCACAGCAGAATCGCCCGAGCGCGATTCCTCGATGAGACACGAGCAGAGGGCGGCGGCCTCGGCGAGCGTCGTGTCCTCGAACAGGCCCCGGTCGACCATCTCCGCGATCAAAAGCTCGTTATCGTGCCGGAGGCCGGCGATGAGCTGCCCCTTGGTCAGGAGCTTGTTGTTCTGCACGGCGCCGAAGCGCTCGAGCACGGCGACCACGCGGCAGAACTCCTGCCAGTAGGCGTTCTTGAACGCGTCGAGCATCTCGCGCTTCTGCCCGAGCCGGCCCTCGAGGGCTTCCAGCCCCTTCCAGGCATGATCGCACCGGCTCTGGCTGCCCCACGGGCACCGGTGGCATTCGATGGCGGCGAGCGCCCCTTCGGGCCCCTGGCTCCGCTCGCGCTCGACCAGCTCGGGGATGGACAGGCCCTCCAGCTGCTCCGAGACGCTCCGCGTCCGCCGCTCCCAGTCGCGCGGCAGGTGGAGCGGTGGTGTCTGCCAGAAGATCTTCTTGATGTTGCCTTCCTTCATCTGGACGGTGACGCCGTGGGGCAGTAGCACGGTCACGAGCATCCGGTGGCGGCGCCGGTCGATGCCGCAGACGAGGCCGAGCGAGGCGCCGCTCTTCCGCCTCACCAGCGCCAGGCGCCCCGGCTCGGCGTCGGCGGCCGAGCGCGCGCCGCGGCCCCCCTTCCCGCGCGCCATGCGCTGCTGCTCGACCTGGGCGCGTGTCGCGCGGTAGCGGCCGATCCGGGAAAAGTCGCCGCACGGCGCCTCGAAGCCCCGGCCGTCCGCCACCGCCGTCTCGAGGCTCGCCACTTCCGCTTCGAGTCCGCGGATCTTCTTGAGATTCTGGTACTGGCCGAAGGACGACTCGACCGTGCGGCGGATGGTCGCCATGTCCTGCCCCGTCGCGAGCAGCAGCGCGACCGAGCCATAGCCCAGCTTGAACTGGCTCAGGACCGGCTCGGGCGGGCCGTCGACGACGCGCATCATGTCTTCCAGGCCGTCGCGGACGTCGAGCGCCATGACGCACTTGCCCTCGGGGTCGATGCCGCGCCGGCCCGCGCGGCCGGCCATCTGCGTCAGCTCGTTGTGCGTCAGCGAGCGGAAGCCGCGGTCCGTTCGCTTGGTCAGCGACTGCAGCACCACACTCTTGGCCGGCATGTGGATGCCGAGCGACATCGTCTCGGTGGCGAAGACCAGCTTGCAGACCCCGCGCTCGAAGAGGAGCTCGATCAGGCGTTTTACCGAGGGCAGCACGCCCGCGTGGTGGAGCCCCACGCCCATGCCGAGCGCCTGGAAGATGGTCTGGTTCAGCGGCGACTCGGCGATGGTCTGGTTGTCGGAGACGGCCTCGCGGATGGCGACGTCCACCTGCTGCTGCTGGCTCTTGGTCAGGAGCGGCTTGCCCTCGGCCAGCACGGTCTCCATGGCCCGCTCGCAGCCGGCGCGGCTGAAGATGAAGTAGATGGCAGGGAGCCAGCCGCGCGTCTCCAGCTCGTCGAGCATCACTGTCGGGTCGACCACGCGGCGCGTGTACCAGCGCCCCTTGTCCTGGTACCCGCCCTCGCGCTCCTGGCCGAGCAGGCGCACCTTGCCACCGCGGACCGCGTCGTAGGCGTGGATCTCGCCGGAGAGATCGGCCACGAGGTACTGGAGCGGCACGCTGCGGTGCGGGTGCGTGATGGGGACGATCGGGCGGTGCACGAGGCTGATCCAGTCGGCGATCTCGGCGATGTTCCTGACGGTCGCGGAGAGCCCGACGAGCGCCACGTCCTTGGGCGCATTGACGATGATCTCCTCCCAGACGGTCCCGCGCCCCTCGTCGCCCATGTAATGGCACTCGTCCAGCACGACGAACTCGAGCCCATCGAGACCACCCGTGTAGAACATGTTGCGGAGGATCTCGGTGGTCATCACGACGACGGGCGCGCGCGGGTTGACCTTGACGTCGCCGGTCAGGATGCCGACGTGATCCGAGCCGAACTGCCGGCAGAAGTCGGCGTACTTCTGGTTGGACAGAGCCTTGAGGGGAGTGGTGTAGGCGATGCGGCGCTGGCGCGCGAGCGTGGCGTGGATGGCGAACTCCGCGACCAGCGTCTTGCCGGAGCCGGTCGGCGCCGACACGATCACGGACTTGTCGTCCTGGATGGCGCGGATGGCGTCGAGCTGGAAGGGGTCCAGCGGGAACGAGTAGCGGGCCTTGAATGATTCCAGCAGGTCGTCAACCACCTGAGTCCCCCTCGCCGCGTCATCACCTTAGCACGGTCTTGCGGGAGCGGGAAATCCCGCTTAGGCTGTCGTGGATGAAGCTCACCGGCAAGGTCGCCCTCATCACCAACGTCAGCGAGTTCATGGGCCCCGCGATCACGGAGGAGTTCTGCCGCGAGGGCGCATCCGTGGCGCTGCACGATCGCAGCGAGGCCGCCGCCGCGCCGATCGCCGCGATCGCCACGGGATTGGGGCGCGAGGCGCAGGTCCTCACCGGCGACCTGACGCGCCCGGGCGAGGCTGACCGCGTGGTCGACGCCGTCGTGGCGCGCTTCGGCAGGCTCGACATCCTCGTCAACAACAGCGCCAACCCGCCGACCGGCAGCCCGACCGAGCAGGTCACGGACGGCCAGTGGCGCGCGATGATGTCGCGGCTCCTCGACGAGCCGTTCTTCTGCCTGCGCGCGGCGCTCCGCGTGATGCGCCCGGCCAAGCGCGGCAAGATCATCAACATGTCCTCGGCCGCGGCGTTCCCCGGGCTCGCCAACTACGCCGCGTATTCGGCGGCGCGGGCGGGCGTCAACGGCCTGACCAAGGCCGTCGGACGCGAGGTCGCGCGCGACGGCATCCAGGTCAACGCCATCGCGCAGAACTACGTCGAAAACCCGACGTACTTCCCGCCCGCGCTCACCAACGACCCGCAGAAGCTCGCGCGCATGGTCAAGAACATCCCGGCCGGCAGGCTCGCGCGCAGCGAGGAGTCGGCGCGCCTCGCGGTGTACCTGGCCTCCGAGGACGCGGACTTCTTCGTGGGCCAGGTCATCCCTTTCTCCGGCGGCTGGGTGTCGCCGTGATCGTCTCGCACGTCGGGATCACGGCCGCCGACGACTACCTCGAGCGCCGCGCCGCGCACCGCGATGCGCACCTGTCGCGGATCATGGAGCTGCGCAGGCTCGGCTTCGTGATCGGCGGGGGTCCCTCGCCCGACGGCAAGAGGGCCGATCTCGTCTACCGCTCACCGCAGGCCGGCGACCTCAAGCGCCTGATCGAGGAGGACCCGTACTGGATGGGCGGCGTGTGGAAGGCCTGGCAGCCCCGCGATTTCTCCGAGTTCCTCGAGCCGTGGGAGATGCCGCCGCTCGTGGTCGACGGTTCGCGCAAGGTGACGATCGTCGAGGGCCTGGCGCCGGACGTCGAGATGGCTTCCTTCGCGCTCATCGAAGCGCGCGGCGCAGGCCGCATGGCCTTCGGCGGCTTCTTCCCCGACGGCGGCACGTGGGCCCTCATGCGCTCGACGGAGCCCGACAAGGTCTTGGCGGAGCTGGCTGAGACCGGTTTCTGGAAGCCCGGCAGCCTCACCGCCCGCTCTCTGCTGTACGTGCTCTAGCCCTCGCAGACTCATCGTCCGCAAGCGCGCTCTCAGGCCCGCTGAACCCTCCCAAGCCGATCGGAAGGGAACCCTAAAATTCTGTTGACACCTTACCTAAGATTAGGTATACCTAACGCACTTTCACCTGAAAAGGGGGCGGCGAAATGAAGCGACTGGTGATGGCGGGCGTCGCGGGGATGCTCTTGGGCTCGGTGCTGGCGGCTGCTTACCCGGCCGGCGCGCAGGCGCCCTCGGAGATTCCGCTCGTGATCGAGAAGAACCGGTTCGAACCGGACGTGATCAAGGTCAAGGCCGGCGCGCCCTTCGTGTTGGTGATCACCAACAAGGACAAGGGCCCCGAAGAGTTCGACATGAATCAGCCGAGGATCGAAAAGGTCATCCCCGCGGGCAAGACAGTCAAGCTCAGGATGCCGGCGCTCAAGCCTGGCAAGTATCCGTTCGTCGGCGAGTACCACTCCGACACGGCCAAGGCCACGATCGTCGCCGAATAGCTCACCATGGGCGCCACCTTCGTCGTCACGCTCCGCGAGGCCTTCGAGGCCGCCCTGATCCTGGGGATCGTCTACAGCTATCTCGACAAGATCGGGGCGCACGCCGGCTACCGGTACGTGACGTGGGGCGCAACACTGGCCCTTCTGGCGAGCGCGGCCATGGGTATCGGCATCAGCTACCTGTCCGGCCCCCTGCTCGACGTCGGCCCTGAGATCCTCACCCTCGTCGTGATCTTCGGCGCCGTGGGTCTGCTGACCTGGCATGCGTGGTGGATGCAGCAGCACGCCCGACAGATCACCGGACGGGTCCAGCAGCGGATCGACCTCGCGCAGTCCACCAATCGGCTCTGGGTCGTGGGGCTCATCGCCTTCACGGGCGTGTTCCGTGAGGGCGCGGAGACCGTCCTCTTCCTCTGGGGCATCCTGGCGCAGGCGGGGTCCGGCTCGGGCTGGAGCAGCCTCGCGGGCGGGGTCGCCGGCGTGGCGGCAGCAGCTGGGCTCGGCTTGGCCATCTTCCGGGGCGGCCGCCACGTCAGCCTCCAGCGCTTCTTCCGGCTGACCACGATCCTGATCATGCTCCTGGCTGCCGGCCTGCTCTCGAGTGGCGTCGGCCGGCTTCAGGGGCTCGGAATCCTGCCCGTCGCGCAGCCGCTCTGGGATACCTCGTGGCTTCTGGGCGACACGAGCACGGTCGGTGGCTTCCTCTCGGGGCTCGTCGGCTACCGCGCCCAGCCGACTCTCCCCGAGATCTCCGCATACGCCCTCTACCTTGTCTCCGCGGGGATCCTCCTCTTCGGCCGCAGGAGCCCGGCGGCCGTCGAGCTCGCGACTGTGACGCGGTCATGATCGTTTGCCTCTGCCGAGGCGTATCCGAACGGCACGTCGAAACGGTCGTAGCGGCCGGCGCCAGGTCCGTCGGCGACGTGACGCGTGCATGCGGGGCCGGAAGCGACTGCGGCTCCTGCTACCAAATGCTGGCCGAGCTGCTCGATGACGCCCGCCGCGCGGAACCTGCCTGCGGAGACCGGAGATGAAGGGCCACGACGACGTCATCGTGCTGCTCAACGACGTCCTCACCGCCGAGCTGACCGCCATCAACCAGTACTTCATCCATGCGCGCATGTGCGAGAACTGGGGCTACGAGCGGCTGTGGAAGAAGCTCCGTGCGGAGGCAATGGGCGAGATGCATCACGCCGACCGGCTCATCCAGCGGATCCTCTACCTCGAGGGCCTGCCCAACGTGCAGCGGCTCGGCAAAGTCAACGTAGGACAGACCGTGCCCGAGCAGCTACGCCTCGACCTCGAGCTGGAGCGCGCGGCCGTGATGGCGCTGAACGCGGGCATCGAGCGCTGCCGCAGCCTCGGCGACAACGGCAGCCGTGACCTCCTCGAGGAGATCCTCAAGTCCGAGGAGGGACACATCGACTGGATCGAGGCGCAGCTCGAGCTGATCCGCCAGGCGGGCGAGGGCAACTACCTCGCCCAGCAGATCAAGGAGAGCGGCGCGTGATCGAAGAGGCCCCGAAGGTGCCCGTCGCGGAACAGGCCGCCGAGAGCCCGGTGGCCCGCATCGCGAGCGGTGAGATCTTCCGGGGGCGGCGCGACGTGGTGATCGTCCACGGTGGCACCGAGTACCGGCTCCACATCACAAAGGCGGGAAAACTGATCCTGACCAAGTAACGGTCGAAGCGGCTCATCCGGCCAGCCACCCAAAGCCCTTCGCTTCAGGCAGCCAGCCAATAGGCGCCGGCGGTCCCTGACCGGGCCGGCAGCGAGGGGTTCGTGCACCACATAGCCACGCTCGTCTCCATGCTCGCCAAGGGCGGGCTCGTCATGGTCCCGCTGCTCGTGTGTTCCGTCCTCTCCCTCACCGTTATCATCGAACGCGCGGCGTATTGGTGGAACCGGCGGGATTCGGCTCCCGTCGAGCGGGCCCTGCGCATGGCTGAGCACGCCAAGTTCGACGAGGCCGCCGAGCTCCTGGGCTCGCTGCGCGGGCCGGCCGCCCGCGTGGTCGCGGCGGGACTTCAGCACCGCGGCGCCGCGCCGACCAAGGCCATGGAGATGGCGGCCCAGGAGGAGATGGGGCAGATGCGCCGCTACCTCCCGCTCCTCGACACGGTCATCACACTCTCCCCTCTCCTGGGACTCCTCGGCACCGTCACGGGCATGATCGCCGCGTTCGGCGTCCTCTCCTCGAGCGGGTTGAACCAGCCCACGGCCATCACCGGCGGCGTCGCCGAAGCCCTGATCGCGACGGCGGCCGGCCTCGGGATCGCGATCGTCACCCTCGTGCCCTACAACTACTTCTCATCGAAGGCCGACCGGGCGGGCGAAGCGATGGAGGAGTGCGCCACCCGCCTCGAGCTGGCGCTGACGGAGCACGAGATCCCGTGAAGCTCCGCCTCCGCCAGTCGCGCAAGGCACGCATCGAGATCATCCCCATGATCGACACGGTCTTCTTCCTCCTCGTGTTCTTCATGATGGCCAGCCTGTCGATGACCATCTACAAGGGCATGCCGGTCAACCTGCCCAAGGCGTCCAGCGGTCAACCCACACAAAATGACAAC
>Ga0335084_10004216_pt1 | contig 14153 bp, 15 predicted proteins | sample Lox_Sample_44_FD_206721 | JGI IMG/M metagenome (GOLD analysis project Ga0335084, IMG submission 206721) | Soil microbial communities from Loxahatchee National Wildlife Refuge, Florida, United States - Lox_Sample_4.4 | ecosystem: Environmental > Terrestrial > Soil > Wetlands | place: USA...
CCACGGCGCCGCATTTCAGGCCGCCGAGCACCGCGGCATAGAGCTCCGGAATGCGCCCGCACAGCACGAATACCACGTCGCCCTTGGCGATGCCGAGCGAGCGAAGAACGTTTGCGAAGCGATTGGCAAGCACCGCCAGATCGCTGTACGTGATCTCCCGGCGTGCGCCTTGCGCGCCCAGCCAGCGGATCGCGACGCGGTCCGCGCGCATGCCCGCCGCATGGCGGTCCACCGCCTCGTGCGCGATGTTGAGCCCGCCACCGGAAAGGCCGTCGAGGCTGCGCCGCGCCGCCTCCCAGTCCATCGGCGGGTTGGGCGCAACGTGCAGCGCCGCGAGGTCCTTGCGGATGACGGACGGTTTCGCCGTCACGAGCGGCGGCGTAATGGACTGCGGTTCGCGCAAGCGACCCATTCCTGCACTCCTCGTTGCAACCATGCGCCGTTCCGCCGACGAGTGCTTGACCGGGATCAACACGGGCGCGCGCTGCGCGGATATAAGTCTCCCGTGTTCGACAATCGCGTGGATGCCGCGCGCAGGCTCGCGAAAGTGCTGGCGGCGTTCGCCGGCAAGAATCCCCTTGTGCTCGCGATACCGCGCGGGGCGGTGCCGATGGGGCGCGAGCTCGCGGACCTCCTTGGCGGCGAGCTCGACGTGGTGCTGGTGCGCAAGCTGGGCGCGCCGGGCGCGGCCGAGTTCGCCGCGGGCGCGATCGACGAGACCGGGTGGTCGTACGTCGCGGATTACGCGCACGAAGTAGGCGCCGACGAGGCGTATCTGGCGCGCGAAAAGAGCAAGCAGACGGAACTGCTGCGCAAACGGCGGGCGATGTACACGCCGGCGCGGCGCCCGATCGACCCCGCAGGCCGTGTCGTCATCGTCGTCGACGACGGCCTCGCCACCGGCGCCACGATGATCGCGGCGCTGCACTCGGTGCGCGCGAGGAAGCCCGCGAGCCTGTTGTGCGCCGTGCCGGTCGCCGCACGCGACAGTCTCGCCAAGGTGGCCCCCTACGCCGACAAGATGATCTGCCTCGAAGCACCCGCGGATTTCCAGGCCGTCAGCCAGTTCTACCGGGACTTCCACCAAGTCGAGGACGACGAGGTGATCGCAATCCTGCAGCGGCCGGCGCGCACCAAGGTCCCGAACGCCTGAAACATTCATCAGCGCGCGACGCGATCGACGGTATCGCTGCAGCACGCGCGCCTACTGCATCTAATGTTCGTCCCGCTGGACGTCCTCCGCCCCCCGCTCGAGCAGCCACGCATCCTGCGCGGCTCCGGGATCCAACTTCGCCGCCTGCCGTGCACGGCGCCGCTTCGCGGGCTTCGCCATTCGTTCGCTCCTCTATCAACGTTCGCCGGTTACCACGCTAATCCTGCCAGCCGGGGACTGATTGACACAGGTCAAGTTGAGCCAGATCAAGCGCCGCATCGCCATGCACGCTAGCGTTGTTGCATCCGCTTGTAGCTGCGATGCGCATGCATGACGGAATGCGACGATGCCTTGGAGCGATGCCTACTATCCGGTCTCGATGAAGAACCTGCCGCCCGCGGTGCGCCGCAAGGCGATCGAGATCGCGAATGCACTGCTCAGGGAGCGCTGTCCCGAAGGGCAGGCGATCCGCATCGGCATCGCGAAGGCCAAGCAGTGGTCGCGGCAGCGAGGTCGCACGACGCATTGCGTATAGGGGTGACCGGCGAGAGAACTTGAGATGAAGATCCAAGTCGAGTGCTACGCAGGCCACCGCGCAGAAGAGGAGCCGCGCGCCTTCACGCTCGGCGCGACGCGGTTCACGGTCGTCGAGATCCTCGATCGCTGGATGGCTCCCGAGCACCGCTACTTCAAGGTGAAGGCGCAGGATGGCCGCACACTGGTGCTGCGCCACGATACCGCGTCAGGCGACTGGGAGCTCGCGGCGCTGGTCGGCTCGGAAACCGGTCCGCCGCCCGGGGCGAGGACCTCGCACTGAGACCGTAAGGCGCAGTGCCGCGAAGACTACGAAGCACCGCGTGCGCGCTCGAACTCGCCGCGCAGCGCGGTCTCGCGCCCGAAGTAACGCGGCGAGAAGTGAAACGGGATCGCCGCCTTCGCGCGCGCGGCGCGCGCCATGCGCCCGGCCTGCTCGGCGGTGAGGTGGAGCTTGCGCGCGGCGTGGTCCGCCTCCGACGAATGGAACGCCGTTTCAATGAACAAGAGGTCGGCGTCGGCCGCCAGGCGCACGATACGCGCCTCGTTCTCCGCGTCGTACCGGACATCGGTGACGTAGCACAGCTTCTGTCCCGGCACGGTGCGAAGCGCGCGCGCGGAGAGGTCTCCGAGCGCAAGGTACCGCTCGTGCGTTCCGTCACGGTCGCGCCACCAAGCGCGGATCGGAGTGTCGCCGGGCAGGTTTTCCGCGACGGCACGCTTGAGGTCGTTGAGCCACGGCCCGACCGGCAGGCCGAACTCGGCGAGCCGATTCTTCCACACGTTGACGTGTGCCTTCTCCTCGAACGCGAAGCCCAGGCAGGCGATGCCGTGATCGAGGAAAGCCGCGCGCACGCGGAACCCGGGCTCGTCGATGAGCACGCCGTCGGCAGCGCGCTGCCCGGACAGAGCTTCGCGGACGAAACGGGCCTGGGCACGGAAGCGCGCCACGCCCAGGCTCCAATCGGGCGCCACCTCGTGCGCGAGCAAGGTGAAATCGCCGGGATAGCGCTCGACCAGGTTCCAGGTATAGGCGGCGAGCTTGTGCTCCACGCGATCGAGGAACCCGGGCGGCCCGTACAGCCGCAGCCCGCCGTGGCGGCCGAGGCAGACGCGCAACAGGCGGTCGAAGCCGCTGAAATGGTCCATGTGCGTGTGCGATACGAACACGTCGGAGATACGCAGCAGCTTGCGCGGCGACAGCGCGCTGAGATCGCCCAGATCGAACAGCAGCGCGCGCTTCGCGTACCGGAAGTCAAGAAGGAGTGCCGGATCGCCGAACGAACCGTTCACCAGAGCTACGGAGACGATGGGGCGCATGGGTTGCCCGTATCGGCGCTGTCTGGCGTCCGTCAATCTATGTCGCGCGACCAGATCAGCTCTCCGTCGCGCCAGACCGATCGCACGCGCTGGTAGGGCACGCTGTGCGTGGAGCCGTCGTCCTCTCCCGCCTCGAAGGAAAAGTGCTCATCTCGCGGAAACGCGATGCGCTCGGGCGGCACGCGCACAAGGTGCTTGTCCACGCGATCGAGGTAGGCGAGCTCGAAGCGCCCGCGGCCGAATTCCGGGTCCCAGCGGATGCGTGCAACGAGCTCGTGGATCGGCGTCACGTTGGCGCGGCGGGCGGCGCCGCGAAGCGCAGCGGTTCCCTGAGAATGAGGAAATCGCGCTTGCCTTCGCTGTCGACAATCTCGATGCTCTGCAGCCAGGCGTCGTCCCGCCTCAGGTGGACCTGCGCCGGCCGATGAATCCGCCGGTCGGCGCCATAAACGCCGATCTGCAGCACGTCGCTCTGCGCGTCGTAGGACAGCTCGGCGAGCCGCACCCAGTCCGTGGAGACTTGGGCACCCAGCCCGAGTCCGAGCACTTCCACTTCGACCACCTGCGCGCGGAGCAAAGGCGACAGCTGTGCAAAGAACGATTGCCACTGGGGTTTCGCAAGCTGGGTCAGCATCCGCTGCCTCCTTCCTTTCAGCTCACGCTCAGAAATGCGTCCATCCGCCGCGCTCGAAGGCGAGAGGCTTGCGCGACCCGTCAAGCACCGTGACCCCTGCCCCGTCCCCGGCCGGCGGCGTCATTCTGCCGATGGCCGTGATCGGGACCTCGAGCGTGCGCGACAATTCGGCCAGCTTGCCCATCGCTTTCGGCGCTGCGGTGAAGAGGATCTCGTAATCGTCGCCGCCCGCAAGTACGGTCGCGATGCGCGCAGGGCCTGCCGCCAGAGCGGCACGCGCAGCGCTTGACAGGGGCACACGGGGTGCCTCGACGAGGGCAGCGAGCCCCGAGGCTTCGCACAGGTGTCCCAGGTCTGCGAGCAAACCGTCCGAGACATCGAGCGCCGCGCTCGCAAGCCCCACGAGTCGCGGGCCCAGCGCGACGCGCGGCCGCGGCAGGCGGTAGCGATCGACGAGAACGCCCGCGGCATTCGCGTCCAGATCCGGCAACGCGCCGCGCAACACGTCCAGGCCGAGCGCGGCGTCCCCGATGGTGCCGGTCACGAACAGCGTGTCTCCGGCGCGTGCCCCGCAGCGCCGGATCAGCCGCCCGGCCGCCACGTCGCCGAATGCCATGATCGCAATGGCCGCCGGGCCGGGCGTCGAATCCGTGTCACCGCCCATCAAATGCACCCCGTATTCGTCCTGATCCTGCGCGAGGCCGCGCGCGAAGGCGGCAATCCACTCCTCGGTGACAGTGCCCGGCAGCATGATGTCGAGCATGTAGGCGCGCGGGACGGCGCCCTTCGCGGCGAGGTCGGAAAGATTCACCCGCAGCGCCTTGCGGGCGATGCGGTCCGGCGGATCGTCATGCAGGAAATGAATGCCCCCGACAATCGCATCGGTCTTGGCAACCAGCTCATGGCCCGGCGGCGGCGCGATCACCGCCGCGTCGTCGAGCAACCCGAAGGCACCCGGGAACCCTTTCGCGAGCGGCGCGAAGTAGCGTGCAATGAGCTCGAATTCACCGGGGAGACTCGAGTTCGGCCTCATCGTCCTCACCTCAGGCGAAGCTACCCGAAAACGCGTCCTAGCGTGGCGGCAGCTCGTCGGGCTCGACGCTGTCGACCCTCGGCTCATCGCGCTGGGGATCTGTGGTCCTGGCTTTCCTGGCCATGATCAGGCGTACGCAAAAGCGGGAATGCGGACCGCGCTGGCCTGTGGCGCGGCCGGAAGGATAGGCACGCGTTCGGCGGTCTCGCGTTCGATTCCCTTGCGCACCGCATGCGCGAGTTCGGCCATCTCGTGCGACAGGGCGTCCAGGAGGTCGTCAAGAGAAACGATACCGAAGAGCTGGCCATCGTCGGCGGAGACCAGCAGGCGGCGCACGCCGCGTTCCTTCATCAGGGTGATCGCCTGGTCCACCGCCGCGCCGGCGCGCACCGTGGCGAGCTTGCCTTCCGCCAACCGGCCGACCTCGGTCAGCTTCATGTCCAGGCCGCGCGCGACCGCTTCGACCACGATATCCCGGTCGGTGACGATGCCGACCGCTTGCATGCCGTCGCCGGAACTTCCGACGACAAGCAGCGCGCCGACATGCTGCTCGCGCATCAGCGCCGCCGCCTGCTGCAGGGTGTTTGCCCGGTCGGCCATGACCACTTCCTGGGTGCAGATTTCACCGACATTCATGCGATCCTCCATTGAGGCGACTGCGTTGCGGGTCTTTCATCCTCCCCCGCCGCCGGAATTCGGCTTTGACCGGGATCAATCATCCGCACTTGCGGGGCTTTGCTCGCGGCCTCCCCGGCGCGCGACCCCGCCTAGCGCCGGGCCCGCGATTCGCGCGCACGCTCCCGACTGATGGTGCGCGCGAAGTCGCCAAGCTGTTCCGCCATCAACTCGAGCAGATCGTCGATCGTGAGAATCCCCGCCAGTGCGCCGCTGTGTGTCAGGACCGGCACGCGGCGCACGCCCTTCTCGCGCATCAGGCGCAGCGCGTCCTGGATGCCATCCTTGTCGCGGACCGTCAGCAGCTCCGGCACCATGACATCGCCGACAGTCAGGGCGCGCGCGTCGAGCGATTTTGCGACCACCGCGACGACAATGTCGCGGTCGGTGAGGATTCCGACCGGCACGCGCTCCGACAGACGGTCAACGACCACGACCAGGCTGCCGACGTGATGCTCGCGCATCAGCCGGGCCGCCTCTACGAGCGGCATATTGCGGTACGCAACAACCACTTCCCGATTGCATAGTTCGCCGGCGTTCATGTCTTCCTCCGCGTCTCTCTCCCGCCATGTAACCGCGTCTCGCAGGCAGCCGATTGACCTGCGTCAAGCCTTGCGCGGCGCGGCGCATTAGCCTGTCCGGATGGAGCGGCAGACGCGCTTCAATCTCATTTACCTGGCCTTCGCGCTGCTTGCGATCCTGCTCGTGCAGCAATGGTGGCAGCAGGCGCAGATGCTGGAGGTCGTGCCTTACAGCGAGTTCGAAAAAATGCTCGCCGAGGGCCGCATTGCCGAAGTCACCATCGGCGACCGCCAGCTCATCGGCAGGCTCAAGCAGGCCGAGGGCGCCAAGCAGATCGTGCTGGCGAACCGCGTAGAGCCGGAGGTCGCGGACCGCATCGCGAAATACGGTGTGCCCTACACCCGGAGCCATGAAAGCACGCTGCTGCGCGACCTTCTTTCCTGGATCGTCCCGGCGCTGGTGTTCTTCGGCGTGTGGTACTTCCTCGCGCGTCGCATGGCCGGCCAGGAGGGCGGCCTCGGCGGGCTGCTGAGCATCGGCAAAAGCCGCGCCAAGGTCTACGTTGAAAAGCAGACCGGCGTCACCTTCGCCGACGTTGCCGGCGTGGACGAGGCAAAGGCCGAGCTGCAGGAAGTCGTCGAATTTCTCAAGGACCCGAAGCGCTACGGACGTCTGGGTGCCCGCATCCCCAAGGGCATTCTGCTGGTCGGCCCGCCCGGCACGGGCAAGACGCTGCTCGCGCGCGCCGTGGCGGGAGAAGCGGGTGTCGCGTTCTTCTCGATCTCCGGCTCCGAGTTCGTCGAGATGTTCGTCGGCGTGGGCGCGGCGCGCGTGCGCGATCTGTTCGAGCAGGCGCGGCAGAAGGCGCCGGCGATCATTTTCATCGACGAGCTCGACGCGCTCGGCCGGGCGCGCGGCAGCTTCGGCCTTGGCGGGCACGACGAGAAGGAACAGACCCTCAACCAGCTGCTCGCCGAGCTGGACGGCTTCGATCCGTCGACCGGCGTGGTGCTCCTCGCGGCGACCAACCGGCCGGAAATCCTCGATCCGGCGCTGCTGCGCGCCGGCCGCTTCGATCGGCAAGTGCTCGTCGACCGCCCCGACAGGCCGGGCCGAATCCAGATCCTGAAAGTGCACGTCGCGAAGATTCGGCTGGCGCCGGGTGTCGCGCTCGATCAGATCGCGGCCCTGACTCCAGGCTTCTCGGGGGCCGATCTCGCTAACCTCGTCAATGAAGCAGCGCTGCTCGCGACGCGCCGTAGCGCGGAGGACGTGACGCTGGAGGACTTCTCCCAGGCAGTCGAGCGCATCGTCGCGGGCCTCGAGAAGCGGAACCGCGTGCTGACGGCGAACGAGCGGCGCATCGTCGCGCACCACGAGATGGGCCATGCCCTTGCCGCCATGGCGCTGCCGGGTACCGACACCGTGCACAAGGTCTCGATCATTCCGCGCGGGGTGGGCGCGCTCGGCTACACCATCCAGCGTCCGACCGAAGACCGCTTCCTGATGACGCGCGAGGAGCTGGAGAACAAGATGGCGGTGCTGCTCGGTGGACGCGTCGCCGAGGAAATCTGCTTTGGCCATCTCTCCACCGGCGCCGCCGACGACCTGGTGAAGGTGACGAACATCGCGCGCGCCATGGCGATGCGCTACGGCATGGTGAAAGCGCTCGGCGATGTCGCCTACGAGCAGGAGCGCTCGCCCTTCCTCGTCGGCGTGTCGCTCGGCGCAGAGCGCGAGCACAGCGAGCAGACCGCGCGCGAGATCGACGTCGCGGTGCGCGACATCGTGAGTTCGGCGCACGACAAGGCGCTCGCCATCTTGCGCCGCGAAAAGAGCACCCTGGAGCGGGGTGCGCGCCTGCTTCTCGAGAAGGAAACGCTGGCGGAAGCCGATCTCGCCGCGCTCAGGCCGCCCCCGGTCGCGGAATGCGCATCGCCGTGATCGATGCAGGAGGCAACCCGCGCCTATTCCCGCGCTTGCTGCTTTTCTTCATCGCTGGCCCAGATGCCGTCCCAGGCTTCGCCCGGGAACGAAAACGCGACCTGGTGCGCCTTGCCGGGTTGCGCGCCCACGGCGACCTGCACTGCATGGCTAGCGCCGGCGATCTCCGCGGTGACGCGGTACTTCCCCGGCGGCAGCTGCAGCAGGCAGATCGGGCCGTCGGCAACGGCGGAGAACCGGGTCGCCTTGCCGTCACTGATCGTCACCGCCGCATCGGCCAGGTAGCCGCCGCGCTTCACAGTGACGAAAAGCAGCTTGAGGTTCGCCCGCGGCTCGAGCGCCCGCATCGCGCGGCGCTCGTCCGCACCGACGCCGCCACAGAAGTACTGCACCGCGCCTTCGGACGCCATTGCCGGCTCGCCCGCCCGGGCGGCAATGGCCGCCAGCGCGAGCGCGCACGCGGCCAGCGGTCGCCGAATTCCGCGTCGCTTCACTGAATCGTGATGCGGCGCGAGCCGTTGCCGAAATCGGCGAACAGATCGTCAAACGGGGAAAAGCGGGCGATGTTTGCCATATGAATCTCCTTCGAATCTAAGCGCGTGCAACTCATGCTAATGACCCCACCGAGCGGGGTCTTGACGTGGGTCAAGCAGTCGGGTGGCATGCCGAGTGCGGTTGAGAGGGAGGCGAGGCTGGAAAGACGCGGGCTATCGGCGGACCCGGCGCCGGTGGCGCCGTGGGCATGACGCGCGCGAAACTCGCTAATCATCCTCTCCGGCACCGCCGGATAGCGCTCGGCAGTACAGGTCGAGATATTCGCGCGCCGCGCGCGACCAGCCGGCATCGCGCGCCATTCCGGCACGTCGAATCGCGGACCAGACGGCCGGATCGCGCGCCGCCGCGAGCGCGCGCCGCAGCGCGCCGAGGAGCGCCTGCGGGCTCGATTCATCGAACACGAACCCGGTGGCGGTGCCGGCACGCAGACTCTCCTCGGTGGCGTCGACCACCGAATCGGCGAGGCCGCCGGTGCGGCGCACGACTGGCGGCGTGCCGTAACGCATGCTGTACAGCTGGTTGAGGCCGCAGGGTTCGAAACGCGAGGGCATCAGAAAGACGTCCGCGCCGGCTTCGATTCGGTGCGCGAGCGGCTCGGAAAAACCGATGCGCACGGCGATCGCCCGGGAATGGCGCCGCGCCAGTTCAAGCAGCGCATTTTCTATCGCGCGCTCGCCGCGGCCGAGCACGGCGATCTGCGCGCCGGCACGAACGATCTCGGCAGCGATCCCGATCAGCAGATCGGCGCCCTTTTGCTCCACGAGACGGCTGACCATGCCGAGCAGTGGCGCATCGCCATCCTGCGGCAGGCCGAGTTCGAGCTGCAGCGCTGACTTGTTGGGGGATTTCGCCTCGAGGGTTGCGGCGTCGTAGCGCGATACGAGGTGCGGATCGCGCGCCGGGTTCCACGTATCGGTATCGATGCCGTTCAGGATCCCGGCGAGGTCGTCGGCGCGATGCCGCAGAAGCCCGTCGAGGCCGAAGCCGAGATCCGGGCGCAGGATCTCGCGCGCATAGCTCGGGCTCACCGTGCTCAGCTTGGTCGCATAGTGCAGCCCACCCTTGAGGAACGACAGCTTGCCGTGAAATTCGAGCCCTTCCGCGGCCAACGACGCGGGCGGCAGCGCGAGTTCCTCGAGCGCGCTGCGCGCAAAGATTCCCTGGTACGCAAGGTTGTGCACCGTCATGAGCGTCGCGGCGCGCCTGCCCGCCGCATGCGCGAGATAGGCCGGAGCGAGGCCGCACGGCCAGTCATTGCAGTGCACGATGTCCGGGCGCCACGCCAGCGGACTCGCCGCGCTGCCGAGCAGCGCGGCAACGCGGGACAGCAGCCCGAAGCGCAGGTGGTTGTCGGGCCAGTCGGCACCATCGGGCCCGCCGTACGGACCGCCGGGACGCGCGTAATAGGTGTCACATTCGACGAGGTAAATGTGCGGCCTCGCGCTTGCCTCAAGCAGGCGCGCTGCTGCGAGAGAACCGCCCGGGGCCTCGAAGCGCGCTCGCTCCAGCGCCGCCGGAAATGCGGCGCGCAGCGCCGGAAACGCGGGAACGAGCAAGCGCACGTCCGCCCCGGCATCCGCGAGCGCCCGCGGCAGGTCGCGCGAAACTTCGGCGAGTCCGCCCGCCTTGGCCCAGGGAGCGAGCTCCGGTGCGACGAATAGCGCCCGCAGCGGCCGGTTCATGCCCCCACGGCCGCCGCTACAGCCAAACCGTCATCCCCATCTCGAAGGGATGCGCGAGCAGTTCGTGGCAGGGATAGGCGCGCAGCCGGTATTCGATCTTGCCGCAGGACTGCGGCGCGAATTCGAGCGCGTAGATGTTCTCGCCGGAGCCGGGCGGCGACTGCGCCGGAACCAGTCGACGGCGCTCCAGGCTCTCGCCCGCGTGCGCCGCGCCCGGCCGCGCGAGTATCGCCTCGACCACCACGTCTGCGGGCGCGAGTCCGTTCAACCGCGCGGCGACCTCGAGACGCAGGCTGCCACCGTAATCGACATCCGCAACCGGCTGATCGACGCGCCGCAGAGCCACGCCGTTCCAGGCGGCGCGCACGCGCGCCTTCCATTTGGCCAGCGCGCGTGCGGCGCCGAAGTCCTGCGCCTCGATTCGCCGCCAGCGCGCCGACGCGGGCTTGTAGAAGCGCTCAATGTATTCGGACAGCATGCGCACCGAGGAGAAACGCGGCGCCACGGTCGCCATGGACTCCTTTGCCATCGCCACCCAGCCCGGCGAATATCCCTCGCCGGTCTTGGCGTAGTACAGGGGAATCACCTGGTCCTGCAACAGCTCGTAGAGCGTGCGTGCTTCTTCCGCGTCGCGGTGCAACGCATCGAGCGCCTGTCCCGCAGGCTTGATCGCCCAGCCGTTGCGGCCGTTGTAGCCCTCCCCCCACCAGCCGTCGAGCACCGACAGGTTGAGCACGCCGTTGATCGCGGCCTTCATGCCGGAGGTGCCGCAGGCTTCCAGCGGATATACGGGGTTGTTCAGCCACACGTCCACGCCGGACACCAGGCGCCGCGCGACGCGCAGGTCATAGTTCTCCACGAGCAGGATCCTCGACTCGAACTCCGGCATGCGCGCCACTTCGGCGACCCGGCGTATTAGGTCCTGCCCCGGCTGGTCCGCGGGATGCGCCTTGCCGGCGAAGAGGAACAGGACCGGGCGCTGCGGATCGGACACGATCTCGCGCAGCCAGTCCAACTGGTCGAAGAGCAGTGTCGCGCGCTTGTAGGTAGCGAACCGGCGCCCGAAGCCGATCGTGAGCACGTCCGGCCTCTCGGGGTCGGCGAACTTAAGGATCCGGTCAAGGTGTGCCTCGGAGCCGTCCGAGCGCAGGTACTGCCGGGTAACGCGGTAGCGCACGAGGTGCAGCATCTGCGCCTTGAGCTGCTGGTGCACGGCCCAGAACTGCGCATCCGGGATCGCGCGCATCGCCTGCCAGCTGTGCTCATCGAAGAGCCGCTCCGGCCAGTCCTGCCCGATGCAGCGCTCGAGCACCTCGTGCCAAGCGTCAGAAAGGAAAGTGGGGATGTGCACCCCGTTCGTAATGTGGTCGAGCGGGTTTTCCTCGGCATCGATCTGCGGCCAGAGCTCGGCGCAGATCTTTCTCGAGACACCGCCGTGGATGCGCGACACGCCGTTCTGGGCGCGCGAGCTGCGCACCGCGAACGCGGTCATGTTGAAATCCCGGGTCGTGGACGAATGGCCGAGCGCGAGAGCCGCATCGAGGTGCGGCTCGAGCTCCGGGAATACGCTTTCGACATAGCCGCGCACCATGTGGTCCGGAAAATGGTCGTGCCCGGCGGGCACCGCGGTGTGCGTCGTGAAGACGGTACTGGCCGCCACCGCCTCGAGCGCGGCATCGAATCCCAGTCCGCCGCTCACGAGCCGGCGGATGCGCTCAAGAGTGAGCAACGCCGGATGCCCCTCGTTCACGTGCCAGCAGCTCGGCGCGATGCCGAGCTCGGCGAGGACCCGCACGCCGCCAACGCCGAGCACGATTTCCTGCTCCAGCCGGGTGCCGGCACTGCCGCCGTAGAGTTGGTGCGTGATGTCGCGGTCGGCAGCGCCATTCTCCGCGAGATCGGTGTCGAGCAGGTACAGCGTCACGTGCCCTAGACGCGCGCGCCAGACCCTGCAGAACACCTGCCGGCCGGGCAGCCCGACCTGGACGCGCAGCTCGCGTGCGTCGGCGCGCAGCACCGGCTCGATCGGCAGCAGCTCGAAATCGGTGTCGGTGTAGTGGGCCTTCTGGTGACCGTCGATGTCAATGGTCTGGTAAAAATAGCCCTGGCGGTAGAGCAGGCCGACGCCGACGAATGGAAGCCGCAGGTCGCTCGCCGTCTTGCAGTGATCGCCAGCGAGGATCCCGAGGCCCCCGGAATAGATCGGCAGGCTCTCGTGCAGGCCGAATTCGGCGCAGAAGTACGCCACGCATTCGCCGATCGGGAGCGGCGGCGCGAATTCCGCGCCCGCCGGAGCATGGTAGGCGTCGTAGGCCGCAACGGCGCGGTCATACGCCTCGAGAAAACCGGGATCGGACGCCGCTTCCTCCAGGCGGCTCTGCTCGATGCTGTGCAGGAGCGCCTTTGGACTGTGCCCGACGTCCTGCCAGAGCGTCGGGTTGAGGCGCGCGAACAAACTGCGCGTCGGGCGGTGCCAGCTGTACCAGAGGTTGGCGGCGAGCTCGGCCAGACGTTCGAGCCGCCGCGGCAGCCGAGGCCGTACTTCAAGCCGGTAGGGTGTGCCTCGCATCGCCATGGCTATTGGAAAATGTTATCACCCATCACGGCCGCGGCCTGGCGGCCCGCGAAGCGCGGCGAGCCTCGCCGCGAGCGCGCTGACGCGCGCGCTGGCTGCAAGCCGCTCCACAGTCTCGGGAAGCTTGCGCCGCCAGTTCGGGTACTCGACCGTGGTACCCGGCACGTTGGCCTGCTCGCTCACCCCGATCGCGTCCTCGATCTGCACCGTCATCACGCAGGAGGGCGCGGCGGCCAGGAAGACGTGGACCGCCTCCACGAGGGCCGGGGTGAGCGCCTGCGACCCGGTCGGGTCGACGACCGTTTCCTTTGGCAGCAACCGGGCGTGCTCGAGCGCGAGCATCAGGCGCACCCGGTCCCGCGCGCGCTCGGCAAGCTGCTTCTCATAGTCGTCATCCTGCGCGATCAATCCGAGCTGTCGCCTCAACCGCAGGTCGCGGCCCTCCCACCACCCCGCGAGCGTCGCCAGGTCGTGCGTGCCGACGGCGATTAGTGCATCGCGCGGATAGTCCGCGCTCGCCCTGAATCCGCCTGCCGCATCGCGCTCGAAGTACAGCAGCCGGCAACACAGCGCGCCGACGCGCGCGAGCCCCTCGCGCACCGCATCCGGGACCGTGCCCAGGTCCTCGCCGACGACCATGCAACGATTGCGATGGCTCTCGAGCACGACGATGGCGAGCAACGCGTCGAACGCGTAGTGCACATAGGCGCCGTCGCGCGCGGTCGCGCCCTGCGGGATCCAGAACAGGCGCATCAGCCCCATGACGTGGTCGATGCGCAGTGCGCCGGCGTGGCGCATGTTCGCGGCGAGGGCCCGGCGAAAGATCTCGCAGTGCCCCGTGCGCAGCCGGTCGGGACGCGGCGGCAGTAGCCCCCAGTCCTGACCATCCGGATTGAAATCATCGGGCGGTGCACCAATGCCCGCGCCGAGCGCGTAGCCTTGCTGGTTCGACCAGGCATCCGAGCCCGCCCGGTCGGCCGACACCGCGAGATCGAGGTACAGCCCCAGCGCGAGTCCTCGTGCGGCGCAGCGCGCGCCAACCTCGGCCAACTGGCGTTCGGCCTGCCACTGGAGGTACTCGAAGTACTCGACCCGTTCGATATTCTCGGCCGCGAAGCGCGCGACCGCTTCCGTACCCGGGTCGCGGTACTCGCGCGGCCAGCGATGCCAGCCCCAGGCAGACGGATCGGCGGCATGGAAGTGTGCCTGAAGCGCCTCGAACAGCGCGTGCCGGCGCAGCGCCACGCCAGCGCGCGACTGGAACTCGCGGAAAGCGCGCCCGCGCACACTTTCGGCAGCAAGGTGGTGCTCGCGGAAGTGCACATAGATGCGCTCGAGAATCTCGGACTTGGCCGCCGCGACGCCGGGATAATCGACCAGCGTGGCCTCGCGCAGCCACGCCAGCCGCGCCTGAAACCCGGGCGAGCGCACCTGCCGCTGCGCCTCCTCGCAGTCGCGGAAATCGTCGATCGCCTCGACGTCGAGATAGAGCGCGTTCAGGCGCTCGCGCGACGAAGGACTGTAGG
>Ga0335084_10004217_pt1 | contig 14150 bp, 11 predicted proteins | sample Lox_Sample_44_FD_206721 | JGI IMG/M metagenome (GOLD analysis project Ga0335084, IMG submission 206721) | Soil microbial communities from Loxahatchee National Wildlife Refuge, Florida, United States - Lox_Sample_4.4 | ecosystem: Environmental > Terrestrial > Soil > Wetlands | place: USA...
GGCACGGAGAACAAGATCGGCTTCGCGCGCCAGTTCTACAACGACATCGCGACGAAGTTCAACATCGCGTGCCAGTCGTTCCCGACGAATCTGTTCGCGGGCGCGTTCGGCTTCTCCGCGGCCGAGCTGTTCCAGATCCAGGACGAGGCCGACCGTCAGGTGCCGAAAGTCGATTTGTCGCTGGGCAAGTCCTAGCGGACCACGTTGAACCTCCTCGAGCAGCAGGCCGCGAACCGCCGCCGCACGTGGCTGGTGATGGCGCTGTTCATCGCGTTCTTCGCGATCGTCGGCGCCGGCGTGGATCTGTTCGTCCTCGGCGACGGCCAGTTCATCGCGACGATCCTCGCGCTCGCCTTCGGCGGCGGGCGCGCGTGGTGGAGCCTGCGCTTCGGCGATCGCGCCGTGCTCGGATCGGCCGACGCGCAGCCGCTGGAGGAGTGCCTGCGCCAGGCCACCGACGAGGACGCGCGCCTCCGCTACCGGCAGCTCCAGAACGTCGTCGAGGAGATGGCGATCGCCGCCGGCGTCCCGACCCCGAAGGCGTACGTGATTCCCGACGATGACCCCAACGCGTTCGCGACGGGGCCCGATCCGGCGCACGCGTCGATCGCCGTCACCGACGGGCTGCTGCGGACGCTCAACCGCGACGAGCTGCAGGGGGTCGTCGGCCACGAGATGGGGCACATCCGCAACCTGGACATCCGGCTGATGATGGTCGTCGCCGCGCTGGTCGGCGCGATTCTGCTCCTGGCGGACTGGTCGAGCCGCGCGATGCGGTTTGGCGGCGGGCGGGTCCGCGGGCGCGGCCGCGGCAAGGACGGCGGCGCGATCGGCCTGGTATTTCTGGCGGTGTGGCTCGTCGCGATCGTGCTCGCCCCGCTCATCGGGCAGCTGCTCGCGCTGGCGGTCTCGCGGCGGCGGGAATTTCAGGCCGACGCGACGGGCGCGGAGCTGACCCGGAACCCGATGAGCCTCGCGAACGCACTCGAGAAGATTGAAGACGCCGTCGCGCCCACACCGACGATCAAGCGCGGCACCGCGCATCTGTGCATCGCCGACCCGCTGGGCAAACCGATCAACCGGAGTGAGGGTTTCTGGGCCAGCCTGTGGGCGACACACCCGCCGATGGCGCAGCGGATCGCAGCCCTGAAGGAAATGGCGCTGACGGAAGTCAGAAGTTAGAAGCCAGACGTCAGAAGTTGCCGGCGCCGACTGGCGGCTGCGTGCTGACCGCAATCACCCGCGCTGCGTACGTGAACACCCCAACGTTGACGACGCTCAGCACGACGGTCATGTCCACACCCGTCCAGGAGCGCAGGGTGACGGGCGGCCGGCCGTCGCCCAGACCGTAGAACAAGTACAGATTGAGCGCGGCGATCGCCGTGATCGCCCAGAAGGTCGTGCGATATCGCCTGTCGGCGCCCGCGGCGAGCGCGAAGAGCGGCACCGCGGCGTACCAGTGGTTTTCGTGCACCTGCGCCGCCAGCATGGCGTAGGCGTACGCGCACCAGCCGGCGACGGCTGCCGCCCGCGCGAGCGACACTTCGCGTGCCAGCTGCCAGCACGCCCACGCGATGGCCGCGGCGGTGAGTACGAGGCCGACGACGCGCGGATTCGGATAGCCGAGAGCCTCGGCGCTCGAGATGCCCAGAATCCGGACCTGCTGAGTGAGGGCCGCGCGCCAGCCCGAGTCGGGTGCGGCGTCGAGGACGCGCAGCACCCACGTGACGATCCACCAGACGTTCGCCGCCTGGGCGGAAAGCATGTCGTGCGTCGCGAGTCGTCCGACGGCCTGCAGGAGATTGGCCCACGCCCCGCGGACGACGAACGGGGCGACGAGCGCCGCCGACATCGCCGCTCCGGCCGCGCTCGCAATCGCCAGGCCCCGGACGCGGTGCGCGCGCCAGAATAGAACCACCGCGAGCGCGGGAACCGCGAAGATCGCCTGCGCTTTGGTGAGCACCGCTACGGCGACCAGCACTCCCGTGATCGTCGCCCGGCCCATCCAGGCCGCGACCACGGCGAGGACGAGCGGCACGGCCATCTGCGCGTCGAGGTAGCCGAGCGCCGCACCGTTCAGAATCACGAGCGGGTTGAGCCAGAAACCGAGCGCGGTCCACGTCGCGGCCGCGTCGCCGATCGCGCGCCGCCCCCATGTCAGCAGCGCCGCGACCAGCACGATCTCCGCGATAAGACCGGGGAGCTTGACGAACGCCGTCAGCCAGCGCGTGTCATCGAAGGCCGGACTGACCAGCTCGTAGGCGCGTCCCGCGACCGCGAGCTCGTCGAGCGTCAGCGGGGGATAGTCGACCGTCATGTCCTGACCTTGCCAGTGCAGCACGCGTCGTTCCGGCGGCACGCCGCCGACGCCATACACGCCCGTCACGTCGCGCGCGGCGTTGGCGCTCCAGACTTTCCAGATGAGGACGTCGGTGGAACCGGGCAGCGGGAGCAGAAGGGCGCGAAGCAGCACGCCGCCGAGGATCCCCAGGAGGACCCGGCTCGCGGCCGTCAATGGACTCGGTGCTCCCAGTCGTCGTCGCGGCCGCCGCGGTGGACGTTGAACCGGCGGCGCAGGCGATCCATGCGCCATTTCGTGAGGCGGTACTTGAAATCGAGCTGCAGGTTGCGCGGGCCCTTGAGATACAGCCAGCCGATCAGCATGCCGCCGAGGTGCGCGAGGTTCGCCACCGGGCCGCCGCTCGCGCTGATCGCGGAGACGAGCGCGATCGCGCCCATGATGAACGCAAACACGCGCGCCGGGATCGGGAAGAACAGCATGAACAGAATCTGGCGGTACGGGAAGATCAGGGCCCACGCGAGAATGAGCCCGTACACGGCGCCGGACGCGCCGATCGTCCGCGCTTCGTAGACGACGTGGAGCGGCGCCCACGGGACAAGCGACACGAGCGTCATCGATAGCCCGGCGCCAACCCCGCAGACGAAGTAGTAGTTGACGAACGCGCGGGTGCCCCAGCGCCGCTCCAGATCCGTGCCGAACATCCACACCGCGAGCATGTTGAACAGGATGTGGAAGACGTCCTGCGGCGAGTGAACGAACAGGTACGTCGCGAGCTGCCAGACACGCAGCTGTTCGATGACTTCCTGGGGGACGAGCCCCAGCCAGCCGATGACGACGTCGGGCATGGCCAGCGTCAGCACGAACACCGCGATGTTGGTGAGGATGATCGCCCGCACGGCGGGCGTCCACCGGCCGGGACCGATCAGGTTGGCGAGCTGCGGGGGGGCGTTGCGACCCACTCCCTCGGATGCTAGCAGAGTCAGGCGGCGAACCGGCTGAGGAGCCGGCGCATCGCCTGCCTGAACTCCTCGATGTGGAGGGTCCATGCCGCGAGCGCGAGCGTGCCGAGGCCGGCGCCGATCGCCCCGGCCACCAGGATCGCGCGCGCCACCTTGACCGAGCCCAGCAGGCGGGCGGGCAGCACCGCGCCGAGCCCCACCGCCGCGTAGTAGGCGGCCACGCCCATGATCGTCGACGCAATCGTGATCTTGACGAACGATCGCAGGACGCGCCAGCCATCGACGCCCGCGATCCGGCGCGACAGGAGCGCCAGCAGCAGCAGCGCGTTGGCATTCGCTGCGACGGCTGTGCCGAGCGCCAGGCCTTTGAACCCCATGACCGAATTCAGCCACAGGTTCAGCCCGAGATTCGTCAGGACCGAGAACACGCTCACGAGCACCGGCGTGCGGGCGTCCTTCAACGCGTAGAAACTCGGCGCCGCGATCTTGACGATCGAGTAGCCGACGATGCCGGGGGCGTAGAACATCAGCGCCTGGGTCATCATCGTCACGTCGCTCTGGGTGAACCGGCCGCCTTCATAGATGGCCCGGACAATCGGCTCGGCCAGCGCAATGAGGCCCACGGTCGCGGGCACGCTCAGCATCAACATGAGCCGAAGGCCCCAGGAAAGCGTCGTTCGCATGCCGTCGTGCGAATCGTCGGCGGCGTGTCGCGCGAGATCGGGGATCGCCGCGGTTGCGATCGACACGCCGAAGATGCCGACCGGCATGTACATCAGGCGGAAGGCGTAGCCCAGCGCTGCCGGCGCACCCGCGGTGCCCGTGGCGAGCGACGTGTTGACGAAGATGTTGATCTGCGCCGCCGCCAGGCCCAGCATGCCCGGGCCCATGAGGATCAGCACTTCACGAAGGCCGGGGTCGCGCGGATTGAGCACCCACTCGTGGCGGTAGCCTTCGCGGCGCAGCAGCGGCCACTGCACGGCGATCTGCACGAGGCCGCCCAGCAGCATGCCCACCGAAAGCGCCATGACGGGGTTGATACCGATGCGCGAGAACAGCGGGACGAACACCAGCGTCGACGCGATGAAGGTGACGTTGTAGAGCGCCGGAGACATCGCTGGCACGAAGAACCGCCGCAGCGCGTTCAGCAGGCCCATGTAGGCGGCCGCGACGGCGATCAGCGTGAGGAACGGCATGTTGATGCGCGTGAGCTGGACGGTGAGCTCGAGCTTGCCAGGAATCGTCGCGAAGCCCCCCGCGTACAACCTCGCGAGGGGCCCCGCGAAGATGACCCCGAGCACGACGAGCAGTCCGGTCACGACGATGAGGCCGTTGACGACCTGCGATCCCAGCCGCCACGCCGCGTCCTTGCCCTGCTGCTTGAGATAGCGGGTGACCGTCGGGACGAAGGCGGCGCTCATCGCCCCCTCGGCGAACAGGTCGCGCAGCAGGGTTGGGATGCGGGTCGCGACCGTAAACGCATCCGCCTCCAGGCCGAAGCCGAAGTAGTGGCCCTGAACGGCGTCGCGCACGAGTCCGAGGATGCGACTCGCCAGCGTCGCCGCGCTGATCAGACCGGCGGATTTGGCCAGGCGTTCACTCATCGCTCGCGGGTCGCGCGCAATGAGGAGCCTCTCGAGGTGAGGCGTGAGTCGCGGCGGCAAGCCGGAACGTAGAGGGCGGCGTCACGAGTGTGCGGAACCGAGACGCCAGCGTACCGAAAATAAGAAGGGGCCTCAACCCCTGCGATTGAGGCCCCTGCCCGGAGGATGGATGAGAGGCTCTTGCGTGCCTTTCAGTAATCTTAGACGGCACCGCCCGGCGAAAAGTTTGGTGGAGGAATCAGCCGGCCAGTCGTTTTTTCACGGCCTCGCTCACGGCGCGGCCGTCGACGGAAGACCCGGCCAAACGCGCGAGCACGGCCTTCATCACCTTGCCCATGTCCTTCGGCCCGGCGGCGCCCGTTTCGGTCACCGCACTTTCAATGGCGCGCGCGATCGCGGCGGCGTCTGCGGCCGGCGGCTGGTAGCGCTCGAGAAACGCAATTTCGGCCTGTTCGCGATCGACCAGGTCCTGCCGTCCGCCTGCCCGGAACTGCTCGACCGAATCGCGCCGCTGCTTCACGAGCGAGGCCACGACCTGCAACGACTCGGCGTCATCGAGCGCGCGGCCTTTCTCGACCTCGCGGTTCATGAGCGCCGCCTTGAGCATCCGCAGCGGCGCGAGCGTCGCCTGGTTCTTCTCGCGCATTGCGGTCGCGATGTCCTGGGTCACGCGCTCCATCAGCGTCGCCATGGCGCCTCCTCAACTTCTCACTGCTGGCTTCTCACTTCTAACTCGACCCGATCGCCCCCATCCAGCTTACCGCAGCGACCCACACCATGCCGGCGATCCCGATGAGCACCGCGACGCGCGCCGCGCCGCCTGCCCGCCAGCCGTCCGCGCATGCCATCGCCGCGAGCACGCTCACGACGGGCAGCGCGGCGAGCAGGTGCCGGAGATCCACCGGCGTGATGATGCCGATGATCAGAAACATCAGACACGCGGCCAGCCACGCGGCCACGAGGAAACCGATCGGCGATGACCCGCGGCTGGTCGCCGCGCGGACGGCGCCGGCGATCGCCAGCAGCCCCGCGGGCAGACCGAACGCGAGAGTGAATCCGCGCGGGACATCGATCAATCGCATCCATGGGGTGCGACCGCCCGCCGCGGCCGTCGCATGCCCCGTCTCCGCCGCGATTCGCGTCAAGGCCTCGCGATAGACGTCCATGAAGTACGCGTAGTAGGTGATGATCGCGACCGCCAGCGCGACGACGGCGGCGGTGAGAAGCGCGCGGCCGCCACGTCTGTTCGACTCGTCCCGTGAGAACAGCAGCGCCGCGCCCGCGAACACGAGCTGCGCGCCAAGGACCGCGAACGTGCTCGTGTGCGAGAGAAACGCCGCGGCGGCGAGCGCGGCGACCAGCCACACGCCCGGAGTGAGGCCCCACCGGACGCCCGCGCCGCCCTGGCCGGCCGCGCGGGTGGCCAGCAGGCTCCCGGCGGCGACGAACGTCATCATCGCGACCGATTGGGCGAATGCGTTCGTGAGATTGGCGGTGACGATCACGCCGAAGCTCAGCGGCAGCAGGTGATACACGGCCACGCTCCACGCGCCTGCGGCCTCGTCGCCGCGCCAGCGCATGACGAGCCGGTAGAGCAGCGCGGCGGCCCACGCATCGACGACCACGACGATCACGCGCAGGAGCAGCATCCGCTCGGGCGTCGAGTGCGTGAGATACGAAAACGGCAGCGCGAACAGGTACAGGCCGATCGGATACGGGAACTGATAGTTGCCGGGCGCCAGGGACGCAAAGAGGTAGTGACCGCCGAGCACGTCCTGGAACCGGTGCGTGTGAAAGACGGCGTCGTTGATCGGCATGTCCGGATGCGTCAGGAGCAGCATCTGGAGCGCCACCGCGACGAACGTGACGGCGACGGCCAGGCGGGCGCCAAGCTGCCGCAGCGGCAAGGACAGCGACGAGACGACGGCCGACGTGAACGCGCTCAGGCCGACGACGAGCCAGGGGAACGCGACGAACGGGCCGAGGCCGTGCGTGACGATCGCGCTCGCGCCGATGACGAACAGCACGAGGAGGCCGGCGCTGGCCGCCCACGGCAGCGCCAGCACGCCGAGCACGGCGCCGGCCGCGCCGCCCCAGACGGCGAGCGGCTGCCGGTCGAGAATCACGCGCGGTCCGGATCCGGCGGCGGGCGCCAGGCGGATCCAGTCGACCTGTGCCCCGAGGTCGCGCGAGTCGCCGTGGCCTGGCACGAACGTCGGCGACACCGTCCAGGCGACGGCGACGCCGCGGCCGCCCGATGGCCGCGGCTCGATCGTCAGCGTGCGCTCCTCGAATCCGCCCGCCGGCAAAATCGTGCGACTGCGGACCTGCCCGTCAATATTGGCGACGAGATCCGGCGTCGTGCCGTCGGGCCGCGATCCACTCACGCGGAGCGTGACCGTCCACGCGACGCTGCGGTCGAGCGTCGGCAGCGCCAGGCCGAAGGACCCGCGCGTCCACGCGAACCAGAGTCCGTCGGGCGTGTGCTCCGACGGATAGAACCCGGCGGTGAGTTGAGACGGCGGGTCAGCGGTGAAGTCGATCGTGATCGGCGCCTGAAGGCGGCTGATGAGCCCCGGAGCGATCGCCAGGGCAAGCGCGCCGAGGACCGTCAGGGAAAATAAAGCCGGGTATATTTTCCGGCGATCACCCCGGGGGGAAAATATACCCGGCATTATTTTCCGCCCTCGACGGCGCGCCGATACACCGCGTCGTACGCGGCGTGCACCGCGTCGGGACCGAAGTGCTTTGCGACCAGATCGAGCGTGTCGGGCCGGACGCGCGCCGGGGCCGCCAGAAATTCCTGGAGCGCTCGCGCGAGGGCGTCGACGTTGCCCTTCGGCACGACGAGCACGTCATCGCCGAAGATGCCGTGCAACTCGACGCCGCCCGGATGGTCGGCTGAGATCACCGGCGTGCCGGACGCGAGCGCCTCGACGGCCACCGTGGGCAGCGCCTCGAGGAGCGAGGGCAGCACGAACACGTCGGCGACCGCCGCGTAGCGCGCGACCGCGTCATTGGCCACCAGTCCAGTGAACGTGACGCGGCGCTCGATCCCCAGCGAGTGCACGAGCGCTTCCAGGTCCTGCTTGAGCGGTCCGGTGCCGCAGATGACCAGCCGCAGGTCGTGCCGCCCGCGGGCCACGCGCGCGAAGGCCTCGATCAGGAAGCGCTGGCCCGCCAGCTCGTGCAGCCGCTTGACGTTCAGAATCACGTGCGGCTCGTGGATCCCGAGCGCGTCTCGCCAGGCGGCGCGCGTCGGCTCGTTCTGCGGGGCGAACGCGACCGCGACCGCGGGGTAGATCACCGACAGCCGCCGTCGATCGAGGCCGAGCTCGCGCGCCTTGTCCACCAGCCGCTGGCTGTAGAACGTCACGGCCGCCGCCCGCATATACGCGCGCCGGAACGGATCGATCGGCCAGCGGCGGCGATAGTGCCAGATCTCCGTGCCGTAGAGCGTCAGGATGTACGGCACGCGGTGGCGGCCCGCCCAGGCGGCCGCAACCTCGATGATGAGGCCGTTGCTGTGCAGGTGCAGCAGCTGGGCGCCCCGGGCGGCGCGATCGAGCGCGGCCGTGATGAGCCGCATCTGCCGCCAGGCGTCGAGCCGGAGCGCGCGCCACGCCGCGTTCGATCGTTCGCGTCGTGGAATCCACGTGACGGGTCCCGCGAGCGCGTCCGCGACGCCGCGGCCCTGGGCCGGTTCGTGCGCGGCAAACACGACGTCGTCGCCGCGGCCGGCCGCCCACCGGCCGAGCTCGGCGGGCAGCAGCGCATTGGCGGCCTGATCGGGCGGCAAATGCGGGGAGACATGGCAGATGCGCATCGCCCGCGCCGTCCTCAGGCCGACACCCGCGCGGCAGCGGGCGCGCCGGCAAACCGCCGCCGGAATTCCGCGAACGTCATCGGCTCGGCTCCGAGGTCGCGCGTCGCGTAAGTCAACACGCGCGACAACCGATCGAAGAAGGCCTGCAGATCCTCGTTCGTGCGGTTGTACGGGCTCGTGCCGGCGATCGCCTCGCTCGAATGGAACAACAGGTTGAGCGTCGGCACACCGCGCCGGACGACGTCAGCGGCGAGCGCGATCATCTCGTCTGCGGAGCTGTACGACGGCCGCAGCCACCGGACGTGAGCGATACGCAGCCAGCGCAGCACGCGCTTGGTCGTGTACGGCCGGGGCGCCCGGCCGTACCAGCGCTCGAGCGCGGCGGGGACGCGCCGGTTGAGCGCAGACGAGATCGGCAGCTCCAGCACGTCGCTCGCGCCCGCCCGTGTGGCATCGTCGTACGACAGAAAATATGGCGTGAGCGGCGCGCCGACGAAGTCCGGACCCTGCTTGTGCGCCTCGAAGAAGAGCGGCGCGACGCTCGAATCCACGCGGTATCCCTCGCGCTCGAGCGACGAGACGTGCGCGGCGGAGAACCCGAAGCGGCCGGAGCGATACGACACGGGCCGCACGCCGACGGCCGCGGTAATGGCGGTCGTGAGCGACCGCAGCTGGGCGTCGAACTGGTCGAGCGGCAGCGACAGGGCGTACGGATGGCGCGCCACGTCGTCCGCCGAGCACGGCGGCGTTTCCCAGGCGTGGTGGTGCGCGCCGATTTCGCACGTGCCGCGCGCGAGCAGACCGCGCAGCACCTCGGCCGACCGCGCATCGGCGGCGACCGGATGCGTGATCACGTACGTCGGCCGCACGCCGTGCCGCTCGAAGAACTCGTGCAGGCGACCCAGGGCGTAAAGGTTCGCGAACGTCTGGTGGCGCCTGGCCTCGACGTCCCACTGGTTGTCGCCCTCGGTGTCGATGGCGACGAGAAGCGCGGGGCGCGACACGCCGCTCATCGGTCCTGGTCGGAGTCGCCGAGCGTGACGTGCCAGGTGTCCGTGGTGTCGTAGAAGCCCGAAGGCACGACGGCGCCGTTGACCTTCGCGACGAACTCCATCGTGGACTTGACGGAGTAGTAGCCCGACTTCTTCAGCAGGCGGCGGAAGCCCTCGTGCAGCGCAAACGTGCGGATCTTGTCCGAATCGGCGGCGCGGGCCTCGCGATCGATCCAGCGAAGCAGCGTCAGGAGCCCCTGCGTGTCCTCGGGATCGGTGAGGAAGTCGACGAGCAGCGTCACGCGGCCCCGCGGTTCCTGCAGGTGCCGATACACGACGTAGCCGGCCGCCTCGCCGTCGCGCATGAGCGCGGCAATCGTGTAGCGCACGTGCGGGGCCTGGATGTATTTCCAGTTCAGATAGGGCGCGTCGCGGCGCACCGCAAACGCGAAGCGGTCCTTCACGCGATCCCAGAGCCGCGTGAAGTCCTCGCCGAAGTGGCGGATCGGCTGGACCTCGCCCTGCAGCGGCCGCGAGCGCGAGACGAGCCGGATCCACGGCAGGGTCACCGCCGACACGAAGCGGTTGAGCCCGACCGGCCACGTCGGCCGCCGCAACGCGCGCCGGCTCAGCGGCTTCACCAGACACGGCACCGGCCCCAGATCCGGCCAGCGCAGCTTCTGGAACAGCTTGTAGGACGAATCCGACAGCCCGAGGCCGAGCGACGCGCCGACGCTGCGGTCCCAGGTGCGGAACAGCACCTCGCCCAGACCCTGGCGCTGGCGCTCCGGAGCGACCATCACGTCCATGCCCCACGCCCCGTCGACCTCACGGCCGTTGACGACGACCTGCACGGGCATCGCCGCGTATTGCCCGACGATCGTCGTGCCCTCGCGCGCGACCCAGATGAGCGGCGAGTCCTTCGGCGCCTGGGGATTCCGTCGATACTGCCAGTCCCAGCGCAGCCGGTTCGCCTCGGCCATGTCGGGGCCGAACACCCGCCGGTACAGCGCTTCGATCTGGCGGCGATCCTCGGGGCGGTAACGTTCGATGTCAGCCATCGTGCGCGGGCGCCGACGCCGGCGCCAAGACGTATTCGATATTACCGATGAGCGCGTCCTGCGTGAACGGGCTGTCGCGCAGCCACCGGCCGATCGCCACCGGCAGGCGCCGGACCGTCCCGGTCACGTGCAGCTCCTCGCGGACGATCCGCAAGCCGGCCGCCGCGATGTGATCGCGCAGCCGCCGGACGCGGACCTTCTCCAGCAGGTCGTCGTGCTTGACGACGCCGTTCCGCGCGTCACGAATGAACGAGTTCTCGTGCGCGGGCTCCACGAGCGTCCACGGAGCGTGCCGGGCCAGCGCGCGAAACGTCTTGAACGCGATCGGCCGCCCGAGGATCAAGTGCAGTGGAATGGGCACCCTGAGCCGCGGCAGATGCGCCCCGGCAAACGACAGATACGGCGCCGTCGACAAATAGCAGCGGCCCTCGGGCCGCAGCACGCGGCGGCACTCGCCGAGGTACTGTCGCGCGTCCGGCACATGCTCGATCACCGCATGCGAGAGTACCAAATCGAACGTGCCCGGGCGAAACGGCAGCGCCATGCCGTCGGCCTGGACGAACGAGAGGTTGGCGAGGTGCCGCTCGCGCGCCAGTTTCACGCCGGCCTGGCTGAATCGATCGATGGGATCGATCCCCACGACCTGGCGGGCGTGCTCGGCCAGCGACAGGGGCATGCCGCCGCCGCCACACCCGGCGTCGAGGACCCAGCCCCCGACAGTCACACCTGCGCGCTCGAGAAACGCCAGCACTTTCGCGCTCCGGTAGTACTCGAACAAGGCGTAGTCGTACTCGGATCTGAATCGCCGATCGGAGTGCGCCTTGATCAGGTCGTCTCGAATTTCTCGCATGCGCTGGCAAACCGGGTCATTTCGGGCGCTTGTCCACGAGCACGGCGCGGTCCGGCTCGGGCGTCTCGTCGACGTCGAAGGTCGCGATCGTGTGATGGCCGGGATAGTGATCCAGCAGCTCTTGAATGAGCCCGGAGCTCACCTGACTTTCGTAGCCGATGCTCGGCAAGTCGTACGTCAGTATATAGCGCACGTCGTCGCGCCGCAGGCGGTCGTCGTAGTTGCCGAAATGATTCCCGATGAAGATCGGCCGGATGCGATTGTCGAGCGCCAGACCATTGGCAAGCTTGCCTTGCACCAGCGTGCCGTCGGGCAGCAGGCGGCCGAGCGCGATCGATGCCTGGAAGTTCAAGTAACGGCGCGTGCGTGCCCACGACGCGTATTCGAAGACGTTCCAGGCCACCGCCAGGGCGACCAGGACGGCCACGAGCGGTGGCGCGACCCGGCGCGCCGCGAGCCACCCGACCATGCGCGGCCATTGCCAGACGACGAGGATCGTCGCGAGCACCGCCAGCACCGTTGAATGAAAGACGACGTGGTGGAACGAGCCGCGCGCGATGTCGTCGACGTACACCGTGCGCGCGGCCGCGCCGACGACGAGGTAGCCGAGGAACAGCAGGAGCGGAACGGCAAGCGCGCGGCTCCATCGGCGCTGCAGGAGATCCGCCGGCAGCACGGGCTCGGATCGTCCGGCGAGCAGGGCCGCAAGCGCAATCAGCGCCGGAATGAACATCACGTAGCGGCGCTCGTTCCCCGAGTCGTGGATCACGAGCTCCAGCAGCCCGACGAGCACCCACAGGACGAGCAATCGCTCGGCCGGGCGCGCCGTGCGCCACCGCGCGATCACCGCGGCGATCGACACGGCGGCCGCGGCCAGCACCAGCCACATCCGCATGAAGAAGGACTCGACGATCGGCAGCCAGGAGGCGCGATCCAGCAGATGCCCCAGGTCGTATTCCGGTTTGCGGACGACGGACATCTGCCAGTTGTAGAAGACGTATTCGCCCCAGTGGGGCCAGACGAACAGCCCGACGACGGCGAGGGCCGCGGCGGCGAATCCGGCGAGCGTCCAGGCCGCGGCGCGGGCCTCACCGCGGGATCGCGCGAAGACGAGCGAGGCCGCGGCGTCGAGCACGATGGCCGCGGCAAAGAACGCCGCCGATGCCTTCGTGAACCACGCCAGCACGGCCGCGGCGCCGGCCACGAGCCCCCAGGCCGGGCGCTTCTCGCCGGCCGCGTACGCGGCCCAGCCCGCGACGATGAACGCCGTCATCGTCGATTCCATCAGGGCGGCGCGGTTCCACATCACGAATGCGTAGTTGGTGGCGAGCAGCAGGCCGCCGATGAGTGCGGTGCGCCGCGTACCGAGGGCGGCGAGTCCTCCGACCAGACAGCCGACGGCGACAAGTCCCGCGGCCACGGAAACGAGCCGTGCCTGCCACAGACCGACCCCGAATTCGCGGAACGACGCGTACTCGAGCGCGGTGAACACGGGCGCGATGAACACGGGATTCCAATCGTCCGTGCGCCACGCGCCCCACAGCGCGCGGTTGCGCGCGTTGTGCGTCCACGCGCCCTCGTCGTGCCAGACGATGCCGACGCCGTTGACGGTGATCTGAGGCGGGTCGGCGCGCAGCCACAGCGTGCGCAGGGTCGCGCCGGCCGCGAGCGTCACGAGCAGCAGGAGGACAAACGTTCGGCGCGACACGTCAACTCCTCCGCCGCCACACGCTGAACATCGACGTCTCGCGATCGGCGGTGTAGCCCTTCTCGAGCCAGCCGCGCAGGTCGGCGTTCGCCAGAAAGAACTCGGCCGAATCTGGCAGGGCCTCGCCGACGCTCCAGTCCCGCTTCTGCAGAATGACGAGCGCCGGCGGATCGGCGCGAAGATCGCGCAGCAGGCCATCCGGACCGTACCCCGGCTGACCGGCCGCGAAATCAATCATGATCGGCCGGCTCCAGAAGAATCGCGTGGGGCTGCGGCGCTCGCTCCACGCGCCCACGCTGCCGCCTGCGAAGCCGAACACGAGCACGCTGTCGGCCGGTGCGGTCGTGCTCCGAACGTACCGCGTCATTTCGTCGGCGGCCGCGGCGTCGTACTTGCCGCTGGCAAATCGCGACAGATAGGCCGCGTCATCCACCCGCCCGAGCGCGCGATCGACGTCGAAGCGGATGTTGCCGGCGAGCTGCGGCAGTCCGGCCAGCCGACAGCCGGCCACGCCGGCCGGCTCGTCGCCGACGCGCCACAACCCCGCGGCGACCAGCACCGCCACAGCCGCGCGGAGCCAGACCGGCCGCGTCGAGAGTCCGGCGAGTCCAGCGCCGGCGGCGAGCGCGAGCGGCGGCGCCGCCTGCACGAAGTACTGCGGCAGATCGCGCGCGCCGTTCACGGCGATCGAGAGCATCGCTGCGACGAGCCACGCGATCGTGAGCGTCGCGGGCAGGCCGAACCGCCGGCGGAGGGTCAGCAGGGCGCCAAGGCCGCCCAGGAACCACAGCATGTCCACACGGGCTCGCGTGACTGGCAGCGTGACAAGGTATGTCAGCGCCGGGAAC
>Ga0335084_10004218_pt1 | contig 14150 bp, 11 predicted proteins | sample Lox_Sample_44_FD_206721 | JGI IMG/M metagenome (GOLD analysis project Ga0335084, IMG submission 206721) | Soil microbial communities from Loxahatchee National Wildlife Refuge, Florida, United States - Lox_Sample_4.4 | ecosystem: Environmental > Terrestrial > Soil > Wetlands | place: USA...
CGACGCCGGTCACACAGGCCGATCGCGCGGCAGAGCAGGCGATGCGTGGCCTGATCGAAGCGCGTTATCCGACGCATGCAATCCTGGGCGAAGAGTTCGGCGTCAGGGAAGCGGCGCCCGCGACACCGCGTTACCGCTGGGTGCTGGATCCGGTCGACGGGACCCGTGCGTTCATCTCGAACTGCTTCCTGTTCGGCACGCTGATCGCGCTCGAGCGTGACGACGGCGCCGGGTTTCGCCCCGCACTCGGCGCGATCGCGCATCCGGCCGCGGGACTGGCCTTGATCGGCCACTCGGACGCGTGCCGGCTGTATTGCTCCGATGGCAGCGAGCGCGCCGCACACGTGCGTTCCGTCGGGACACTAGCGGACGCAACGGTGCTGGCTACGACGCACTGGAGCACCGGCGAGCAGTCGGGTGGTCCGGCGGTCGAGGCGCTTGTCCGCAAGGCGAAGCTTTATCGCACCTGGGGCGACTGCTTCGGATACTTCGCGGTCGCGACCGGCGGCGCGGACGTGATGCTCGATCCCACGCTATCGTACTGGGATGTCGCTGCGGTCGTGCCGGTGATCGAGGGAGCGGGTGGCCGCGTCACGAGCTGGGACGGGGGCAATCCGCTGGCGCAGCTGTCTCTGATCGCCTCGAGCGGCACCGTGCACGACGAAGTGCTGGGCACGCTTCACGGTCCTGCGTTGCGTTAGTCGTTGGTCACGCCGCTCTGCCGGCCCAGTACAAGGCGCTGTCGAGGATCACTTCGGCGAGCGAATGCGAACGTCCATACGTTTCGCGCTGACGGCGCGCGTGATTGCCGTAGACGCGCACGATCGATTCGATCGCCTCGAGTGCGAGTGTGCCGTTGAGTCGCTCCGCGTACGGCCGGACCTTCGCGACCGTTGCGAGCACGTCCTGGTGCAACGGCACGATCGCGCCTCCGACCGCGTCGATGACCTGTCCTTCGAGTCCGAAGCGACACGCCTGGAAGCGGTTGTAGCTGTAGGTCAGGTAGACGTCTTCGCTCGCCGGGCGCGCCTGCGTATCGAGCAGCCACGCGCAGATCGCCTGCAGGTAGCCGGCAAGTTCGGCCGCGCGATCGACCGTCAAAGGCGTATCGAACACGCGCACCTCGATCGTGCCGTACTCGGGCTTCGGCCGGATGTCCCAATAAAAATCCTTCATGCTCTCGACCACGCCGAGCGCGCGCATCTTGCCGAAGTAGCTCTCGAAACCTTCCCAATCGGTGACGAACGGGGCGCGCCCCGAGAGTGGAAACGCGAACACCGTGTTCAGCCGCGAGCAATCGAAGGAGGAATCCACGCCCTGGTAGTACGGGCTGCACGCGGCCAGAGCGATGAATTGCGGAACGTAGCGCGCCAGGCTGTGCAGCAGCCGCATGGCTGACGTGCCGTCGGCGCAGCCGATATGCACGTGCTGGCCGAATACGGTGAACTGCTTTGCGAGGTAACCGTAGAGTCCGGCGACGTGGCGGAAGCGCGGGCGATCGAAGATCTTGCGCTCGCTCCAATGCTGGAAGGGATGAGCGCCCCCGCCCGCGAGGCGCAAGTCGAGCTTGTCGGCGGCGATCACCAACGCGTCCCGCATGTTGCGCAACTGATCGCGCAGCGGACCGAACTCGTTGTGCACGTCGGTGCTGATCTCGATCATGCTCTCGGTGATCTCTGGCTTGATATCGCCGGGAAACGGTTTGCGCTCGACGAGATGAATCAGGTCCGAGGCGCCGCGGGTCAGATCGCCGGTGCGCCGATCGATCACCTGCAGTTCCAGCTCGACGCCCACCGTGAGCGGTGCGGAGGTGGAAAACGTCATCGACGCGGGTGAAGCACGTTCCATCGGCGTTCATTCCTGAGTTTCGCCGCCGCGCCGAAGTGCCGCAGCGAGCAGCAATGCGCCCCCCACTTGCATCAGGACGACGCCGATCGCGACGACGCCTCCGACCTGTGCAGCAAGGCCCGGATTGAGCACCGCGACGTCGCGGGTAAGCAGCAGGGACACCGCCGACATCGGCAGCAGGCCCGCGCCCACCAGCACTCCTTTGCGCCTTGCCAGACCGGCGGGACGTGCCAGCGCCGCGGCGGCCCCGACCTTGCACATGGCGCGCACGACCACGAGCGCCAGCGCGGGCGCCCAGACTCCGAGGCCGAGATCGAGGTTCGTGGTGGCAAACGACAGGCTGAAGAAGAGCACCAGCGCGATCGCAACCGGCATGCCCAGCTCCGCGGCGAGCAGGCGCCGCTCGTGATCCAGCGTGCGTGCAAACGCGCCGCACGTCAGCAGCGCGAGCAGCGGCGACAGGCGCAACGACTGCGCCAGCGCGAACACCATGGCAATGAAAGCCAGCACCACCACGATCTGAGTGCCGCGTTCCCCGCGCACAAGCGCCAGCACGCGCAGGAGCAACCGCGCGGCAGCGGCGGCGAGTGCCAGCGAGCCGAACACCAGATACAAGCTCGGCAGGAGCAAGCTGCCGACATCGCTCCACGCGAACGTCGCGAGGCGGGCGTCGAACTGGACCCACGCGAGCATCACCGTCGAGAGCAGCACGGCGTAGATGCTGTTCATGGCAGTAAGCAGCAGCGTTCGTTCGGTGATCTGGCCCTGCGCACGCAACTCGCGTACGACAGCGAGGGCGACCGCAGGCGAGGTGGCGACTGAGATCGCGGCGATCAGGGCGGCAGCGAGCTGCGAAAGACTCACGCGCATGACGAGGTAGACGACGAGGAAGGTCAGTCCAGCCTCGATGACGCTCGTCAGCGTCAATGCAGGGTTGCGCCGCAGCCAGCCCCACGAGACGCGCTGGCCGACTTCGAACAGGATGATCGCGGCGCAAATGCCGAGCACGAGGTCGGCCGAGACTTCGTCGATCGGCGCCAGGCTGATGCGCGCGAGCGCGGCGGCGGCGACCGCGAACACGACGCTTACCACCGTGTAGCCGATCAGTCGCGGCACGCGCAGGCGCGCCGCCAGCTCGCCGCCGATTGCCGCGATCAGCGCCAGAAGCGCGAGCGTGAGCGCACTCGTACCCTGCAGCGGCCAAGGCGGTAGGAAGTCATGGGCCATGGGGAGTCGGATGTGCGCCGGAGCCGCGGCGACGGGCTTTGCCCGAAGAGAGGTAGAAAAAGAAAAAGCCCGCGCGCCTCGAAGGCCACCGCGGGCTTGAAAGCGAGGAGAGTCGACCTCGCTTGCTGCCGTCGCTCGGAAACTCGATGCCGCTCCGATCTGGCGGTACTGCGCGACATCAGGTTCGAGCGCAGCGTAGCCACCGCGCGCCGGGTCCGAAATTCGGTGGAGAGCGTACGTAAATCTGCGGAGCCTCGCGACCGCGCATCGAAGCTAGCGCGGCGCGACATCACCGCACGCAATCGGGTCGACGCGCGAAGCAGGCTCGAGTCATGCACCAGGCTGGTTGCGCTCGAGATCGAACCGCAAGCGAAACAGATCGGCAACGCGGCGCGCGCGCAGCTTTTCCATGATGCGCGCGCGATGCACTTCGACCGTGCGTGGACTGATGCCGAACTCTTCTGCGATCTCACGGTTGTGCTGGCCGTTGGTGATGCGTTCGAAAACTTCCATCTCGCGTGCCGTCAGACGTTGCAAGCGAGCCGCAAGTTCCTCGCGGTCGCGTGCTTCCTGCACGATGCGCTGGTCGCTGGTCAATGCGGTGGTGACGGCATCGAGCAGATCGCCTTCATCGATCGGCTTCTCGAGGAAGTCGACCGCGCCATCGCGCAGCGCGGTGCGCGCGGTGCTCACGTCGCCGTGCGCCGTGATCACGATGGTCGGCAGGCCCGGGTGCTTCGTGCGCAACTGGCGCTGCAGTTCGAGGCCGTCGATGCCCGGCAGCCGCACGTCGAGCAACGCGCACGCCGGCCGCTGTAGCGCGCTGTAGGCGAGGAATTCCTCGCCGCTCGCAAACCCCTTGGGGATGAAGCCGCGCAAGCGCAGCAGCAGTTCGAGCGACTCGCGCACCGCGCGATCGTCTTCCACGAGATACACCGCGGAGCCGGCGAGCGCAGTCTGGGAGGGGTCAGTGCTCATGCGAAGCAGGGTCGATCGGAAGCTCCAGGCAGAAGTTCGTCTGGTGCGATTCGGTATCGAGCCAGAGCCTACCACCGTGCCTCTCTGCGATCGTGCGGCTGATCACGAGGCCCAGGCCCATGCCCTCGGGCTTGCTGGTCGACATCGGCTGGAACAAGCGGTCCCGTACCTCGGCCGCAACGCCGGGGCCCGAATCGCGCACCTCGATTCGGATCGCATTGGCGCCGGTACGGCGCGCGCGCACCTCGATCGCGCGCGGTGGCCCGGACTCCGCCAGCGCATCGATGGCATTGCCGAGCAGGTTGCCGAGCACGGCGCCGATCTGCACCCGATCCACCGGCAGCGGCGGCAGCCCCGCTTCGATCGACTCGCGCCACGCGATGCGGCTGCGCGCGAGCCGATCGGCCGCCTGGTCCCTGGCGGCGGCGATCAGCGCCGCGACGTCGACGCGTTCCATGTGCGCGGCGCCGGAGCGGAAGAAGTCCCGCATGCGGCGCACGAACTGCCCGGCACGTGCGCTTTCCTCGGCCACGCGTTCGAGTGCGTTCAGCAACTGCTCGCGGTCGTTGTCGTTGCGCGCGAGCACGCGGCATGCGCTCGCGTATGTGCCGATCGCCGACAGCGGCTGATTCAGTTCATGCGCGAGCGCCGCGGCAAGCTCCGCCGCCGCTGCGGCGCGCTGCGCCTGGGAAAGCGCCGACTGCTGCACGCGCAGTTCGCGCTCGCGGCTGGCAAGGATCTCGCCGGAGCGGCTGCGCTCGTCGGCAAGTGCGCCGAAGAACAACGTGGTGATCGCGAGCGTGAGCATCAGGAGCTGGAACTCGACTGCCGATGTGGAAAGCGTCTCGGTGATGACGAGCGAAAGCACGAAGCCGACCTGTGCACAGGGCAATCCGATGGCGGCGCCGACCAGGCCGTAGCGCAATGCGAACGCGATCATCGGCAGGAACAGCAGGTACGACATGCGGAACTCGTCGAACGGTTTGACGCCGAAGACAACCACCAGCAAGGCCGCAAGGGCTGCGATCAGGAGGATCGTGTCGCGCACGGCCACGCGCCGGACCGCACGATCCAGCTTCGGCCAGGAGCGCCACGCGCCCTGTGCCAGCAGCAACAGCAACGGCGCAAGCACCGCCAGTCCGAGCAGGTCCCCGATCCAAAGGTGTGCAAGCGCGCGCGGCGCTTCCGCGAGATCGAGCGTGCCATCGGTGAGATAGCCTCCGACATAGAGCGCCGCGGCGACCAGCGTTCCGGCAGCGGCGACGGCGACGAAACGAGCGACATGCCGTACACCTGCGTGCGCCCAGGGAACTCTGACCAGGCGACGGACGGCGAGACCGGCACACACGTATGAACCCGCCATGCCGGCACATGCAATGGCAGTGCCGAGCAGCGTGCCCGGCGCGTCGCGCACCAGCACCTCGGCAAGCGCGACCGCGGCGAAGACCGCGGGCGCATACCAGATGCCGCCATCGATCACCAGAACGACCGCCAACGCCGGATGCGGGTTCCATGGCGTGGCGGCAAAGGGCGCGGCAGGAAGCGTGTACGCCGCCGCGTCGAGCAGGACATACAGCGCGATGAAAACGGCGCTTCGAACAAAAAGGCGCCCGAAGGCGCCCTGCGTGATCGGTTCTGCCAGTGACTCAGAATGGAATGTCATCGTCCATCTCGGCGATGTTCGGTGCCGGCTGCTTGGCACCACCCGCCGGACGACTGCTTTCGCGCGCGCCGCCTTCGCGAGGAGCGCCACGCGATGGCGCTTCGTCGCCACCCTCGTAACCACCGCCGCCCCCACCGCCGCCGTCGCGCGAGCCGAGAAGTTGCATGTTCTCGGCGACGATCTCGGTCGAATATTTGTCAACGCCTTCCTTGTCGGTCCACTTGCGTGTCTTCAGGCGGCCCTCGACGTACACCGGGCGGCCCTTGCGCAGGTACTCCCCCGCGATTTCCGCCAGCCGGCCGAAGAACACCACGCGGTGCCACTCGGTCTCCTCCTGCTGCTGGCCGCTCGAATCCTTGTACCTGCGCGTGGTAGCAATGGATACGTTCGTGATTGCCGCCCCATCCGGGCTGTAGCGTGTTTCCGGATCGCGTCCGAGATTGCCGATCAGGATTACCTTGTTGACCGAAGCCATCTTTTCTCCGATGTCGAGATAGTTTGCCTGTGCTGCCGTCTCGCGCGCGGCAACCGCGGTGTCCGCTGCGCATCTTGGCGCTCATGATACTCAGCGGCAACTACGCGCGTTTCGGAGCGGCCTTTCGCCCAGCTCACTTGCACTCACGTGCTCGGTTGCTGCTGCGCAGCTATAGTTGGCGGTTTGCCTTGCGTCCCTGATCGGACGCTGCGAGCGGGCCAATGGAAACCATCCGGGTTCGTGGTGCGCGCACCCACAACCTGAAGAACATCAGCGTCGATCTGCCGCGCAACCAGCTGGTCGTTATCACCGGGCTCTCCGGCTCGGGCAAGAGTTCACTGGCGTTCGATACCCTGTACGCGGAAGGACAGCGCCGCTACGTCGAGTCGCTGTCGGCCTACGCGCGCCAGTTCTTGCAGTTGATGGAAAAGCCCGACGTGGACCTCGTCGAGGGACTGTCGCCTGCGATCGCGATCGAGCAGAAGGCTTCTTCACACAATCCGCGGTCGACGGTCGGCACTGTGACCGAGATCCACGACTACCTGCGACTGCTGTTTGCGCGCGCCGGTACGCCCTACTGCCCCGATCATCCGGAGTTCGCGCTGACCGCGCAGAGCGTCGCACAGATGGTGGACAGCGCGCTGGCGTTGCCGGTCGACACGAAGGTGCTCGTGCTCGCGCCGGTCGTGCGCGAACGCAAGGGCGAATTCGAAGAGTTGTTCGACGATCTGCGCGTGCAGGGTTTCGTGCGTTTTCGGGTCGACGGCGCGGTGGTCGAGGCCGACTCGCTGCCGAAGCTGGCAAAGAACGAAAAGCATTCGATCGACGTCGTCGTCGACCGCCTGAAGATCCGGCCCGAAGGACGGCAGCGCCTCGCAGAGTCGTTCGAAACGGCGTTGCGCATCGCCGAGGGACGCGCGCTGCTGCTCGATACCGACAACGGCACCGAGACGGTTTTCTCCAACCGCTTCGCATGCCCGATCTGCGGCTATTCGATCGCCGAACTCGAACCGCGCCTGTTCTCGTTCAACAACCCGCTCGGCGCCTGTCCCAAGTGCGACGGCCTCGGCACCGTCGAGTTCTTCGACGAGACGCGCGTGGTGGTTCACCCGGAACTCACGGTCGCGCACGGCGCGATCAAGGGATGGGACGCGCGCAACCAGTACTACTTCCAGATGCTGACGTCGCTCGCCAAGCACATGCACGTCGACCTCGAAGTTCCCTGGGAGGAACTGCCGCCCGCGTTTCGCGCCAGCGTGCTGCGCGGTACCGGCGACGATACGCTGCCGTTTACCTACACCAACGAAAAGGGACGCCGCATCCTGCGGCGGCACGCGTTCGAGGGCGTGCTGCCCAACATGGAGCGCCGCTGGCGCGAAACCGATTCCTCCGCAGTGCGCGAGGAACTCGCCAAGTACCGCAACGTGCAGCCCTGCCCCGCGTGCAACGGCACGCGGCTGCGGCGCGAAGCGCGCTTCGTGTTCGTGGGCGAAGGCGAAGAGCGGCGCGCGATCTACGAGATCGAAGGTGCACCGCTGGCGCAGGTCCAGACGTACTTCGGCGCGCTGCACCTCACGGGAGCGAAGGGCGAGATCGGCGCCCGCATCGTGAACGAGATCGCGCTGCGCCTGCGCTTTCTCAATGATGTCGGTCTCACGTATCTCACGCTCGACCGCGCTGCCGATACGCTCTCCGGTGGCGAGGCACAGCGCATCCGCCTCGCTTCGCAGATCGGCTCCGGCCTCACCGGCGTGATGTACGTGCTCGATGAACCCTCGATCGGCCTGCACCAGCGCGACAACGAACGCCTCATCGCGACCTTGCGCCATCTGCGCGACCTCGGCAACACCGTGCTGGTGGTCGAACACGACGAGGACGCGATTCGCGCCGCCGACCACGTGATCGACATGGGGCCGGGCGCGGGCGAGCACGGAGGCCACGTCGTCGCCGACGGACCCGCTTCCGCGATCGAAGCAGCCGGAGACTCCCTCACCGGCGCCTATCTCGCGGGACGGCGCCGCATCGAGATTCCCGCGTCGCGCGTGCGAGCCGGCATGCATTCGCTGCGCGTGCTGGGGTGCCGTGGCAACAACCTCAAGCAGGTCGATCTCGACCTTCCAGTGGGGCTCTTCGTTTGCGTCACTGGAGTGTCCGGCTCCGGCAAGTCGACGCTGATCAACGACACACTCGCTGCCGCGGTCGCGCGTCATCTCTATGGCTCCGCGGCGCAGCCTGCTCCGTTCGCGTCGATCGAAGGCCTCGAACACTTCGACAAGATCGTGACAGTCGATCAAAGCCCGATCGGCCGCACGCCGCGCTCGAACCCGGCGACCTACACGGGCCTGTTCACGCCCATCCGCGAGCTGTTCGCCGAGACACCCACCGCCCGCGAACGCGGCTATGAGGCGGGACGTTTTTCATTCAACGTCAAGGGCGGGCGCTGCGAAACCTGTGAAGGCGACGGGTTGATCAAGGTCGAGATGCATTTCCTGCCCGACGTCTATGTCCCGTGCGATACCTGCCACGGCACGCGCTACAACCGCGAGACGCTCGAGGTTCTGTACAAGGGCAAGAGCATCGCTGCGGTGCTCGACCTGACGGTGCAGCAAGCCTTCGAGTTCTTCGGCGCGGTGCCGGTGATCGCGCGCAAGCTGCAGACGCTTCTCGACGTCGGCCTCGGCTACCTGCGCCTCGGCCAGAGCGCAGTGACGCTGTCGGGCGGCGAGGCGCAACGGGTCAAGCTCTCGCTCGAACTCTCGAAGCGCGACACGGGGCGCACGCTCTACATCCTCGATGAGCCGACCACGGGATTGCACTTCCATGACATCGCGCTGCTGCTGGACGTGCTGCATCAATTGCGCGCTGCCGGCAATACGGTGGTCGTGATCGAGCACAACCTCGATGTGATCAAGACGGCGGACTGGGTGATCGACCTCGGGCCGGATGGCGGCGATGGCGGCGGACGCATCATCGCCACCGGCAACCCGGAGACGATCGCCGCCAATCCTGCGAGCCACACAGGCCGCTACCTCGCGGGCGTGCTCGCTCGCGCGCGCCACCGGCGCGCCGCCTGAAGCGCAGTTCAGTTCTTGCCGCGGTCTTCGCGTCCTGCGCGGTTCGGCCGCCGTTCGTAGTCGGCGGGGACCTGGAACAATGACGCGTTCGGTTCTCCGCGCTTGAGGCTCGTCAGGCGATACGTCGTTTCGCCACGACGCGGATCGAAGTAGCGCGAAGACACGACCAGCAGCAACTCGGGCGAATACCAGCGTTCCGAGACGACGTCGATCGGCTTTTCGTTGCCGATCTTTCCTGCAGGAATGGTCCAGGTCGTGCGCGAACCGTCGGCGCGCACGCGATCGAAGTCCTTGCTGCCGAGCGCCGTCGTGACGCCCTGCCCGGTCGGCCCGGCCACCAGTGGCAGAGGCGGAAGCGCAGCGACGGCGGCCGCGCCGTCGCCGGTGTCGTTGGATTCGATCACACGCACAACGTCGACATCGACGCTACGGTCGGCATCGTCGTCTCCACGCACCCGCTTGACGATGACACGCGCCTTTCCATCTGCGTCGTCGACGCCGGCGTGTTCGTCGCGCAACTGCGCGCTCACAGCGCGCGCCCAACGACGCATCTCCTCGGCCCACGACCGCGCTTCTTCGCCGGTCATGCCTGGCGGCGGCGCTGGCGGTGCAGGGTGCACGGGCGGCGCCGGAGGCACCATCGCGGTGGCTGCGGTCGGTGGCGCCGGCGGTACCGGTGCGACGGGCGGGACATGCATCTGCGAGACGTGTCCGGGAAGATCGACGACACGCTTCTTGTCGGGCAGCAACCAGTAACTCGTGCCGGCGACGACATCGTTGATCATCACGCTTTCGACGCTGCCGTCCTGCTTCAGCCGCTCCACCCGCGTGCGGCCTTCGCCGTCACGCGCGAGGCGCTGCACCGAGCGGCGCTGGATCCTGTTGCCGTCCATCAGCACCTGAGTCGATTCGCTCACCGCGTCGGCGCTATACGGCGCGCCTTTCACGAGCCGGCTCGTACCGATCTCCGAGGCGGCGAAATGCATCGCGGGCGACGTCAGCGCCAGAACATGGCCGTGCAGCGGTGCCTCGAACATCTCGGCGACCCCGGTTGCGATCCCTTCCGGCGCTTGCGCGCGCGCCGATCCACTGCAGGTGAATGCGCCAAGTACCAAGGTACACATGGCCAGGTGCTTCGAATCAAGCAGCATCATCCAATCGCTCCGTTCGTTCGTCATTCGGGAGAAAACCGCACCGCGAGCACGGCGCCGCCTCGCGAAACCAGGAACTCCGCGCGCACCGGGAGATCGGCACGCGCCGGGTCGACAGGCAGGCCGAGCGCGGCGAGTTGCGCGCGCGGAACCTCGGAAGCAATCACGAGCGGACGCCGTTCCGCGGCGATCGTTTCGAGCGGCGTCAACGCCATGAAGGCGGGGGCGCGTGACGCCGCCGTCGACGGCGCTCCGGAAAGAACGATCAATCCTGCTCCGACCAGCAGCAACGCCGCCAGGCCCGCCGGTACACCCCACCACCAGAAGGATCGCCGCATGCGTCGCGCCTGCGTTGAGGGCGGATCCGCACGCAGCCGACGCAGCAGCACGTGTTCGGACCCGCGCGCCGCCAGCGACGCCTCGATCCACTCGGGCGGTGACTCGCGCGCCAGTTCGGCGCGCGCGGCAGCCAGCCATGAGTCGAGTGGGGTGCGCGTTTCGTTCATCTCACCTGCCCATCCGTACTTGCGATCGAGACGCCCAAGAGTTCCGCAAGCTTTGCGCGTGCGCGTGCGAGGCGCGAACGCACCGTTCCGAGCTCGATCCCGACAATCGATGCCGTATCGGCGTAAGACATCTCCTGAAGCTCGATCAGGATGAGCACATCGCGGTAGTGCGGCGGCAGCGCGCGGATTGCGGCTTGCAGGCGTTGCAACGCTTGCGCGCGCTCGAACTGGTCATGCGGCGGCGGCAACGCCGGAAGGGCGGACGATTCTTCTGCCAGCTCGTCGATCTCCGGCCATGGCTCGCAGCGCTGATCGAAGCGCCGGTAGACAAGATGGCGCGCGACGCCGCAGAGGTATGCGGTGCAGCTTCCGCGCTTGGGATCGAAGCCGCTGCGCCGTTCGAGCACGGTCATGAATGTTTCCTGCAGCACATCGGCGGCTTCGGACTCCGAACCGGTGCTAGCCCGGACGAACCGGTAGACGGCGGTTGCGTGGCGGCGATAGAGCTCCGCCGCGGCGCCTGCGTCACCCTGCGCGGCGCGGGTCATCAGGGCCGCATCGGATTCATCGGTCATGCGCGGGTCGAAGGCCATAGTCCCCAGCTATTGCTGGCGCAGTCGACAAAAGTTCCCGCCCGGTACCCCTTTTCGTGGGATCGACCGATTAGGCAGGCGTCAGCCGATCAAACAGGCCGATCGCCAGGGACGGCCGCGGCGCACGATGGGAGATCGTCCAATACTATTGCCCGTAGCTGGGCGACGGTTGTCTGGTGTTGTCCGGGATCATGGAAGACCCCGCCTCTGGCTTTGTCGGTCGCGTCCTGGTAGTCGAGGACAATTCGATCAATCGCCTGATCGCCGGGAAGCTGCTGCAGCGGCTCGGCCTTCAGTTCGACTACGCCGAAGACGGCGCCGAGGCGCTCGAGAAGCTCGCGGCCTCGAGGTTCGATCTGGTGCTCATGGATTGCGTGATGCCGCGGCTCGACGGGTTTGCGACCACGCAGCAATGGCGCGCGTACGAGCAAGCGCAGGGCCGCCTGCGCACGCCGATCGTTGCGGTGACGGCGAACTCGAGCGCCGAAGATCGAGCACGCTGCCTCACCTCGGGCATGGACGACCTTCTCAGCAAGCCGATGAACCTGCAAGGCCTCACTGGGATCGTTGCACGCTACCTGCCTGCCGCTCGATAGCGGCGCGCGGCAGTCGCAGAGATCACCGTTCCAGCAGGCGCGCCTCGGCGAGTTCGAGCGCGTCCGGCGTTCCGCGCAGCACGACCACGTCGCCAGAAGCAAGCACGAGGTCCGCGCTTGGATCGGATCCGCGGATTCCGCGTCGACGCACCGCGGTCACTTCGGCGCCGAGCGTCTTCAACTGCAGGTCAGCGATGGTGCGTCCGACTGCCCATGCATCGTCCTCGATCGGCACCGAGTGCAGGCGCTCATGGACTTCGTCGTCGAACTCGGACGGATCGTCGGCGCCGTGGAAGTAGCCGCGCAGCAGGTGGTAGCGCGAATCGCGCGCTTCACGCACCCGCTTGACGACGCGCTGCAGGGGGACGCCGAGCAGCACCAGTGCGTGCGATCCGAGCATCAGGCTGCCTTCGAAGATCTCGGGCACGACTTCGGTCGCGCCCGCCTTCTGCAGCCGGTCGAGATCGCTGTCGTCCTGCGTTCGCACGATGATCGGCAGGCGCGGATTCATCTCGTGCGCGAAGTGGATCACCTTGAGCGCAGATGCAGTGTTGTTGTAGGTCACGACCAGGGCAGACGCGCGATTGACACCCGCGGCAGCGAGCGTCTCGTGCCGCGCAGCGTCGCCATAGACGACGGACTCGCCCGCTGCCGCCGCTTCGCGCACGCGATCCGGATCGAGGTCGAGCGCGATGTAGTCGATGTCTTCCTGCCCGAGCATCTTCGCCAGGTGCTGGCCCGTGCGACCGAAGCCGCACACCACCACGTGGTTCTCCGTTGACATCGACCGCGTCGCGATCTTGTGCAAGGCGAGCGAGCGCTGCATCCATTCGGACGAGACGAAGCGCATCGCGATCCTGTCTGCGTACTGCATCAGAAACGGCGTGGCGAGCATGGAAAGCAGCATCGCCGCCAGGACGATCTGCATCGTGTTCGGTGGCAGCAGTTCCAGGCCGCCCGCCTGGTTGAGCAGCACGAAGCCGAACTCGCCGGCGGTCGCGAGCGGGAGCGCTACGCGGATCGCCGTCCCGGTTCCGGCATCGAGCGCGCGGGCAAGCCCGACGATCAGCACGAACTTGAACGTGGTTGGAGCGAAAAGCGCGAGCACCACCCAGCCGAATTGCTCGACCACGACCCGCAGGTTGAGCAGCATTCCGATCGTCACGAAGAACAGGCCGAGCAGGACCTCGCGGAACGGCTTGATGTCATCTTCCACGCGATGGCGGTATTCGGTTTCGGAGATGAGCATTCCTGCCACGAATGCGCCGAGCGCCAGAGACAGGCCCGCCCTGGCAGTCAGCCACGCGAGCAGCAACGTCACCAGCAGGATGTTCAGCGTGAACAGTTCCTGCGACTTGCGCCGCGCCACGAGATAGAGCCACCGGCGCATCAGCCACTTGCCGCCCATCAGCAGGACGGCCAAGAGCACGGCGGCCTTGAGAAACGCGATTCCGAGCGCGGCCCCGATGTTCTCTGAGCCCGTCGCCAGGGCGGGCACGATCACCAGTAGCGGCACCACCGCCAGGTCCTGGAACAGGAGCACTCCGACGATGCGCTTGCCGTGCTCTGTTTCGAGTTCGAGGCGCTCAGCGAGCAGTTTGAGCACGATCGCGGTCGACGACATGGCGAGCGCACCGCCGAGGGCGAATGCAGCTGCAAGAGATACGTTGAGCCGGCCCGGCAGGAAGCTGTGCACGACATACGCGCCTGCCATCACGGCGCCGACGGTTGCGATCACCTGCGCGAGTCCAAGGCCGAACACGATGCGGCGCATGCTCTTCAGCTTCGGCAGCGAGAACTCGAGCCCGATCGAGAACATCAGGAACACCACGCCGAATTCGGCGAGATAACGCGCTCCTTCCGAATCGGGCACCAGGCCGAGCGAGTGCGGTCCGATGGCGATGCCGACCGCTAGGTAACCCAGCATCGGCGGCAGATTGATCGAGCGGAACAGCACCACCGCGAAGACCGATGCGGCGAGCAGGACAAGTGTGAGTTCGAGGCCGGTCACCACAGGTTCGTTCGCTCAGGGCGCCTCG
>Ga0335084_10004219_pt1 | contig 14147 bp, 10 predicted proteins | sample Lox_Sample_44_FD_206721 | JGI IMG/M metagenome (GOLD analysis project Ga0335084, IMG submission 206721) | Soil microbial communities from Loxahatchee National Wildlife Refuge, Florida, United States - Lox_Sample_4.4 | ecosystem: Environmental > Terrestrial > Soil > Wetlands | place: USA...
TCGCCGACAGATCGACGTCGACGGGGTGCACCGACGACGGACCGGGCAGCAGCAGGACGTCGTCGAACGTCAGTCCGTCGCGAATCGCTACACCCCTACCAATGGCCTCGGGCTCGGGATCGCGCATCGCCTCTCCCCGCGCTGGAGATGGGCGCGCACTTTAGTGGGGGGTACCCCCAGTGTCAAGAAAGCGCGGGCGCGGGCGAGCGCGAGTCACCGACCACGCCGCGCACGAGCGACGCGTAGCTGCGCAGGACGGCCTCCTGGAGGCGCAGGGCGAGCCCCGGGGCGTCGTCGCGCAGGCGCAGGTAGTGCTCGCGAGTGAGCGACATCACTCGCGTCGGGGTCGCGCAGACCGCGTCGCATTCGCGCTTGCCGATCGAAACCAGCGACAACGCGCCCAGCACCTCGCCCGGGCCGAGCTCCGCCAGGCTCTGGCCCTCGGCGCGGATCGTGAAGGTGCCCTCGATCGCGAAGTAGAGCGCGTCGGCCTCCTCGCCGCTGTGGAACAGGACCGAGCCGGCGTCGAGCTCGCGGGGCTCGAGATAGCCCTCGAGCACCTTGCGGTTCTCGTCGGACAGCTCGGAGAGCAGTGGAAATCCAGCCAATGGGGAGCTCATGGCACGAGCCTCGCGAAGACGCTGCGCAGCACCTCGAGGCGTTCGTTGCTCGTCGGTGCCGGCAGCACGAAGAAGGATCCGCTCTCGAGGTGCGGCAGGTTGCCGCGCGCCGAATCGGAGAGCGAGAGACCGGGCGCATCGGGCAGCAAGAGGTGCACGGTGCGCGGGCTCTTGGCCCGCAGCTTGGTCCAGATGTTTTCGGTGGCCTCGAGCGCGGCGCCGAACGGCCCGGCCGGCAGGATGATCGCGCCCAGCATGCCGTTCGCGGCCACGTCCCAGAGCGGCTCGTAGTTCGGGTCCGCGGGCGTGGAGATCAGCCGCAAGGTCATGTGCTCGCCCAGCGGCACGTGGCCCAGCGTGCCCAGCGCCCCCAAGTGGTCCGGCTCGCGCGCGAGCCGGCCGTCGATCACGAAGTGAGTCGACTCGCGCAGCGCCGTCACGAACGCGCGCATCAGCGCGCGCTCCTTGCACGCCACCACCACCTTCAGCACCGAGCCGAGCTTGGGCCGCTGACTCGCGGCCCACTCGCGCAGGCGCCGCACCTGGGGCGCGGAGAAGACCGCCGCCTCGCTCTGCGCGAAGCCGCCCTCCGGCGTGGTGCGCAGGTGCTCGAGCCCCAGCGCGTCGCGCGCGAACAGGTCGGAGAGCACGCGCAGCACCTGGTAGTCGGGATACGGGCAGTGATCGACGATCTCGCCGATCTTGCGGTACGCGGTGACTGCGTCGACCACTTCCTTGGTGAGCGGGTGCTGGATCGCGGGGATCTCTTCGCGCGGCACGCGCAGCGCCAGCCGGAAGTCGGGGCCCGGCATGTCGCGGCGCAGCTTGTCCCACTCGTCTTTCTGGCGCATGCCCTCCATCAGCAGCATGCGCAGGGGCTTGGAGATGCGCGGGTGGTCCTTCACCTCGCCGGGGATGAACTCGAAACGCCCTTCCTTCCAGCACAGGATCCGGTAGAGCGCCTTCTCGCCCACGACGGCGGTGCCGTCGGCGAGCGGGATCATGGCATCGACGATCTGCCCGGCGCGGATCGCGATCGAGGCCGGCGCCGGCAGCTCCTCCTGCGAGATGCGCACGCTGCCGCTGCGCTGGTTCATCTGGAAGATCTGCAGCAGGTCGGCGACGGAAATCTGCGAGAGCTTGCCTTCGATCTCGGTGTCGCTGCGGATCTCGCCGAAGCGCGCGCTGCGCTCGAGGATCGCGTCGACGTGGTCGAGGATGTCGGCCTCGTGCCAGGGCGCGACCACCGTGGCGTCGCGCGAGTCCATCGAGATCGGCGCGTCGAGCTCGTCGTTGACCAGGAAGATGAAGCTCGTGCCGCGCGTGCGCGGGTTGCCGCGCAGGATCTCCGCCAGGCGCACGCCGTCGATCACGGCGAGGTCGATCGGGCAGATGATCGCCTCGGGGATGCGCTCCAGTGACAGCTCGAGCGCGGTCGCGCCGTGCTGGGCGACCTCGACGACGTGGCCGCGGCTGCTGCACGCCTCGGCGATGCCCTTGGCGCGCCCGCGGTCGTGGTCTGCGACCAGCAGCCTCACGCGCGCACCCCGAAGCCGGTCTCGGCGCGCAGCCGGAAGGTCATGTGCTCGACCAGCACCGGATCGGCCGAGTGGAACACGGGCCGCGCGCCGTCGCTGCGCGGCTTGCCCGCGACCAGCGCGTAGGGCGGGCCTTCGCCGAAGCGCACGATCCACGATGTGTCGGCGGAGACGTTGGGCGGCAGCGACAGCGCGGTGACTGCCGGGCCCGAGGGCACGGTGTCGCCGTCGGTCGCGAGGAACACCTCGGTCGCGGTCTCGATGTCACCCAGTGCGGCGAGCGGCGCGAGGAAGCGCTTGCGGTCGGGGCCGGGCGCGAGGAACAGGAGCCCGCGATCGCGCGGCCGGCAGGCCAGGTCGCCGATCAAGAGCTCGGCCGCCTCGCCCACGAAGTCGTTCGGCAGCCACAGCGCGCGGTCGAGCAGGCGCGCGCCCATGGCCGAGAGCGGCGTCTCGGCCTCGATGCCGAGCTCGCGCACCACGCTGGCGTGCTCCTCCTGGACGCGCCGCTCCGCGGCCGTGGAGAGCTGCTCGAGTGTCTCGCCGTCGACCGGGAAGTTGGCCACGCCCAGCGCCGGGTTCGCGTCGACGTTCCCCTCGCGCAGCGAGTCGCGCAGGCGCTGCGCGATGCGGCGCTTCAGCACCACGCCGCCCAGCGGATCGGTGTCGGTGACCAGCACCCAGAAGCGCTTGCCACCTTCGGCCACCAGCACGTCGGTGGTCCGTAGCGTGCGCGTGATCGCGCTGACCAGCGACGGCAGGACGGCCCCGTTCTTCACGGGATCGAAGCCCTCCACGTCCACGCACAAGAGCGACAGCCGGCGGCCGAAGCGGTGCGCCTTGTGCACCTCGGTGCGGCCGACCTCGTCGAGGAAGTCGCGGCCGGGCAGGCCGGTGAGTGACTCGCGCAGGCTGGAGCGCGCCAGGCTCTCGCGGTCCGAGGCGACGTCGAGCGCGAGCGCGCCGGGACCGGCGATCTGCCGGCACGACTCGAGCTCGCGCGGACCGAAGCCGTCGCTGCTGCCGGCCAGCCGCGCCACCGCGAGCAGGCGCCCTTCGCGCGCGAACGGCAGCCACACGAGCCGCGCCTGCGCCTCCGACGGCTCGGGCACCAGCTTGCCCGCGCGCAGCGCGTCGGCGCGCGCCGGAGGCTCGAACACGAACACCTCGGGCGCGGGCTCGGCGCCGCCGGAGAGGTAGAAGCTGCGCGCGACCGTGCCGTCGCTGCGCGGGGTCGAGTAGAGGGCGATGTCGCGTGCGCGGGTCTCGACGCCGAGCAGCTGCGCGATGCGCTTCTCCACCTCGACGCGCGCGCGCGGCTCGAACAGCGCCGACATGCGCTCGAGCAGCGAGACACGGCTCATGAGCTGGACGTTCTCGTCGAGGAGTCTCCCCTGCTCCGCCTCGTTGCGCGGCGGTGCGAGCAGCGCCTGGAGCGCGCGCAGCAGCGCTTCGCGGTCGACGGGCTTCTGCAGGAAGTCGCGCGCGCCGGCGCGGGTCGCGGTCGCGCGCGCGGCGGCGTCGGTCGAGACCGCGAGCCACGCGATCTTCGGCCAGCGCGCGCGCAGCCGGCCGAGCGCGGCATCGAGCTCCTTCCCGAGCTGGGCCGGGTCGGCGATCAGGACGTCCGGCGTTCCGTCGCGCGTCGCGGCTTCGAGCGCGCGCGCCTCGTTCGCGACCGCGCGCACGGCGTAGCCCGCCTCGGAGAGCAGCCCCTCGACGAAGCTCCGGAAATAGAGCTGGTCGTCGATCGCGAGTATCCGCGCCTTGGGCAAGGTCTCTCCTCGGTCCGCGAGGGGGCGCGGCCCAAACTCCGGTGCAGCTTAGTCTCCAGACTTGTCGGCGCCGACAGGATTTTTTTCAGCGCGCCGGCGCCGCTTCGCGCCCGAGCAGCGAGTGCGGCGTGTAGCCGTCGATGGCGACGTCTGCGTACGCACCGCGCGCGATGTCGCTCCCGGCGCTGAAGTTCACCAGGCGGTTGTGCGGGTCGCGGCCCGAGAAGTGGTGGCTGCCGCGGCGGCTGTGGCCGTCGACGAGCACGTCCGTGCGCCCGCCCACGCGCGCGCGGTGCGCCTCGAGCGTAAGCTCGCCCTGGAGCGTCTGCATCTCCGCCAGGCGCGCTTGCGCCTCGACCGGATCGATCTCGCCCAGGCCGCGGCGCTGGGCCGGGGTACCGGGCCGCTCGGAGTACTTGAACGAGAAGCTGTCGGTGAAGCGCACCTCGCGCATGAGGCCCAGCGTCTGGCGGAAGTCGTCGGGAGTCTCGGCCGGGAAGCCGACGATCAGGTCGGTCGTGAGCGCGATTCCCGGCCGTGCCGCACGCAGCCGGGCCACGATGTCCACGTAGGTCGCCCGGTCGTAGCGCCGGTTCATGGCTGCGAGCACGCGGTCGGAGCCGCTCTGCACCGGCAGGTGCAGGTGCGGGCAGAGCTGTGGTAGCTCGCGGTAGGCCTCGATCAGGTCGTCGGAGACGAAGCTCGGATGCGGGCTGGTGAAGCGGATGCGCCGGATGCCCGGCACTTCGGCCACCCGGCGCAGCAGATCGGCAAAGCGGATCTCGCCGGCGGCCATGCCCGGGCGCGGCCGGCCGTAGGCGTTCACGGTCTGCCCGAGGAGCGTCACCTCGGTCACGCCGCCCTCGGCGAGCGCCCGGACCTCGGCCAGGATCCGGTCACTGGCGCGGCTGACCTCGCGGCCGCGCGTGCGCGGGACGACGCAGTAGGCGCAGAAGAGATCGCAGCCCTCCATCACGGTCACGAAGGCGCGCCCCGGCGAGGTGGACGCGAACTCGGGGTGCAGCTCGGGCAGCTCGAAGCGCGCCTGCGGGTCGTCGTCGTAGTCGACGCGCAGCCCGCGCCGGCGGGCGCCGGCTTCGCGCGCCAGCTCGGGCAGATGTACGAGGTTCTGCGGGCCGAACACGAAGTCGAGCCCGGGGAAGCGGCGCAGCAGCGCCTCGCCCTCCTGCTGGGCCACGCAGCCGCCGACGCCGACGACCAGCCCCGGCTCCGACTGCTTGCGCTGCAGCAGCCAGCCGAGCTCGGTGTAGAGCTTGTGCTCGGCCTTCTCGCGGATCGAGCAGGTGTGAATCACGACCAGCTCGGCCGCCTCCGCCTCGTCGGACGCCGTCCAGCCGTCGTGGTGCAGCAGGTTCGCCATCTTCTGCGCGTCGTGTTGGTTCATCTGGCAGCCAAAGCTGCGGATGTGGAAACGCCTCGCGCGATTCATGCAATTCGCTTCGCCCGGAATCACCATTCACTCCTGGTAGATGGCTCGAGAGATTCAAGCAACGGTTTGCCTACGAATCGGGCAGGTTGCGAAAAATGGAAATGTGGTTTGACATCTCCGCCTCCCCATGCATAATCTGCCCACGTGGCCTAATCCGCGACTGGGAGGCGCGGAATTCCCGCCAGAGAGTTTATGGAGAAGGCGGTGGAGACGACATTTCTGAATTGAAATGTCCAACCTCTCACCCCCCACAAAGTCATCCACCGCCCTCTCCGACCCCGTAACAGCCTCGGTAGCGCAAGCTACCGGGGCTGTTCCACTGTCGGGCCTCGGTAGCGCAAGCTACCGGGGCTGTTCCACTGTCGGGCCTCGGTAGCGCAAGCTACCGGGGCTGTTTCGCTTGTCGGGCCTCGCGCAGGGCTAGAGGATCAGCCGGTCGACGAGCCGCGAGAGCTGCTTCAGGTTGCGGCACTCTTCCGCGATGTCCGTGTACGGCAGGTACTTGTCCATCACGCTGTCACCGAAGCCCCAGGCGCCCGGTGACTCGGGGTTGATCCAGATCACGTTCTTGGCCTTGGAGTGGATGTCGCGCATGCACCAGGCCCGCGGGTCGTTGTAGTTGTTGCGCGCGTCGCCGATCACCACGACCGTGGTGCGGCTGTCGATCGTGGACAGGTAGTCGCGCCAGAACGTGTGGAAGGCCATGCCGAAGTTCGAGCGCGTGTACGGGTTGATCACGTCGCCGCCGTCGAGCGCCAGGTCGATCGCGTCGAAGATCTCGTGGTCGCGGAAGAGCTGACTCACCTCGCCGAGCTCCGCGACGAACACGAAGCTGCGCACCTTGGTGAAGCAGTCCTGCAGCGAGAAGATGAACTGCAGGAAGAAGCGCGACACGTTCGCGACCGAGCTCGAGATGTCGCACAGGACGACGAGCTTCGGCTTCTCCTTCTTGCGCTGCTTGAACACGAGCTCGAACGGAATGCCGCCGTGCTCCATGTTGCGGCGCATGGTGGTCTTGAGGTCGAACTTGCCGCGCCGCTCGCGCTTGCGGCGCATGGTGATCACGCTCTTGAGCTTCTGGGCCAGCCGCTGCACGACCTCGCGCAGCTTGCGCAGGTCTTCCTCGGTGAGGTTGTAGAAGCTCTTCTCGAGCAGACTCTCGCGCCGGAAGCGCTCGATGTAGTCGTGGTTCTGCTTGTCGAGCTCGCGCTCGGTGTACTGCCGCACCGCCCGGCGCACGGCTTCCTGGACCGCCTTCAGTAGCTCGCCGAGCTCCCGAAGCTTGTCCTCGTCCATGCCCTGCTCGCGCAGCTGCTCCATGAGACTGCGCAGCTCGCCCGCCGCGCCTTCCATGTCCATCTGCTCCATCATGCGGCGCGAGAAGAAGCCGATCTGGAGCATGTTGCGGATGTTCTGGACCTCGGCCTCGTCGCCCGCCTGCTGGATCAGCTTCTCGAGGGCGTTCGGGTCCATGCCGAGCAGCGCCTTGGCGAGCTCGGACAGGTCGCCCACGTCCATGTTCTCGAGCATGCGGCGCAGCTGCTCGAGCAGCTGCTCGAGATCGAAGCCCTCGGGCATGCCGCCCATGGCCTGACCCAGCTCCTGCCGCAGCTGGTCGTGGAAGCCCGACCAGAACAAGTCGAAGAGCCGGTCGTAGGTGTCGATCTCGTCGGAGCGCTTCACCATGGTGGTGCGCAGCGCGTCCTTGAACAGCTCGCGGTCCTCGAGCGGCAGCTCGTCGATCGCGCCGAAGGCGTCGAGTGACTCGGCGACCGACACGCGCACGCCGGCCTTGCGCAAGAGGTTGGTGAACTCGACCAGCTTCTTCTGCATGTCTAGTGCAGCACGCTCTTCTTGGCACCCGGCTGCGCGGGCGGCGGAGTCACCGGCGCTCCGGCCGCCTTCTCGGCCGCCTTGCGCTGCAGGAGCGCGTTCAGCTCGCTCTGCGCCTTGGCGATGTCGCCCTGGTGCTTCAGGATCACGTTCATGGTGTCGTTCACGAGCTCGGTCTCGAGCTCGTCGGCGTTCAGCACCATGAGCGCGCGCGCCCAGTCCAGCGTCTCGCTGATCGACGGCGTCTTCTTCAGGTCGAGCTTCCGGATGCGCTGCACGAGCTCGACGATGTCGTGCACCAGCCGCTGGCCGATGCCCGGGACCTTGAGCTCGAGGATGCGCACCTCTTCCTCGGTGGTCGGGAAGTCGATGTGCAGGTGCAGACAGCGGCGCTTCAGCGCGTCGGTCATCTCGCGCGCGTCGTTGGAAGTCAGGAACACGAGCGGCAGGTGCTTGGCCTGGATCGTCCCGACCTCGGGCACGCTCACCGTGTAGTCCGAGAGCACCTCGAGCAGGAACGCCTCGAACTCCGGATCCGACTTGTCGACCTCGTCGATGAGCAGGAGGATCGGCTCGGGCGCGGTGATCGCCTTGAGCAGCGGCCGCGCCACGATGAAGCGCTCGCTGAAGAACACGTCGTCCTGACCCGCGATGCGCTCCGACGCCTCTTTCATGGTCTTGGTGCCGGCGATCACGTCGTTGATCTTGTCGCGCAGCATCTGCGTGTAGAGCAGCTGCTTGGAGTACTCCCACTCGTAGAGGGCCTTGGACTCGTCGAGGCCCTCGTAGCACTGCAGGCGGATCAGCGGGCGGTTCACGGCGCGCGCCACCACCTTGGCGAGCTCGGTCTTGCCGACGCCGGCAGGCCCCTCGACCAGGACCGGCTTGTTCAGCTTGGACGCCAGATACACCACCGTCGCGATCTTCTTGCCCGCGATGTAGTTCTGGTCGAGCAGGCGCTTCTGGACGTCATCCACGCTATCGAACATTGCTTCTCCCATTCTTGTGCACGTCGGGCCGGAACCGGTGAGTCTCCGTGGCCCTCGCCAGAAGCTCTTCCAACCACCCCTGTCTCATGCGCTGCAGACGCACGCCGTACTCGACGATCATACGCCGGTACGGGTCCTTCGCGCCCGGCCGCTCGTTCGCGATGCGCGCCTCGAGCCGCGCCGCCCGGGCCTCCGTCTGGGCCAGCCGCGCGCGGATCTGCTCGGCGGCCTCGCCCGGGTCGAGGTGCTCGAAGAAGCTCGCGCGCTGCAGGAACTCGTCGCGCCAGAAGAAGCTCTGGCGCTCGCGCCCGTGCGCCGGCTCGGCGCCCTCGAGCCAGCGCTCGAACGCGGCGCGGCCCGCGGGCGTGACTCGGTACAGGTGCTTGGTCGGGCTGCGCTGCTGCTCGACCACCTCTTTCTCGATCCAGCCCTGGCCTTCGAGCTTGGCCAGCGCCGGATAGAGCTGGCCGTCGTTCAGGCCGTAGTCCTGCGCGAAGGTCTCCTCGAGCTGCTTGCGGATCGAGTAGCCGTGGGCCGGCGCGTCCATGAGCACGCCCAGGATCGTGTAGGCCACCGACATGCGATCAGCTCATCAGGTTCAAGATGTGTCCGAGCTTCTCGCGCTTGGTGCGGAGATACTCGAGGTTCTTGTCGTTGGGGCGCATCTCGAGCGGCACCAGCTCCACGAACTCGAGGCCGTAGCCCTCGAGGCCCGCGCGCTTCTGCGGGTTGTTCGTGAGCAGGCGGATCTTGGTGACTCCCAGGTTGACCAGGATCTGCGCGCCCACGCCGAAGTCGCGCGCGTCGGGCGGGAAGCCCAGGCGCTCGTTCGCCTCGACGGTGTCGAGGCCCTCTTCGTCCTGCAGGGCGTAGGCGCGGATCTTGTTGAGCAGGCCGATCCCGCGGCCTTCCTGGCGCATGTAGAGCAGCACGCCCGTGCCCTCTTCCTGGATCATCTTGAGCGCGGTCTGCAGCTGCTCGCCGCAGTCGCAGCGCAGCGACCCGAACGCGTCGCCGGTGAGACACTCGCTGTGCACGCGCACCAGCGTGGCCTCGCCGGGCCGGATCTCGCCGCGCACGAACGCCACGTGGTCGACGCGGTCGATCTCGTTCTTGAACACGATCGCGCGGAAGTCGCCGAACAGCGACGGCACCAGGGCTTCGGCGCCGCGCACCACGTGACTCTCGGTGCGCAGCCGGTACTTGATCAGGTCGGCCACGGTGAGGATGCGCAGGCTGTGGCGCGCCGCGAAGTCCTTCAGGTCGGGCATGCGCGCCATGGTCCCGTCGTCGTTCATGATCTCGCAGATCACCGCCGCGGGCTCGAGCCCCGCCAGCCGCGCCAGGTCGACCGAGCCCTCGGTCTGCCCCGTGCGCCGCAGCACTCCGCCGGGCTTGGCGACCAGCGGGAACACGTGACCCGGGCGCGTGAGGTCCGACGGGCGCGCGCCCGCAGCCATGGCCACGGCGATCGTGCGCGCGCGGTCCGCGGCCGAGATGCCGGTGGTGACTCCCTCGCGCGCCTCGATCGAGACGGTGAACGCGGTGCCGTAGGGCGTCTCGTTCTCCGAGTCGCGCACCATGAGCGGCAGGTCGAGCTGCCGCGCGCGCTCGGGCGTGATCGCCAGGCAGATCAGCCCGCGCGCATGCCGCGCCATGAAGTTCACGGCCTCGGCCGTGCAGTGCGACGCCGCGATGCAGACGTCGCCCTCGTTCTCCCGGTCCTCGTCGTCGGCCAGGATCACCATGCGGCCGGCGCGGAAATCCTCGATTCCCGCGCGCACCCGCGCCATCACATCGTCGCCCCGCTCGATCTCGCTCATCACTGCTACCTACAGGCTAGGTAAGGTGACGGTAACAGCGGCGTGGCGGGGCCGTCAAACTCTGTCGCGTGCGGGGAACGCTTCTGCGCTTCGCGCGCCGGGCCGGAGCCCTTCCTCGCGGGTCCCTTCTCGTCGCGGACTCCTGCGAGTCCGACCGACTTCGTTCGCCAGGTGGCTCACTGCGCGCGGCTGCCGCCGCTTGCGACCTCGCTCAGGGCGGCCTTCGCTCGGCCACCCCCGCTCAGGTGCCCTTCTGCTCCTGGAAGTGGCCGAGCACGCCGGCGACGAACTGCTGCTCGGTCACGCCGAACTTCTGGCCGAAGGAGTGGCGCTGGTCCAGGTGGCGGAACAGGCGGATGAGCAGCGCCTCGAAGGTCTCGATCACGCCCTCGCCCTTGGCAGCGGCGGCGGGGATGGTCGGGATGCCCGTGCCCTCCCAGGCCTTCCGCACTTCCTCGAGCGGCTTGATGTCCTCCAGGTCGCGCTTGTTGAACTGCACGACGCTCGGGATCTGGTGGATGTCGAGGCCATTGGCGCGCAGGTTGGCCTCGAGGTCGCGGTACGAGTAGGCGTTGGCCGACGACGCGGAGCGCTGTGAGTCGGCGATGAAGGCCACGGCGTCGGCGCCGGCCAGCACCACGCGCCGGGTCGAGCGGTGCAGCACCTGCCCGGGCACGGTGAAGAGCTTCAGCTTGATCTTGAAGTCACCCTCGACGCCGAACTCGACGGGCAGGAAGTCGAAGTACAGGGTGCGGTCGTCCTGGGTGTCCAGAGTGACCATGTCGCCGCGCACGGTCTTGCCGAGCTTGGCGTGGATCTGCTTCAGGTTCGTGGTCTTACCCGAGAGCGCGGGCCCGTAGTACACGAGCTTCAGCGTGATCTCACGGCTCTCGAGGTTGAGCTGCGGCATGGTGTCGCGCCTGAGTGGGAGTCGAGGGCCGTATCGGCGGCGGGCGCGGGCCGGTTGAGGGGATCGAGTCAGCGCGACCCGCGCCGGCGCGTGAAGATGTCGAGCAAGATGCGCGCGGCGCGCGGGGCCGAGACGGCGTGCGCCTCGACCTCGGCCTCGAGGTCCGGCAGGCGCGCCGCGAGCTTGGCGTCGGCGCGAAACGCCGCTTGGAGCCCCTCGTCGAGCAGCCGCCACAGCCAGGCGCGCGCCTGTGACTTGCGGCGCCGCTCGAGCTCGCCGCTCTTCTGCACGGCCTCGCGGTGCGCGAGCACCGTGCGCCAGAACTGCTCCACGCCGTCACCCGTGCGCGCGCTGGCACAGAGCACGACGGGCGTCCACGCGGGCGACGCGGGCTGCAGGATCGCCAGCGCGTGCTCGTAGTCGCCGCGCGTGCGCTCGGCGGCGGCCTTCTGCTCGCCGTCGGCCTTGTTCACGACCAGCACGTCGGCGAGCTCGAGCACGCCCTTCTTCAAGCCCTGGAGCTCGTCGCCGGCGCCGGGCTGGAGCAGCACGGCGAACAGGTCGACCATCGAGCGCACCTCGACCTCGCTCTGACCGACGCCGACCGTCTCGACGAGCAGCGTGTCGAAGCCCGCCGCCTCGCACACCAGCATCGCCTCGCGCGTGCGGTGCGCCACGCCGCCCAGCGTGCCGCCCGAAGGCGTGGGGCGGATGAACGCCTTGGGCTCGCGCGCGAGTCTCTCCATGCGCGTCTTGTCGCCCAGGATGCTGCCGCCCGAGACGGGGCTCGACGGGTCGATCGCCAGCACCGCGAGTGAGGTGCCCTGGGACACGAGCTCGAGCCCGAGTGTCTCGATGAACGAGCTCTTGCCCACGCCGGGCGGGCCCGTGATGCCCACGCGGATCGAGCCGCCCGTGGCGGGCATGAGCTGGTCGAGCACCTCCTGACCGAGCTCGCGGTGCTCGGCGCGCCGGCTCTCGAGCAGCGTGATCGTCTTGGCGATGAGGCGCCGATCGCCTGCGCGCACCCCCGCGACGTAGTCCGCGGGGGACAGCGCTTTCGTCATGCGCGCCGGTCTCGGATCGAGCGCAGCACCTCGCGCGCGGCGCGCGGGATCTGCGTGCCGGGGCCGAAGACGTTCGAGACGCCGTGCGCTTGCAGGAACTCGTAGTCCTGCTGCGGGATGACTCCCCCGCAGATCACCACCACGTCGCCCCCGCCCTGCGCGCGCAGCGCATCGATCAGCTGCGGCACCAGCGTCTTGTGACCGCCGGCCTGGGTCGAGATACCGACCGCGTGCACGTCGTTCTCGATCGCCTGGCGCGCGACTTCCTCGGGCGTCTGGAACAGCGGGCCCACGTCGACGTCGAAGCCCAGGTCGGCGAACGAGGTCGCGATGACTTTGGCGCCACGGTCGTGACCGTCCTGTCCCAGCTTGGCCACGAGGATGCGCGGCCGGCGCCCCTCGTCGTCGGCGAAGGCGCGGATCTCGCGCTGCAGGGCTTCGAAGTCCGGGTCACCCCGGTAGGCCGCGGCATACACGCCGGAGACACTACGCGTCTCCGCGCGATGGCGCCCGTACACGCGCTCCAGGGCGGAGGAGATCTCGCCCACGGTCGCCCGTGCCCGCGCGCACTCGATCGCGAGCTCGAGCAGGTTCGCCTCGCGGCTGCGCGCGCCGGCCTCGAGGGCGGCCAGCGTCTTCTGGCAGCGCGCCTCGTCGCGCGTGGCGCGGATCCTGGCCAGCCGCGCGACCTGCTTTTGGCGCACCTCGCTGTTGTCGATCTCGAGCACCTCGACCTCGGTCGGAGTCGCCGCGAGATACTTGTTCACGCCCACCACCACGTCCTCGCCGCGGTCGATGCGCGCCTGGCGGCGCGTGGCGGCCTCCTCGATGCGCAGCTTGGGCATGCCGGCCTCGATCGCGCGCGTCATGCCGCCCAGTGACTCGACCTCGTCGATCAGCTTCCGGGCCTCGCGCGCCATGGCCGCGGTCAGGCTCTCCACGTAGTACGACCCGCCCAGCGGGTCGATCACGTGCGTGATGCCGGTCTCCTCGGCCAGGATCAGCTGGGTGTTGCGCGCGATGCGCGCCGAGAACGGCGTGGGCAGGGTGACCGCCTCGTCGAAGCCGTTGGTGTGCAGTGACTGGGTGCCGCCGAGCACCGCGGCCAGCGCCTCGATGGTCGTTCGGATCACGTTGTTGTACGGGTCCTGCTCGGTGAGGCTCGCGCCCGAGGTCTGCGAGTGGGTGCGCAGCATCGACGAGCGCGCGTCGCGCGGCTCGAACTTTTGCATGAGCTGGGCCCAGAGCAGCCGCCCGGCGCGCATCTTGGCGATCTCCATGAAGAAGTTCATGCCGATCGCCCAGAAGAACGAGAGCCGCGGCGCGAACTCGTCGATCGTGAGTCCGCGCGAGAGCGCCGCACGCACGTAGTCCAGCCCGTCGGCCAGCGTGAACGCGAGCTCCTGGACCTGCGTCGCGCCCGCCTCCTGCATGTGATAGCCGCTGATCGAGATACTGTTGAAGCGCGGCATCTTCCGCGCGGTGTACGCGATGATGTCCGCCACGATCCGCATCGAGGGCTCGGGCGGATAGATGTACGTGTTGCGGACCATGAACTCTTTCAGGATGTCGTTCTGGATCGTCCCGGCGAGCTTGTTCGCGGGGACGCCCTGCTCCTCCGCCGCGACGATGAAGTTCGCGAGCGTGGGAATGACCGCGCCGTTCATGGTCATGGAGACGGTCATCTTGTCGAGCGGGATCCCGTCGAACAGGATCTTCATGTCCTCGACCGAGTCGATCGCCACGCCCGCCTTGCCCACGTCGCCCACCACGCGCGGGTGGTCGGAGTCGTAGCCGCGGTGGGTCGCCAGGTCGAACGCGACCGACAGACCCATCTGGCCCGCCTTGAGGTTGTCGTGGAAGAAGCGGTTGGATTCCTCGGCGGTGGAGAAGCCCGCGTACTGGCGGATGGTCCACGGCCGGTTCGCGTACATGGTGGCGCGCGGCCCGCGCAGGTACGGGAAGGCGCCCGGCAGCGTGTCCGTGCCCTCGAGTGACTCGAGGTCGGCGGCGGTGTACAGGGGCTTGACCGGAATGCCTTCCGGTGTGTGCCAGATCAACGTATCCGGGCTCTCGCCGTTGAGGTCCTCGCTGGCGAGCTTTCTCCAGGCCGCGACGTCGGCTTTTCGGTCTTCACTCACG
>Ga0335084_10004221_pt1 | contig 14143 bp, 8 predicted proteins | sample Lox_Sample_44_FD_206721 | JGI IMG/M metagenome (GOLD analysis project Ga0335084, IMG submission 206721) | Soil microbial communities from Loxahatchee National Wildlife Refuge, Florida, United States - Lox_Sample_4.4 | ecosystem: Environmental > Terrestrial > Soil > Wetlands | place: USA: Florida...
ACCGCCACCGCCGGCGTTTCCGGACGGCGCTGCGCCGCCGCCTTGCGGATCTCGTCGCGAATCACCGTCTCGGTGATCCGCGCCTTGTGCGCGAGCCGATCGGCGAACGAGTCGCGCGCGGCCGCATCGGGAATCGTCGCCGCCACCTTCAACATCTCGTCGAGAAACGTCTTTCGGCTGTCGGGCCGCGAGACGTTGAGGCGCGCCGCCGCGCGGTCGAGCAGAAAGTCCAGATACGGCCGCGACCCGGTGAGCCGCTCCACGTAGGCACGGCCCCCCGACCGGCGAATGAACGCATCCGGGTCGCTGCCCTCCGGCAGCAAAGCGACGTTCACCTGGAACCCTTCGGCAACGAGCAGCTCCGACGACCGGGCTGCCGCCCCTTGGCCGGCCTGGTCGGGATCAAAACTGAGAACGACCTTGGACGTAAACCGTTTCAGCGTCCGGGCTTGGGCACTGGTGAGGGCGGTGCCGCACGAGGCGACGACCGGCTGGACCCCCGCCTGCCACACTTGCGCCAGGTCGAAGTACCCCTCGACCAGCACACAGTAATTGTGCTTCCGAATGGCCCCTTTCGTCACGTCCAGACCGTAGAGCGTCCGGCCCTTCGTGTAGATAGGCGTTTCCGGCGAATTCAAGTATTTCGGGACCTGGCCCTCGTCGAGCGCCCGGCCCCCGAACGCCACAATCGCCCCGCTATCGCGGGCAATCGGGATCATCAGTCGGTTCCGGAACCGATCCGCCAGCCGGCCATCATCTCTGGAGACGATCAGGCCGCTCCTAAGTTGCAGAGCCTGCGGGATTTTTTCCGCCTCGAGCCGGGCATGCAGGGTCTCGCGGCCTGCCGCCGGGGCATACCCGTAGCCGAACCTGCCAATCGTGTCAGCCGTGAGCATGCGGGCCTCGAGCTCCCGCCGGGCGCGACCCCCGGCCGGGGCGGCCAGCTGCTCGCGGTAGAAAGCCGCAGCCAGCTCGTGCAGCTTGATCAGGGCCTCGCGTTCGGCGGCCGCGACCCGCTCTTCGGGGCCGCCTTCCGATTCGGGTACTTGGATGCCGGCCCGCTGGGCGAGGTATCGGACGGCCTCGGGAAAGGCCATCTTCTGCTGCAGCTCCACGAATTTGACGACGTCGCCCCCGACGCCACACCCGAAACACTTGAAGAAGCCCTTGTCCCTATTGACGTTGAACGACGGCGTTTTTTCCTGATGGAAGGGACACAGCCCCTTCCACGTCGCCCCGGCCTTCCTGAGGGGCACGACGTCGCCGATGACCGCGACGATATCCGTCTGGGTCTTGAGGTCGTCGAGAAACGATTGAGGAAAGAGCGCCACTATTCCTTCAGCTCGACGATCGTCGCGCCGCCTCCGCCCTCTTTTTCGTCGGCCGCGGCGACGGACGCGACGAGCGGGTGCTCGCGGAAGAACTTCGTGAGCGCCTGGCGCAGCCGGCCCGTGCCGTGGCCATGCACGATCCTCAAGCGCCGCTCATCGGCGAGCAGCGCATCGTCCAGAAACTTCTCCGCGCGCGCGATGGCTTCGTCGACCGTCGCGCCGATGACGACGAGCTCCCGCGTGGCGGCCGACGAGGCCAGCGCCGGCGCCGAGACGCGAGCCGCACTCGATCGTCCGCCTCGGGCGGCATCCGGGCCGGAGGCGTGATCGGGCCGCTTTGATCTGAGGTCGGCGAGCGCGACGCGCATTCGCTTGCCGCGCACATCGACGTCGATGCGGTTGCCCGAGACGCCGCGGACGATCGCGTCGGCGCCGAACGTCGCGAGGAACACCGTTTGACCGATCGACGGGAGTGTGTCGAGCCGCGTGTCCGGCTCGGCGGCGGGGCGGTCGATCAGATGATCGCCCACCGCGGCGAGCGCGGCTCGCGCTTCGGCGCGCAGTGCGCCGACGTCGCCGGTGGACAACGCGGGTTTGCGCGTGGCGGCGGCGCGATCGCCCAGCGCCTCGGTCTTGTGTTTGAGCTCGGCGACGATCCGGTCGATCTCGGCGCGCGCTTCGCGCAGCTTCTCGTTGAGGCGGTCGTCGAGCCGGCGCTTGAGGACGGCTTCGCGCTCGGCCAGCCGCGCCTCGCGCTCGAGGAGGCGCTCGCGCTCGCCAGCGAGCGATTGGCGATCGTCAGCCGTCGCCTTGCGCTCGCGATCGAGCGCGGCCAGCTCCTGATCGACGCGCGCGAGATGCGCCGCGAGCTGCGACTCCCGGCCGGACCGCCGCGCGCGCGCGTCGGCGATGACGGAGGACGGCATGCCGAGCCGCTCGGCGATCTCGATCGCAAGACTCCGGCCGGGGGCGCCGTAGACGAGGCGATAGGTGGGCGCGTACGTCTCGGCGTCGAAGCCGAAGGCCGCCGTCGCGACGCCCGCGGTCGTCGCGGCGTAGGACTTGAGCGCTTCGTCGTGTGTCGTGGCGACGACGACGGCGCCGCGGCGGCGGAAGTGTTCGATGACGGCCGTGCCGAGCGCGCCGCCTTCGAGCGGGTCGGTGCCGCTGCCGATTTCGTCGAGCAGCACGAGCGCGGGCAGCTCGAGCGCGCGGTCCATCTCGACGAGGTGCGCGATGTGCGCGGAGAACGTACTGAGGCTCGCGGCGATGGACTGGTCGTCGCCGATGTCCGCGAACACGGACCGGAACGGCGTGAACCGGCTGCCGCGCTCGACGGGGATGAGCAGACCGGCTTGCGCCATCAGCACCAGCAGCCCGAACGCCTTGAGCGCGACGGTCTTGCCGCCCGTGTTCGGGCCGGAGATCACGAGCGCGCGGGTCGGAGGGAGGATCGTGAGGTCGGAGGGGGACGGGGCTTTTTTCCACAGATCCGGCCTCGCGGGGGCCGGAGGTCGAACGCCGACCTCCGGCCCCTCGTCGGCCGGATCTGTGGAAAAAAGCCCCGTCCCCCTCAACATCGGATGCCGCGCTCCCAGAAACTCGATGCGGCCGTCGGCGGTGAGCTCGGGCGCCACGGCTTGCAACCGGCGCGCGAGGACGACCTTCGCGTGCAGCTCGTCGAACGACGCGGCGGCGTCGAGCGTGCGTTCCAGGTCGTCCGCGCGCCGGCGGAACGCATCGGCCAGCGCGAGCAGGATCCGGCGGACCTCCTCCTTCTCCCGCTCGGCGAGCGCGACGATGTCGTTGTTGACCTCGACGGTCGTCAACGGCTCGAGGTACAGACTCGCGCCGCTGGCCGACGCGCCGTGCACGATCCCCGGAATGGCGTCGCGATGCTCGGCCCGCACGACGACGACGTACCGTCCGTTGCGATCGGTGACGATCTGATCCTGCAGGTACTTCGCCGCCTCGCGCCCGCGCGTCAGCGCCTCGAGCGTGGACCGCAGCTTCGCGCGCTGACGCCGGAGCTTGTCGCGAATGTCCTTGAGCGCAGGGCTCGCGTTGTCCCGAACTTCGCCGCCCGGCTCGATGGCCCGACGAATGGCGGTCGCCTCGGTCGCGAACGACGCGGCGCCCGCGGCAACCTCGCGGAGTCCGGGACGGGATGCGCGGCGAACGGCTCCCGCGACCTCGTCCACCGACTCCACGAACTGCGCCAGACCCAGCAGCTGGAGCGGGGCCAGCGGATCCTCGCCGATCTCCAGCTCGCGGAGAATCGTCTCCAGGTCCTCCGGCGCCGAGACCGCCAGCGAGCCATCGTCCTCGACGAACGCAACGGCTTCGGTCGTGAGCGCGAGCCGGCGCTGAACATCCTCGGCGTCGGCCGACGGCTCGAGCGCCAGCGCGCGCGCTCGTCCGAGCGGCGTCAATGCCGCCAGGGACAAGGCTTCGCGGATGCGATCGAACTCGAGCGCCCGTAAGGCTGCGGCCTGCATGGAGGGTGCCCCGACGACCAGGGCAAACAGACATTATGACATGCGGAGGGGCTTCCTGGACGTTCCACAGGGTTCCCGGAGTGGCTCCTGCGGTTTCGCGGCCTATAATCGCGAACATGACTGCAGCCGATCGCGCGTGGGCGGCGTCCGCCTGCCTGCTGACAATCTTGATGGCGATTCCTGCCGCCCAGCCAGCCGGGTCGACCGAGAGCAAGGGCACGCCCGAGGCGAAGACCCTCCTGGCCCAGGCGGAGGCCGCGCTCCGCGGCGCGCCCGACTACGACAAGGGCCTCGCGTTGCTCAAGCAGGCCATTCAGGCGGATCCGCATTTCGCCGACGCCTACGAGCGCCTCGAATCCGCGACGCGCCAGGGCGCGATCGCTCACGCCAATCAGGCAAAGGAGAAGACGAGCGACGCGATCGACCGCGCGATGGCCGATCTGAAGAAGCAGTACGCGGCGTGGGCGGCGGCCGATCCAAAGAACGCGATTCTCGCCTGGGCGCAGGGTGCGCTCGAGGACAAGGACTGGGCGGCCGCCGGCAAGTTCTACGAGCGGGCTGTCGCACTCGACCCGAAGTTCGCGCGGCCCTACCTGCAGCTCTCACTTATCGCCGACTTCGCGGGCGAGAATCAGAAACAGGTGGACTACCTGAAGCAGGCCGCGGATGTCGACCCGCAGGACCCGCAGTACTTCTTCTACTGGGCGTCGGCGATGAAGTCGATCGATCCGGCGCGCTCGATCCAGCTGCTCCAGCAGGTCGCCGACAAGTACCCGGGCACCGAGCGCGGCGCGCAGGGGCTCTACTGGGCGGCGTTCGAGACGCATGATCTGTCGAAGAAGATCGCGATCTACGAGCGGCTGCGCCGGGAGTTTCCGCCGGCGAAGTCCGGATGGTCCGAGTCCGGGATGTCCGGGCTGCTCGATGCGTACCAGCGCGTCGACGCCGCGAAGGCGCTGGCGCTTGCGAGCGATCTGGCGGCCGAGATGTCGTCGCCGTCGGACAAGAAGACGTGGACGGACTTCGCATCGTACGCGCGGGCGGTGGTCGACGCCCGCGGGCTCATCGCGCAGTCGCGACCGGCGGACGCAGTCGCCCTCATCGACAAGGCGCCGCGGCCCAAGTACATCGACACGACGCCGCTCGATCTGCTGAAGGCGCAGGCGCAGGCCGGGGCGGGAAACACCGCGGCGGCGTACGACGGACTTGTGGCCGTCGCGACGAAAACCCCGACCGACGACGTGAACGCGGCGATCACCGCGTATGGCGCAGCGCTCGGCAAGCCGGCGGCGGCGATCGATGCGGATCTCTGGGCGCGGCTCGAGGCCGGCGCGAAACCGGCTCCGGACTTCGCGCTTCCGGATTATCCCGATGGCAGGACGGTGCGGCTCGCCGACTATCGCGGCAAGGTCGTCCTCGTGAACTTCTGGTACCCGTCGTGCGGACCGTGCCGCGGCGAGTTCCCGACACTCCAGCGCGTCCTCGACAAGTTCAAGGATCGCGGGTTCGTCATCCTGGCGCTCAACGTCTATCCGGAGGAAGACGCGTTCGTCATGCCCTACATGACGAACAACCACTTCTCGTTCCGGCCGCTCAAGACCGACGCCGACTGGGCGGAGAAGAACTACGGCGCGCGCGGCTATCCCACCAACGCGCTCGTGGACGCGGAAGGTCGCGTGATCTTCCGGCCCGGCGTGATCCGTGGCGAGAGCGAGCAGCGGACGTTCGAGCTGCAGGTCGAGACGCTGCTCAAGCACGCGCCGCCGCACGCCGCCGCGCAGTGACGTAGATCCCGACGCCGACGAGATTGGCCAGCGCCAGCACGCTGATGATCTTGACCGCGAAGGTCTGCCAGCTCGCCACGTCGATGATCGGAAACACCGACAGCACAGCGTAGAGCAGAGAGACGGCGAAGCCCGACGCCGACATCACCCGGAGCCACAGCGGCGGCGCGATGCCGAGGCGCCTCGCGCCGACCAGGGGAATCGCAAAGAGCGCGAGGTACGTGAACGCGTAGAAGATGCCGGCCGCGTTCTCGATCAGCTGAAACGCTTCCTGCACCCCGACGCCGGCCTGGCCGAGCAGCGTCAGGACGAGCGTGATCGCGCCCACGAAGAGGATCGAGTTGTACGGCGTGCGGAAGCGCGGGTGCAGCCGCGTGAACCACGCGGGCGCGAGGTGATCCCAGCCCGCGACCATCGGCAGCCGCGCGTTGCCCGCGAAGATGAGGGTGACGTTGCCGATCTGCCGGACCAGCAGCATGACGATGAGCGCGGGCACGAGGAACCGGGCGACGCCGAGCCCGGCGAAGCCGATCTGCAGCGTCTGCGGAATCGGACTGACGAGATCGATCTGGCTCTGTGGGACGAGCGCCAGCACGCTCGACGTGCCGAAGACGAACATCGCGGCGATGACCGGCGTCGCGATGAGCACCGACTGGCCGATCGTCCGCGCGGGCGCGCGGCACTCGCCCGCGAGGATCGCGACGTACTCGAACCCCGAGAACGCGCCGAGCGCCAGCTTGCCGAAGATGTTCACGCTCAGCAGCGTGAACGTCGGCATCGCCCAGTGCAGCGGATGGTACGCGGCGTGCGTCGGCCCGCGGCCGATCGCGACCCAGGGCACGGCGATGAGCGCGCCGAACATCAGGATCTGCGCGAGCCCGCCGAAGCTCTGCAGCCACTTGCCGGTGCGCAGCCCGAAGAGCGAGACGATCGTGAGCGCAATGACGGCCGCGACGCTGACCGTCGGCGTGTACCAGGACTCCGCCGTGAACGCCGCGCCCATCGGCGTGAGGAGATACGAGAGGTTGTTCGCGATGATGACGCCGAACGCCGCCATGATCGTGATCGAGTACGCCCACAGATTCCACGCCGTGAGAAAGCCGAGGAACCGACCGAGCCCGGCCGTCGCCCACTGGTACAGACCGCCCTCGAGCGGCATGAGGCGATTCAGGTAGATCACGACCGCGGCCTGCGGCAGGTAGTAGAGCAGGATCGCCGCGCTCCAGAAGACGACGTGCGAGGGACCGAGCTTCGCGGCCGTCCCCACCCACGCGGAGCCGACGACGTACATGATCTGGGTGAGGGCGAGCGTCGCGAGGCCGAGCTCGCGGCGGAAGGTGAGCGAGCGCGCCTCAATCTCGGCGACGCGATCGAGCGGGGCAGCGGGCTCCATTCAGCGGGTCATGAAGAAACGCACGCCTGGCCCTTCTTCATGTTCTTCATCTGCTCAAGCAACGTCCTTCATGCCAGATGGTTGATCGAGCTCGCGATCGCCGCCGCGCCAAAGCCGTTGTCGATGTTCACCACGGCCACGCCCGTCGCGCACGAGTTGAGCATCGCGAGAAGCGCGGCGATCCCGCCGAAGCTCGCGCCGTAGCCGATGCTCGTCGGCACGGCGACGACGGGCACCTTCACGAGCCCGCCGATCACGCTGGCGAGCGCACCCTCCATCCCCGCCACGGCGATGACGATGCGCGCCGCCTGCAGCCGGTCCCGCGCCGCGAGCAGACGATGCAGCCCGGCGACGCCGACGTCGTACAGCCGGTCGACGTCGTTGCCCATGACCTCCGCCGAGACGGCGGCTTCCTCGGCCGCGGGTATGTCAGAAGTTCCCGCCGCAGCGATAAGAACGACACCCTGCCCGCGGGGGATGTCCACGCGCCGCTCGATAATTCGGGCCTGTTCGTGGAACCGCGCGTCCGGCACGACTTTCGCTACGGCGCCGTATGTGGCGGGGTTTGTCCGCGTGACGAGGAGCGCGTGTCCCCGGTCGACAATGGCCTGGGCAATGCGGGCCACCTGCTCGGGCGTCTTGCCCTCGCCATACACGACCTCCGGGAAGCCCTGGCGCACGGCGCGGTCGTGGTCCACCCGCGCGAACCCGAGGTCCTCGAACGGATCGCCCGGCAGCTGCTCGAGCGCCCGGCGCTCGGCTTCGGCCGGATCCAGCCGGCCGTCGCGCACCGCCTCGAACAGCGCGCGCAGCGACAGGGTGGCCGCCGAGGGTGTATCGTGTGGGCTTCGCATGTGGGCGCAGTTTGACTCGGCCAGGAACCGGTCCCTAGAATGGTGGATCGGACTGTCGGCCAGGTCCCTCATTCTATGATCTCTACGGATGCCCTGATTCTGGTCGCCTACTTCTTTGTCCTGAGCATCCTCGGGCTCTACGGGTGGCACCGGTACTACCTCGTCTACCAGTACATGAAGCATCGCGACCGCGTCCCCGGTCCGCCGCCGCCGGTCGCTGAGGACGCCTGGCCCGTCGTCACGATCCAGCTGCCGCTCTACAACGAGATGTACGTGGTCGATCGGCTGATCGACGCCGTGACGGCGATCGACTATCCGAAGGACAGGCTCGAGATCCAGGTGCTGGACGACTCGACGGACGAGACGCGCGACATCGCGGAGCTCGCGGTGCGCCGGCAGGCGGCGCGCGGGTTCGACATCAAGTACCTGCACCGGACCGATCGCACGGGCTACAAGGCCGGCGCGCTCGATGCGGGGCTGAAGGTGGCGCGCGGCGAGTTCATCGCGATCTTCGACGCGGACTTCGTGCCCACGCGTGACTTTCTCCGCCGGACGGTCGGGTACTTCGCCAACCCGAAGGTCGCCCTCGTTCAAGCGCGGTGGGGGCACCTGAACGCGGGGTATTCGCTGCTGACGCGCGTGCAGGCCGTGCTGCTCGACGGCCACTTCGTGCTCGAGCACGGCGGCCGCAACCGATCGGGCTGCTTCTTCAACTTCAACGGCACCGCGGGTGTGTGGCGCCGGATGGCGATTGGCGACGCCGGCGGCTGGCAGCACGACACGCTGACCGAAGACCTCGACCTCAGCTACCGCGCGCAGATCCGCGGCTGGCAGTTCGTGTTCGTGCCCGATCTCGTCGCGCCGGCCGAACTGCCGGTCGAAATGAACGCCTTCAAGTCGCAGCAGCATCGCTGGGCCAAAGGATCGATCCAGACCTGCCGCAAGGTGCTGCCGTACCTGCTGACGTCGGACCTGCCGGTCAAGGTGAAGGCGGAAGCGTTCTTCCACCTGACGGCGAACTTCAACTACCTGCTGATGGTGGCGCTGTCCGTCCTGATGTTCCCGGCGATGGTCTACCGCTACACGATGGGCTGGACCGAGATGCTGCTCATCGACGTGCCGCTGTTCGCGGCGGCGACGTTCTCGGTCATCAACTTCTATCTGGTCAGCCAGCGCGAGATCTATCCGGACTGGCGCGCGAAGGTGAAGTACCTGCCGGTCGTCATGGCGGTGGGGATCGGGCTGGCCATCAACAACAGCCGGGCCGTGATCGAAGCGCTCACGGGCGACGCGGGCGAGTTCACGCGCACGCCGAAATACGGCATCGAGCAGTCGCAGGACGAGTGGCACCACAAGAAGTACCACCAGGCGATGCCGATCCAGCCGTTCATCGAGGTCGCGCTCGGGCTGTACTTCACGGTGACGGTGCTCTACGCCATCGCGCACGACATCTACGGCACGCTGCCGTTCCTCGTGCTCTTCCAGTTCGGGTTCCTCTACACGGGCCTGATGTCGCTGTTCCAGCAGGTGGGCGGCGACGATCTGCTCGTGAAAGCGCCGCAAATCGCCGGCGGCAAATGAGCACCGACGCCAAGCCCAAAGCTGGCCTCGAAGACGTCGTCGCGGGCGAGTCGGCGATTTGCTATCTCGACGGCGAGCGCGGCGTGCTCGCGTACCAGGGCTACGACATCCACGATCTGGCGAACGCCGAGCGCGGCGCGTCGTTCGAGGAGGTCTGCTACCTGCTGTGGCACGGCCGCCTGCCGACCCGGCCGGAGCTCGGCGACCTGAAGACGCAGCTCGCGGCGGCGCGCGCGCTGCCCGAGCCGATTGTCCGCGCGATGCGGTCGCTGCCGAAGGTCGACGGCATGGACGCGCTGCGCACGCTCACCTCCATCCTCGGCCACTACGATCCGGACGCCGGCGTGATGACGCCGCCGGCCAACTACCGCAAAGCCGTGCGGCTGACCGGGCAGCTGGGCTCGCTCGTCGCGACGTGGGGCCGGATGGCGGCGGGCGGCGGGCCGATCGACCCGGATCCGGCGCTGGGCCACGCGGCGAACTTCCTGTACATGCTCACGGGCCAGCGGCCGTCGGCGCTGGCGACGCGCGCGTTCGACGTCTCGCTCGTGCTGCACGCGGACCACGAGCTGAACGCGTCGACCTTCGCCGCGCGCGTGGCGGCGGCGACCCTCACCGATATTCACTCGACCATTGTCGCGGCGATCGGCACGCTCAAGGGGCCGCTCCACGGCGGCGCGAACGCCGAGGTCATGCGCATGCTCCTCGACATCGGCCAGACCGCGACGCTCGAGCGCGCCGAGGAGTACGTCCGCGCCAGGCTCGCGCGCAAGGAGAAGATCTCGGGCTTCGGCCACCGCGTGTACCGCACCGAGGACCCGCGCGCCACGCACTTGCGGCGCTTCTCGAAGTCCCTCGGCGAGAAGGCCGGCATGCCGCAGTGGTTCCAGATGTCCGAGCGCATCGAGGCGATCGTCAAGAGCGACAAGAAGCTCTACCCGAACGTCGATTTCTACTCCGCGTCGATGTTCTACGCGCTCGGGATCCCGATCGATCTCTACACGCCGATCTTCGCCGTCAGCCGCATCTCGGGCTGGACGGCGCACGTCCTCGAGCAGTACGCGAACAACCGCCTCATCCGGCCGCGGACGGACTACATCGGCCCGCGCTATCCGCAGCAGTTTCTGACGATCGACCAGCGCTAGACGCGGGCCGGATCAAGGTCGAACTTGACCAACGGGGCGGGTATGATTCTGCCCGTGCGAACCATCGCCACCCTTGTTGCCAGCCTGACCGCCGTGCTTGCCGCGGCGTTCGTTCAACCCGCCCCGGTCCCCGCCGCGCCGGCCGAGAGCGCCGAGTGGCGCTCGTATGGCCGCGACCTGGGCAACAGCCGGTACTCGCCGCTCGATCTGCTCAATCGCGACACGCTCGGCAAGGTGCAGGTGGTGTGGCGGTGGCGGTCGGACAACTTCAGCGTGCCGCCCGAGGACCGCAACGAGAGCACGCCGATCATGGTCGACGGCACGCTGTACTTCACGACCGGCGCGCAGCGGTGGGTCGTCGCGGCCGACGCCGCGACGGGCGCGACGAAGTGGACGTGGCATCTCGACGAGGGCGATCGCGCGCGGCGCGCGCCGCGCAAGGACTCGGGCCGCGGCGTGTCGTTCTGGTCCGGCGCGGTTGGTGCCGACGGCAGGCGGGACGACCGCATCTTCACCGTCACGCCCGGCTTCAACCTCGTCGCGCTCGACGCGAAGACGGGCGCGCCGGTGGCCGGCTTCGGCGACCGCGGGGTCGTCGACCTCAAAGCGCAGCTGGGCGTGCCGGTGGACCTGGTCAGCGCCGCGATTGGATCCAGCTCGCCCCCGCTCGTCTTCGAGAACGTCGTCGTCATCGGCCCGGCGCTCGAAGTCGGGACGCGCCCGCCGTCGATGAAGAACGTGCCGGGAAGGATCCTGGCCGTCGACGCGCGCACGGGCGCGCTCCTGTGGCGCTTCAACACGATCCCGCAGAAGGGCGAGTTCGGGTACGAGACGTGGGAGAACGGATCCGCTGAATACACGGGCAACGCCGGCGCGTGGGCGCCGCTGACGCTCGACGCGAAGCGTGGCTATCTCTATCTGCCGGTGGAGGCCGCCACGGGCGACTACTACGGCGGGCATCGCCTCGGCGACGATCTGTTCTCGTCGACGCTCGTGTGCCTCGACGCGCGCACCGGCCGGCGCGTCTGGCATTTTCAGATCGTCCACCACGACATCTGGGATCGCGACAATGCCGCGGCGCCGATCCTCGCCGACGTCACCGTCAACGGCCAGCGGGTGGAAGCCGTCGTGCAGCTCACGAAGCAGGCCTACGCGTACGTCTTCGATCGCGTGACCGGCAAGCCGGTGTGGCCGATCGTCGAGAAGCCGATGCCGAGGTCGGACGTCCCGGGCGAGCGCGCCGCCGCGACGCAGCCGATTCCCTCGAAGCCGGCGCCGTTCGATCGCCAGGGCGTCACCGTTGACGATCTCATCGACTTCACCCCCGAGCTTCGCGCCGAGGCGCTGGCGGCGGTCAAGCCGTTCCGCCTGGGCGAGAGTCCGTTCACGCCGCCGTCGGTCGCCAACGGCCCGGACGGCACGCGCGGCACGCTGATGCTGCCGGGCACGCTCGGCGGAGCGAACTGGGAGGGCGGCGCGTTCGATCCGGAGACCGGCATGCTCTACGTCGGATCGTGGACGAACCTGTCGGCCTTCGGCCTCACGAAGGACCCACTGCGATCGGACATGGACTGGGGCGGGACGGCCGCGCCGCCGCGCGTGCGCGGCCTGCCGATCATCAAACCGCCCTACAGCCGCATCACCGCCATCGATCTCAACACCGGGGAGCACGCCTGGATGGTGCCGAGCGGCGACACGCCGCCGGCGGTGAAGAGCCATCCCGCGCTCGCCGGCCTGACGATTCCGCCGACCGGCGCGCAGTCACGCCCCGTCGTGCTCGCGACGAAGACGCTGCTCTTCACGGCCGAGGGATCGAGCGGGCAGCCCTTCCTGCGCGCGCTCGACAAGAAAACGGGGGAGAGGGTCTGGGAGATGCCGCTGCCGGGCGCCGTCGGCAGCGTGCCGATGACCTACGCGATCGGCGACCGGCAGTTCCTCGCGTTCTGGGTGTCGAACCGCCAGGCGGAACTGCCCGCGACGCTCATCGCGATCGCGATTCCGGCGCCTGGGCGCGGCGGACGGGGCGGGCAGTAGACGGGTACGTCGGGTACGTCGGGTACGTCGGGTACGTCAGGTACGTCGGGTCCGAGGAACCTGCATCTCGGTCATCTTTCTCTTTCTCTGAAGTAGAGAAACGTCGACTAGCGCCAGTTCGCTCCTGGCACCCAACGTACCCGACGTACCCGACGTACCTGACGTACCCGACCTCCCGACCAGCGTCAGTTCGAGCCAGCGTTCTCCGCCGTCGACGCAATCGCCACGGTCACGATGTTCGAGTCCACGCTGCCGGCGGCGTTGGTCACGCGCACCATGTAGGGCACGTTCGCCGTCTGCGCGGGCGTCACGTACGACGCGCCGGTGGCGCCATCGATGACGTGCTCAACGCCGTTCGACATCTCGAACCACTGATAGCTCAGCGGCGCCGTGCCGGACGCTTCCACCGACAGCGTGGCATGATCGCCCGCGTCGATCGTGACGTCCTGCGGCTGCCTGGTGATCGTCGGTGCAACAACCTGTGAGACGGTCACGGTGGCCGTGACCGAGTCCGCCTGGCTCCGGCTGTCTGATACGCGGACCCAGTAGCTCGTCGTCGCCGTCAGCCCGGGCGTCGAGTAGCTCGCCGCGGTCGCGCCCTGGATCGGCGCCGTGGTCGTGCCGCTCGCGCCGACGTACCACTGATAGCTGAGCGCGCCGGAGCCGGTGGCAGCGACCGAGAGCGTCGCGCTGGCGCCGTACGCGACGGACTGACTCTGCGGCTGGGTCGAGATGGCGAGGCTGCTCGGACTGCTGGGCGACCTCGTGCACGCGACCGTGAGCGCAATGGTCATCGCGCAGGCGGCCATGACGACATACGATTTCGTGTGTGCTGTCAGCATGCGGACTGAAAGTCCAACTTGCGTGCCAACTGAATTCTGGAGGTAATCGCCGCCGCGCTCCGGGCGGGCGATGACGACGTTACAGGACTGTGCCTGGATCGGGTACGTCGGGTACGTTGGGTACGTCGGGTACGTCGGGTGCAAGGGACCTACATTTCGGTCATCTTGTTTCCCTCGGCGAGGAGTGAGAAGTTGGCCAGCGTCAGTTCCTGGCACCCGACGCACCGGACGCCTTATTTGATCTCCAGCGGGACGATCCGCGTCGCAGGCTGGCCGTTCGAGAGACGCGCGTTGACCGCGAGTTGATACCGGCCCGGCGCGAGTCCGGCGAGCGGCACGGTCGTATCGATGACGGCCGACAATCGACCATTTTGATCGTGCACGCCGTTCACACTCAGGGACTGAGGCGCGGCCTTCGACGATCCGGTCACGGTGAGGGTCATCGTCACCGCCGGGTCCTTCGATCCCCAGAACGCGCGCGCGAAGACCCGCAGCGTGTCGCTGGCCGCGAAGACGCGCGTCGTCGTCGGTTGGAATGGCACGAGGCCCTCGATGGCGTCAGCTTCCGTCATGGCCTCGGCGCGCGCGCCTGCCGTGCCGATCACGACGCCGCCGAGCAGGATCTTGTTGCCGGATGCCTTCGGGACATCGACCGGCATCTGCACCGATCCAGCTTTGCCG
>Ga0335084_10004222_pt1 | contig 14140 bp, 12 predicted proteins | sample Lox_Sample_44_FD_206721 | JGI IMG/M metagenome (GOLD analysis project Ga0335084, IMG submission 206721) | Soil microbial communities from Loxahatchee National Wildlife Refuge, Florida, United States - Lox_Sample_4.4 | ecosystem: Environmental > Terrestrial > Soil > Wetlands | place: USA...
CTACGGGCAAGCCAGATGTTACCGATAACGCAAGAGAAGTTCTCAAATAGAGAACCAAAATCAACTTCTCCCTTCGCTTCCTGTGAGGCTGAAGGAAGTGTTCCCTTTTTGGGACAAAAACCTCCCCCTGGCTTTTGATTCGTATAATACATCCCCATTGGTTCTTCATCGAGCCCTAGGGCATCCAGGAAACCCTTATAATTCCCTATTGACATCTCCTTGATAGCGAATCCTCCTTACTTGCACGACATGGAGTATCTGTCAATAAAATGAAAAAACTTTATGTAACGGTAATATCCTGGCTCCTTTCCCAGTAGCCATGAAGGTTGCACCGCTGATTGGCGATGAGGGTGACTTTGCCGGAGGGCGCAGATTCTTTTTGAAGTACCACAGTGAAAGTTGCCTTAGGATTAAGATACCCTTTTGACTGGAAGTCCACCTTCCCAGCCGGCTCATTGCCGATGTTAAGCGTTATAAACTCAATCCAGTGAGCTGGTCCCATGGGATGAACGACCTCGCCAACACTTACCTCAACAGTAAATGGTTCACCTGCCTTGACCTTTGCAGGGGCTTTAATAAACGGCGCATGGGACTTCTCCAGCGGGGTCTTGTTCGAAGGATCCTTGACCCTGTTGATGTTTTCAAAGAGGCTCTGATCTGCCTTCACAGGGAAATATCTTTCTGCAGCAAATGCCCTCTCAACCATTCCCATTGCCATAGTCCCCACAGTCATAGTCTTCAGAAAAGCCCTTCTGTCCATACTCCCTCCTCTCTTGTTAACAGATTAGTAAGAAAGTAAATGGCTCCTTTAATTCTCATATCACATAACAGGACACTATTCAAGTTCAAAAAAATCTTTGCCATGAAAGTTGCAAGGGAACACCATGAGGTAAGAATCAAAGAAACTTTATATTAATACCTATATATCAACAGGGTATCCAATTATTTAGCTATAGATTGGGCACCCTGCCATTGTAATCATTGACAGAGATGTGCGAGCTCCTATATACTTCTAACTGAGACTAAGTCTCAACTAAGTCATGCACACGCACGAACATAAACATAGACATCGGCATGGGGGAAGGATGGGGCAATACGACCAAATTGCCCTCATCGGCAACCCCAATGTAGGGAAGAGCGTAATATTCGGCCTCCTCACCGGTAAGTATGTGACTGTCTCTAATTACCCGGGGACAACGGTCGAGGTCTCACACGGCAATATTGCCCTCGACAGCAAGAAATTTCATGTGGTGGATACCCCTGGAGTGAACAGTCTCATTCCCATGAGCGAGGATGAAAAGGTCACCAGGGACATTCTTCTGAAAGAGCGCCCGTCCCTTGTGGTCCAGGTGTCTGATTCAAAAAACCTCAAACGCACACTCCTTCTCACCCTCCAGATAGCGGAGATGGGCATTCCCATGGTCCTTGATCTGAACATGGAAGACGAGGCAAGAGACCGTGGAATTATCATCAATGTCCAGAAACTCAAGGAAATCCTGGATACCGAGGTGGTCACCACCATTGCTCCCCAGAGAAAGGGACTTAAGGAACTGAGGAATTCTATCCTCAATCCTTCTCTGCCAAAGGTCCGTATACACTACCCCCCTGTAATAGAAGAGTATGTGGAGAAGATATCCCTCCTGCTCCCGGAAGCAAATATATCCAAGAGATCCGTGGCGGTCATGATACTTTCTGGCGACGAGAGTCTGAAGGAGTGGTTAACCGCTCATCTGCCGGGAGAAGTGATAAAAGAGATGGAAGCACTGAGGGATGAATGTCAGCTGAAGATGCATGGCACGTTGAGTGAAACCGTGAACCGGACGAGGCTGGAGCTAGCAGGTGAAATAGCGGAAAAGGTCATAAAATATATCCCTCCTGAGGGAGGACAGCTTTTTTATCACATTGGAAGACTCAGTATGCATCCGCTATGGGGAATTCCGATATTGCTCATAGTGCTATTGGGTCTTTATGAATTTGTGGGGGTCTTTGGTGCAGGGACATTGGTTAATTTTTTTGAAAAAACGATCTTTGGGAAATATATAAATCCCATGGCCACAAAGGTTGTGCAGTTGCTGGTTCCCATTGGCTTCATTCAGGAGATGCTTGTGGGCGAATATGGCCTTGTCACCGTGGCGCTGACCTATGCCATAGCTATAATCCTCCCCATTACCGCAACTTTCTTCATTGCTTTTGCCATACTGGAAGACAGCGGTTACCTTCCCCGTCTTGCCATTATGAGCAACAGGGTATTCAGTCTTATGGGGCTTAACGGAAAGGCGGTGCTTCCCATGGTGCTGGGGCTGGGCTGCGGGACTATGGCGGTCATGACATCGAGGATACTGGAGGCGAGAAGAGACAGGATCATCATCACCTTTCTCCTGGCCCTCGCCATACCGTGTTCTGCGCAGCTTGGTGTGATCCTTGGGATGCTCAGTGCCCTGTCCTTTTTTGCGACCATTATATGGGTGGGATGCATCCTCATTGTCCTCTTTCTTTCCGGCTATCTTGCCTCGAAGGTGATTAAGGGAGAGCGGACAGACTTTTTTCTGGAGATCCCCCCCATACGAAGGCCTGCCATAGCGAACATATTGATAAAGACAGCGGGCAGGGTGGAGTGGTATCTCAAGGAAGCGGTACCACTGTTTATCCTCGGCACCTTCATCCTTTTCCTCCTCCATAAACTGAACCTCCTGCTGATCCTGGAAAAGGCTGCTTCGCCTGTGGTTGTGCATTTGCTCGGTCTCCCTGAAAAGACGACTGAGTCGTTTATACTCGGTTTCCTCAGGAGGGATTACGGCGCAGCCGGTCTCTTCACCATGGCAGAAAAGGGATTGCTCACCCCGGTACAGTCCCTCGTGAGCCTCATCACGATAACATTATTTATCCCCTGTCTTGCCAATTTCTTCATGATCATAAAGGAGATGGGGTCAAGGATTGCCATCGCCATGGCTGCCATTGTATTTCCCCTGGCGGTCCTGACAGGAGGAGCGCTGAATTGGATTCTCACGGTGCTCCACGTGAGGCTCTGAGCAATCATCAGGAAAGGGAAGATATGAGTATTCTGAAAAGAGTCCTTTTCGCATCGGGTCCTGTAATAAGGGTCCTCATGGGGGCGGGCGCAATTGTCTTACTTATTGCTGGATTGAAGAAGCCAGAAGGAAATAAGGATAAGGCGAGGATTCAAAAGAAATCCGCGCAGACACTGAATAAAAAATAAGTCATCGCTTGACCCTCAGGACGCCCTCGGTCTGTGCGATCTTCTGAATAAGACCCGTGAGCTGGAGTCTGTCCGTCACGGCAAGGTCAAAAATAATATGCGCCTTCTCGTCCTGGGTGGTAGTTGCCTGCATGTGGGAGATATTCACGTTCACTGATGATATTAATGCGCTCAGGTCCGCAATCATTCCCGCCCTGTCCACTGTTTCTACAAGGAGCCTTGCGGGCGTGGTGGTCTCCTTCCCCGGTTTCCAGTCCACATCAACGATTCTCCCGTCGTCGATGGCGAGGCTTTCAAGGTTCGGGCAATCTCTCCTGTGGATGGTAACGCCCCTCCCTCTCGTGACGAATCCCACAAGGACATCACCAGGTATAGGAAAACAGCACTTGGCGGTATGGTAAAGGATATGGTCAATCCCTTTTATGGTAATGCCCTTCTGCTCCCTCTCCGGCCTGGCTGCTCTCTGTACCAGCTCTTCCTGTTCTTTTTCAGGGAGGAGTCTGTTCACCACCTGATGGGCGGATACCTTTCCATATCCCACTGATACGAGAAGGTCATCAAAGGACTGGAGGCTGAAGGCCTTTGCCATTGCCTGCATCTCATCTGCTTTGAGGGAAGAGGGTTTGAGATGGTGTTTCTTCATTTCCACCTCAAGGAGCTTTAGCCCCAGTTCGATGCTCTGTTTCCTTTCCTCGGCTTTTATCCACTGCTTTATCCTTCCCTTTGCCCTTTGCGTGACCACGAACTTAAGCCAGTCCCTGCTCGGCCCATGAGTGGGGGAGGTGATGATCTCAAGGGTATCCCCGTTTTTTAACTGGTATCTCAAAGGGACAATTCTGCCGTTCACCTTTGCGCCAACGCATTTATGGCCCACCTGGGTATGGATGCTATAGGCAAAATCCACGGGGGTCGAGCCCACAGGCAGTTCCCTTATCTCGCCCTTGGGCGTAAAGACATACACCACCTCGGGTATAACCTCACCCTTCACCGCTTCAAGGAATTCCCTCGCGTCAGGGAGTTCCTTCTGTGACTGTATCAACTCCCTGAGCCACGATATGTATTTACTGTCCCTTTCCCGCACAGCATCCTTTTCCTTATACTTCCAGTGGGATGCGATTCCCTCTTCGGCGATCCTGTGCATTTCTTTTGTCCGTATCTGAAACTCTACCCTTTCACCCTTTGGCCCGATGACAGAGGTGTGGAGTGACTGGTACATATTCGATTTGGGCATGGCGATATAGTCCTTGAATCTTCCGGGAATGGGTGTCCAGAGGGAATGTATGAGACCCATGATCGTATAGCAACTTGCATTGGTATCGGTGATGATCCTGAGCCCCAGCACATCGTGGACCTGATCAAAGGTGATCCTCTGTTTTTGCATTTTCTGATAGATCCCGTAGTAGTGTTTCACCCTTCCTGAAACCCTTCCGTGAATTCCCTCTTCTTTGAGTCTGTCCTCTACAGTCTTTGTAACCTCTCGCAGGTACCCCTCCTGTTCTTCTTTCCTCTTTACGACCTTTCTTTCCAGTTCCTCATAGAGTTCCGGCATCAGGACCTTGAAACTGAGGTCTTCGAACTCCAACCTGAGCCATCCTATTCCAAGTCTGTTTGCCAGGGGCGCGTAAATCTCCAGGGTTTCGGTGGCAATCCGTTGTCTCTTGTTTTCGGGAAGGAACTGGAGAGTCCTCATATTATGGAGCCTGTCAGCGAATTTAATGATAATGACCCTTATATCCTCTGACATTGCGAGAAGCATCTTCCTGAAGTTCTCTGCCTGTGCCTCTTCCTTTGTCTTGAACTCGATCTTGCTCAATTTTGTGAGAGAATCCACCAGGAATGCGATCTCCTCACCAAAGATGTCCTTAATGTCTCTTGGGGTTGTTTCAGTATCTTCGATGGTATCGTGAAGCAGGCCTGCGGCAATGGTCGCCACATCCACTTTCATGTCGGTGAGGATATCGGCAACCGAGAGGGGATGCTCTATGTAGGGAGTCCCTTCAATCCTCCGCTGGCTGCAGTGGGCCTCCCTCGAGAATATATATGCCTTTCTCAGGAGTTCCACATCAGCATCTGGGTTATAGGAGAGCACCTTTTTTATGAGGGAATCTACGGTTACTTCTTCTTCTGACATGGTTTTATTATACAACTTTTGTTTTGGCTCTATGCATTTGGCTTTAGTGCAAAAGCTTAAGGGAAAAACAGCAGGGAGCGGGGTCAGGAAATGACCGCCATCTTCGCATCGAGTATCAGGGATCCTTCCGGATAAAGGGCGACGGGATTCAAATCGATCTCCTTGACCATCCCGGTTGCCATGATTTCGGAGACGGCAACAATTGTATGTATCAATACGGCGATATCCAAAGGAGGTTTCCCCCGGTACCCCTTCAGGAGTCTGTGCCCTTTCGTCTGCTGGACAAGCCAGAGTGCGTCTCCGGGCGTAAGGGGCGCGAGCCCAAAGGCAACATCCCTGAAAAGTTCCACAAACACCCCTCCCAGGCCGAACATCACCACAGGACCGAACTGGTTGTCAATAACCCCGCCCACAATGACTTCCACGCCTTGAGGAGCCATTTCTTCAACAAGAACCCCTTCTGCACCCTCAACCCGCATGAGTTCTTGAACTGCGCGACTTAATTCATCCTTGTCTTTAATCCCGGTCTTCACACCGCCCACATCGCTTTTTGAAGAGACCTTTGATGAAGAGATCTTTGCCACAAGGGGAAAGGTCAGATCCGTCGGAGGCAAGATGGCCTCTCCCCTGGCGAAAAATCTCCCCTTTGGAACAGCGAATCCCATCTCTTTGAAAAGTCCTTTCACTTCATGTTCCGAAAATGTCACTCGCCTCCTGTTCCTGGTCATGAAGTCATTGAGGATTTTTGTGAAAGGGCTCTCAGTGCCTGTGGAGGGGGAGGGGTTTTCGTTGCTCGTTGGCATAGCTGTTTAAAGTATACCTGATTTTTCTGATATGAGAAGGGGAATCCTGATAGGTGGAAATATGTTACCATTTTGGGATGAATGAATTGCCTAACATGATGGATTACGAGAAGGAATACAGGGGACCGTCTCTGTCAGCTCCTGAGAGATTCTCCTTTCCTCTGGATGTGTTCGATGGATGGGGTGAGAGAACAGCCCTTTTCTGGACGGACGGGGTTATGGAGAAAAAATATTCATTCAATGAGATGAGGATGAGGTCATCAAAGGGTGCGGGCGCGCTTAAGAGGATGGGCATCCGGAGGGGGGACAAGGTCCTTGTCATGCTCTCCAATGTCCCTGAATGGTGGGAAATTATGCTCAGCCTTATGAGACTGAATGCGGTTCCCATTCCTGCCACAACCCTTCTCGTTTCCAAGGATATTGAGTACAGACTCTCGGCAACTGAGGTAAAGGCGGTCATTGCGTCAGAGGAGGACGCCTCCAAGGTGGAGGATGCGGTGAATGGTTTATCGGTTACTCCTCTCCTGATACTGATTGATGAGCGTCAAGGGTGGCATAATTACATCAAGGAACGCGACCGTGCTGATATGGTGGTGGGGGAGAGGGGCTCTGCCCAGGAGCCTGCCATAATCTATTTCACCTCAGGGACAACAGGTCCCCCGAAGATGGTGGTTCACACCCACGCCTCATATCCCTTTGCACATCAGTTAACAGGAAAGTACTGGCTCGATCTCAGACCGGGGGATATCCACTGGAATCTTTCTGATACAGGATGGGCAAAGGCTGCATGGTCAAGCCTTTTTGGACCCTGGCATAGGGGAGCCACAATCTTTTCCCTTCATAGGAAGGGAAAATTTGATCCGTCCTTTACACTGGAGGTGATGCAGCGGTATCCTGTCACCACATTCTGCGGTCCTCCCACTGCATACAGGATGATGGTCAAGGGGGCATCTGCCTCTCAGCTATTCAGATTCCGCTCCATGCGCCATTTTGTCGCTGCGGGAGAACCACTCAACAAGGAGATAATCGAGCTTTGGAAGGAAAAGACAGGGAGGTATATCTATGATGGGTACGGCCAGACAGAGACGGTGAATGTCCTGGCGAACTTCAGATGCCTTCCGGTGAAACCCGGGTCCATGGGAAGGCCTGTTCCCGGGTTTGTGGTGGATATTATAGATGAGAAGGGTGTCCCGATGCCTTCTGAAACAGAGGGAGATATCGGAATAAGGGTACATCCCGAGAGGCCCGTGGGACTGTTCAGCAAGTATCTCGGAGATTCGGAGGCAACGGAGAGAACGATGAAAGGGCAGTGGTACAGTACAGGGGACAGGGCGTTCCGTGATCATGAGGGATACTTCTGGTTTGTAGGAAGGGATGACGACATCATCCTCTCTTCAGGCTATAGAATCGGACCCTTTGAGATAGAGAGCATTCTCATCGAGCATCCGGCGGTAAGGGAGTCAGCGGTTGTGGCAAGCCCTGATGAAATAAGGGGAGAGGTGGTAAAGGCATTCATCGTCCTTACTCAGGACTACAGACCATCAGACATCCTCGCACATGAGCTCAGGGAATTTGTGAAGACGAATGCAGCTCCGTATAAGTATCCGCGGAAGATTGAGTTTGTGGATGACCTGCCAAAGACCATAAGCGGGAAGATAAAGAGGAAGGAATTGAAGATGAGGGAATACGGGATGTCATGAGCACGGCATTTGTTTATTCAGATGACTTCCATCGGTTCAACTATGGCCCCTCCCATCCTCTGAAAACATTCAGGCTGAAACTCACGTACGAACTTATTAAGGCATACGGCCTCCTCTCTATTCCAAACACAAGACTCGTTGAAGCGGTAATAGCGGATGAGGATGATTTGGTAACCTTTCATGACAGGGAATACATCGAAATACTGAAGTCCGCAAACAGCGGAATAAGGGTGGCCGGTGCAGGGTTTTACGGCCTCGGTTCCGGTGATAACCCCGTGTTCAGGGGTCTCTTCGACTGGTCACGCCTTGTGACAGGAGCATCCTTGCAGGCAGCGGAAATGGTGGATTGTGGCGAAGTGGAAACTGCCTTCAACATATCAGGGGGGCTTCACCATGCCATGGCCTCAAGGGCTTCCGGATTTTGTTATCTCAATGATCCGGTCATCGCCATTATGTCGCTTCTGAAAAAGGGCAGGAGAGTGGTCTATATTGATATCGATGCCCACCATGGAGACGGGGTACAGGAAGCCTTCTATGCGAGCAATAAAGTGCTCACCATCTCACTACACGAAACAGGAAGTGCGCTCTTCCCCGGAACCGGGTTCGAGTACGAGACAGGGGAGGGAGAGGGACAAGGATATTCTGTGAATATCCCTCTGCCTCCTTCTGCTGATGATGAGATTTTTGTGTATGCGTTCAGCGAGATTGTCCCCCCTCTCGTGGACAAATTCAGGCCTGATGTTGTGGTGAGCCAGCTCGGCGTGGACTCCTTTTCCACAGACCCCCTCACTCACCTCAACTACTCCCAAAAAGGCTTCTGTGAAGTGGTGAAGAAGATTAAGGAAGTTTCTCAGAGATGGGTTGCCTTGGGCGGCGGCGGCTACGATGTGTTTAATGTTGCGAAGGCATGGACACTTGCCTGGGGAATCATGAATGGGGTGGACGTCCCTGATGAGATTCCCCGCGATTTCCTCTTGCAATATCCAATGGAAGGATTTCAGAGTGGTACATTAAGGGACAGGAATTACACCGAGCGTGGGGAAGCAAAAGAAGTAATGTGGGAAGAGGTAGAAAGGGTGGTCGGTTATCTCCGGGGAAAGGTACTTTAGTGTGAATCCTGTTTTTGGATTTGTTCGTCCTTATAAAACAGTCTCTCCCTGGAAACTTATCCACTATCTGGTTTAATCTTCCGGCACTGACCAGAGCGCAGAACATGGCAAGCAGGGATATGCACAGGCTGAGGCATAACTACTGAAAGTGGCGGTACACGCTCCGTGACCTACTTCAGTCCTACACGGAAGCGGTAGTTCTGGTACCGGAAGATGACGCCGTCAGCGACAATCTCCTCCAGCTTCAGTCCAGGTGAAAGCTCCTGGCCTTCCCTCATCATCTGACCATTAATCTTCACCATTCCCGAAGCAGGGTCTCCGGTATGGATGTGGGCGGTAATGGAGAAGGTGGGCAGGCTTTGCTGGATGGTTGAGGGGAGTTCGGTCAGATTATACAACGTACTTCCTCCGGTATCCTTGCTGCTGGTGGAGAGCTTTGTCTCCGAAGGGGTAGGAATTGCTGCGGGGGCCTGCAGTGACAAGGATGGAGAATTGGCACGAGACTCCTGGGTCTCGACAGCAGGGGCACTCGCGCTTGGAACCTGTGCTTGTTCAGCAGTTTTTGTCTGAACTGAACGGCCCTGGCGCTCACTCACCTTCTTGTCAATGGGTGTCTTCACAGGAGAGCCAATCTGGGCAGGAAGGTGCTTTTCTCCTTGTTTCCGCTCTTCTGAAATGATGGTCTTTTCAGGCAGAGGATTTTGTTTGGTGGTGGAATATGCGGTAACATTCTGCTTTGTTCCCTGCCAGGGAGTTAGCCACCAAAGGAATATTCCAGCGTTCAGTACTAATGCAACCAGGAGCAGATAAGGCCACATATGGGGTTTTCCTTGCTCCTGCATCCGGGTATCCTGAACCGCCAGGAGGTCCGGCACTGTGCCTCGCTTGCGCTCTTCTTCGGATTTTTTCAGGGCATCAAGTATATATGACATAACTTATTGTCCTTTCTTTTTATCATACAGTAGCGGTTCTCCACTGGCGGTGAAAGTATTCAAATGGATTATGGTCTGAGGTCCCACGATACCGTCCGGCACCAGACCCTCGGAGAGCTGAAACTTTTTCAGCTGCGCAACGCGATCGCCATCATACACAAGATTCTTCCCTGGTTGATCGTTCTTGCCCTGGAGGAGCGCCAGCTGCTTATTCAGCCACAACACCATGTTTCCTTTCTGACCGGGCCGGAGGGGAGACCGAAAATCAGGGGGCGTGCGCCAGAGCAGCGTGTAATCTCCAAGCCACTTTTTTTCAACCTCTTTGATGTTCACTGTCCTCATTTCGGTTCCCACCACAAAGGTGGCCGTCTGCCCGTGAAGGGCTGAGAGTGTGGCATAGAACTGCCTTCCCTTCTCATCAAAGAGCGTCAACACCGCGGGGTGATTTAAGCTGAGGAGGCTATTAAGACTGCCTTGTGCAGTGAGGCAGCGCAACCCGTGGATCTGGGCCTGTCTGCAGGGATCACCGGAGCCTTCTTCGTCATAAGGAAGGTTCCACTGTCTGAAGAGTGCCTGATAAGCCATCCCTTTGCTAGGGTAAATAGACATGCCGTCGGGCCACTCCAATGTGTCCAGCTTTTGAGATTCCGGTGCGGTTTTTACAGGTTCCACTGATCTGGATAGTGCTGTCTCTACAGGCTGGGTCTTGTGATTATAAAAGCTTGCTGCCAGTGCTGCAGAACCCAACAGCAGGATTCCGGCCATCACCCATCTCATTCTTTTGAATAAGCCATCCTGAATGGTTGTTTCCCCCAATACTTCCCGGGCCGCTTTGGTGAGTGTGCGGGTATCAACATGATGTTGGCCCTGCACATAGGCACCGAGAAGTGCCCGGTCGCACAGGAGATTGATCAAACGCGGAACGCCACCGCTTAAACGGAAGAGCCTGTCAATAGTGGCGGAAGGAAATAATGCACTGCGCGTACCTGCAACTGCGAGCCGGTGATTCACATACGCCGCCACCTCTTTTTTCGAGAGAGATTCCAAATGGTAGCGGGCTGTAATGCGCTGAGCCAGCTGACGCAGCTCAGGTCGTGAGAGCATCTCCTTGAGTTCAGGCTGTCCCAGGAGTATTATCTGGAGAAGCTTGCATTCATTTGTTTCCAGATTGGTCAATAAACGGAGCTGCTCCAGCACATCGGCGCTCAGATTCTGGGCCTCTTCGATGATGAGAACCGTTTTACGGCCCCTGGCATGGGCTTCGAGGAGATATGCATTGATCCGGTCCACAAAAACCTTAACACTGGTGTTACCTTCAGGATACTGAATCTCCAGCTCGTCGCATAATGTGGCCAACAGTTCTTCAACACTCAATTTGGGGTTGAGAATAAACGCGATGTCGGAATTCTCAGGGACCTGTTCCAGCAGGCAGCGACAGACTGTCGTCTTCCCTGTTCCCACCTCCCCGGTAAGGAGGATAAAACCGCCGTCACTGTGAATCCCGTATACCAGATGGGCCAGCGCCTCCCGATGTTTATCGCTCATATAAAGGTAGCGGGGATCCGGGGCAATGGAGAAGGGGAGTTCCTTTAGACCAAAGTGTTCTTTGTACATTGGTATCAATACCTTTTTCCGTGTCCTTTAAAATAGTAATACAATGATCCGGGAAAAAACAATAACAGGGTCAGGCTGTCATAAAGAGAGGTGTAATGAAACAGGGAGTGCACATGGTGAATCGAACGCGCATTCCCCGCTGCTTGCTATGGCGAACCAGAGCGCGTTTTCCTCTCTCACACATGATTCCGCAGCATGAGTTCTGCAGGGTGGGGGTTCAGGTAATGCTGCCTTTTAAGATAGAGCTCATCATATTTCTTCACATAATGCCTGAGGAGCACTATAGGAATGATAAGGGGTATGAGACCTTTGTGGTAATCACCGATAACCTCCATGAGCTCTTTCTTCTCGTCGGGCGCTAGCAGGTTCTTAAAATAGCCCATAATATGCTGTAACACATTGGTGTTCTTTTTTACCGTTGCAATCATCCGCAGGCTCTCCATAAGGATGCGCAAATATTCAGAATGGAGGTGCTCGGGGCTAAACTCTTTGGCTGTCGCCACCAGGGCTCCAAGGGTTCTGTAATGTCTGGGACTGTGGGAGAGGACAAGGAGCTTGTGGTCTGTATGGAAAGAGATCAAATCTTTGATAGTGCGTCCTTTGAGCATGAAATCCTTCCACCGCCGGAACACAAAGACCCTCTCAATAAAGTTTTCCCTGAGGCCGGGATCAGAGAGCCTGCCCTCGTCCTCTGCAGGGAGGAGGGAGAAATGCTCCATAACTGCCCTAGCAAAGATACCCACTCCCCTGTGCCTGGGCATGTCATTTGGGGAATATACCTTCACGCCTTTCATTCCTGAACTGGGAGACCTGGACTTGAAGACAAAGCCGCAGAGATCCAGTGTTTCCAGTTCCTTGAGTTTTTTTTCCGCCCATCGCAGCATTCGTTCTGTGTGGTCCTTCCCGGTTCTTACGGTCAGAAGGCGGGGAGATTCAGGGTCTCCCACCAAATGCATCGCCTCCCTGGGGATAGGCAGGCCACATTCCACTTCAGGACAGACCGGTACCCATTCAACGAAGGATCCGAGGGTCTCTTTCAGGTAGTGATCCAGTTTATGACCGCCGTCAAAACGGACTTTTTCGCCCAGGAGGCATGCACTTATTCCGATCCTTATGCTTTCTCCTGCCATGATGACGTACACGTCATTAAGGGAACTTAGGCTTCAGAAGCCGTTTTCAGATCCTTCAAAAAAGCGACCGTGAGCCCCACCAGTCTCGATCTTGGGAAGAGAAAGCGGAGGGTCTTCAGAGAAAGTCCCTTGAAGGATTCTCTGCTCGTGACCACTACTCCATTTCCTCCCTCACGGAAAATAAATTCGTGGCGTGCGGTGATACCGAACTTTCCGCTTGACCAGACAACACGCCTCTGGGGAATGACCTCCTCGATCTTAGGCTCAAAATAGACGGGGAAATGAAAAGGATAGATACAGAACCTGACCTTTCCCCCTTCTGCCAGGATTTCGGTTTTCTCGGGTGAGACATTCTTGAGCACTGTATTCCAGTCTTTCCAGCAGGTAATGTCGGTGAAGGTATCCCATACCTTTACCAGGGGAGCATGGATAACTAGGGATTCTTCAATGAGCATTTACCATCATCCAATTCCAGGTCCCCCTTTTTCTTCGGAAAGGGCCAAGGTGACCGCCTCCTTGAAAGGGGTCTTCCTGATGTGAACGAACCCATCAATGTGGCTATCTCTGCAGACTACTTCGTTTTTCAGTCCCTCAATGAGAGGATGGGCCACCCCTGAGGGCACAGGCGTAACAAGGTCCACCCAGTAAGCAGACAGGAGAGGGGTGAGGAACGGGACAGGGATGATGATCCTTTGAGCAATTCCGCGTGCCTCTGTATATTTCTGCATCATTTCACGATAGGTGAGCACCTCAGGGCCACCGACGTCAAAAGTCTCTCCCGCTGTTGCGGGATTGAACAGACAGCCCAGAAGATAATCCAGTACATCCCTGAGGGCGATGGGTTGGATGCGGGTATCGATCCATTTCGGGCAGACCATTACAGGGAGGCGCTCCACAAGGTACCGGAGCATCTCAAAGGACGCGCCCCCTGCGCCGATGATAATGGCGGCACGCAGGATAGTGGCAGCAGGCGTTCCTGATGAGAGTACCTCAGCAACTTCTGCGCGGCTCCTCAGATGTTCTGAGAGGGTGTCCCGTGCTTCTCCGAGCCCTCCAAGGTAGATGACCCTTTTAAGCCCAGTATCGTTCGCCGCTGAGATAAAGTTCCGCGCAGCCTGCTTGTCCTTTTGAGCGAATTCCATGTTCCGGAAGATGCTCTTTCCCCCCATGGAATGCACAAGGTAATAGGCAGAGTGAATCCCCTGGAGGGCTTCGCCCACTCCTTTGCCTGTGAGGAGGTCGCCCTGAACCACTTCTCCTGACTCAAGATGCGGAAAATGGGCCGAAACCTTTGACGGATCACGAACGAGAAACCTCAGGACGATATCCCTCCTGCTAAGTTCAGGGATGAGCCTGCTTCCCACAAAACCTGTAGCACCGAGCAGGAGGACTTTGTCGTGGGGAGATATTTCCAAATGTTCCATAGGGTCAGTGTAGCAGATTTCTGTATTGAATCAAATGAGGGGCCTTATTTCTGTCACCTCAAAACATGCTGTATTCATTT
>Ga0335084_10004223_pt1 | contig 14140 bp, 10 predicted proteins | sample Lox_Sample_44_FD_206721 | JGI IMG/M metagenome (GOLD analysis project Ga0335084, IMG submission 206721) | Soil microbial communities from Loxahatchee National Wildlife Refuge, Florida, United States - Lox_Sample_4.4 | ecosystem: Environmental > Terrestrial > Soil > Wetlands | place: USA...
GAGCTCAATACGCTGCTCTACACCGCCGGCCTGTCGCTGCTGATCGCCAACCTGGCGTTGCTGTTCTGGACCGGTGACTACCGCAACATCAATCTCGCGTATGGCTCGCCCCCGATGCGGCCGTTCGGGATCTCGGTGTCGGTACCGCTCGCCATTGCGTTCGTGCTGGCGATCGCCATCACCACCGCGCTGTATTTCTTCCTGTCGCGCACCGACACCGGTCGCGCGATCCGCGCCACCGCGCAGAACCCTGACTCTGCTGCGCTGATGGGCGTCAACGTGGCGCGCGTCGACATGATCACCTTCGGCCTCGGCACCGCGCTGGCCGGTGCGGCCGGCGTGCTGCTCGCCCCTTCGCTTTACCTCTACCCGACCGTCGGCGAGATCCTCGTCGTCAAGTGTTTCGTCGTCGTCGTCCTCGGTGGACTGGGCTCGATCCCTGGCGCGATCGCCGGTGGCATCCTGCTCGGCCTGGTCGAATCGCTTGGCGCCGTATACGTCTCGGTGGCCTACAAGGACACAATCGGCTTTGTGCTCTTCCTGCTCGTGCTCCTGTTCCGGCCGTCGGGGCTATTTGGCGCGGGGAAGGCATGAACAAGGACCGCATCATCGGGGCCGTCGTCGCGCTGGCACTGCTCGGGGCACCGCTCGCGACGGGCAACCCGTTCTTCCAGCACCTGCTGATCATGGTCCTGTTCTCGACTTTGCTCGGCGTCGCGTGGAATCTGCTCGGTGGCTTTTCCGGCCAGGTGTCGTTCGGTCACTCGGCCTTTCTCGGCGTCGGCGCCTACGCCACCATGCTGCTGCATCTCAAGCTTGGTTGGTCTCCCTGGCTGGGGCTGCTGATCGGTGGGATCGTGGCCAGTCTCATGGCCATTCCTATCGGCCTGATCTGCTTTCGCCTGCGCGGCCCTTATTTCTCGCTCGCGACTCTTGCCGTGGCCGAAATCGTGCGGCTGGTCGCGCTCAACTGGGAAAGCCTGACGGCTGGCCCGCAAGGACTGCTGATCACACACCTTCCCGAGTTGCATCTCTTCGGCCGAGCGATCGACTGGGAAACCAAGATCCCTTTTTATTACGTCATCGCCACGCTGGCCCTGCTTGGGATGGGCGTGACCTTCTTCGTTTCTCAAGCGCGGCTCGGCGCCTATCTGCTTGCAGTGCGCGAGGATATCGACAGCGCCGAGGCCGCCGGTATCGACACCGTGCGCACTCGGGTGCTGGCGCTGGCCCTGTCTGCGGCGCTGGTTGGATTGGCCGGCGGGTTCTACGCCCTCTACTTCCGCTACATCGACCCGGATGCGGTGTTCTCTGTGGCGTTGTCGGTCGAGATGGTGTTCATCGCCGTGGTCGGCGGCATCGCTACGACCGGGGGGCCAATTGTCGGAGCGATCTTCCTGGTGACGATTTCCGAGATCTTCCGCGAGCGCTTCCAGTCGGGCCACCTGATCTTCTATGGCCTGTTCATGATGCTGACCATCCGTTATCTGCCCGACGGCATCTGGGGCAGGCTGCGAACCTTGATGCGGCTTTCGACGCAGCGCGCGTAGTCGACCATGGCATTGCTCGACGTCAGCCATCTCTCCAAGGACTTCGGCGGCCTACGCGCCGTGTCGGATCTTTCATTCGTGCTGAATCAGGGCGAAATCCTCGGCTTGATCGGGCCGAATGGCGCCGGCAAGACGACGGTATTCAACCTGATGTCCGGCTTCATCGTTCCGCTCTCGGGGTCGGTCCGCCTCGACGGCCATGAACTCATCGGCCTGCGGCCGAATGCCATTGTCAGACTCGGTGTCGCGCGCACGTTCCAGATCGTCAAGCCTCTCCGCAAGTTGACGGTGCTGGAAAACGTGGTGCTCGCCGCGTTCCTGCATGAACCTAAACGCCCGGCGGCGACCGCCGAAGCACGCCGCATCCTGGCCGTGCTCGGCCTGACGGAAAAGGCTGATAGCTACGCCGCCGACCTGACCCTGGGCCAGCAGAAGCGACTGGAAATTGCGCGCTGCCTTGCCACGCGACCCAAGGTCATCTTTCTCGACGAACCGATGGGTGGACTCAACCCCACCGAAGTCGAGGCCGCGTGCGACCTGGTGCTGAATCTGCGCGACAACGGCATCACCGTGATCCTGGTCGAGCACCAGATGCGCGCCATCATGAAGATCTCCGACCGCGTTCTCGTGCTCCATCACGGCGTCAAGATCGCCGATGCGACGCCACAGGCGATCGTGCGCGATCCGGCAGTGATCAAGGCCTATCTCGGTGAAGAGGCCGCCTGATGCTGAGCGTGCGAAACCTGCAGGTTGCTTACGGCTCCGTCCAGGCACTGTGGGATATCTCGTTCGACGTGCCCGACGGCGAAGTCGTTGCTGTCATCGGCGCCAACGGCGCCGGCAAGAGTACGACGCTGAAGACGCTGGCTGGACTGCTCAAACCCATGGCTGGCACCATTTCGCTCGACGGCAAGACCCTCGAGCGGGCCGGCTCGATGGAGATCGTGCGCCATCGCATCGTGCTGGTCCCCGAAGGCCGGCGGCTGTTCCCGGACATGTCGGTCCTCGACAACCTGTTGATGGGTGCCTACTCGACCCCCAAGGCCGGGCGGGAGGAGCGGTTGCAAAAGGTCTTCGCCACATTCCCGAGCGCCAAGGAGCGCCAACGCCAGCTGGCCGGCACACTTTCAGGCGGCGAGCAGCAGATGGTCGCAATCGGCCGGGGCCTGATGGCTGACCCGCGCATCCTGATGCTCGATGAGCCGTCGCTGGGCCTCGCGCCCCGGATCGTCGAGGAGGTGTTCCGCATCGTGCGTGAGATCAATTCCAGCGGCGTCACGGTCCTGCTGGTCGAGCAGAACACCCAGCACGCCCTGAAGATCGCGCATCGCGGCTACGTCGTCGAAGCCGGTCGCACGGTGCTTTCCGGAAGCGGCCAGGAACTGCTCGGCAACGACGAAGTGCGTCGCGCTTATCTAGGCCTGTAGCGAACGAAATCGAAGGCTTCGCAGCAGGTCAGGTCGCTTCGGCTACGAATCGACAGTCGCCACAATCGTCAGGGTTCCGTGCCTGGTAGAAGCCGATCGCGTTGACGAGCCGGTCGTTCATGACCTGACTTTCATCGGCTCCAACCGACCCTGAGCCGCCGCCAGCGCCTTCTGAAAGCGGCCATCGATTTCATGCCGCAAGCTGACATCGAACCGTCAAGCGGATCACGCAAGGTAGCAGGCGTCAATGCCTTAGTTCACCGGTCTGCGCGGCATGTTGCGCTGGTTCGCTGGAATAATGAGTTGAGACGCATTCTTTGGCTCGGCAACCCAATGATCCTTCTTGCCTCGCATGCCCAACGGCAGCGCGAGGCCTACTCGGTGGCGAGACATCGACCCTCCTGGTGTGAGGTTGGCAAGCATCGACGCTGCGGCGTCGGCGTAGGAGATGATCATTTCAGGAACAAAGTAGGCGAACAGCGGCAAGACAAGGGCGCCGGGCAGGACTCTCGCGAATGCGGGAACTTCAACCGGCAGGTGATCCAAGGATGTCCTAAGTCTAGCTATGCCCAGCGGTTGCTCTTCGACCATCGGGCCCGGACAAAGTACTCGCCAGTCCAGGTCAGTGCTTCGAATCCGCTCAAAATTGACGCGATGAGGCCAGTATGTCGAACCAATGCGAGGCAGGTCGACCCCTCTCCTGCCCCGGCGGTCGATATTTAGCAGGCCGGCACCCGCCGTGAACCAGCAGACGGGGCGATCGCCGACAGGTAGCGCCTCCAGACCTGTGACGAGTCGATCAAGCAGATCGACGAAGACTTGACCCTCTGAAACCACACCTGCAGCGTTGATGGCTGCGTCATGGCCGCCGAGGATTGCGGCCAAATCGATCGTCGACGTCGCGTTCAAGTCACACTGGTGGACTGCGACTCTGGGACGAATGTCGGCGGGAAGCTTGGAAGGCGTTCGGACAACAACTGCAACATCGTGGTTCGCCGCAACGGCTTGCCGCACGACATGACGCCCCAGAGAACCCGCCGCGCCAAGAATGATCACTCTCGACATCAACAGTTGCTCCGTCTACCGGGCTCTTCGGCGTCCAGTGCCTCAGAACGTGTCCCCCTGCTTGAGTATGTCGTCTGCCAGCTTCTGGACGCGCTGGTTGGTAAAAGCGATGAACTGATCAAAGGTGATCCATCCGCGCTTGTCGGTGTCGATCTCCTCGAAGCTGAGATAGGTGATCGGCAGATGGCCTTTCGCTTCGTCTTTGGTCACTTTGCCATCGCCGTTCTTGTCGGCATTTGCGAATAGCTTTCTAAGTGTCAACGGAGCCTGGGTCGCGGCCGGCTGTGTTGCCTGTGACTCTGACTGCCCCTGGCTCGCGGCTGGCAGCGTTTGCTGTGCCCAGCTTGCCGTGCTAAGTGCAACCATCGAGGCGCCTGCAAAGAGGGCTAGCTTGCTTACGTTCTTGCTCATGGTGAACTCCTGTCGTGGGAAATTGCGTTGGGTTGGAAAATCCAATTGGCGCGGATCAATGTCTTGGGCTTGTGTCCTATTCGGTTCGGCCGCTGGACCTAATTTCCCGACACCCTCCAGAACGGCCCGGCGATCTGTTGCAGCGGCCGGCCTGGCTCGTTGGGGTGCAAACCGTATCGGAGCCTCGCAACGATGTCTGCGCTCACGTTGGGATTTGAAACGAAATAGCTGTGCCCGAAGAAGTCGGTGGTCCCGCGCACCTCGATGATGTCGACGGCGTCCAGCTTGCCGATCGTTTCGATCTGGTCGGGAGAGAACATCGTCGCGTCAATCAGCCCGAGCCGTGCGATGCTTCCGAATAACCAGGCAGCCGTCGCGAGCGCCTTGTCATCCCGCGACACGTAAATAGTCAGCTTGAGTCCGGGTGACGGCGGAATGATTGTTTCCGGATCGGGTTCGCCACCGAAAGGCAGGTCCGGGTCGGAAAAGACCTTGAAGATCTTGGTAAGGGCAACGTCGCCATCCAGGTCAGGAGCGACCAGCACGACGTTGCCAAGGTGAAACTCGCGCGTGGGAGAGCTTTTCAGCGCATAGGCCTCCACGCTCAGGACGGCGAGCGCCGATGCCAGCGTGTCACTGCCGCGACTGTGGGCGACGAAGTGAATCCTCTCGAGCCCTGGCGTCCGCGCGATGATGCGAATCAGCTTCACCAAGTCCTCCACCGCGTACTCCGACGACTCGCGGTCGGCGTCGTAGCCGAAAAGCCCGCCGCGGTCGCTGCCGGCCGGCCAGGTGAAGATGCCGCAGACAAACTCGCGACCGAGGAAATGGCAGAGCTCTCCCATCGTGAACGCAGCGTTCTCGAAGCTCACGTGATAACCGTGCACGAACAGCACGACTTCCTTGCGGCGCGCGACGGCCAGGCGCCGCGCTACCTCGGCCTGCAGTCTCTGTTTCGCTTGCGAGTGCGCTTCGACGACTGCAGGTGCGCGCCGCATGCCTTCGGGCCCTTCAGTGAGCGGGTACGGTATCGGGGGGAAGCGACCAATCTCCGTGGTTGCCCCGAGCTTGATGGTTTTGCCTTCCGTGAACTCGATCATGGTCGACCCGAACGCAATCGAACGCGAGCGCTCGGCTGTATACCGGGAGCCGCCGGTGCCGTCCGCGGGCGCGCGATCTGTGACGTAGAGCAGATCGAGCGCGGGCAGCCGGGATTCCATTGAAGCGTCTTCGAACAACGGCTTCGCATTCGGTCCCGTGTAGACCGCAGGCGTCGGCATCAAGGAGTGCTCCGTTGCACAGCCGGCGAGCAGGCAAGCGACGACACCAAAGGCAATCCTTCTTGCGTTCCTCAATATGTCGCTCGCAATCATGTTTGGGTCAAAGCCATCGGTGCAGGCGCACAGGGTCGGCCGATCAGCCAATCACTTTGGGCTTCCGCGACCGCCTTGATCATGACCGTTGCGAATTCGCAGATCGCATCGAATACATTGGCTGCTTCCTTAGCTAGCAGGGCTTCGTTGGTGCAAAATCCAGTTGCACATTAGCGGCGGCGGCCCGCCGAGTCCTCAGCAAACGGTCGGCGTTTGGTCGGGATTTGGTGGCTCGCCAGCCCGGTCGAGCCGCTGTCCGCAGTAATGAGGCCGCGATCACATGGATCGACCCAACACAGAGCATTCCTTGCCGAGCCGCATGGGTCTCGCGCTGCACCTGCCGGCAAGGATGCGAGATGTGCTCAAGCGCTACGGCCTGGCCTTGGTGTTGGCGTGCCTCGCGCTGCTCATTCGCGGCGTACTTCCCTTCCCGGAAGGCGGCGGGATCTATCAGCTTCCGATCGCAGCGGTGATCTTGAGTGCCTGGTACGGTGGCCGCGGACCCGGCTTGCTTGCTTCGCTGATCTGCATAGTAGGAAGCTCCTATTGGTTCGTGCCGCCAGTAAATTCGTTCGCGACATCGCCGGATCACAGGCTCCCCTTCACTATCTTCATCGCTCTCTGCCTGTTTCTGACGGAGTTCGGCGCGGGGCGGCGGCGTGGCGCGCAGGCGTTCCGAGAGAGCGAGGAGCGCTTCCGCGCCCTGGTGCAGTTCTCGTTCGACGTGTACTGGGAAACCGATGCCGAGCATCGCTTTACGCGGCAGGAGTTCTCCGAACGGCTAACCGACGCGCCGCCACGCGGATCCGAGCTCGGCAAGACCCGGTGGGAGATCCCCTACGTCGAGCCCGACGAAGAGGCCATGCGCAAGCACCGGGCCACGATGGATGCGCATCTGCCGTTCCGTGACTTCGAGCTTGCCCGACCGACGCCGGACGGCGGCAGGCGGTATGTCTCCGTCTCCGGCATGCCGGTGTTCGATTCCACCGGACGCTTCGTCGGCTACCGCGGCGTCGGCCGCAATATCACCGAACAGAGGCGGGTCGAAGCCGATCTGCGCTCGCGGCAGGAAATGCTGGACCTCGCGCAGAAGGCGGCGCGCGCGGTGGCCTTCGATTGGTTCATCGGCGCGCGCGAGAGCGAAAACCGCTGGTCGCCCGAGCTCGAGGCGATGTATGGCCAGGAGCCGGGCACGTTCGATGGGACGTTCCAGAGCTGGAAGAAGCTCGTTCACCCTGATGACTGGCCGGCGGCGAAGCTCGCGCTTAAGCACGCACACGAAACGGGCGATATCGCCGCCGAGTACCGAGTGCGGCATAACGATGGCAGCCTGCACTGGTTGCGCGCGAAGGGGCGCATGCTCTTCGATGCAGACGGCCAACCCGCGCGCATGGTCGGCTTCATGATCGACATCACCGACCTGCGCCAGGCCGAGGAGGAACACCGCGCCCACCTGCGGTTTCTCGAGGCGATGGACCGCGTCAACCGCGCCATCCAGGGAACCGACGAGCTAGAGCGGATGATGAGCGACGTGCTCGAGGCGGCGCTCGAGATCTTTGCGTGCGATCGAGCCTGGATCGTCTACCCGTGCGACCCGCGCGCTTCGTCGTGGCGAGCGATCATGGAGCACACACGTCCGGAGTTTCCCGGCGCATTCGCGCTCGAAGAAGAACTTCCCGTCGATGCAGAAATTGCGGCGGTCTTCGAAACGGCGCAGGCGGCGCCTGGCCCGGTCATGTTCGGGTCTGGCTACGACCTGAAGATTCCGGCGTCGGCTGGCGAGCGATTCGCCATCCGCTCGCAAATGGCCATCGCGATCGATGCCAAGGGCGACAAGCGCCACCTGTTCGGTTTGCACCAATGCTCGCACGCGCGCGCATGGACAGCCGAAGAGCAGCGGCTGTTCCAGGAGATCGGACGGCGGCTCGGCGATGCGATCGGTGCGCTATCGATGCTGCGCAGCGTGCGCGACAGCGAGCGGCGACTCGAAGCGGCGCAGGCGATCGCGCACGTCGGCTGGTGGGAACGTGACTTAGCGGCCGGCCGCATGTCTCTTTCCGATGAAAGCTGCCGCATCTTCGGCGTGCAGCCGGCCGACCTTCCGAAATGGCGTCCTGGGCGCTGGTTGAGCTTCATCCATCCGGAAGACCGCGCAGCCGCCGCTGCGGCGCGTGAGGCGGCCCTGGCCGGCGGCCCACGCTACGACATGGAATACCGCATCATTCGTCCCGACGGCACCGTGCGCGTGGTCCACAGCCAGGGCGACGTGGTGCGCGACGCGTCGGGCCGCGCGCTGCGCCAGTTCGGCGTGATCCAGGACATCACGGAATTGAGGCGGGCGGAGGACGAGCTTTCCGAGATCAGGGAGCGCTTCCGCGTGCTGGCCGAATCCTCGCTGACCGGCATCTACCTCACCGAGGACGCACGCTTCACCTATGTGAACCCCGCGCTGGCGAAGATGTTCGGCTACCAGGTCGAAGAGATCCTCGGGCGGAGCTCGATGGACCTGACCTGCCCTGATGACCGGCCCCTTGTCGCGGAGAACATGCGCCGGCGGCTCGAAGGGGAAGTCGAAGAGATGCGCTACGAATTCCGCGGGCTGCGCAAGGACGGCTCGGTGTTCCCGGTCGAAGTGCATGGCCGTCGAATCGAGCATGGCGGCAAGATCGGCGTGTTGGGGACGCTGGTCGATAACACAGAGCGCAAGCGCGCGGAAGACGAGTTGCGTGCGACCGAAACGTATCTGGAAGAAGCGCAACGCTTAAGCCATACGGGAAGCTGGGCCCTCGACCTGGTGAGCAACAAGTACATCTACACGTCGGACGAGAGCGACCGCATCTACGGCTTTGATCCCGAAGCGGAGCCACCGACCCGGGAAGCCGTCTTCGAACGAATCCATCCCGAGGATCGGAGCAGCTGGAAGCAGAATTTCGAGAGATCGCTCCGCGAAAAGGTGGACATCTCCGACGAGTACAGGATCGTATTGCCCGACGGCAGGGTCAGGCACATCCGCGCTATCCGGCATCCCGTCCTGAACAGCGCCGGAGATGTCGTGAAGCTGATAGGCACTTCAATCGACATTACCGAGCGCAAGGCCGCCGAGGAGGAGCTGCGCGCCAGCGAGGCACGGTTTCGCACGTTTGTCGAGGGTGCCACGGACGGCTTCTTCTTGATCGACGATCAGGCGCGGGTCGTGGACGTCAATCGGCAAGCCTGCGAGAGCCTCGGCTTGACCCGCGAACAGCTGATCGGCATGCACCCGCACGAATTCGATGTCGGGCTGGAGGATGCGGCGATCGGGCGTCTCGCGGAGCGCGCCCGCACAGGCGAAACGTTCACGTTCGAAACGCGCCATCGACGCAAGGATGGCACCACGTTCCCGGTCGAGATCCGCGTCGCCGGGTTGCAACTGGGCGGCAAGCTCTTCAACCTCGCGCTCGCGCGCGACATCAGCGACCGCAAACGCGCCGAGGAATCGCTACGGGAAAGTGAATCGTACCTCACGGAAGCGCAGCGGCTGAGCCATACGGGGAGCTGGGCACTGGATGTGACTAGCGGCCGGTATCTCTATACGTCAGAGGAATTTGCCCGCCTTTTCGGATTCGATCCGGGCGGGGAAAAGCCGACCACGAAAGCGATCCTGGAACGAATGCACCCCGATGACCGAATCAGCTGGCAACGGATTCTGGAGAAATCGGTCCGCGAAAAGCTGGATACCACCAGCCAGTACAGGATCGTGCTGCCCGACGGCAGCATCAGGCACATTCACACGATCCGGCATCCGGTGGTGAATAGCGCCGGAGAAGTCGTGAAACTTGTCGGCACCTCGATCGACATCACGGAGCGCAAGCGAGCAGAGGAGCAGTTGCGCGCGAGCGAGGCGCGCTTTCGGACTTTCGTCGACCATGCGACCGACGCTTTCTTCCTGCATGACGATGATTCGGTCGTCATCGACGTCAATCGTCAGGCCTGCGACAGCCTTGGCTACAGCCGCGAAGAACTGATCGGCATGCACCCGCGCGACTTCGATGCCGGGCTCGACGAGCCCGCGCTCGCCCGGCTCGCGCGGCGGGTCGGCGCGGGCGAGGCGGTCACCTTCGAGACGCTGCACCGTTGCAAGGACGGCACCGTGTTCCCGGTCGAGGTTCGCGCCCGCATGTTTCAGCAGGCGGACAAGAGCTTCCGTATCTCACTGGTGCGTGACATCAGCGAGCGCAAGCGGACAGAGGAGGTCTTGCGCGGGAAGGAAGACGCACTGCAGACGGCGCGCGCCGAACTCGCGCGGGTGTCGCGCGTGCTGACGATGGGTGAGCTGACCGCCTCGATCGCCCACGAGGTCAATCAACCGCTGGGAGCGATGGTCGCTAATGCGGCAGCCTGTACACGCTGGCTCGCGGCCGAACCGCCCGAGATTGGGAAGACGCGGCGCGTGCTCGAGAGCATCGCCGCCGACGGCAGGCGCGCCAGCGAGGTCATCGGGCGCATTCGGGCGCTCGTCAAGCGCCAGGCGCCGCAAAAGACGCTCCTCGAAGTCAACCAGAAAATCCGCGACGTGCTGGCGCTGTCGGAACGCGAGCTGCGAAACCATCGCATCGTTCTCGAAACCCATCTCGCCGAAGGCCTGCCGCCCGTGGCAGGCGACCGGGTGCAGCTTCAACAGGTATTCCTGAACCTGATCGTCAACGCGATCGAGGCGATGAGCACAGTGCCGGATCGAACGCGGCAGTTGACGATCGTGTCTCAGCGGGACGGTCCCAGCGGCGTGATGGTTGACGTGCGCGATTCCGGCATTGGCCTCGATGCCGAGCGTGCCGAGCATCTGTTCGACGCGTTCTATACGACCAAGGCCGAAGGCATGGGCATCGGCTTGTCGATCAGCCGTTCGATCATCGAGGCGCACGGCGGCCATCTGTCGGCGCAGCCCAACGCTCCGCACGGCGCGGTATTCAGGATCTGGCTGCCAGCCGCCGGCCCGGCTAGCATATCCACATGAACGAGCCGAAAGCCGTCGTCTTCGTTGTCGACGACGACCCGTCGATGCGGGGTGCGCTCGGCAATCTGATCAGTTCGGTCGGCCTCGATGCGAAGCTCTTCGCATCGCCGCAGGAGTTCCTGCAAAGCAAGCAACCCGAGGTGCCGAGCTGCCTCGTGCTCGATGTAAGGATGCCGGGCATGAGCGGGCTCGCCTTCCAGCAGGAGCTCGTGAGGTTGGGGTCTGAGCTGCCAGTGATCTTTCTGACAGGCCACGCCGACGTGCCGATGAGCGTGCGGGCGATGAAGGCGGGTGCGGTCGAGTTCCTCACGAAGCCGTTCCATGACCAGGAGCTGCTCGACGCCATCCACGCCGCCATCGAACGCGACCGCGGGCGCCGCCACGAGGCGGCAGTGGTCGACGAGATCCGCCTGCGCTACAGCCTGCTCACCGAGCGCGAGCGCGAGGTGATGAAGCTCGTTGTCACCGGCCGCGTGAACAAGCAGATTGCGGCGGACCTCGACGTGAGCGAGGTGACCGTCAAGGTGCATCGCGGCCAGGTGATGCGCAAGATGCGCGCACGCTCACTGCCGGAGCTGGTGCGAATGGCAGACCGGCTGGCCGTGCAGCAAGCATCGTCGTAGCCGACCTATACCAAAGTCGTAGGCGCCCGGGCCTTCGGGCAATGGCGCTACGCCGCGGCCCTGACTAGGCTGAATCGCCAACTAGCCATCCAGGGATCCGGGTGCCACACCGCGCGCTCGTCGCGATCATCGACGACGACGATTCGATTCGCTCCGCAACGGGGAATCTGCTCGAGGCGGCGGGCTATGCGACGGCGACGTTCCAGAGCGCGGACGAGTTCCTGCGCGCCGGGTCTCGCCACCAGGTGTCGTGCATCGTCACCGATATGCGGATGCCGGGCATGACCGGGCTGGACTTGTTCGAAGCCCTCGTCGCTGCGAACGGTGCCATTCCCACCGTTCTCGTTACCGCGTATCCGGACGAAGCGGTGCGGATGCGCGCCCGACAAGCCGGAATCCTCTGCTACCTCAGCAAGCCGTTTTCGCCGGAAGAGCTGTGCGGGTGCGTCGACGCGGCCATCGCGCGCGCTCGCTAGACCAAAGTCGTAGACGACCTGCCTCAAGCTCCAATCGTCGCACACACAGGTAGCGCACCGCTTTACGCACGTGCAATGGCGCTGCATGGCGTCGACGCCTACGCTGCATGCAGGTTGGTTAACGACCTCGCCACGGCAGTCCGGGGAATCTCTGCTCCCCCGTCTCCTCCAAGAGCTCTCCGGCGTGGCGAGGTCTTTCTAGACCACCTGGACGAGTCGACGCAAGGCTGATGCGCGACGGCAACGCCTAAGGAGACCGATGATGGCGAGGATTCTGGTTAGAACGAGCGCAGGCCGCATCGTCCTGCACTTGTGCGCAGCTTGTCGCGACCTTCAGTGGAACTGGCACATCGCCGGTGTCCTGAGGGAGTTCGGATCTTCGAGCGGAGTTTCGAGATGAACACGACTGACTTCTTCGCTCGGCGCACCGTTCACGCCTGTGGAGTCGATGGGTTAAAGGCGGAGACGAGCATGGCAACACGTGTGACTTCCCCGGTAAAGCGTGGCTTGCGGCTTCGCTTTGACGGGTTCGAACTCGACGAGGACGATGCCCGATTGATGCGCGATGGCATCCCCGTGCCGCTCGCGCCCCGTGTCTTCGCCGTGTTGTGCGCACTGGCGAGGACGCCGCAGGTGCTCGTGACGAAGAATGCTTTGCTCGACGCCGTCTGGGGCCATCGGTTCGTCAGCGAATCGGCGCTGAAGTCGGCCATCAGCACTTTGCGTTGCGCGCTCGACGACGACACGAAACGACCGCGCTACGTCGAGACGGTATCGCGCCGCGGCTACCGCTTTGTCGCCCCCGTGAGCGCTGCGGCCGAGCCGCGCGGCGCGCCGGAGTCCGTCACGGTCACGCGGGACGAGAGCAATGCGCGACCGCCGTTGATTGGACGTAGCGCTGAACTGAAGCGCCTCGGGACTGCATGGCAACGCGCCGGCGCCGGCGAGCGCCAGATCGTGCTGATCGCCGGCGAGACCGGTGTCGGCAAGACCCGGCTGATCGAACGATTCATCAATGAAGTGGGCGAGGTCCAGTGCGCCTACGGGCAATGCGTCGACCAGCATGACTCCAGCGAGCCTTATCTGGCCGTGCTGGAGGCGCTGACCGGCTTGTGCCGCCGGGATGCATCGCTGCCGGATCTGATTCGTGCAGTGGCACCGACCTGGCTCCAACAGCTTCCCTGGCTGAGCAGCGCCACCGAGCGCCAGGCATTGCAACACCGCTCCTCCGGCGACAACCAAGGGCCGATGCTGCGCGAGTTCGGTGAATTGCTCGACCGATACACGCAGGACCGGCCCTTGTTGCTGGTCACCGAGGATCTGCACTGGAGCGACCGCTCGACCGTGCAGCTGATCGATTACTTCGCGCGGCGTAGAACCAGCACGCGACTGCTCTGGCTGGCGAGCTTCCGCCCAGCGGACCTAGTCGCAGCAGATCATCCTCTGCATGACGTCCGCCACGAACTGCGTTTGCACGGACTGGCCGAGGAGATATTCCTCGATACTTTCTCGGAGCTGGAGGTCTCTGAGTATCTGGGCCAGCGCAGCCCGAGCCTCGGGACGGACGAGACGTTCGTGCGCGCGCTGCACGATCGCACCGGCGGGTTGCCGCTGTTCGTCGCGGATTTCGCCAACGATCTGGTTGCGCACGGACGCACCACCGCCGCAGAAACGCCGGATCCCAGCCTGCAGTTGGCCTCGATGCCGATCCCGGAAACGCTGACCGGTCTCGTCGAACGTCACATCGAGCAGCTGGAACCGGCTCAACGCGCGGTTCTCGAGGCGGCTTCGGTATGTGGCATCGAATTCCGGATTTCGACGGTGGCCGCGGTGCTCGGAATCGACGTGTCCCTCATGGCTGAACTGTGCGCGGAGCTTGCACGCAGCGCGCGGTGGTTACGGGAAGGTTCGCTCAAACTCCCACGGGCAGCCTCCGACGCTGTCTTTCTGTTCCGGCACGCGCTGTACCGGGAAGTGCTTTTCCAGCGCATTACGCCGATCGCGCGGATGAAATTCCAGCAGCGGATGGCGGCGTTGCACGAGCGCAGTCCGGAGGTCGTGCCGATGATCGAGGCGATCGTCGCGCCGGCCCGCAGGGACATGACGCCACCGGCTGGGCTCCAGGCGCGCGAACGACGGCGTCAGCTTCGTGCGGCTTGAAGCGCGCAATATGAGCAGGAGCGATCCGATGGCGCCAGAGCGAACGATTCATCTGTGTCACG
>Ga0335084_10004225_pt1 | contig 14137 bp, 8 predicted proteins | sample Lox_Sample_44_FD_206721 | JGI IMG/M metagenome (GOLD analysis project Ga0335084, IMG submission 206721) | Soil microbial communities from Loxahatchee National Wildlife Refuge, Florida, United States - Lox_Sample_4.4 | ecosystem: Environmental > Terrestrial > Soil > Wetlands | place: USA: Florida...
AGCAACTCGAACCCGTAGTCTCGGCCGAGGGAGCGCGCGACCCGCAGCGCGTGCCCCGAGCTGCCACCGCCGCCATAATCGGGCCAGGACAGGGGGCCCGGGCGATAGTGCGGCAAGCTTTGCTCGCGGAGCATCACCAGCAGTTGGCGGCTCACGGCTTCCTGCGACGCTTCCGGCTCCGGTGTGCGGCCGGGCACGGCACCACACCCTTGGCAAAGCACCAGCACGGTTGCGGTCGCGACCCAGAGCCGCATCATCGGAGATTCGTCCCGGTTCCGCCCTGCGGCTCCGCGAACACCACGATCGGGTCGGCGCGCAGCGCTGCCAGCGCCGGCGTCCGCTGCCCCGCGGGAACTTGGAGAGTATAGGCTCCCGCGGCATTTGGCCCGTCCACCAGCCGGCCGTGGAGGCGCAGCAGCAGGCCGCCGATCTGGACAGCGGTACTATCGTCCCGGAACACAACGACAACTGCGTCGCCGAGGGCGCGCGGCGACACTGATCCCAGGCTATGGTAGACGGCTGCGGGCTCGCCTCCGTTCAGCACGGTCACGGCAAGACCGAGCAAGCCGACCGCTTGGACCGCGATCAGCGCTCGAATCCAGGGTCGCGACTCCTGCCAGCCGCCCGTTAGCGTGCGCCACAGCCGGAGGCTCGGGCGGGCTTCCAGCTCATCCAGGCGCCCGCGCACCCTGGCGATCGCGGCATCGATCGCGGGGTCAGGTTCCGACGACGCCACCGCGGCCTGGAGCGTGCGCAAGAGGTCCCGCTCACGCCGGCAGCGCACGCACTCCGCCACGTGCCGCTCGACCCGCGCCCGCTCCTCGCCCTCGAGAGTATCGTTCAGCAGCCAGGGCAGAAGGTCCGAGGCTCTGCGGTGCTCCGGATCGTCGAGGCGAAAGAAGCGCAGCATCACAGGGGCGCGTCGCGCACGCCGCCCAGCAGGGCTTTGAGCTTGCGGCGTGCGTGGAACATGCGCGTCTTTACCGTATCCACAGGACACCCCACGATCTGTGCGATCTCCCGATAAGCGTACCCATGATAGTACGTCAGCTCGACCACGGCTCGGTGCTCGGCGGACAGCGTGTCCAGCGCGCGGCGCAAACGGCGATGGACCTCATGCTCGATGAGTTCGCTCTCCGGACCTTCCGTGTAACCCTCCTCTGCGTCCCACGCAAGTTCTACGTGTCTGTGCGCGCGCTTGAGCGACTTGAGCGCTTTGCGGTAGGCGATCGCGAAGATCCAGGTCGATACACGGGATGCATGATTGAAGCCGGCGGCCTTGCGCCATACCACGAGCATCGTGTCATCGACCACTTCCTCCACCAGGTGTGGGCGGCGCATGATCTGCTGTAGGAAGCGGGTAAGCCGGCGGTAGTACAGCCGGTACAACAGCTCGAACGCGTGCCGATCCCCTTGCGCGACCCGATGGAGGAGCACGGCCTCGTCCTCGGTGGAGGCGGGCAAGGAGCGGTCGCGCGGATCGGGTTTCATTACCGGTGCAGGGCCGAAGCAAATGCTTCGTACCGGTTAGTTCCCACCCCACCCCCGGCAGGTTCAAAACGCTCGTACCGTGAACCGTTCCGCCGGAGCCGGGAATTTACGCGTACGACCAGGGATTTCACCCATCACCGGGCCATGCTCCGGTCGCGCTAAGCGCTCCCCGCGTAAGCGCTGCATCCCGGCCGCCCCTGAGGCTGGGGTGGGGCATGCGTCGGGGTCTCTCAGGCCTGGTCGGGCAGCTCAGTCCCCGAGCCCGACCCGGCCTCTTTTTTTCCGGCGCCGGGTGCGCGCGGCGGGAGAACCAATCTCTGGCAGCACCGTGCGCCCACAGGACCTAGGCTGCCGCTCGTGAATTTCCCACGGAGCGCAGGACCGCCAACAGCTTGGCCTCCTTTTCCTTGGCTGCGGTGCGGTGGCGCATCTTCACGTGGCCGTAGCCGCGAATGTCCTCGGGGATCGAAGCCAGCTGCACAGCCACGGCATGCGTGCCCGGGGTGAGGCGCTCGAGGAGCTCATCGACCAGCCTCTCGTACTCCACGATCGATTGGCGCTCGGCGCGCCGCTCCTCGCTGTAGCCGAAGATGTCGAAGGCGGTGCCCCGCAGGGCACGCAGCTTGGCGAGCAACCGGAAGGCAGTGAACACCCAGGAGCCGAATTCGGACTTGGTGAGCTCGCCCTTCTCGTTGCGCTTGGCAAGCAGCGGCGGGGCCAGGTGAAAGTGCATCTTGTAGCCGCCCTCGAACTGGGCTTTGATCCGATCCTGGAAGCCGCTCTGCGTGAACAAGCGCGCGACCTCGTACTCGTCCTTGTAGGCCAGGAGCCTGAAATAGCCGCGTGCGACGGCCGCGGTGAGCCCGCTGCAGCCCTTGGCCAGGGCCGCCTCGGCAGCGCGCACCTGGTCCACTCGGGCGCGGTATTTCTGCGCATAGGCCGCGTTCTGATAACCGGCGAGGAATTCGACCCGGCGTTGGATCAGGGCCTCGAGGGTCTCGGACAGCGGCGTGCCGGCGCCGGGCTCCTCCTTGGGTGCGAGCAAGCGCTCGACGGCTTTCACGTCCACGGCGGCGCGCCGGCCCCAGAGGAACGCAGCCTGGTTCATCTTCACCGCCGCGCCGTTCAGCTCTATCGCGCGGCTGATCGCCGCGCCCGATACGGGTAGCAACCCCCTTTGGTACGCGTACCCGAGCATGAACATGTTGGTGGCGATGCTGTCGCCCAGCAGCGCAGTCGCCATGCGAGTGGCATCGACGAACTCCGCCTGTGCATCCCCGACGCCGCGCGTTATGGTGCGCTTGAGCGACTGCGCCGGGAACTCGGAGTTCGCATTGCGCGTGAACTCCCCCGTCATCTGCTCGTGGGTGTTCACGACCATCCGCGTCAATCCCGTGCGCGTCGTGTCCATCGTTTTTTGACTGGCCGACACGACCAGATCGCACCCCAGCACCAGCCTGGCGGTGCCCGCACCCAGGCGCGCGGTCTTGATGTCCTCCGGAGCGCGAGCGACCTGAAGATGGCTCCAGACCGCGCCGCCCTTCTGCGCCAGCCCGGCCATGTCCAGAGCGGCGAACCCTTTGCCCTCCAGGTGCGCGGCCATCCCTACGATAGCGCCGATGGTGACCACTCCGGTGCCGCCCACGCCGGTGACCAAGATGCCATATGGTTGTTCGAGCCCCGGGACCGGCGGCTCCGGCACAACCGGGAACAGCGTGTCGATCTTCGCGCCGGTCGGGGTCGCCTTGCCTGCGCGCAGCGCGCCACCGTGCACCGTGACGAAGCTGGGGCAGAAGCCCTTCAAGCACGAGTAGTCCTTGTTGCACGCGGACTGGTCGATCATGCGCTTGCGGCCGAACTCGGTTTCCAGCGGCAGCACCGAGACACAATTGGACTGCACACCGCAGTCGCCGCAACCTTCGCACACGAGATCGTTGATGAACACGCGCTTGGGCGGGTCGGGGTAGAGATTGCGCTTGCGGCGCCGGCGCTTCTCGGCCGCGCAGGTCTGGTCGTAGACGATAACCGTGCAGCCCTCGATCTCACGCATCTCCCGCTGCACGCGGTCGTAGTCATCGCGGTGGAACACCCTGACCCCAGGCGGAAAGCCGGCATCGGGCCCATACTTCTGCGGCTCGTCGGTGACCACTGCAACTTTCTTCGCGCCTTCTGCGAGCACCTGCGCGGCAATCTGCGGTACGGTCAGGTTCCCGTCGACATGCTGGCCGCCGGTCATCGCGACCGCATCGTTGTATAGGATCTTGTAGGTGACGTTGACGCCGGAGGCAACCGCCGCTCGGAGCGCCAACAGCCCCGAGTGGAAGTAGGTGCCGTCGCCGATGTTCTGGAACACATGCTTGGTGGTCACGAACGGGGCCTCGCCCACCCAGCTTGCGCCTTCGCCGCCCATCTGCGTATAGCCAGCCGTGTTGCGGTCCATCCACTGCGCCATGAAATGGCAACCGATGCCGGCTAGCGCCCGACTGCCCTCCGGCACTCGGGTGCCGGAGTTGTGCGGACAACCGGAGCAGAAATAGGGCGTACGGTCCATTGCCGGCTTCTCGGTCACTCGGCTCTCGAGGTCCTCCTGTTCCGCGACCCGCTGCGCCAGCTGGCTCTCCGGCATGGCCTCGAGAATGCGTCGCCCGATCACGATCGCGATCTCGTTGGGATCGAGCGCACCGGTGCTGCGCAGCAGCGGCTTGCCGGTCTCGTCGTGCTTGCCGACGATCTGCGGCATATCGGACCTGCCGTAGCACAGGTCCTTGAGCTGCCACTCGATGAGAGAGCGTTTCTCTTCCACCACAATGACCTTACGCAGACCGCGAGCGAAGCGCAGCGCGCCCTCGCGCTCCAACGGCCAGGTCATGGCGACCTTGTAGATCCGCAGGCCCAACCGTTTCGCCTCGGCCTCATCGATGCCCAGGTACTGCAGCGCCTGACGCACGTCCATGTAGGACTTGCCGCACGTCACGATCCCCAACTGCGCCTGCGGCGCACCGACCACGATGCGGTCCAGCGCATTGGCGCGAACGAAGGCCCTCGCCGCGTCGATCTTGTGGTTGTGTAGTCGCGCCTCCTGCTCCAGCGGGTGATCGGGCCAGCGGATGTTCAGGCCAGTCGCAGGCGCAGCATAGTCGTCGGGGAATCGGATGTTGACTCGATCCGGGCCGACGTCCACGGTAGCCGACGCGTCGATCGTATCCTTCATGCACTTCAGCCCCACCCAGCAGCCGCAGTAGCGGGACAGCGCCCAGCCGTACAGGCCGTAATCGAGCAGCTCCTGAACTCCCGCTGGATTCAAGATCGGGATCATGGCGTCCACTAACGCGAACTCGCTCTGGTGCGCGGTGGTGGATGACTCGCAGGTATGGTCGTCGCCCATCAGCACCAACACGCCGCCGCGCGGATCGGTTCCGGCCAGATTGCCGTGGCGGAACGCGTCCCCGGTGCGATCGACCCCCGGCCCCTTGCCGTACCAGATCGCGAACACGCCGTCGTACTTGTTTTCCCCGTGGAACTTGGCTTGCTGTGTGCCCCAACAGGCCGTTGCAGCGAGATCTTCGTTCACTCCCGGCTGGAACACGATCTGGTGCTGCTCGAGAAAGCTCTTGGCCGCCCATAGCTGCTGGTCGTAGCCGCCTAGCGGCGAGCCGCGGTATCCAGAGATGTAACCTGCCGTATTGAAGCCGGCGGCCTTGTCCCGCAGGTGCTGCATCATCGGGAGCCGAACGAGCGCTTGCGTCCCGGTGATGAAGATGCGCCCGTCCTGCAGCGTATATTTGTCGTCGAGCTTAAGGTTGAGAAGCGTCATGGGAGGTGGATCCGGAAAGCGGCATGCCATGCCGCCGCTCCTGTCCGATCATGGGACGAGCGCGCGCATGCGTCTGCGCGTGGCGTCTCGCATCGCTGCGCGAAGGCCGCATCGCGGCACACGCGCAGGCGGCTGTGTCCGCTCGTTGGCCGAGCACGCACCCCCGGCGAGGCCGTTCACCGCGCATACTGCCATAACCGGCACGAGCCAAAAACCGCGAGCGAAAAGAGGAATTCCGGCGCACGCGGGGCGAAGTCAGAACGGGATGTCGTCGTCCATGTCCTCGAAACTGGCAGCCTTGCTCGTTGCCGTTGCCGCTGCCGCCTTCGGCGCAGACTCTGCCGGCGTCATCTCCGGCTCGCGCAGCGTCGGCTCGGAACCGGTGGCCGCGCCGCGGCCGCCGAGCATCTGCATGCGATCGCCGCGGATCTCGGTCGTGTAGCGCTCTTTGCCCTCCTTGTCGGTCCACTTGCGCGTCTGTAGCCGCCCCTCGACGTAGATCTGGCTGCCTTTGCGCAAGTACTCGCCGCAGATCTCGGCCTGGCGCCCGAAGAAGGAGACCCGATGCCACTCGGTTTGCTCCTGTTGCTCCCCGTTTTTGTCCTTCCATTTTTCCGTGGTCGCCACGCTCAGCGTGGCCACCGCGTCGCCGCTGGGTAGATAGCGCACCTCGGGATCCCGCCCCAGGTTGCCGATCAGGATCACTTTGTTGACCGATGCCATATCAGGTCTCCCCTGCAATCAACTCGAGTACATTTTGTTCATCGAACCGCGCGGGTTCCACGGTGAGGTACGCCACACCCTCACCCGCCATCACCAAGGCCTCGCGCACGCCCGTCACACCCGCCAGCTTACGCGACAACCCGGCCGCCCGCTTGGCATCGAGTGGAGGAATGGGATAGGTCCTTGTTCCGGTCGGCTCCGTCCCCTCCATCCCCGCGGCGACCCAGACCCAGACCAGCGTCAGCGCGGCGCAGGCGCCGAACACCCAGAGGGGACCGAGATGCTGCGAAATGGCCCCGCCCAGGGCCGCGCCGGCGAAGCTGCCCAAGAACTGAACGCTGCTGTATATGCCGACAGCCGCCCCCTTGCTGCCTGCGGGGGCCGCGCGCGAAACCAGCGACGGAAGCATGGCCTCCAGCAGATTGAGCCCGGCAAAGAACACCAGCAACGAACCCGTGATCCCCACGACCGTCGCGCCGCATGCAGCGAGCCCGAGTTGCCCGGCGAAAAGCACGCCCACCGCCGCCACGAAGACCAGCTTCTGCCAGCTGCGGCGCCCGGCGAGCAGCATGAGTGGCAGCATCAGCACAATGGAGCCGGCCATCACCGTCAGATACACCTTCCAGTGGCTGCCGGCATCCAGCCCAGCAGAGCGCAACTGGAACGGAACCACCACGAACAGCGCCATCAGCACTGCGTGCAGCACAAAGATCCCGAAGTTCAGGCGCGCCAGGCCGCCCGCGTGCAGCAGCCTCAGCAGCGGTTCAGGTCTGGAGCTCGTGGCGATGGCGTGCGCGGCGCTGGGAACGACCCAGCGCACAACGCCCATGGCCGCGAGCGCGAGGACCCCGGTCAGCGCGAACAGTCCCGGCACCCCGAGGATATGAGTGAACACCGGTCCTGCCACGATGGACAGCCCGAAGGCGGCCCCGATCGTGACGCCGATCACGGCCATCGCCTTGGTTCGTTGCTCGTCACGCGTCAAGTCGGCGGCCAGCGCGATGACCACCGCCGAGATCGCCCCCGAGCCCTGGATAACGCGTCCGACGATCACCATGTAGATGTCGTGTGCAAAGGCGGCCACAAAGCTCCCGGCCGCGAAAAGCAGAAGCCCCAGATAGATCGTGCGCTTGCGGCCCCAGCGGTCCGAGACCGCGCCGACCGGAATCTGAAGCAAGGCCTGAGTCAGGCCGTACGCCCCCAGCGCAAGCCCGATCAGGGTGTGGTCGCGTCCACCAGGCAGCTGCTCGGCGTACAGCGAGAAGACGGGAAGGATGATGAACATGCCGACCATGCGCAGCCCGAAAATCGCGGCGAGTCCGAAACTTGCGCGCAACTCGGCGGGGGTCATCGAGCCCGGTCGGGACATGCGATTGGAGAGGCGAAACAGGCGGGTTGGGAAACAGAGCCGGCGGGCAGTATAGTATCAGGTTGCCTCGCTCCGCAGCCCTTCGCCGATCGTTAGGACTCGCGTTCCAATGGACTTCATCCGCGTGCGCGGCGCACGCACGCACAATCTCAAGAACATCGACGTCGACCTGCCGCGGCAGCGCCTGACCGTGATCACTGGCCTGTCCGGTTCCGGCAAGTCCTCGCTTGCCTTCGACACCCTGTACGCGGAGGGCCAGCGGCGCTACGTGGAATCCTTGTCCACTTACGCACGCCAATTCCTGCAGCTCATGGAGAAGCCCGACGTCGACTTGATCGAGGGCCTGTCTCCGGCCGTCGCGATCGAGCAGAAGGCCACGAGCCATAACCCGCGCTCCACGGTGGGCACCGTCACCGAGATCCAAGATTACTTGCGGCTGCTGTTCGCGCGCGTGGGGGATCCCTATTGCCCGGATCACAACATCCGCCTGCAGACCCAGACCGTGTCGCAGATGGTGGACCACGTGATGCAGCTTCCGCAGGACACGCGGGTGGTGATCCTGGCGCCGCTGATCGTTGGGCGCAAGGGCGAGCAGCACGACCTGTTCGAGGACCTGCGTGCCCAAGGGTTCGTGCGCGTGCGCATCGACGGGACGGTGCACGACATCGATGAGCTGCCCAAGCTCGCGAAAACCAAGAAGCACACCGTCGAGGTGGTGGTGGATCGACTCAAGGTGCGTCCCGATGTCACGCAGCGCCTGGCAGAATCGTTCGAGACGGCGCTACGCCACTCGGACGGACGTGCGCTCGCCGTCGAGATGGACGGCGGCCACGAGCACCTGTTCTCGGCGCGCTTCGCCTGCCCGCTGTGCGGCTACTCGTTGCCCGAGCTGGAGCCCAGGCTGTTCTCGTTCAACAACCCGATGGGTAGCTGCCCGCGCTGCGACGGTCTGGGCAGCGTGAGCTTCTTCGATCCCAAGCGCATCGTCTGCTTCCCCAACCTGTCGCTCGCCTCCGGTGCGATCCGCGGCTGGGACCGGCGCAACCTGCTCTTTTTCGGCATGCTGGAAGGCCTCGCCGCGCACTATGGATTCGACCTCGAGGCGCCGTTCGAGGACCTGCCGAGCAAGGTGCGGGACGCGATCCTGTACGGCTCCGGGCGCGAGAAGATTCGCTTCGCCTACGCGGGGGAGCGCGGCCGCACCCAGCAGCAGGAGCACGCCTTCGAGGGGGTCATCCCGAACCTGGAGCGCCGCCATCGGGAGACGGACTCGCCCGTAGTGCGCGAAGAGCTCGCGAAGTATCTGAATACGACGACCTGCCCCGAGTGCGAGGGCACTCGCCTGCGACGCGAGGCGCGCTTCGTATTCGTAGGCGGGCAGACGATCTCGGCGGTGAGCCGCATGCCGCTCCGGGCTGTACAGGAGTTCTTGAGCGGCCTCGATGTGTCTGGGGCCAAGCAGGCGGTGGCGCAGAAGATCGCGGGCGAGATCGTGAGCCGCGTGCAGTTCCTCAATGATGTCGGGCTCGATTACCTGACCCTGGAGCGCTCCGCGCAAACGCTGTCCGGCGGCGAGGCGCAGCGCATCCGGCTCGCCACGCAGATCGGCTCGGGGCTCACCGGTGTGATGTACGTACTGGACGAGCCTTCCATCGGCCTGCATCAGCGCGACAACGACCGGCTGCTCGCGACGCTGCGCAACCTCCGCGACATCGGCAACACCGTCATCGTGGTGGAGCACGACCGCGCCGCGATCGAGACCGCCGACTTCGTGGTGGACATGGGTCCCGGCGCCGGCGAACACGGAGGCGAAGTGGTCTCAGCGGGTTCGCCGCAGGAGGTGGCACGTGACCCCAATTCGCTCACCGGCCAGTATCTCGCCGGGCAACGCGTGATCCCCGTGCCGGCGGTACACGCCGCGCCGCAGCCCGAACAGGTGGTCCGGCTCGTCGGTGCACGAGGCAATAATCTGAAGAACGTGACGATCGAGCTGCCGCTCGGCTTGTTCGTATGCGTGACGGGCGTGTCGGGATCGGGCAAGTCGACGCTCATCAACGACACGCTGTACTTGGCCGTGGCCCGCCACCTGTATGGCGGCCAAGCCGACCCCGGCCCCCATGACGAAATCATCGGTCTCGAGCACCTCGACAAGGCGGTGAACGTCGATCAGAGCCCCATCGGGCGCACGCCGCGCTCCAACCCGGCCACTTACACGGGCCTGTTCACGCCGCTGCGCGAGCTGTTCGCCGGCGTGCCGCTGGCGCGGGAGCGAGGCTATGGGCCGGGACGCTTCTCGTTCAACGTGAAGGGCGGGCGCTGCGAGGCATGCCAAGGAGACGGCGTGCTCAGAGTTGAGATGCACTTTCTGCCCGACGTGTACGTGCCGTGTGAGGTATGCCACGGTCACCGCTACAACCGCGAGACGCTCGAGGTCCGCTACAAGGGCCACAATATCCACGAGGTGCTGGGGATGACCGTGGAGCAGGCGCACGGCTTTTTTGACGCCATCCCTGCGATCGAACGCAAGTTGCAAACGCTGCGGGACGTGGGGTTAGGCTATGTGAAGCTGGGGCAGCCGGCCACGACGCTATCGGGCGGAGAGGCGCAGCGCGTCAAGCTCGCCCTGGAGCTGTCCAAGCGCGACACGGGCCGCACGCTCTACCTTCTCGACGAGCCGACCACCGGACTGCACTTCCATGACATCGAGCTGCTGCTGAGCGTGCTCCGGCGTTTGTGCGACCACGGCAACACGGTCGTAGTCATCGAGCATAACCTGGACGTGATCAAGACCGCCGATTGGATCGTGGACCTGGGCCCCGAGGGAGGAGAGGCCGGCGGGCAAATCGTCGTCCAGGGCCCCCCGGAGCGAGTCGCTGCTCACCCATCAAGCCATACGGGCCGGGCGCTCAGAGCGATATTGACTGCCGGCAAGACGAGTACGCCTGCGGCTGCCGCCGCGGCCTGACCGTCGCTCCCCGCGGCCACGGGTCACCAACGCGGCGCATCCCGGGGCCGGGACCACATGTAGTCTACCCCGGCCGTCTCGGCCGGCCGCCCGGCGTAATGCCACCTCCCGACGGGCTTGGACGCCAAACAGTTCGGTTGGCGCGTCTCAACTTCCCCCGGTGAACGCCGATAACAGCCTGGTTAACAAACACTAATCCGCGTGCTCGTCAGTTCAGACCATCATCCGCCTGCCCCGTCGCGACGGCGGAGCCGAGACGACGGGACGAGACCAGGAAGCCGCGCCGGAAACCGATTCAAAGAGGTGGATTCGGTTAGTTGGTCGGAGCGTGCGCAAGTCCAGGCCAGCCTGGTCTTGAGGGCCCCCCAGGAACCGGCTGTTCGTTCAGATTTGCCTATGCCGTCAGAGACCTACCCCGAGCTTGGGGGCACGCGTAGCACCCCGGCCCGCGCTTGCGCGTTACCAGAATAAGGGGATTGGAGCCCATGAGCCCCTCGGAGGCCTGGTCCGACCTGACGCAACCGTGCCCGCAATTCGAGGCGCGCGTGCTGCTGGTAGAGGGCGGCCATGCAATCGACACCCGGAGGATGCTCGAGCAGCTCGGTTGCCGGACGGTCGTGGCAACGGACTGCACCCAAGCGCTCCAGGTCCTGGCAGGCGTATCCTGCGATCTCATCTTGGTGGATTGGCGCCTCCCCGGCGCAGACGCGGCGACCGCGGAGTTGCGGCCACGTGACGGGACGGCCTGCGCGAAGCCAGCCATCCCGATCATCGCACTGGTTGCCGATGGCCGGGAAGGCGATTGCGAGACCTGCCGGGCGGCCGGCGTGGACGACGTCCTGTCGAGACCGTTCGATCGGGACGCGCTGGCAGCCAAGCTGGGGCAGTGGCTGACCGCCCGGCCCCTAGAGAACGGTACGAACAGCGGCGGGTGGCATCCCCCAGGGGATCCGGCCATCGAGTTCAAGGCGCTGGACGCCATCCGCGAGTTGGCCGGCCAAGGAACGCCGGATTTCCTCGATCAGATCATTCGGGTCTACCTCGAATCGACACCCGAGCTGTTGAGCACCCTGCGCTGTGGGCTGACACAAGGTCACGCCGAGGTGGTTCGCACCGCGGCGCACACCTTGAAGTCGAGCAGCGGCATCGTGGGCGCTACGCGCTTGGCGGAGCTGTGCAAACGGCTCGAGACCGCTGCCCGCAGCGACGCCTTCACCCTCGACGCGGCGTCGATGGAGCAGCTGGAGGCAGAGTACACGCGTGTGCGGACGGCACTCGAGCGCGCGCTGGAGACAACGCGGTGACGACCGTCTCCCTCGCTCGGGTGCCCGTCGCGCTGGTCGTCGATGACGACGCCATGATGCGCCTGCTCATCCGGCAAGCGCTGGAGCGCGTCGGGTTCGCCTGTCACGAGGTGAACGACGGCGCCAGGGCCTTGCGGAAGTTCGGTGAGGTGCAGCCGGACATCGTCCTGCTCGACGTGATGATGCCCGGAATGGACGGCTTCGAGGTCTGCGAGCGTCTGCGCCAGCAGGACCCCGCCGCGCTCGTGCCGGTGCTGATGCTCACCGGCCTCGACGACATGGACTCGATCAATCGGGCCTATGAGGTCGGCGCTACCGACTTCGTCAGCAAGCCGATCAATTGGGGGGTTCTCGGCCACCGCGTGCGCTATATCCTGCGGGCAAGCCAAGCGTTCCGCGACAGCGCAAAGCATCAGGCAAGCCTGGAAAGCGCGCAGAGAATCGCCCACCTGGGCAGCTGGGAGTGGAGCCTCACGCGCAACGAGACATATTGGTCGGCCGAGACCTACCACATTCTGGGGCTCGACGTTCAGCCACTACAGCCGGGCTGCGATCAATTGCTCGGATCCGTGCATGCGGAGGACCGGGAACAGGTCCAGCAGGCGCTGCGCGATCTGCTCGGCAACGGCCAGGCATTCGGCCGGGCGGTGCGCATCGTGCGCCCGGACGGCGCGATCCGGCATGTCCAGCTCCAAGCAGAGGGCCGCTTCGACGCCGACGGCACGTTGCAGCAGGTGAGCGGAACGATTCAGGACGTCACGGAGCTGAAGGAGGCGGAGGCGCGCATCCGCTACCTCGCCTACTATGACGGAGTCACCGGGCTTCCAAACCGCCAGTTTTTCGTCGAGCGGCTGGAGCATTGCCTGGCGCAATGCCGACGCCATAACCGCCAGCTGGCGGCCGTGTCGCTGGACCTGGACCAGTTCAAGCGCTTCAACGATACGCTCGGCTACACGGTCGGCAACGAGCTGCTGATCTCAGTGGCGAAGCGGCTGGCGGACGTGGTCCGCCGGGAAGACACGGTGGCCCGTGGAGACACTGACCAGCTGGCTGCGGTCGCGCGTCTGGACGGCGACGAGTTCAGCCTGCTGATCACCGATCTCACCCACTATCACGACGCCGCCAAGGTCGCGCGCCGGCTCCTCGATGAGCTGCGCAAGCCGTTCCGCGCGGACGGCCGGGAGGTGTTCATTTCCGCCAGCATCGGTCTGGCGTTATATCCGCTGGACGGCGAGGACGCGGACTCGCTGATCAAGAACGCGAGCGCCGCCATGCACTTCGCGAAGGACCAGGGTCGAGACAACTACCAGTTCTACAGCCGCGCGATGAACGCCACGGCGCTGGAGAAGCTCGCCATGGAGTCGCAGTTGCGCCGAGCCCTGGACCGCGGCGAGTTGCTTCTCCACTACCAGCCCAAGCTGCACATGGCGACCGGCCAGATCGTCGGCCTCGAAGCATTGATCCGCTGGCAGCATCCCGAGCTGGGTCTGGTGCCTCCGAGCCAGTTCATCCCATTGGCGGAGGAAACTGGGCTCATCATCCCGATCGGCGACTGGATCCTGCGCGACGCGTGCACCGAGAACATGGCCTGGCAGCGGGCCGGGCTTGCCCCGGTGCACGTGGCGGTGAACATCGCCAGTCCGCACTTCCGCCAGGGAGGCTTGGCCGACTCGGTGGGGAAAGCGCTCAGGGACAGCGGGCTCGAGGCGAGATGGCTGGAAGTCGAGCTCACCGAGAGCATGTTGATGCAGGGCGTGGATGCGACCCTGAAGACGCTCACCGAGCTGAAGGATATGGGCGTGAGGCTGGCGATCGACGACTTCGGCACCGGGTACTCGTCGCTTTCCTACCTGAAGCGCTTTCCTCTCGACACGCTCAAGATCGACCGTTCGTTCGTCAAGGATCTGCCGCGCGACAGCGAGGACGCCGCCATCGCCAAGGCGATCATCGCCATGGCGCATAGCCTCAAGCTGTCGGTGGTGGCGGAAGGCGTGGAGACACCCGAGCAGCTCGCTTTCCTACAGCAGCATGGATGCGACCTGGTGCAGGGATTCTTGTTCAGCCGTCCAGTGATTGCGCAGGACATCCCTGCGCTGCTGGCCAAGCGCCAGCTCCGCGCTGTGTCGGGAGCGTGACGAGAGCGGCGTGACGATCCCGCTCTCCGGAGCCACAATGCTCCGATTAGGCTTTCTTAGCGCGCCCGGCTGCTGGTTCGCCCAAGGCCTCGGGGCGGTCCATCAGCTCGACTAGCGCCATCGGAGCATTGTCACCCGTGCGGAAGCCGGACTTGAGAATCCGCAGGTACCCACCGTTGCGTTTGGCATAGCGGGGGCCGAGCTCTCCGAACAGCTTGGACACCATCTCCCGATCGCGCAACCGGTTGAACGCCAGCCGCCGGTTGGACAAGCTCGGCGTCTTGCCCAACGTGATGATGGGTTCGGCCACCCGACGCAGCTCCTTGGCCTTGGGCA